>Ga0265339_10000383_pt1 | contig 34934 bp, 37 predicted proteins | sample 4CB219metaG_FD_202085 | JGI IMG/M metagenome (GOLD analysis project Ga0265339, IMG submission 202085) | Rhizosphere microbial communities from Carex aquatilis grown in University of Washington, Seatle, WA, United States - 4-CB2-19 metaG | ecosystem: Host-associated > Plants > Roots >... | reverse complement strand
CGCCGCCACCGACCGGACCCAGGCTGTCGCGCCCCCGCGGATCAAACTTCTGTCGCACGGCTTCTCGATCGACCATCCGGATCCCGAACTCGGCGAACAGCTCATGGCCGACGCACTGGGGGTTGCCGATCGCGAAGCGATGCACGGCATTCTCCGGCAGTTGGTCAGGGCAAGCGTGAGCAGCAAGAACCCCGACGAGGTCAACATCTCCTTCATGCTTTCGATGGTGAAGAGCATCAGGCCGCGGGACTCCATCGAAGCCATGCTGGTGGCGCAGATGGTTTCGGTTCATGTGATGGCGATGCGGTGCGCCCATCACCTCGCCAATGCCGACGACCTCGCCCAGCACGACAGCGCCTCGCGCGCCCTTGGCCGGCTCGCTCGCACCTTTCCCGCCCAGATCGATGCGCTGAACCACTATCGAAGCCAAAGCGAGCCCGCCATCACCGTGCAGAACGTATCGGTGGCCGACGGCGGCAAAGCCATCGTCGGCAACGTCACGCAGCATGCGAGCGTGATCGTGAAGGACAAGGTCTCGGCATCTGCGGCGCGGAAGGCGCCGAAGGCCGCAGGCTCCAGGCGAAGGGCCGCTTCCGCTGATGCCGGGCGGGAAGCATGAGCGATCACTTCCGAAATACCGGCGCGATGCTGGCGAGCCGACGGTGTGGGGCCAAGACCCGTTACGGCGGCGCATGTCGCTCGCCGGCGGTCCGCGGCAAGAAGCGCTGCCGCATGCACGGTGGTGCACCGGGGTCCGGTGCGCCCGAGGCAAACCAGAATGCGTACAAGCACGGCCTGTTCACGAGGGATGCGATCACAGAGCGACGGCGGATCGAGGCGTTGATAGGAGAAGCGCGGAAGCTACTAGAAGAGATGAAATAAAAATAAATTATGCCTACCCGGTTATCACCTAACGGAGCTAGATATCTATGACCCTAACTGAAAATCAGATCAAACACATGGTTGACCGCTTCCTCGGCTGGAAGCTGCCGGGAAACTTTAACCCGGACGGCGGCATCAGCTTCAAGAAGACCTTCAACGAGCGCACAGCTCACCCGATGAAGCATGAACCGTCCGGCACCAACCTTTTCGATGCCACTCAGGCTGACGGCATGGTACGGCACATGGTCGAGGAAATGCCTCTGAAACCTGACTTTCGATGGCTTATTGAAGCCCCCGGAGCGCGCTATCTCGCAGTCCAGCAGAGAGCCGATTTTGAATGGACTGTCGATCAAAACAAGGCGCTTGCCTTCCGTTCTAAGGAGCAAGCTGACGCCCTCATGATGGCCATCCGTCAAATGGAGCGCGAGATGGACCCGCATCGGCGCAGTTCCTTCGTCGCACTGTTCGGCTTTGAAGGGACACTCGGCAACGCGAGGACTGTTGAACGTGACTGGATATAGTGGCTGCGGGCAATAGCCAGATAATGTTGAGCCTCCTGATCAAATCCGAAGAACCCTCGGAGTAGTTACAGTCGCCCGGAGCGACTTTCGCGCAACGCCATGCGGCTCGAGAGAAGCGGTCGCATAAATCCAGCCGCCGCGTAGAGCCGTCGTCCTACTTGCGCTTGTATCGCCCGGGCCAAGGAAGCACCCCGTCGAGCTCGCGCAACCGATAGGCGTCCTCGTCCCAATGTTTTCGTTCGGGCGGCGGCGCCAACTCCTCGTCGTCGAACCACAGCAACGTCAGCGTCTGGTCCCATTGTACCAGATGCCGGGTGTCCTCGATGAGCACCCCGTCGCGCTCCCAATCCTCGAACCAGTGATCCGGCTCGGCTTCTTCGGGACCTGTTAGGCTCTCGCCGGCGCGGACGCGCACGCTGTAGGAATCGGCTGGCAGAGGCATGCCTGGTCTGATCCAGCCCCTCGCCTGGCGGAGGCGCGCCGATCGGGCGCTGTACCGGATCTTGCCCCCTTCCGAGACGACGAAGGCGCAAAGTTCGCGCGAGAAGGTCGCGAACCGCGAGCCGGTGGCGAGCAGCGACGCGTCGAACTCGTCGGCCAGTTCGCCGATCGCGGCGAGTCCCGTGTCGGCGCTGTCGACCCTGGGCTTAAACAGCTGGTAGGGCAGCAGCAATTCGGCGGCGAAGACGTCGCAGGCGATCTCGCCCGGCGGCCGGCGCGCGTAGCTCCAACTCGGAGCCGAATGGTCGGCCTCGATGCCGAGGACGACGTGGGCCACTTCGTGGCACACGCTGAAGCGCCTGCGCCTCTTGTTCTGGGCGCAATTCACGCAGATGCGGAATTTGCCGTTGGTGTCGCGGAAAGACCACGCATCCTCGTCCTCTTCCAGCGTTTCTTCGGCCACCGTCCCGCCGATCTGCGCCGCGTACGCATGGACCGAAACCGGCAGGGCCAGCGGCCCGCAAAGTCTGATGAACTCACGCGCCTTCGTTGCGATATCGAGTTCATCGAACATTGTGCGTCTCCTATTTCATGAACTTCCGAATGCGGGCGAGTGAGGTCGCGTAGTCGGGGCGCGCCCCGCGGTTGACCACCGTCGTCAACATGTGGAATTCCTCGAACGCGATGTCCGGATCGGCCCGCGCGAAGTCGAGCAGCTTACTGTCGACGTTGCCGTGCTCGATCAGGAAGCGAAGGATCTGCGAATCGCGCTTCGGCGCTGCGAGCGCCGTCACCAGCTTGTCGACCACCTCGTTTGACGGCGCCTCCTTGGCGCCGGTCTCTAGGCGGTGGATGTAGGCGTGATCGACGCGGCTCAGATCGGCAAGCTCCCGAAGACTCAAGCCGCGGCGGTTGCGTAAATCCTTCAGCCACATTCCTAGCGCCGTTTCCGGCATGGCAACTCCTCGTCAAATTTTCGCCGTATTTTGGTGTTGTCTGGCCAGACAACACGCTCTCGCTGGCCGTAAGCCGGACGAGGGCGTTTTTCGGGGCCCGCTGTTGTCTGGCTAGACAACGGTTTACATCGGCGCGGAAAAAACGCAAGCGCCGAAGGGCGGAAAGGTACTGGATATGTCTGAGGTCGCCGCGCACCTGGTGCGCATCCACATCAACCGGGAGGCATTCGAATCGCCGGACCCGACCACCGGCGAGGCCCTTTACGCCTTGGCGGACATCCCGGCGCATCAGCGTCTCTACCGCGAGGTCGACGGCGACAAGGAGGACAAGCCGGTGCCGCGCGACGGCGAGCACATCCATCTGGCGGAGAACGAGCACTTCTATAGTCAGAAGGTGTTCGACATCTTCGTCAACACCGACGAGCACCAGGTCGACAAGAAGCACATCACCTACGCGCAGGTCGTCGAGCTCTACCTCGGCAGCGGCGGCAGCCCGTCGAACGAGTACCTGGTGAAATTTTCGCACGGCCCGGCGGAAAACCCGAGCGGCACTTTGGCTCCCGGACAGAAGGTGACGGTGAAGGATGGCATGCGCTTTAGGGTTGCCGGAACTGGCGAATCATAACCCCTTCATCAGGGACCTGGAGGAGCTCGGCTACCACCTCGACTTCGTCGGTGGCTACCTCGTCATCTACGGCCTGCCCTACCTCGACGAGAAGGGCAGGCTGAAGTACGGCGACTGGGCGAGCCCCCTCGACCTCAACGGCGCGGTGATCGACAGGCCGTCCAATCACCAGGCATGGTGGCGGGGCACCCGGCCCTTCGACCAGCAGAAGCGCCAGATCAGACTCGGCGGCGGCGCGCATCAGGTGACGGTCGCGCCGGATCTGGTCACCGACCAGTCGTTCTCGTTCAAGCTGCAGGAGAACGGCGTGAACCGCGACTACCGCTCGTTCGAGGAGAAGGTACAGACCTATCTCGACGCAATCACGGCGCCAGCGATGGCGGAGTATCCGGAGGCGACGCCGCTGGGCGGGATCGCGGTGAAGGCCGCGGCCCAGGGCAGTCCGCTGCGCTTTCCCGACATGATGTCATCGAGGTATCACATGAACGACGTCTCCTCCCTGCTCCGTGGCAAGCGCATCGCCATCGTCGGCCTGGGCGGAACCGGCTCGTACATCCTAGATTTCGTCGCGCGGACGCATCTCGATCGCATCGCGCTCTTCGACGACGATAAGGTGCACGTTCACACGATCTTCCGGATTCCAGGGTTCATCCCCGATGCGATCGGAGGCTTCAAGGTGGACGCGCTGGCGCATCAGTACGGCAACTGGCATGCGGGCCTGGAACCGGTGCCCGAGCGCATCACTTCGGCGAACATCGACCGCCTGGCCGGCTTCGACTTCGTCTTCGTGTCCGTCGACGACGGCCCGGCGCGCAAGCTGATCGTCGATTGGCTGAGCGCGCGGGGAATTCCCTACGTCGACTGCGGGATGGGACTGGACCGGTCGCTGGTGGGCCTGAGCGGATTCGTCCGCATCACCGGCACCGACCGCAAGGCTTACGACGACAACGTCGGCAGCGCGCGGCTGCCCGTCGAGAACGCTAAGGAAAACGAGTATCGCAAGCAGGCGCAGATCACGGAGTTGAACGCGCTGAACGCCGTCATGGCCGTGATCAGGTTCAAGCAGCATTTCAAACTGCTCGATCGTCTCGACGAGGCGACGTCTTACATCTTCGATACCGCGACGATGGAGATGGATCAGGACGTATGGTGAGTTTCACGTATCGGGCCGTCAAACGCCTGCCCAAGCAACTCGAACAGGGCGTCCTCTACCACTCCCCGGAATTCGACGTCGCGGCGCTTTCCTGCGCCTGCGGCTGCGGACATCGCATCATGCTCCTGGTGCCCGACAGTCACCAGGTGTCGCAGCAGAACGGTTTTGCGACCGTGCGGCCGTCGATCTCGGTCTGCGACGCACCTTGCAAGTCCCACTACATCATCACGTCCGGCCAAGTGCAGTGGCTCGCCGCGTTCTCCGACGCCTTGGCATCGTCGACGATGCGCAGGCAGATCGCCCGGCATGTCGAGCGCGAAGCCAAGCTGCAGACATGGGCAAGCTGGATCCGCATTGTCATCGCAAGGGCGTTCGGACGGCTCAAGCAGATGTTGCGAAAGTGAATCGGGAGGCGCGCGACCACGATCGTGCGCTTGCCCGGAGACGGGCACCCGCTACCCCCTGACTCGGCATGCCAGCCTGACAGTGGCGCCATCCGAGAAGCATCGCTTGATTCGGAACGGCGGCGGCATCGCGTATGTCATTGATTTTTTTGGCGCTCCCAAGGGGAATCGAACCCCTGTTTCGGCCTTGAGAGGGCCACGTCCTAACCGCTAGACGATGGGAGCTTGAGGCGACAGGGAATAGCCTCGAAACGGGCCGGCCGCAAGGTCGGCCTGCCGGGTGTCAGGGCTCGCTGGCGAATTTCAGCCGCCCCGTCGGTTTCATGGTGTGCGCGTCGAAGGTGCGGATTTCGGTGATCCCACCCAGATCCAGCGTCACCACCAGGCGGTCGCCGGCGACCGCGGTGTTCACGATACGGGCCCCCTTGGGGAGCACGGCGGTGACATCGGCCGTGGCGGCGCTTCCTTCGGTGTGGAAAAGGCGGTAGCCGATGACGATCAGAACGGCCGCGACCGCAAGCGCCGTGGTCGCGCCCGCGATCAGCATCATTCGCCGGATCCGCGCCACCAGCGCGGCCTGATCGGGGGTCGGTTTAGGGAAATCAGTCGTCTCGGTCATGCAAGGCTCGTCCACCACCCGCGGAGAGAAGGTTAAGGTCACTGTCGCCGGCGACGAGGGATCGCCAAGGCTCGACCGCGTGCTGGCGGCGCGCTGTCCCGAACTGTCCCGCTCGCGGCTGAAGGCGCTGATTCTTGCCGGGCAGGTGACGGTCGGCGCCGTAGCAGTCTGCGACCCCGCTTATCACGTCGATCGGGGCGAGACGATCATAATCGACGTGCCGGAAGCGGCCGACGCCGAACCGAAGGGCGAAAATATCGCGCTTCGCATCGTCTACGAGGACGACGACATCATCGTCATCGACAAGCCTCCGGGGCTCGTGGTGCACCCGGCGGCGGGCCATGCGAGCGGCACGCTGGTGAACGCGCTGATCGCCCATTGCGGGGCAAGCCTGTCCGGGATCGGCGGGGTCCGCAGGCCCGGCATCGTGCACCGGCTCGACAAGGACACCTCGGGACTGATGGTGGCGGCCAAGAACGACCTCGCGCATCAGCGCCTCACCGCGCAATTCGCCGACCACGGCCGCACCGGGCCGATGCAGCGCGGCTATCTCGCCTTCGCCTGGGGCGTCCCGGGCCGCCGGCACGGCACCATCGAGGCTCCGATCGACCGCCATCCCCATGCACGCGAAAAAATGGCGGTGCGCGAGGGCGGCCGGGAGGCCGTCACCCACTATGAGGTCCGCGAGACCTTCAACGGGCGCGACGGCAAGCCGATAGCAAGCCTGCTTGCCTGCCGGCTCGAAACCGGGCGGACCCACCAGATCCGGGTGCATCTCGCCCATATCGGCCATCCGCTGCTGGGCGATTCGGTCTACGGCCCGCACTTCAAGACCAAGGCGAGCCAGCTCGGGCCGGAAAGCCGGGCGGCGCTGGCCGCCCTTGCCCGGCAGGCGCTGCACGCATACCTCCTGGTATTGGAGCACCCCCGAACAGGGCAGCTTTTGCGCTGGGAGGCGCCCATGCCGGAGGATTTGCTTCTCCTTGAAAGAGCGCTGCAAGCGGCGCTATGACGCAGGCCCTTCAGGAATCATTAGATATGCCAATATGTTATGGCAGTCACACGGGGACGTGACGTCAGCAATCCTTCCCTATACGTCCCGGTTTGGTGTATGTTGCACCTGCGTTGGATTCACCAGCGCGGAACATCGCAGGGCGACCGGCTTTAACTCAGCGGCCGCCTGCCGGGCCTGCCGCTGTCGGGGGCCTGAACCTTGGAGGGCGCTAAATGGCCCGTGCTGCTACCTTGCCGATTCTCAATGGAGAATCCGGCCTTTCAAGATACCTCGCCGAGATCCGTCGGTTCCCGATGCTGGAGCCGCAAGAGGAATACATGCTCGCCAAGCGCTGGCGCGAGCACGACGATCGCGACGCGGCACACAAACTCGTCACCAGCCATCTCAGGCTCGTGGCCAAGATCGCCATGGGCTATCGCGGCTACGGACTGCCGATCTCCGAGGTCGTCTCGGAGGGCAACGTCGGCCTGATGCAGGCGGTGAAACGGTTCGAGCCCGAGAAGGGCTTTCGCCTCGCCACCTATGCCATGTGGTGGATCAAGGCGTCGATACAAGAGTATATCCTGCGTTCCTGGTCGCTCGTGAAGATGGGCACGACCGCGAACCAGAAGAAGCTGTTCTTCAACCTGCGCAAGGCAAAGAGCAGGATTTCCGCTCTCGACGAGGGCGATCTCCACCCCGATCAGGTCAAGCTGATCGCGAAGCGCCTGGGGGTGAGCGATCAGGACGTCGTCGACATGAACCGCCGGCTCGGCGGTGACGCCTCGCTCAATTCGCCGATCCGCGACGACGGCGAGGCGGGCGAATGGCAGGACTGGCTGGTCGATACCTCGCCGAGCCAGGAAGCCATGATGGCCGAGCACGAGGAATACGACCACCGCCGCGACGCCTTGCGCGGCGCGATGGGCGTGCTCAACCCGCGCGAACGCCGCATCTTCGAGGCGCGGCGGCTGGCGGACGAGCCGATGACGCTGGAAGATCTCGCCGCCGAATTCGGCGTCTCGCGCGAGCGCGTGCGGCAGATCGAGGTTCGCGCATTTGAGAAGGTGCAATCGGCGGTGAAGGGCGCGATCGCCAGGCAGGAAGCGGCCGCGCTTGAAGCCGCGCATTGATCGGCGTGATCCGGCGTCACGCGCAATTTAAAGAATTGGCGGATTGGAACGAAAAGCCGGCGGCAACGCCGGCTTTTTTGTTTGGCGTTGTCGCGTCAGCACGCTTGAATGGCAAAGCCCGGCGGCCCTACCAGGAAGCCAGGCCCGCGCGCCGTTCTTCTCTCCCCGGCGGCCGCGAGCCAACGGAAGACTGAAGATGTCGATCATCCTGCAATCCACCGTCGGCGGGTTTTCCGGGGAGTTCATGCGTCAACTGCCGCGGCTCGAAAAGGCCATGCTCGCACACGGGCTGGAGCCATCGCAGTTCGTGATCTCGAAGGATATCGCCACGTCGGCCACGGCCCCCCTCATCGGCCCCTTCTTCTACGATTACACGGTGTTCTTTGGCGACGCGCATTTCACCGTCACCGAACCGAACGACATCAAGTTCCTGGAGTACTTTTACCAGCGCTGCATCGCCATGGATCAACCTGACGAACGGCACGACGGCATCGTTGGCCGCATCCTTCGCTGGATGGAGCAGCCGATTTGATGGTCATTCTCCATATCCTGGGAGCCCTCGTGCTGGCATGATTTCCTTCGCAAGCCGCTGCCTCAGGCAGGCTTGAGCGCGTCCTGGTCGGTCGGCTCGGCCGCCGGTACGAGCGCCGGCGATGGATCGTAGGCCGCACAGCGGTTCTTGCCTTCCTTCTTGGCGGTATAGAGCGCATGGTCCGCATCGGCCATCAGCCGATCCGGGAAGGCGGCGATCTCAGGGGTCCATTGCGCGACCCCGATCGACACGGTGATCGGGATATCCGGGCCGACGCAACCCTCGGCATCCCGGCGACATACGTCGAGCACCCGGCGCGCGATCATGACACCCTCGCACAGCGTCGAGGACGGCAGCACGATGCAGAACTCGTCGCCGCCGCTGCGTGCCAGGAGGTCGCCGGGCCGCAGTCGCGTCTGCGTCATGAGGGTGAAATGCTGCAGGCAGACGTCGCCGGCGGCATGACCATGAGTATCGTTGATGGACTTGAAGCCGTCGAGGTCGATCACCAGCAGTGCGAACGGGTCGCCGCTGCGGCTCGACCGGGCGCATTCCTCGGTCAGGCGCTGGACCAGGTGGCGGCGGTTGCTGACCCCGGTGAGGTCGTCGAGCAGCGCGAGTTCGGACACCTCCTTGCGCAGCCGATCGATCGCCATCAGCAGGAAGCCGAAATTCAACGCCATTCCCAGGAACACCTGGACCAGGATCAAGACCGCCTGCAGGCCGTTGAAATGGACCATCGAGACCTCGCCGCCGAACCGCGTCACCGCGCATACGGAGCGAATGGCATGAATGCACAGAATGAGGATCGCGATGATGCCGGCGAGCCGGGCGCCGGGATTTTCGCGACCGGCCCGCCGCGCCAGCACCAGCGGCAGCATCGCCGCGAGCGGTATCGACTGGCCCAGCGAATAGATGACGATGCGCAGCGGCATGTCGTCATCCACGATCATGAAGAAGGCGAGGCCTGCGCCGCCTGCGGCGACAATCAGCGCGCTGGTGCGCCAGGAGATTCTTTGATCATAGAACCGCTGGACGCCCATTTCCGCGAGGCAGCACGCCAGGATCAGCAGCGTGCCGCCGCCGACCAGGGGTAAACGCGACTCGACGACTCCGCGCAGCATGGAGAGCGCGGCGCCCGAGGCTGCCGCCACCGACGCAGCGGCCCAGAATTGAGCGGCATCGAGTTTCGGGTAAGTGCGGATCACATAGGCCCAGACCAGGCTCAGCGACAGAAAATTGATGATGATCACAATCCACAGTGTCGGAACGCTCACCATGGCAACAGCAGGACATGCGTCCTGTCCCCCCTGTTATCGAAGTGCCCACCCATGACCCACCCCTTTTCTGGCGGGACCATGGGGCAGGCCGCTTAATGGAAGCTCAACTGCGGACCGGATTCAGCGGCGTGGTTTGGAATTGATGAAGATCAAACTGGCAGCGCGTTAACCCTGATCGCGGCGCCGTCGCATGCGCGACGGCCGCTGCGATCGATGAAAGCGCAGCCTCGTGGAGCGGATTTGACGTCCGCTACCCGCTTGCCGCGAGTCTCTCATGCGAACGTCAAATCCAAAGCTCCACTGGAACAATAATTTGCTAGTGGTCCTCTAATTCTGACGTTTGCAAGGATGCCTCCCATACCGGGAGGCAAACGTCAGAATTAGAGGACCGCTGGCGCTGTGAGAAACTTCGCGGAAAACGCATCAAAACGCATTTCATCTGTGGATAACGTGATGACGGCGGCGTGACAGCGCGGGGCAGCGCGCCGCGAATCTGGTGAGCTTGCAGTCGAGGATATTGCGAGGCTGGCCCTCCGCCGAGCATGCCTCTCGTGTCGCGTTTCAATCCATTAAACCCTGAGAGGATACTATGGCTAAGAAAGCGAAGAAGGCGAAGAAGGCGAAGAAGGCGAAGAAAGCCAAGAAGAAGTAACCTTCCAGCCCGGGTGGAGCGCGGCTCCGCCCGGGCATTCCGGTAGCGGACACACTCTCAGAAGAACGGCGGGCGCCTTGCCCGCCTTTTTGATTTGATCAGGACCTCGCCGGCAGCCGGCGCTCTACCGTTCGGCGAACGCCAGCCTCGCGCCAAGCACGGCAAACCCGCCGGCAAAGGCACGGCGCAGCCAGGTCATGACCCGCGGTTTCGTGACAATTCGATCGCGGACGCTGGCAGCGAACAGGCCATAGAGTACGAACACTGCAAACGTCATCACCATGAACGCGCCGCTCAGTTCGAGCATCCGTGGCAACGGATGACTTTCGTCGGCTGCGATGAATTGCGGCAGGAAGGCAAGAAAGAAGATCGAGAGTTTCGGGTTGAGGATATTGATCAGAAAGCCTGTCGCTATCACTCGCCGGCTCGACCGCGCGTCCGGCCGTCCGTCCACGGCGAGCGCGCCGGTCTCGCGCAGCGCCTGCCAGGACATGTACAGAAGATAGATCACGCCCAGCCATTTCAGCGTCGAGAACGCCAGCGCGCTCGCGTGCATCACGGCGGCGAGCCCAAGCATGGCGGCCAGCATGGCGGGAATGATGCCGAGCGTGCAGCCGAACGCGGCGGCGATGCTTGCCCGCGAGCCCCGCGTCAGCGCGACCGCAAGCGTGTACAGCACGCCGGTGCCGGGCGAGGCCACCACGATCAGCGAGGTCAGCAGAAAGGCAATGGACATGGTCTGCCGATAGCACGCCGCTTCATCCGGCGGAAGCTGCACCACACGCGCCTGCCCACGACTGTCCGTGGTCCACCCCGGTGGCGTCGCTCAGTCATTCCGGGGCGCGACGAAGTTGCGAGCCGGAATCCATAACACCAGGCTGTGGCTATGGGTTCCGGGCTCAGCCCTGCGAGCTGCCCCGGAACGACAGTGGGGAAGATTCTGCTTTCGTGCTCGCGCACGCCTCCGAGCCGGTCTCACTGCCCGATCAGCCGATCAGCGAAATAGGCGATGGTCTTGCGGTAGATCACGGCGTGATTCCACTCGCGCATGGCGTCGAAATTGGCGCTGCCCTCCTCGTAGGACCCGCCCATCTTGAAGCCATTGGTGTGCAGGAGATTGGCGGTGGAGGCGAGCACGTCCGCCACGCTGTGGCGCAGGTCGACGCGGCCGTCGCCGTCGAAATCGACGCCGTATTTGATATAGGACGACGGCAAGAACTGCGTCTGGCCGATTTCACCGGCGTAAGCGCCGATCAGATCGCGCAGCGGAAGGTCGCCGCGTTGCAGGATTTTCAGCGCCGCGAGCAATTCGCCCTGAAACAGGTCGGAGCGCCGGCAATCATGCGCCAGCGTCGCAAGCGTACGGATCACCGGCAACCTGCCCATATCGCCCTTGCCGAAATCGCTCTCCAGCCCCCAGATCGCAACCAGCACCTGCCGCGGCACGCCGAACCGCTGCTCGATCCGCGACAACAGCGCGGCGTGACGCTGCAGCATGGCCCTGCCGCCGTTGATGCGGCCGGAACCGACGCGGGTGGCGACATATTGCTCGAAGGTCTTGTTGAACGTGTAGCGCTGGCGGCGGTCGAAGGCGAGCACGCTGCCGTCCTCGGTCAGGCCGCCGAGGGCTGCGCCGGTCACGCTCGCCGAAATGCCGGCGGCCTGCGCCTCCGCCGACATGCTCGCCACGAAACTGTTGAAGTCGCCGCCGCAGCGCGCGGCATGCGCGGAGCCGGCCGTAAGGAAGGCCGCAAAGACGACGGCCAGACGAAGCTTGAGCATGCTGGTTTTCCCGGAGAGTTCCTGCCTTGCGGCAATCATGCCACGGCAAAAACCGGGCCGTCAAAAATCCCTGAGTCCCGCCGCCCGGGGTTGCGAAGAAGACCGCTTGATCCGTATCAATATCGCGAGGCCGCGCTCTCCTAAGATCAAGGGAGAAAGGAGAGCCCCATGATCGGAATTACCCTGACCACGGACCAGATCCGCAACGCGCCGCGAGAGGTGCGGCAATGGATCGAGCATGAGGTGATTGCAGCTCTCGGTCTCGGTGCGGAGCCGCCGGCCGCCTTGCCGCAGCAATCCAACCATCTCGTGGCCTGCAGCAGGGAGGAGGCCGCCGCGATCCTGGCTCAGCTCCAGGGGGTGCTGCCGGCGGTGAACGTGCTCTTCGAATTCGCCCGTCCCGGCGTATCCTACGGCCAGCCCCCGGTGATGGCTTTCCGCCTGATCGACATCCTGCATCACACCAAGCTGCAAAATATCGGACAGGTCATCGGCTGCCTCGACATGATCAACCAGGCCCTGGCACAATTGCGCCGCGACCCGTCCGCGCGGTTTTGCGGCTTCGACAATGAGGGGCATTGCCTGATCGCGCCCGGCACCCAGCAAAGCATCGCCCAACTCTGGCAAAACATGATCGCGAGCCAGCAGATCGGGCCCGGCAACCAAGCGGCGTGACAGGGTTTCGCAGGACGTGATAAAACGGCTCCCGGCTTAGAGCGGGAGCAAGCAAATGCGAGACAAGACCGCCCGCAGGTTCGCTGGTCTGCGGATGCCGCTGGCGCGGCTGCTCGCGATCAATCTCGCCGTGGGGGTTGCGGCCGCGGTGTTTCTGGTCGGCGGACTGCTGGCGCTCAACCCTGGGGGCCTGCGGGATTTGATCCTCGCCGACCGCTCGCCCGGTGTTGCGCTCGGGCTCTTGCTGGGCGGCTTCATCATCACCTTCGGCTCGGCCGCGATGGGCAGCGCCATCATGGCGGCGGGACGCTCGACGGCCGACGATAAAGATCCTCGCGGCCCGCCGCGGCTTGTGCGGGCGCCGGCTACAGCCGCAAAACGCGGCGAATAGCAGAGCCCATCAAGGAAAGAGCCGCTTGTTCTTTTTCGAGCGCTGCCAGACCACGCCTGGAAAACCCTTCAGCGGCACCAGCGGCTCGCCAGTATAGGCCCATTCCTGCAGCTCCTCGATCGCGATGTGATAGAGCGGCTGCCGCCCGGTTCGGCTCGAAAACAGCGCCCGAGGGATGTTCACCATGTGCGGCGAGCGAGCGCGCGTGTAAGTCAAAGGCGTGCCGCAATGCGAGCAGAAGCTGCGCACGGTCTTTTCCACCTTGTTCTCATAATGCGCGATCGCAGTCTCACCCCCGGTGATGCGAAACCGCTTGCGCCAGCTGCCGACATAGGTGGCGTAGGCCGCGCCGTGCGCGCGGCGGCTGGATGCCGAATGATCATGCCAGGCCCAGCGCGCCGGCACGTCGATCTCGAAGGAAACCTTGCCGCACAGGCATCGGCCCATTGCGATCCCTGCTGCCGCTGCCGCCGCTCTGGCCATTCGCGCTCTCCGTCACTTGCGAGGAATGAATGCGACGGAGCGCGAAGTCATTGCGGAATGCCCCAGTGGGCCCGCACGGCCCGATGACCGGCTCCGAACCAGACGCCCGAGGTTCTCCGGTGCGCAATTACGCATCTGGGTTCGATGCTTTGCATCGGCTCGGACTCACCCCAGTTCACGGTTCGCCCGCAATGATACTCCCCTAAGCCGGCGCCAGCTCGTCGAAAGTTGGATAATCGGTGTAGCCGGCCTCCCCGCCGCCATAGAAGGTCGCGCGGTTATAGGGCGCAATCGGAAAGCCCCGCTGCAGGCGGCGCGGCAGGTCCGGATTGGAAATGAAGATGCGGCCGAACGCGATCGCATCGGCGTGGCCCGCCGCGATCGCGGCCTCCGCCGTCTCGCCGGTAAAACCGCCGGCGGAAATCAGGATGCCGTTCCAGAGCGGGCGGAACAGCACCATCGCCGACGGCACGTTCTGCCAGTTGACCTCGGCGCGCCCTGCTCCGCTCGAGCGCGGCTCGATGAAATGCAAATACGCCAGACCGAGCGGATTGAGCGCCTGGACGACATGCGTATAGAGCGGCATCGGATCGGCCTCGCCGCTGTCATTGGCGATGCCATAGGGCGACAATCGCACGCCGACGCGGTTCGCATCCCAGACCTCGATCGCAGCTTCCGTGATTTCCATCAGCAGCCGCGCGCGGTTCTCGATCGAACCGCCGTAGCGATCGCTGCGCAGATTGGTGCGCGACTGCAGGAATTGCTCGATCAAATAGCCGTTGGCGCCATGAATTTCGACGCCGTCGAAGCCGGCCGCCATCGCGTTGCGCGCCCCTTGCCGGAACGCGTCGACGATGCCGGCGGTCTCGCCGGTCTCGAGCGCGCGCGGCGTTTCGTAAGGAACCACCCTGCCGTCGGCCGTCATGGTCTTCAGGTCGGGCGAAATCGGCACCGCCGATGGCGCGACCGGCAGCACCCCGCCGGGCTGGAAAGAGGAGTGCGAGACGCGCCCGACGTGCCAAAGCTGCAGGAAGATGACACCGCCCTTGGCGTGGACGGCATCCACGACCTCGCGCCACCCCTTGATCTGCGCGTCCGACCAGATGCCGGGCACGCCGGGGTTGCCGAACCCGGTTGCCATCACCGGCGAAGCCTCCGCGATGATCAGGCCGCCGGGCGTTGCGCGCTGCGCATAATATTCCGTGTTCAGCGGCCGCGGCGCCAGAGACGCTTTGGCCGCGCGCATCCGCGTCAGCGGCGCCATCACGACGCGATGCTTGAGCTGACAGGGACCGACCTTCAGCGGTGAAAACAAATGAGGAAAATTCATCTCTGCCCCGGAAATGATTTCAAGCGATCGCACAAAGTTAAAGAGTGACGGCACAACGCCGCCACTCTTCTCGTCCCTCCCCTTGCAAAGGGGATTCTTGGCCTCAAGCCGTCTTGATCCAGACCGCCTTGACGTTGAGGTACTCTTCCAGATGTTGCTTGCCGGACTCGCGGCCGTAGCCGCTCATCTTGTAGCCGCCGAAGGGGACGGCCGGATCCATCGTCTGGTAGCAATTCACCCAGACCGAGCCGGCGCGCAACGCTTTGGCCACCTGATGCGCCTTGGAGACATTGGTGGTCCAGACGCCGGAGCCGAGACCGAAGGTCGTCGCGTTCGCGCGCTTGATCAATTCGTCGGGGTCCTTGAACGAGATGGCCGAGATCACCGGACCGAAAATCTCTTCCTGCGCGATCCGCATGTTGTCCTGGACGTTGGCGAACACCGTCGGCGACACGAAATAGCCCTTGGCCAGTGGACCGTCGGTCAGCCGGGCGCCGCCGGCCACCGCCTTGGCACCTTCCTTCTGGCCGATGGCGAGATAGCCCGAGACGCGCTCCAGCTGCTGCTGCGACACCAGCGGGCCGATTTGCGTGTTCGGATCGAGCCCGTTGCCGACCTGCAGCTTCCTGCCGAACTCGGCGACCCGGCCGACGAACTCGTCATAGACCTTTTGTTCGACGAACAGCCGGGTGCCGGCGCTGCAGATCTGCCCCGAATTGGCGAACACCGCCATCGCCGCACCCGGCACTGCCGCATCGAGATCGGCATCCGCAAACACGATGTCGGGCGACTTGCCGCCGAGTTCGAGCGAGACGCGCTTCAAGTTGCCGGCGGAGGCTCTCACGATCGACTGCCCGGTGACATGCGAGCCGGTGAAGGCGACCTTGTCAACGCCCGGGTGGGCTGCAAGCGCCGCGCCCGCGGTTTCGCCATAGCCCGGCACCACGTTGATCACGCCGGGCGGAATGCCGGCTTCCATCGCAAGCTGCGCAAGCCGCAGCGAGGTCAGCGGCGCCTCTTCCGCGGGCTTCAGCACCACCGTGCAGCCGGTGGCGACCGCAGGACCGATCTTCCAGACGGTTGCGGCGAGCGGGCCGTTCCAGGGAATGATGGCGCCGACGACGCCGACCGGTTCTTTCAGCGTGTAGGAGAATATCTCGCCCGGCAGCGAGTTCTCGATGGTTTCGCCGTGCAGCGCGGTGGCCTGTCCTGCGTAGTAGCGCAGCATGCCGAGCACGCGCTGCCGGTTGCCCCGGGTGCGGCTGATCGGCGCGCCCATGTCGAGGGTGTCGAGCTGCGAGAGCTCCTCAAAATTCTTCTCGACGAGATCGGCGAGCTTGAGCAGCAGATTCTGCCGCTCGAAAGGCTTGATCTTGCTCCACGGTCCTTCGAAGGCGCGGCGGGCGGCCGCAACCGCGCGGTTGATGTCCTCGGCATCGCCTTCGGCCACGGTCGCGAGCAATTCGCCGGTCGCGGGATTGAGCGACTCGAATTTCTTTCCCGAGGCGGCGTCGACCCATTGACCGTCGATCAGCATTTTCTTGTAGGAACCGTCCGCGAAAGGATGGCGCGTGATCGGAACAGCCTGTGTCACAGCCATGGTTGCTCTCCCTTTGATGTCGACTGAAATTGATCGCTTCGAGCGGATCGTTGCGAACGAAAAATCTACAGCGACGGCCCCATTCCGTAAAGCCGAGCGGGCGGCGCGCGGCGCGAAGACCTCCCATGCCGTCGCGCATACGGCGCGCGGCTTGCCTCGAACTCGGCCCGAGACTTTGGCTCAGAACCTGACTTGAGACGTCGTTATTTCGGTTTCGTATTGCTACTCGATCCTCAGGCCGGTGGATTTCACCACGGCCGACCAGCGCGCATCCTCGCTTCTCACGTATGCGGCGAACTCCTTGGGTCCGAGCGAGCGCGGGGTCGCTCCGAGATTGGCAAATTTTTCTTCCATTTCCGGTGTCCGGACGATTTGATTGAAGGCCGCCCCGAGGCGGTCAATTCGATCCTTCGGCGTGTCCGCCGGGACCACAATGCCAAGCCAGGCCGACAGGTCGATTTCCGGAAAACCCTGTTCGGCCATTGTCGGCGTATCCGGAAATGCGGCCACCCGCTTGGAGTAGGCGCTGGCGATCAGCCGCATCTTGCCCGTACGGATGAACGGCTCCGTCACCGCAACAGTATCCATGGCGACGCCCACGATGCCGGCCATGAGATCGGTCATGGCGGGCGCGCTGCCGCGATAGGGAACATGCAGGATGGTGATGCCGGCGCGCTGCTTGAACACTTCCATGCCGAGATGCGACAGCGTGCCATTGCCAGAGGAGGGATGCGAGAGCTTGTCCGGGTGGGCCTTGGCGTAGGCGATCAATTCGGCCACGTTCGTGATCGGCAGCGACGGGTTCACCACCATCAGCAGCGGCAAGTCGGCGACCAGCGCCACCGGCGCAAGATCCTTGAGCGTGTCGTAGCCCACCGATTTGTACATGTGCGGGTTGACCACCAGCGAGGCCAGCGGCGCGAGCACCATGGTCTGACCGTCGGGCGCAGACTGCGCGAGCGAAGCGAGCGCGATGCTGCCGCCCTGCCCCGGGCGATTTTCCACGATGACGGTTTCGCCAAGCGCAGGACCGAGCCGCTCGGCCAGCAGACGCGCGATCATGTCCGTCGCCTGTCCCGGCGGAAATCCGACCAGAATGCGCGTCAGCTCGCCTGCTCTTGCATCCGCCAGAGTCAGAACGAGAGCCATCACGGCCAACAGCAAGCGCCGCATGCTACCTCCCTGGTGTTATCTCCGTCGGGACCTAGATAGTCCCGGCCGCGCGCAGCCGTTCGATCTCGTCGGACGTCAGGCCAAGCGCCGCATAGGTCTCGTCATTGTGCTGGCCGAGCGAAGGACCGGCACGGCGCACTGCAACGGGGGTCTCTGAAAAGCGCGGCACCACGCACTGCATGCGCACGCTGCCAAGCTCCTCGTCGGGAACGCTGACGATGGCCTTCCTCGCGATGAAGTGCGGATCGGCGAAAATGTCGGATGCGTCGTAGATCGGCGAAAAGCCCACCTCATGCGCATGCAGGAGCGTACGCAGCTCGTCCAGCGTCAGCCGCGCAACGGCCTCGCTCACCATTCGATCGATCGCCTGCCAGTTCTTCACACGCGAGGGGTTGTCGACAAAGCGCGGGTCGGAGATGAGATGCTTCAAACCGAGCGCAGTACAGAAGCGCTCGAAGATGCTTTGCGTCGACGCCGCGATCGAGGCCCATTTGCCGTCCGCTGTCGCGTAGATATTGCCGGGCGCGGCGTACTGGCTGCGATTGCCGGTCGAGGTCCGGACCTGACCGAGCTGGTCATATTCGATGGCGAGGAAATCCAGCGTCCGCATCATGGCTTCCGTGACCGCGCAATCGATTTCCTGCCCGCGCGCCGCCGGGCTGCTCCTCAATCGATAGAGTTCGGCGAGCACGCCGACGGCGCCGAACAAGCCGCCGATCGCGTCGGAGACGGGATAGCCGAGATGCAGCGGCGTGCCGCCCTCCTCACCGCACATGCGCGTGAAACCGCTCATCGCCTCGAACACGCGGGCAAATCCGGGATTGTTCCGATAGGGTCCGGTCTGGCCGAAGCCGGTGACGCGCAAGATGGTGAGCTGCGGATTGATTGCCTGCAGCCATTGCCGCGTGATCCCCCATTCGTCGAGTGTGCCGGTGCGGAAGTTCTCGACCAGGACATCATGCCGCGCGACCAGCCGGCCAAGCAATTCCTTGCCTTGCGGCCTGCGCAGATCCAGCGTGATGCCCTTCTTGTTGCGGTTGGTGACCTTCCACCACAGCGGAACGCCGTCCTTGTGCGGCGCGAGCCGCCGCAACGCATCACCGGCGCCCGGCATTTCCACTTTCAAGACCTCTGCGCCGAGATCGGCGAGCAGGGTCGAGGCGAAGGGACCGGCGACCACGGTCGATATGTCGAGGATACGCAGGCCCGCAAGCGGACCCGTGAGGGCGTCTTCCGGATCGGACATAAGCAATCCTACCGCGGCCGGCCGATATGCGATATGATCACACCTGATAATTCAGAATTACCAGATGGGCATACCCTGTTGGACATCAGGCATTTGAAGACCTTTGTCGACGTCGCGGCCAACGGCAGCTACGCGCGCACTGCCGCGATCGTCGACGTGGCGCAGTCCGCACTGAGCCGTCAGATGTCGGCACTGGAGCGCGGCATCGGCGGCAGACTGTTTCACCGCAACGGACGCGGGGTCGTGCTGACCGAACTGGGTGAGCGCATGCTGCCGCGCGCCCGCGCGCTCGTGGCTGACGCGCTCGCCTGGGAGAACGCGGCGCGCGGCGAACGCGCGCAGCCTCACGGCGAAGTCACGCTCGGCGTGGTGCCGGTCGCGTCCCGCGGACTGATCGCCTCGATTGCCGGCGAATTGCGCCGGCTCTATCCGGGCATCCGGCTGCGCGCGTTCGAAGCCTATAGCGGCCAGGTCGAGGAGTGGCTCGCCTCGGGCCGGGTCGAGATCGCGATCTACAATCGCTACCGACGCGGCAAGGTCGCGAACGCGGAGCCGCTTGCGCGCGCCGAGGTGCATCTGATCGCGCGGCGCAATCACCCGATGGCGCGTCGGCGGGAAGTGGCGGTGCGCCTGCTTGCCGAGATTCCGCTGGCAATGCCGGCGCGCCCGAACAGCCTGACCAGCGTGTTGACAGGGCTTGCCGCCTCCCAGCGTTTCGAGCTCGACATTCCCTTCGAGGCCGGCTCGATGCCGCTGATCAAGGACGTGATGCTGGGGTCCGATCTCGTCACCATTTCCCCTGCCCAGGCGTTCGCGCGGGAGATCGCCGCAGGCGAACTGATCGCCATTCCCATTGTCAGGCCGAAAATCGTGCAGACCACATGGATGTCGCTGAGTTCCCGCCATCCGCCATCCAACGCCACGCAAATCGTGGCGCGTCTCATTCGCCAACTCGCGGCTCGGCAGCGCGCGGCACAGTAGCGGCAGAGCCGGTTTCCGGGCGCCGGCCCGCGGTCCGCGGCCGCTTCGGCAATCAACTTCGCTTGATAGGAAGGCAAACTAAAAAGCTTAGCTTTACAGTTTACCTTCATACCTGGTAGAGAGCCCGGCATGGGCAAACTGAAAGCGCCACACGAACCGGCGGCTGCGCTCGCCTCGGAGCTTCATGCGCTGATCGGCAAGCTGAAGCGCCGGCTGCGCGGACAGGCCTCCGCCGGCGATCTGACGCCGTCGCAGATTGCGGTGCTGGTGCATCTTGAGCGCGAAGGCTCCGCCACCGTCAGCGCGCTGGCGCGGCTGGAGGCAGTGCGACCGCAATCCATGGGGGCGACGGTCGCAAGCCTCGAAGCGGCGGGGCTGGTCAAGAGATCGCCGGATCCGAGCGACGGCCGCCAGACCATTCTGTCGCTGACGCCGGCTTGCCGGGACATGATCCGGACCGGGCGTGCCGCGCGGCACGAATGGCTGCTGCGCGCCATTCAAGCAAAACTCACCTCGCAAGAGCAGGCGCAGGTCAAGGCGGCGCTGGCTCTGCTCAACCGGATTGTCGACACCGAGTAACGGAGAACCACAAGATGGCGATAAGCACACTCGACCCCAAGACGGCATTGCTGGTGGTCGACCTGCAGAAGGGCATCGCCGCGCTGCCGACCGCGCATCCCATGAAAGACGTGGTCAGGAACACGGCCGCCCTGCTTGCGGCGTTTCGCCGCCGCGGCCTACCGGTCGTGCTGATCAATGTCGACGGCCGCGCGCCGGGCCGCGCGGAACGGTCGTTCTCGATGGCGGGGCTGCCCGCCGACTGGACCGACCTGCTGCCTGAACTCGACCGGCAGGCCGGCGATCATGTTGTCACCAAGCGGACCTGGGGCGCCTTCACCCACACCGATCTCGATAAATACCTTCGCGGCCGCGGCGTCACGCAGGTCGTCGTTGCGGGTGTTGCCACTTCCGCCGGGGTCGAATCCACCGCGCGCCACGCGCACGAGTTGGGCTTCAATGTCGCGCTCGCGGTCGACGCCATGACCGACATGGACGCCGATGCGCACCTCAACAGCGTGACGCGCATCTTTCCGAAGATGGCCGAGACCGGCATGACGCAAGAGCTCCTTGCCATCGTCAACGCCGCGCAAGAAGAGAGGACCTGAAGATGCAATGGCTACATGAGCTTGCCTATTTCGCCGGTGGCTTCGTGCTGACCAATGCCGTCCCGCATTTTGTCAGTGGTGTCATGGGCCGGCCCTTTCAAAGCCCGTTTGCCAAGCCGCGCGGCGAGGGATTGTCGTCGTCGACCGTGAACATGGCCTGGGGCTTTTTCAACCTGGTCATCGCCTACCTGTTGATCTGCCGCATCGGAGATTTCGACCTGCGCGCGACCCTCGACCCGATCGCCCTGGGCCTCGGCATGCTGCTCTCCGGCCTGTTCCTCGCAGCCTGGTTCGGCCGATTCAACGGCGGCAACTCGCCACTCGGAGGCTAAAGCGCCTTGCGTCAAACATTTCGTTCGCTGGCGAGCGCCAACTACCGGATCTGGGCGGCCGGCGCGCTGATCTCCAATGTCGGCACCTGGATGCAGCGCACTGCGCAGGACTGGCTCGTGCTCACCGAGCTGACGCATCGAAATGCGACCGCGGTCGGGATCGTGATGGGCCTGCAGTTCGGGCCGCAAATTCTTTTGCTGCCGCTGACCGGCTATGCCGCGGATCATCTCGATCGGCGCAAGCTCCTGTTCTGCACCCAGGCCGCCATGGGGCTATTGGCGCTTGGCCTCGGATTGCTCGTCGTCACCGGGCTGGTCCAGCTGTGGCACGTCTATGTCTTTGCGTTTTGTCTCGGGTGCGCGGCCGCCTTCGATGCACCGGCGCGCCAGGCCTTCGTCTCCGAACTGGTCGAGGAGCAGCACCTTCCGAACGCGGTCGCGCTCAACTCGACCTCCTTCAATGCCGCGCGCATGGTCGGGCCTGCGATCGCCGGCGGCGTCATTGCGGCGGTAGGCTCGGGCTATGTGTTTCTGATCAACGCGGTCTCCTTCCTCGCCGTGCTGTTCGCGCTTGCTGCCTTGCGTCTCGGACCTGAGCGACCTCACCTCCGGGCTTCCCGCGGCGGCCTTACCGACGGTTTTCGCTACGTGCTGGGCCGGGCGGATCTCAAGATCGTTTTCCTGATGCTGTTTCTGGTCGGCACCTTCGGATTGAATTTCCCGATCTTCATCTCGACCATGGCGGTCAGCGTGTTTCACGTCGGCGCCGGCCAGTTCGGGCTGCTGACCTCGATGATGGCCGCCGGCTCCGTCACCGGCGCGCTACTCGCCGCGACGCGGACGAAGCCCAGCATTGCCCTGCTGCTGACAGCCGCCGCGATCTTCGGCGTGACTTGCGCGGGCGCCGCCGTTGCACCCAGTTACCTCGCGTTCGGCCTCGTGCTCTTCGTCGTCGGCCTCGCCGCGCAGACGTTCACGACCTCGACCAACAGCATGGCGCAGATTTCGACCGAACCTCACATGCGCGGCCGGGTCATCGCCATCCTGCTTGCGATTGCGCTCGGCGGCACGCCGATCGGCGCGCCCATCGTCGGATGGATAGCCGACCATCTGGGCCCACGCTGGGCGCTCGGCATGGGTGCGGCATCCGGGATTTTGGCGGCAGCCATTGCCGGACTCTATCTTGCGGAGCGGCGGCAGGCCAATCCTGGCGCGGGGCCGGCCTGAGACGCGCAGGGACGGGAGCTGCCGCCAACTCAAGGCCCTTGATCGAACAAACCGCGCTCCGCCGGCGGCTCGGCCGGATAGATCAGAACACCGTCGGCCTGCATCCGCGCCGCCTCGTTCGTCGCCGCCGGCTCGACATGCCCGGGTCCCAGAATGTGGAAGACGGTTTCGCCGACCGCCAGCAGATAATCGGTGATGATCCGCCGGTGACAGCGCCACCACACCGTTTCCGCACACATGATGGCGCAACGCCGGTCGCGCCCGAGACCCCGCAAATGCGCCAGTCCCGCGCGAAAGGCACCGCTCATGGCGTAGTCGGCATAATTGTGGAAGCTGTCGTTCTGCCAGAAGCCGTTGAGCTCCGGCGACACGTCGCGCTTGCGGCCGCGCAATCCGCCAAGCGCGGCAATGTGCTCATAGCCGATGCCCTGCGCCGCCAGCGATCCCGGCAGGGTATCGCTGTTATATTGCGGATTGGTGCGCGAGCGCGGCACCGTGCGGACATCGGCCAGCAGCGTCACCCCGGCGTCTTGCAGCAGGGCGACAAATTCGTCGATGGGACGAGTCCCATGGCCGATCGTGTAGAACGGGTTCGCCATCTGCCGATCCCTTTGCCGGCTGAGTGCCGGTGCAAGTCAGCGGCTAAAGCGCGACGCCCCGAGGTTGGATCGCCATCGCGCTTTAGCTTAATTGTTTGCGCATGGTCTTTTCGGAAAACCGCTACACACTTTTCCGGATCATGCGCCAAGATGCCGTAACGCGCGGCCCTTGTGCAGAGCGACATGATCGGTCTTGTCGCTCTTGATCTCGTATTGCGGCTCATCGGGACTCGCGTGATGGACGTAGCCCTTCCAGGTCACGTCGTGGGTGTGCACCCGCACGATCCGCCCGCGCACCCGGCCGGCCTCGGAATTCCAGCTGACGTGATCACCGATTTTGAATGTCCCGGCCATGACGATTCGCAGCCGCGAAAACGCGGCGGTCCTTTTGTTATATGCGTAAGCCGGCGTTCCGGTTGTACGGGGTGATGGCTTGCCGGACTAATGGCTTGGCTGGGCCATGGCTCGCCTCGTTGCGATAGACCGAAGCTGGCTTGCCGAGCCGTAGCTCGCGACGCGGGCAACGGATGGTGGGCACGACAGGGATCGAACCTGTGACCCCTACCATGTCAAGGTAGTGCTCTCCCGCTGAGCTACGTGCCCTAAAGTCTAAAAGGGGGTCGGCGTCCGTATATCGGCTCCGGGGCGGGCAGGCAAGGACGCTTCCCCGGTCCGGCCGACCAAATCAGGCCGCCAGCATCTTGTTCACTTCGCTGACCAATTCGCGAAGATGGACTGGTTTCGACAGCACCTTGGCGTTCTTGGGCGCCTCCGAATCGGAGTTGAGCGCCACGGCGGCGAAGCCGGTTATGAACATGATCTTGATGTCGGGATCGAGTTCCGAGGCTCGCCGCGCGAGTTCGATCCCGTCCATCTCCGGCATCACGATGTCGGTGAGCAGCATTTCGAACGGCTCCTCGCGCAGCCGTTGATAGGCCGACATGCCGTTGTCATGGTGTGAAACCTGAAAACCGGCATTTTCCAGCGCCTTGACCAGGAAGCGGCGCATGTCGTTGTCGTCTTCAGCGAGCAAAATCTTGTGCATGGCAATGCGCGTGGCGTCCACTTCAGCGGGTTCAGCGGATAGTGCCTCCACTAAGCCCGATAGACAGTAAATTTCGGGTGAAAGCTTGCCGGCGACAGTGGGCCAACGCCGCGGCAATTTCTGGACCGGAATGCGTCCTAAATCAATCAAGGCGACTTTTCGTGGGTCTCTTGAGATGTTCCAGCCGTGACCACGGCTTTTTCACTTGGCAGAATGATTGTGATTCTCGACAATGCACACTCACAAAGCTTCGCTTTTCCTGCAGAATTGAATTTGTGGAACAGCGGATCAAGGGACGGCGCCCCGCGATGACCCGTTTTGATGGCGAATTGTCGCCTCCGTTCGAGATTGTGGAACCGGTCGAGTGCCGGGCGCCGATCATCTTCAACTCGCCGCATTCCGGCTCGGTATATCCGGACGCATTCCTGAACGTGTCGAGGATCGACCTGACGACGCTGCGCCGGTCCGAAGATTCCTTCATGGACGAGCTGATCGGGGGCTTGAGCGGCTGCGGCTTTCCGGTGGTCCGGGTCAACTTCCCCCGCTCATATGTCGACGTCAACCGCGAACCCTATGAGCTCGACCCGCGCATGTTCTCAGGGAGGCTGCCGAGTTTCGCCAACACCCGCTCGATGCGGGTCGCAGGGGGGCTCGGCACCATCCCGCGCGTCGTCGGGGACGGCCAGGAGATCTATCGCGAACGCCTGTCGGTCGACGACGCACTCTCGCGGATCGAGACGCTCTATAAACCCTATCATCGCGCGCTGCGCCGGCTGATCAACAAGGTGCATCAAGCCTTCGGCACGGTGGTGGTGGTGGATTGCCATTCGATGCCGTCGATCGGCATGTCGCGTGACGAGCCGCGGCGCCCGGATGTGGTGATCGGCGACCGCTACGGTACGAGCTGCGCGCCGTTATTGGCCGACAGGGTCGAAGAGATCATGGGTCGGCTCGGCTATTCGGTCGGGCGCAACAAGCCCTACGCCGGCGGGTTCATCACCGAGCATTACGGCAATCCCGCCTCCGGCTTGCATACGATCCAGCTCGAACTGAACCGTGCGGTTTATATGGATGAGCGGCGGCGCGAAAAGGGATCGCGCTTTGCGCAGGTGATGGCCGATTTCGCGGCGCTGGCCGAAGCATTGGCCGGCGTCTCGCTCGGAGACCTCGGGCCGTTCCAGGCGGCGGCAGAATAAGCGCGCCTATTTTTTCCCGCCGGCATGTTCGGACTCGCGCGAGCCCGGGACGGCTTCGACGCAAGAAAAAAGGGCCGCTTGCTATGGCAAGCGGCCCAAGTCTAGGGAGGAAACGCCCAAGGAGGGCAGCGATAGCGCGAGGCGCTACCGCACCGCAACAATATGCGACCGCGCTGCACAAAGTGCAAGGGTTTTAATTCACTTTCCCACGCAAAGTTCGCCAGGCTGGCAGAATGGCAACACTCTGGCGAGACGCAAAATTATCTATGTTTTTCAAAAGCTTAAAAGAATGTCATCGCTGGAACCAAGTCAGGTCTGCCAAATTTTCACATCCCAGTTGCGTGATCGGCATCACCATTCCAGGAAATCATCAAGCTCCGAGAACCAGATCGGTATCCAAAATACCAGCTTAAAACTTCTGAGTCGCGTGCGGGAATTGCCGGATTGAGCTAGGCAGAGGGCCCTGGAATTTCGAAGAAAAGCTTCGCCTTAAGGACAAGCCGTGACGGTCATCGACTTCAAAGCCTTCATCGGCCGCCTTGCAACTGTTTCGGGCGAAACCATCATCCCTTTCTTTCGAACCTCGCTGCTGGTCGACGACAAGAGCCTCAGTCACGATTTCGATCCCGTCACCGAAGCCGACCGTGCGGCGGAGGCGGTGATGCGACGGCTGATCAAGGCCAGTTTTCCCCAGCACGGCATCGTCGGCGAGGAGTTCGGCAACGAGCGCACGGATGCCGAATATGTCTGGGTGCTGGACCCGATCGACGGCACCAAATCCTTCATCGCCGGCTTCCCGATCTGGGGCACGCTGATCGCGCTCATGCACAAGGGCGCACCGGTATTCGGGATGATGCACCAGCCCTTTATCGGGGAGCGCTTTTCCGGCGACAACGCCTCGGCCAATTACAAGGGACCATCGGGCGAACGCAGGCTTTCGGTGCGCCGCTGCGCCTCGCTGCAAGAGGCCACCTGCTACACGACAAGCCCGCTGTTGATGAATGAGGCGGATCGCTCCGCGTTCGAAAGGGTGCAGGGCGCGGCGCGGTTGGCGCGCTATGGCGGCGATTGCTACTCGTACTGCATGCTCGCCGCCGGACATCTCGATCTCGTGGTCGAGACCGAGCTGAAGCCCTACGATATCGCCGCGCTGATCCCGATCGTCACCGGCGCCGGCGGCGTGGTGACGACCTGGGAGGGCAATCCCGCACAAGCCGGCGGCCGCATCGTTGCGGCCGGCGATCCACGCGTGCATGAAGCCGCGATCAGGCTGCTCAACGGCTAGTGGTCCGATTCTGACGCCTACGCGCTCGGCCTCCGCGCCCCTACCCCGCCGCGTTGCGCAAATGCTCGACCAAAAGCTTTGCCGGGCGAGGCAGGCTTCTGAACTCGCGCGCGCAGATCACGAGCTTGCGATTGGCCCAGGCGTCCCTGATCCGGATCATCGCGATCGGCATCGATCGCGTGCAGCGCCGGGCGGCGGCTTCGGGCACCACGGCAATGCCGACATCGGCCGCCACCATACGGCAGATCGCGTCGAAATCGCGCAGCCGCGCCCTGACATGCAGTCGCATGCCAAGCCGGGCGGCATGCCTTGCAATGTGCGCCTGCAGCGCGGTCGCATTGGTCAACCCGACGAAGGCATGGCCTGCGACCTCCTGAAAATCGATCCAGCGGCTGCCGGCGAGCGGGGAGCGCCGCGCCGCCACCAGGGTCAGGCGGTCCTCGCTGAAGACGAAGCGCTCGACATGGTCGGGCAAGGCATGCTCGGCGGCGAAGCCGAGGTCGGCCACGCCGGCCGTAATGGCGGCGGCGATGTCGGTGCTTTCGCGCTCTTCGACGTCGACATTGATGTCAGGATGCTCGCGCAGGAAAACCGCCAGCGCTTTCGGCAGATGCTCCGACAGCCCCGACGTGTTGGCGAGCAGATGCACGCTCGCCCGCACGCCGGTCGCAAACCGCGCGAGGTCGCCGCGCATCGCCTCCACGTTGTGAATGACGAGGCGGGCATGATCGAGCAGGCTTTCGCCAGCCGCCGTCAATTCGACGCCGCGCCGGCCGCGCTTGAACAGCACGACCCCCAGCCCCGCTTCCAGTCCCTTGATCCGGGCGCTGGCAGACGCGAGCGCAAGATGACTGCGGTCCGCGCCGCCGGTGATGCTGCGGCTGTCCGCAACCGCGATGAAAAGCTGCAAATCGACCAGGTCGAAACGCATGGGCCGGCTCCTGGCTTCGTCGTAGCCGAAGGCTAACTCCGCAACCTCCAGATTGTGCCCGGTGCGCCGATCGGTCAATGTCTGCCCATGTTCGAACCTCTTCTCCTCCTGATCGCCGCCGCCTTCCTGATCGCGGGCTTCGTCAAGGGCGTGGTCGGCCTCGGTCTGCCGACGGTGTCGATGGGCCTGCTCGCAGCGACCATGCAGCCCGGCAAGGCGCTGGCCATCGTCATCGTGCCCGCCCTCGTCACCAATATCTGGCAGACCTTTGGCGGCCCTTACCTGCGCGACATCGTCAGGCGGCTGTGGCCGCTGATGCTGGGTACGGTCGCCGGCATTCTGCTCAATGCGGGGGCGCTGACCGGGCCATACGCGCGCTACGGCACCATCGCGCTCGGCGCGCTCTTGGTCGTCTACGCCGTGATCGGCCTGAGCAAGTTTGGCTTTCACGTCAACCGGCGCCACGAAAAATGGATCGGCGGCGTCGTCGGCGTCATCACCGGGGTGATTTCGGCGTCGACCGGTGTGCAGGTGATTCCCTCGATGCCGTTCATGCAGGCGATCGGCATGGACAAGGATGAGCTGGTGCAGGCGTTGGGGGTATTCTTCACGGTCGCAACGCTTGCGCTCTCCGTCAATCTGACCGCCTCCGGACTGCTGACGGCCGCAACCGCCCTGCCCGGCGCCATCGCGATGGCCTGCGCTGCCGGCGGCATGCTGCTGGGTCAGGCGGTGCGCTCGAAAATGCCGGCCGAAGCGTTTCGCCGCTGGTTTCTGATCGCGATGATCTGTCTCGGGTTCTATCTGACGGGAACCGCGATTTACAATCTGGCCGTCGACTAGAATTCCGCTACAGTTGCGCTCGGGGCTGACAGCGGTAACAACGTGCCTCGCAAAGTTGGAAGCGGCCGGCCCGCCATAGGGTGACCGGCCGTCAGTCTGGAGCATCCGAATATATGGAGAGACGCCTCGCGGCCATCGTTTGCGCTGACGTCGCCGGCTACTCGCGCATGATGGGCGCTGACGAGGCAGGCACACACGCCGCTTTCAAGGCGCATCGAGGCGCCATCTATCCGGTCATCCTCAACCATGGCGGCCGCGTCGTCAAAAATACCGGCGATGGATTCCTGCTGGAATTTCCGAGCGTCGTGGGCGCCTCGCAAGCCGCGGTCGCGATGCAAACGCTCATGGCGGAACGCAACAACCACCTGCCCGCAGATCGCGCCATGCATTTCCGCCTCGGCGTTCACATGGGCGATGTGATCGCCGATGAAGACGAACTTTTCGGCGACGATGTGAACATTGCCGTCCGGCTCGAGCAAGTCGCCCCGCCAGGCGGCCTTGCGATCTCGGCCAAAGCCTTTGGAGAGGCCGGCAAGCATCTGGGCGTGACCATGGTCAACGCCGGCAGCCATCGCCTGAAGAACATCGCAGAGCCCGTGCACGTCTGGACCTGGCAGCCGACAAGTTCCGATGCGCGTCCTCCGGAGCCGGCGGGCATCCCCGGCCTCTCGGCACAATACCGGCTGGCGATCGTGGGGGTTCTGCCCTTCGCCAATCTCAGCGACAGCACCGATGAATATTTCTCCGATGGATTGACGGAGGACCTCATCCACGCGCTTTCGCTGCAATCGTTCTACCGCGTGCTGAGCCGGAACTCGACCTTCCCTTTCAAGGGACAGAACTTGAGCGCACGCCTGATCGCGCGGGAGATCGACGCGACCTATCTGGTCCAGGGTTCAGTCCGCCGCGCGGGCACGAAAATTCGCGTGACCGCCGAGCTCATCGCGCCCGAAAATGGCGAGCAGATATGGACCGGTCGCTACGACAGGTCCATGGGTGAATTGTTCGCGTTGCAGGACGAGATCACCACCAGCCTGTCCGCCGCCATCGCGCCGGAGATTTTTCGGGCGGAAGCTTCCACACCGAACCGCTCGTCGGCCGCCGATCTGACCGCCTGGGATCGATTCCTGCGGGGGCTTTCCCATTATTACCGCCACACAAGGGCGGATTTCGAAAGCTCGATCGACCTGTTCAAAGAGGCCATCACGCTCGATCCGACGCTCTCGATCGCACATGCCTATCTTGCCACGATCATGGTGCAGGGCGTGCACTACGGATGGATCAGGAGCACCGGCGAACTGTGGTGTTCGGCGATGACACTTGCGGAGACAAGCGTCCGCCTCGATCCACGCTCCTCATTCGCGTTTTCGATTCTGGCTTATCTGCAGGCAATGGAGGGGCACGACGAGGCCGCGCAGGATGCGATCAGAAAGGCTGTCGAACTCAATCCCTACGACATGGGCGCCCGCGGCGTTCAGGGCGTCTGTCACCTCGTTGTCGGCGAACACCGCCAGGCGATCGAGCTGTTTTCAATGGCGGCGCAGCGCGGCAACAGCGATCCCCGATATCAATGGGCGGCACTTTCTGCGTTCAGCCATTACCTTCAGGGCCAGTATGATGCGGCGCTGTCCTGGTCCCGCGAAGCGCTCTACTCGAACCCCAATCACCTTCAGGTGCTCGCGATCAGGGCCGCGGCACTTGCGCAACAGGGGCGGACCGGGGAAGCCGCAAAGGCGACCGAGGTCTTGCTGGGCAACCATCCGGGGCTGACGGTCGAGCGACACTTGCGCAATTTCCGCTGGAAGAAGCCGGCCGACATCGCGCATTACCGGGATGGGCTGTTGAAGGCCGGCGTACCCTTTGCACGACTGACGCTGGTTGAAACCGGCCCCATGCGTGCTGCAGGTTCGTGAAGCCTGTCTTCACGAGAGGCTGGACTAGCCAAACAGCGGCGTACCCGGCACGAACGCATCGAACGCCGCCCAGAACTGCGCGCGGTAACGGTCCTGCTCCTGCAGGATCTCGTGCTTGGAGCCGGCGATGACGAGATGCGCCCCCGCGCGCAGGTGATAGGCGAACTCCTCGATCGCAGGGGTCGACACGACGGTGTCGTTGGACGCGGCCAGCATCAGGATCGGCTGGCGGATCTGCAAGGGATAATCGTTGCCGCGGAACGTGCGCATGGCGCGGAAGGCGGTATCGGCCCAGGCAATGGTCGGCGCCGCGATGCCCAGCGTCGGGTCCTCCTCCAGGATCGCGGCATTGCGGGCATAGCGCACGGGATCGCTGGTCACGGGATTGTTGATGAACGAATCGGTGCCGGTCAGCCTGTCACTGCCGCCCGGCACGTAGCGCCCGCCCTGGCCGGCGAGCCGCAGGCCCCTGAGCAGCGCACGCGCCGGAAACGACGTGCGCCGTCCCGGCAGGTCGATCATCGGCGCCGACAGCACCATGCGGTCGAACCAGCGTTTCCCCGCATGCGCCACGCGCAGCATCACCGCGCCTCCCATCGAATGGGCCAGCGCGAAATGCGGCGGCGGGCAATCCGGCAACACCACCTGCTGCACGAAGCTATCGACGTCGATTTCGTAATCGGAGAAATTGCGGACATAACCCTTGCGCGGATCCTTCAGGCGCCGCGAGGAATGACCCTGCCCGCGCCAGTCGATCATCGCCACCGCAAAGCCGCGGTCGCGCAGGTCCCGCACCGTCTCGAAATATTTTTCGATCTGCTCGCCGCGCCCGGTGAAGACGCAGACGGTGCCCATGCGGCCCGCCGGCGGCGCCCAGCGCGCAAAGCGCAGTTCGGCGCCGTCAGAGGTCTTGATGGTGCCGCTGACCACGTCTTCGGGGACGGGATTGGCAGGGATGGAGACGAGCGTCATCGCGGAGACCGGCTAGGCGAAAGGTGCTGAAAATCAAGGGCGGGAGCGTCAAAAAAGCGCCGTTCGCGCTGTCTTGAACGCCGTCTTGCCCCTCCCATATCACCTTCGTGCAGGCCGCTACCAGTGTTTCGGACCCCGAAGCATGAGGCTGCACGAAAGAACGAGAGCCCGGCCCGATGGCGGGCGGGTTGATTGCAACAGTCGCTCAATGGAGGACTACCATGCGTACCTACGACCTTACCCCGTTTTATCGTTCCACCGTCGGCTTCGACCGCCTCTTCTCCCTGCTCAACCAGGTCACCGCGGATGGCAGCCCCGGCTATCCGCCCTACAATATCGAGCGCACCGGTGAGAACGCCTACCGCATCAGCGTCGCGGTGTCCGGTTTCTCGAAGGAGGAGCTGTCGATCGTCGCCAAGGAAAACACACTGACGATCAAGGGCGAGAAAGTCGCCAACGAGAACAGCAAAGACAAGGCTGAAGTGCTGTATCGCGGCATTGCCGCGCGCACCTTCGAGCGGGTGTTCCAGCTCGCCGATTTCGTGGTGGTGAAGAACGCTTCGCTCGAGAACGGCCTGCTCCATGTCGATCTCGTCCGCGAGATTCCCGAGGCCAAGAAGCCCCGCAACGTGCCGATCACGTCCGCCGCGCCGGCTGCGCAGGTGATCGAGGGATCGACCGACAAGGCCGCCGCCTGAGCGCCGCTCGGTTCAAACGAATTGTTGAGGACGAAAACGCCCCGGGGGACCGGGGCGTTTTTTTGCCCTCTCCCTCTCGCCGAATGACTTTACTCAAGGCCCTGCACGGGAGGCATGTCCTGGGTCGGCCGGATCTGCGGTGTTGCCGGTTTGACCTCACCGACGGTGCCGGTGCTTTGAGGACCACTCGCCGCGTCCGACCGCTGCGCCGGCTCGGCCGGCCTTGCGCCGGCAACTGCGGGCTTCGGCGCCGGCAGCGGCACGCCGCGGCTGGCGACGTGCGGGATCGGGGCAGGCGGTCGCGGCGCGCCCCAAACCATGGTCGCTCCCGGTAGGGCGCCTTGCGGACCGTAGCCGGGGCCGACCTCCTCATCGAAATCGCGGCCCATCGAATAGGCCGGAACGAAGCGAAGGATGCGCCCGTTGCGGGCATCGATCACCAGCCGCCCATCCTCGCCCTCCGGGTCGATGGCCGAGATCGTGTAGAGGACACCGCGCTGGCGCGGAACGCCGAGCGGCTGGAAACCGTTCGCGTGGAGGATGGCGTAGACCTCCCGCGGCGGAAGCAGCGGACGCGGATAGGCCTCAGGCGGCGGGTAGGCCTCGGGCGACGGGGCTGGCGGCATTGCCACATAGGGAGCCTGCGGCATTGCCCCATAGCCATAAGGTGTGTCGAAGTCGGAGACCGCCCGATAGGGCGCCAACATCTGAGCATTTGCGGCGGTGGCCGCAAGAATCAGTCCGGCCGTGGCGGCCCACCCTGCGAACGCCTTCATTGCGCGACGCTCCTGTTGTGCCCCTTGTGCCCTTTGCGCCCGGCAGCGGAAAATCGGCGCTGATTTCGGCGGTCCTTAGGCCGGATCGCGGCGCGCTTGCCGCGAATTAGGGCGCCTCGGACTGTGCGAGCAGTGATTCCAGGCCGGCGGGGACTTTCAGATGCTTGTATGATAGTAAAAAGTTTGGCATGGTCGGAGTTAGGACAGTAAAGCTGTCTCAAATTTCATTGCGAACCCGGCACAAGGAGCGCAATGAAAGTTCGGCGCTTTACGCGCCGAAGCGGTGCAGGCAGGGCCGTTCGTCAGGAACGTCGAGCAGGCCGGCCTGAATTCTGAAATTGCGGCTAGGCTTGAGGACGAGCGGTGGTCCGGAGGGTGCCCGCGGGACGCCAAGCTGCGCCGGACGGTAAGGAAACAATCTTTCGCTACCGCCGATAGAGAGGACTGATATGAGCGGGTCGGACATCGAGCGCGAAAACATCGTCAACCATGCGTTGTCGGCGGCCTCCGATTCGAAACCGGCCGCCCCCGCGCACGAGCCCGAACATACCTGGCGCCCGGAAGCCGAAGGCCTCTATGACCTCGCGCTGGAGAAGGATTCCTGCGGCGTCGGCTTCATCGCCAACATCAAGGGCAAGAAGTCGCATCAAATCATTTCCGACGCGCTGAAGATTCTCTGCAACCTCGAGCATCGCGGCGCGGTCGGCGCCGATCCGCGCGCCGGCGACGGCGCCGGCATCCTGGTGCAAATCCCGCACGCCTTCTTCAAGCGCAAGGCCGCCGAGATCGGCTTCCAGCTGCCGGAGGTGGGTGAATACGCGATCGGCGCGCTGTTCATGCCGAAGGACACCGCCTGGCGCAAGGTGATCCAGAGCATCATCGCCGACCAGATCAGGGCGGAAGGGTTGATGTTGCTCGGCTGGCGCGACGTGCCGACCGACAACTCCTCGCTCGGGGTCACCGTCAAGCCGACCGAGCCGACCCATATGCAGGTGTTCATCGCCCGCAACGGCACGGCGAAGACCGACGACGAGTTCGAGCGCAAGCTCTACATCCTGCGCAAGTCGATTTCGCAGGCGATCTATCAGCGCCGCGACCGCGGAATGGCCGGCTATTATCCGGTCTCGCTGTCGTGCCGGACCGTCATCTACAAGGGGATGTTCCTGGCCGACCAGCTCGCCAGATACTATCCCGACCTCAGCGAGCCGGATTTCGAGAGCGCGCTGGCGCTGGTGCACCAGCGCTTCTCGACCAACACCTTCCCGACCTGGTCGCTGGCGCATCCCTACCGGTTGATCGCGCACAACGGCGAGATCAACACCCTGCGCGGCAACGTCAACTGGATGGCGGCGCGGCAGGCCTCGGTGAGCTCCGAGCTCTACGGCAAGGACATCACCCGCCTCTGGCCGATCTCCTACGAAGGCCAGTCCGACACCGCATGCTTCGACAACGCGCTCGAATTCCTGGTTCAGGGCGGTTATTCGCTGCCGCACGCCGTCATGATGATGATTCCGGAAGCCTGGGCCGGCAATCCCCTGATGGATGAGCAGCGCCGCGCCTTCTACGAATATCATGCCGCGCTGATGGAGCCGTGGGACGGCCCCGCCGCGATCGCCTTCACCGACGGCCGCCAGATCGGCGCGACGCTCGACCGCAATGGCCTGCGTCCGGCGCGCTATCTCGTCACCAAGGACGACCGTATCGTGATGGCGTCCGAAATGGGCGTCCTGAAGATTCCGGAGGACCAGATCGTCACCAAGTGGCGGCTGCAGCCCGGCAAGATGCTGCTGGTCGATCTCGAACAGGGCCGGCTCATTCCCGACGACGAGGTCAAGGCACAGCTTGCGAAGAGCCATCCTTACCGGGAGTGGCTCGGCCGCACCCAGATCGTGCTGGAGGAACTGCCTGACGCGCCGACCAAGGGCGCGCGCTCCAACCTGTCGCTGCTCGACCGCCAGCAGGCGTTCGGCTACACCCAGGAAGACATCAACATCCTGATGACGCCGATGGCCTCTACCGGCGAAGAGGCGACCGGAGCGATGGGCAACGACACCCCGGTCTCGGCGCTGTCGGACAGGCCGAAGCAGCTCTTTACCTA
>Ga0265339_10000379_pt1 | contig 35004 bp, 41 predicted proteins | sample 4CB219metaG_FD_202085 | JGI IMG/M metagenome (GOLD analysis project Ga0265339, IMG submission 202085) | Rhizosphere microbial communities from Carex aquatilis grown in University of Washington, Seatle, WA, United States - 4-CB2-19 metaG | ecosystem: Host-associated > Plants > Roots >... | reverse complement strand
CCTTTAAGGATGGCCTTTCACCCATGATCTGGAGGCCGTGGCCGGCCGTCCCAGGAAATTTACTTAAAGGACGCGATGGCACTGGCCTCGTCGTCGTAGATGTCGAAAACGGTGTAGAGCTTGGTGAGCTGGAGCACGTCCTTGACCTTTTTGGTCAAGCTGAGGAGCTTCAGCGCGGCGCCCTGATTCTTTGAGGTGGTGTAGGCGCTGACGAGTTCACCCAGGCCCGAGCTATCGATGTAGTTGACGTCACCCATGTTCAAGAGGACGTTTTTCTGTCCTTTGCTGATGAGGTCGCGAATGGCCTCGCGCAACTGCACACTGCCTTCGCCCAAAGTGATCCGCCCGCTCAAGTCCACAACGGTCACGCCATCCACTTCACGGGAAGCAATCGTTAGTGCCACGGAAATTCCTCCTTTTTGGCTGATACGGTTATAGCACTTTCGCTAGGGTGCGTGTGGAAATGTCAAGGCAGGCCGCATTTGCCGGGGGGATGGCTTGGGGCGGCTCTTGCCTGGAGGTGTGAAGCTCACGTACCTTGCGCAAGTTCGCTGGGATTTTCGCCTGCCGGGACCAGATGTTTGACCAGGGTCAACTCGGTACCGGGGTTCAGTTGACGGAAGTGTACCTCATCCATGAAAGAGCGAATGAGGAAGATGCCGCGGCCGGTGCCGCGCAGGAGGTTCTCAGGGGCGAGGGGATCGGGGAGGGTGTCGGGATCGACTCCCTTGCCTTGATCGGAGATGGAAATGACGAGGGACTTGCCGGTGTTTTCAAAGCTGGCGGTGATTTGTTTGGCGGGGTCGTAGTCATTGCCGTGCAGGACGGCGTTGACGGCGGCTTCGCGTACAGCCATGGTGAGGCGAAAACGCTCATCCTCGTCGAGGCCGGCCTCGCTGGCGAACTTCTCCGCGGCGGCTTCGACCTCACTCACGCTTTCCATGGTTGAGCTGAGAGCGAACTTGAGCCGCCCTGGTTTTGGTTTGTCCAAAGCCTTCGTCTCCACCTCTGCCGGGAAATGAAAACCGCACCGTCTGAGGAACCTTACCGGAAGTTTCATGTCTGAGGCTATTTGTGTCAAGCGTGCAGAGCGAGATGTACTTACGGGTGTGCGCAGCCGGTTGTTCACTCAGATGCGCGGGGAGGGACGACCGGCGCTGAAAGGGCTAAACTCACTGCATGCAAGTTCGCACCACATCGCGGGTGAGTCTGACGGCGCTGCTGGGGACTCCGGTGACCGATGCGCAGGGACATTTGTGCGGCAAGCTGAAGGACATTGCGGTCGCGACCGGCCAGGATGCGGGCAAGGTTGCGGGGCTAGTACTGAAGACGAAGTCGGGGCTGATGCTGGTGCCGTCGCATGAAGTGATGGAGACGCCGGCGGGCACGCTTGAACTGCGATCGATGGAAGCGCTGAAGCCGCTAAATGATGACGGCAATTTTCTGTTTCTGCAGCAGGACCTGATTGACCGGCAGATCATCGACATTCACGGGAGGAAAGTGGTCCGCGTGAACGATGTGGACCTGGAGTGGATGGGGCAGGGAGGCGTGCACCTGCTGCGCGTGGCTGAAGTGGAGGTGGGCCTGCGCGGAGCGGTGCGTCGCGTGTTCAAAGGGCTGCTGCCGCGGGCGTCGCTTGAAGCTCTTTCGCGCAGGTTTCGCGAGCGGGGGATTCCCTGGCACTTTGTGGACGTGATTGAAGTGGATCCAGCGCGGCGGGTGAAGCTGCGCATAGAGCACGAGCGGCTGGCGGAGATGCATCCGGGCGAGCTGGCGGACATTCTGGAAGACCTGTCGCCGGCGGAGCGCGATGCGGTGTTTACGTCGCTGGATGAAGAAGTGGCGGCGGAAACGCTGGAAGAGGTGGAGCCGAAGCTGCAGAAGGCGCTGCTGGAGAAGCTGGACGAAGAGCGCATCGCCGATATTGTGGAAGAGATGGATCCGGGGGCGGCGGCCGATCTGCTGGCCGAGTTGCCGGAGGAGCAGTCGGACGCGATTCTGGAAGAGATGGAGCCGGAGGAGCGGCAGGAAGTTTCGGAGCTGCTGGAGTTTGACGAGAAATCGGCGGCGGGCGCGATGACCACGGACTTTGTTGCTCTGGGCGTGAACGCAACGGTGGCGCATGCGGTGCAGGCTTTGCGCGCATTCGATGGCGATCCGGAGAGTGTGACGGAGATTTATCTGCTGGATGAAAAGAAGGTTCTGCGCGGGGTGATTCCTCTGGCGCGGCTGGTGATGGCGCAACCGGAATCGCGGCTGCAGGTGCTAACGGAACCGAGGGTGCTCTCGTGCCCGGCGGATATGCACCAGAACGAACTGGCGGAAATGTTTGATAAGTACAATCTGCATGCGCTGCCGGTGGTGGACTCGCAGGCCCGCATGGTGGGCGTGGTGCAGGCCGATCACGTGATCAGTTTTCTGCGCGAAAAGCTGTAAGTCTCCAAAGATTGTTACTAACTCGCAGGAAGACTCTGCTACTCTTTCTCGAAACAAGTTTGCATCACTCTGCGTCTCCCCTCGCGGAGCCGGGTTTCACAAGATCGTTTTTGAGATTCACCCAAGGGCCCCGCTTGCTTTGGAGGAGAAAATGGCGCAAGAGATCAAAGGGAATGTTCGTCCGCCGATGGAGATGCCGGCGGATTATTATGGGCAGCGCAGCAAACTCGCCAAGGTGAAATCGCACAAGGTAGAGGTGCCGCTGCTGATTACGCTGTTTGCGTGGTACTGCGTACTAAGAGCGACGATGTTTCTGGTGTTTGCGCTGATTGTGGGCATCGCGCCCGCTTCGGATGCCGCGGTGTTCTTAGTATCCAACTTCGATCACGTACCGAAGTCGGTGCCCGCGTCGCCAGAAGCGGTGTTTTACATTCAGACCTTGCTTTATGGACTGCTGGCCTGGCGATGGTTCCGTCGGGACTGGAGGGCGCGGTGGTTTGCCATGTTCATGTCAGGGTATTACGCGGTCCGGTCGCTGGTCCTGCTTGTGGCGCTTGAATCCGTGGCGGAGAAGCTGGCGGTATTTCCGCTTTTACGGAACGTGCTGGCGATAAGTATCGTGGTGAACGGCCTGATTTGTGCGTATCTGGCTTTTTATCCGGGGATGGAGGAAGCGTTTAAGGAGACGCCGTGGAGCTAGTGGCAGTTCAAACTACTGGGGCGGCCGGCGCAAGAAACCGGGTTTCGAGCCGAAACTGAGGTAACGGAGATTTTGCCTGGCCGAGAGAAAAAATCCGGCAATATCCGAAATTGTGAAACAATTCATGTATGCTCCAGTTCCCTCGAATCATTCAGGGCGGGATGGGTGTCGGCGTGTCGAATTGGCGACTGGCGAATGCGGTATCGCGCCTGGGTCAGCTTGGCGTGGTTTCCGGCACGGCGCTGGACTCCCTGTTTGTGCGCCGTTTGGCGGATGGCGACAAGGACGGAAGCCTGCGTAAGGGAGTGGAAGCATTCCCGTTTCCAGAGATGGCAAAGCGGATTTGGCAGGAATATTTTGTGCCCGGCGGGAAGCCGAACGGCACGCCTTATGTGAACATTCCCATGCACCAGCGCATTGAGCCGCGGAAGCTCCTGGAACTGTGCATGGTGTCGAACTTCGTTGAGGTCTTTCTGGCTCGCGAAGGCCACGTGAACAAGGTCGGGGTGAATTTCCTGGAGAAGGTGCAGTTGCCTCATCTGGCGTCGATCTATGGCGCGATGCTGGCCGGGGTCGGCTATGTTTTGATGGGCGCGGGGATTCCGCTGCACATTCCGGGTGTCCTGGACGCGTTTGCGGCGCAGAGGCCGGCGGAGTACAAGCTGGCGGTGACCGGGGCGGTCCCGGATATGGATACGATGATGCGGTTCGACCCGGCGGAATTTGCCGAGGGTCCTCTGCCGTTGCTGGAGCGGCCGCGGTTCCTGGCGATTGTTTCGTCGAACACGCTGGCGACCACGATGCTGCGGCGGGCGAGCGGCAAAGTGGATGGACTGGTGATCGAGAGCCCGACGGCAGGCGGACACAATGCGCCTCCGCGCGGCAAGCTGCAACTGAACGAAGCGGGCGAGCCGATCTATGGAGAGCGGGATCGCGTGAACCTAGCAGAACTGCGCGCGCTGGGCGTCCCATTCTGGATGGCGGGCGGCTATGGCAATGCCGACAAACTGCGCGAGGCCGTGGACGAAGGCGCGGCGGGCGTGCAGGTTGGGACAGCATTTGCGTTCAGCGAAGAGTCGGGCATGCGCCACGATCTAAAGAAGATGCTGATTGGACAAGCGGTGGCGGGAACGGGACAGGTATTTACCGATCCGCTGGCGTCGCCGACGGGGTTCCCCTTTAAGGTTGCGCAGTTGAACGGCACGTCGTCGGATGCTGGCGTTTACCAGGCGCGCAAGAGGGTTTGCGACCTGGGCTATTTACGTGAGCCGTATGCGACGCCGGAGGGCAAGATCGGCTATCGTTGCGCGTCAGAACCGGTGGCAACTTACGTCGCGAAGGGCGGTAAGGTGGAAGACACCGTGGGTCGCAAGTGCCTGTGCAATGCGCTGCTGGCCAACATTGGCCACGCACAGTCGCGCAAGGACGCAACCGTCGAGCCGGCATTAGTGACGGTGGGCGACGACTTGAACACGATTGTGCAGTTCCTCGAACCGGGCCAAACATCGTATTCGGCATCGCATGTGGTGGAGATGCTGCTGAGCAAGCTCGCGGCTCCCCAGCCGGAGATTGCCCTGCAACCGGAGATGGCGGGCGCGCTAGCGTAAGTTGGATTGAGTCTCAGGCGGAAGATGGAAGGCACCCCTCAGGGGGTGCCTTTTTCATGCCACTGAAACACCTGGTCGAGGGGCACACGGAAGACATGAGCGATGCGGAATGCGGCTTCGAGGGTAGGGGAATATTTGCCGGCCTCGATGGCGGCAATGGTCTGCCGGGTGACGCCGATGCGCTGGCCCAACTCGGCTTGCGACATTTCTCCGTTGTGGAAACGCAGGGCGCGGATCTGATTGGAGATGATTCCTTCCATTAGGCCTGCCTGCGGTAGCTGACCGCTGCGACGCTTTCGCGAACCACTTCTGCCGCGATGATCATAAAAAGAGCAGCGTTGACGATGGTCCATCCCCTGGTAGTGAATGGCAAGAAACAGCCCACGTAAATCATTCCGGCGATCAGAACATAGTATGCGGTGGTCATCGAATTGCGCTTAATCGCCAGATCGCGTTCGTCCGGTGGAGTGCGGTCCTCTTTGGCGGTCGTGCCGGCAAGAAGCATATATCCAATACCGAGCAGGATCAGTCGAGCGATCGATATGGCTGCAAACAGTGCAAGCTGGTGCATACCGGGCATGGGCTCGCGGGTGTAGAAACCCGAAGAAACGATCGCGAAGTAGGGGCCATAGGTGATGACCATCGCAATGAGCGACAGCCAGGCGGTTTTTTCTCGGTAGGGCACTTTCTATCTCCTTCATTGGCTTGCAGGATCAATGTAAGGAATGTTGAACGAGATGTCAAGTATATTTAACATCAGGTAATGAATATCTTACTTGATGTGGGGGATCGGACTACTGGTTTGGATCTTCGTCGGCAAGGAACTGACCCAGTCGATCGAGCTTGCGCTCCCAGGCGGTGCGGTGATCACGGACCCATTTCTCGAGGGAGTCGAACCCCTTTGTCTCGATGCGGCAGGTTCGTACGCGGCCTAGTTTCTCGGTGTGCACGAGTCCGACCTCCTCAAGGATTTGCAGATGCTGGGCGACGGCTGTAAGCGTGATGTCGAGCGGCTCGGCAAGCCGGGAGACCGAGACGGGGCCTGCCGTAAGCCGATCGAGGATCGCGCGGCGGGTTGGATCGCCGAGGGCGTGAAACAGACGGTCGATGTTGATGGGACGAGGCTTCGACATGGCGCCTCTACTCAGCGAGATGGGTGGCGAGCCGATCGAAGAGGCTACGCCAGCCGGCCTCAATCATTTCTGCACCGCCGGGCCAGTCGATGAAGGTTCCCTGATGCGTGAAGGTGAGTTCGGTGCCGGCGCCTGAGGGCTGAAACTCGATGGTGGCGAGCATGATCTGGACGGGCTTGCCGTTGAGGGTCATGCACTGGGTGAGGACGATGCGCTGGGCGGGCACGATGTCGTGATAGGTCGATTCGTTGGCGATCTCAGAGCCGGCGATGGGGTGGCCGGGTTTGAAGATGTAGCGGAAGCGTTCGGAGCCTCCGACGCGGAAGTCCATTTCGAACTCCTGTATTTCGTGGTCGCCCTCGGCGTACCAGCGGCGCTTGCGGGCGGGCTGGGCAAAAGCGGCGAAGACACGGTCGGGGGCCTGGGGATAGCTGCGCTCGATCGCGAAGGTGCTGTGGATGAGAGTGGTTTCGGTTTCGGTCATGGTGGCGATCTCCTTTGTGTAAATAGTGAAGCAACGACTTCAGTATTAGGCGAATTCTGGGAATTGTCAAGTGGATACTTCAGTATTTTTTAAGGGGCTTTGTGGGTTGCGGGGAGGGGTCAGACGCGGGTGGCGCTGACGATGTAGTAGGCGAATGGGCCGATGGGATGACCGATGAACGGGAGAAGGATGGGCGCGAGGACGTTGTTCCAGCGCGCGCGAGTCATTTTGCGAGAGCCGAAGAGGACGGAGGTGAGGAGAAATTTGAGTGTGACCCAGGGGACGTGCAGCGCGGAGGGTGTGACGCGGGACTGGATCTGCTCCACGACGATGTCGCGGAATCCGGCGCGACGGAGCTCGAGGATGAAGGGTTGGATTTCGCCGAAGGCATCGATGGCCCAGCAGTCGCAGAGGGTGCGGAAGATGCGGCGTTGGGGGCCGCGCAGTTTTCCTTGGCCGATGAAGCCGTCGGCTACGACGAGACGTCCTCCCGGCCGAAGGAGGCGATGGCACTCGCGCAGGAGGCGAGGCTTGTGGGCACCCGCGCTGTAACAACTGCTCTCGACGGCACAGATCGCGTCGAAGGAAGCGGGCTGGTAGGAGGTGCGTTCGTAGTCGCCGAGAGCGAGTGTGATGCGAGCGGCTTGCGGATCGGATTGGTTGCGGAGGCGGCCCTGTTCGAACTGCCAGGGAACGAGGGTGATGCCGTGCAGTTCTGCCGCGGGCATGCGGCGTGCGATGCTGCGCAAGGTGGCGCCGAGGCCGCAGCCCATGTCGAGGATGCGAGGGCTGGCCGTGTCGAAGCCGGGGAGACGAAGGCGATCGAGGACCTCCACGTTCATTTGCTCGAGCATGGCTTCGCGGCGGAAGGGGTTCATGCCGCGGCGAAAGAATCCGAAGTGCATGTTGAAGTGGGAACTCCATGCGGCGTAGTCGGGACCGGCCTCTTCGTAGTAGCGCTGAAAGCTGTCGGAGGGAAGGTCAGTGATTGTTTGAGGAGAAGAAAGTGTGGCGGCCATTAGTCGAACCTCCTGCGTCGGGATTTGGGGAGGAAGCGGGTGATGCCACTGCCGAGTCTGATGAGGGAGTGAAGGCTGGCGGGGGGCAGCTTCTTGATCTGGATGTACCAGGCGTTGAGTTCTTCGAGGAACTCCTGCATGGCGCTGATGCGCGCGGTGATGATGGGCTGGGCGGGGCGCTCGGTGCGCGCCTCGCCGACGAGGCGTTGGAGCTTGGTCAGGGTGGGAATGATTTCGCGCTCGATGCGCTGATCGACCACGGTAAGGAAGAGGGTCCAGACATCGGAGGAGGTGAGGAAGTAATCGCGGCGATCGCCGATGCGGGTATCGACTTGAACGAGGTTCCAGTTCTGGAGTTCCTTGAGGCTGGTGCTGACGTTGGAGCGAGCGACGGAGAGGGCCTCAGCGATTTCTTCGGCGGTGAGCGGCTCCGGGGACAGGTAGAGGAGGGCGTGGACCTGGGCGACGGTGCGATTGACGCCCCAGCGGGTGCCCATTTCGCCCCAGTGGAGGATGAATTCCTGCATGGATCCGGTCAGCTGCATGAATCTAGTATATCAGAAGTTTCTGTACGGACAGAAATATCTGAAATACAAGTAACCAGGTCGAGGGCTAGGGCGCGATTGTGATTTGGGTGCCGTGGGTTAACCGGCAGCGGGCGCGGAGCCGGCTCCTGGACCGCCGACCTCGAATACGCGGGGTGCGCGGGCATCGGGTTTGGGCAGGGTGGGGAACGCGGCGTGGGGTTCGGCCTGATACCAGTACGCAGTCGAAAAGAAGCTATCGGAGCGGCAGTTGGCGTGGCCGTGTTCGATGGTGACACGGATGGATTTTTCAAACGCGATGGGGCTCTCGGTGTGCCAGCGATAGAGGCAATAGCGGCCGCCGATGCGTTCGGGATCGACGATATAGGGAGCGCCCTGGTGGAGGTTGGCGAAGGGCTGGCCGCCGAAATCCCATGCGCCGTTGTAGTAATCCTCTGTACCGGTGCCGTTGATGGTGGGGGCGGTATCGCCATCGATGAAGATCATGTCGTCGCCTTCGCCGAACCAACCTTCCTGGTTTTGTACGACGGCGTGCGTGACGCCAACGAAATGTCCTTTGCCAGAGGCTTCGAAGAAAACGTAGTTGCCGTCGCCACTGAGGTTCTTGACGTCGTTGGCGGCGGGATCCCCGTTATGAATCCAGTTGTTGGTTGTGCCTTTGCAGGGGGCGGCCTGGCGATATTGCGCGTGGAAGCGGCCGAGGTTGGCAGGCAGAGCGGGGAGTTCGATGTAATCCGCGGCGAAGTAGAGACTGTCGGTGCGGACGGGGCCGTCGTTGGTGACGGTGATGCGGGCTGATGTGGCGAAGGGCATTTTGAAGTAGGCGTTGAGCGCCTTCATGGGAGCGACGGCGAGAAGGGCGGACTGGTAGGTGAAGTACTCGCCGAGTCCGAGACCGAAGAAATCGCCGATGGGGGCTTCGATGGAGGGCGAGGTTTCGCCGTCCCACCAGGCGCGGAGGACGAGGTTCTTGAGATGCAGGGGATCTTCTGAGCTGATGGTGAACCAAATATGCGTAACGACGCCAGAGCCGGTGACGTCGAGGATGACGGCTTCTTTGCCGGGTTCGACGGGGACGGCATCGGCATTGCCGCCGGAGCGATCCCAACTGGAAGAGCGGCGGGCTTTGTAGCTGCGCAAGCGGGCGGGAGCGACGAGATCGGAGAGGTCGGTGGATGTTGGCGAGTCCGGCATCGGGGGCGGTGCAGCACTGGCAGTGGATGCGCCGAGCAGGGTGGTCGCGCCGGTCACGGAGGCGATGGTGGTGAGCACACGGCGGCGTGTGGGGGTGGGGCGGCTTTCTTCGTTTGCGGACATTGCGTTCTCCGAAGTTCGATCCAGATGCGTGAAAGCGAGTTGTAGTTGTGGACGCCGGGGCGTGTCAAGTTGACTTGTGTGAGTCGCAGATTCAATAGGAAGATTGTGGAGTTTTCCGCATCGCACCCTCGCCTGTTATGGTCGTTGAGAAAAGAAGAAATGAACCCACCATAGGACACGTGCGGGCATGTGGAAGCGTTGGCGAATCCGGATACTTTTGTTTTTGGCCGTTCTCGGCCCCGGATTTATTACTGCCAATGTCGACAATGATTCGGGTGGGATTTTCACCTATTCGCAAGCCGGAGCGCAATACGGCTACAACCTACTTTGGACGATGCTTCCGATTACGATCGCGCTGATCGTGGTGCAGGAGATGTGCGCCCGGATGGGTGTGGTGACGGGCAAGGGCCTGAGCGACCTGATCCGCGAGGAGTTTGGGCTGCGCATCACTGTGGTGCTGATGATCCTGCTGGTGGTGGTGAATTACACCAACGTGGTGACGGAGTTTATCGGCATTGCGGGGTCGCTGCACCTGTTTCACGTGTCGGAGTTTATTTCGGTGCCGATCTGCGCGGCACTGGTGTGGTTCCTGGTCTTTCGCGGGGACTACAAGAGCACCGAAAAGGTCTTTCTGATCGCGTCGCTGGTGTATATCGCGTATATCTTTGCGGGGGTGCTGTCGCAACCAAGCTGGAGTGAGGCGCTGCGGGCGACCATTAAGCTGCCGCAGGAGAAGGTGTGGCGTGACAAGGCCTATGTCTACATGGCGATCGGCATTGTTGGGACGACCATCGCGCCGTGGATGCAGTTTTATTTGCAGTCCTCGATTGTGGAGAAGGGAATTCGCGTGAAGGATTACGCGGCTTCGCGGCTGGATGTGATCATCGGCAGTTTTTTTACGGATGTGGTGGCGTGGTTCATTGTTGTGGCCTGTGCGGCGACGCTGTATGCGCATGGGATGGGTTCGATCCAGGTAGCCAGTGACGCGGCCGAGGCGATGCGCCCCCTGGCGGGCGACTATGCGTTCATCCTGTTTGCGTTTGGGCTGTTTAACGCGTCGCTTTTTGCTGCATCGATTTTGCCGTTGTCGACGGCCTACACCGTGTGCGAGGGGCTGGGACTTGAGTCGGGCGTCGATAAGACGTTCAAGGAAGCTCCTTTTTTCTACTGGCTCTACACGCTGCTGATCGTAGGCGGCGCTGCGACGGTGTTGCTGTTGCCGGATGCGCAATTGATCAACGTGGCGATTCTTTCGCAGGTGCTGAACGGTGTTCTGTTGCCGGTGATTATCATACTGATGCTTTTGCTCATCAACAGGAAAGACCTGATGGGCGAGCACAAGAATTCGCGGCTGTGGAATGTGATTGCCTGGTCGACGAGCCTGATCGTGATTGGCATGACGGGCGTGATGTTGTGGGGCTTGATGCCGGGGCATTGAGCATCACAAGCCAAACCGGGTTGCTCGCCAGCTATTGCAGGAATGATGTACATGCGTGCTTGATGGCGCCGATAGGCGTTGATTCGTATCGATGTTGGGGTATAATTCGCGTCACCTAGAAGTTAAAAAGTACGGAGCACCACGATGCTCATTGAGAGTCGTGACATAGACCGAGCGTTCAAGCACGGCGAATTTCTTCCCCATTTTCAGCCGCTGGTGAGTTTATCGAATGGGGAGCTTCGCGGCTTTGAGTTGCTGGCGCGGTGGAATCATCCAGAGCGGGGATGGATTGCGCCGGACGAGTTTATACCCATCGCGGAGAAGGACGGGTGGATCGGCAGGTTGACCGGTGCGCTGCTGCAGCAGGGATTTCGCGCCATGAGTGCGCAATCGTTTTCTCCGTTGCTTTCAGTCAATATCTCTCCGATCCAGTTACACGATTTGAATCTTCCCGAACAGATTGAGACCACGGCGAAGGAATGCGGGTTTCCGTTGGATCGCCTGACGGTCGAGGTGACGGAGTCGGCGCTGACTCATGACGTGGAGCGGGCACTGGAGATTGTCAGCGCGCTAAAGGCGATGGGGTGCAAGCTGGCGCTGGATGACTTTGGGACTGGCTACTCGAGCCTTTCGCATCTGCAATCGCTTCCATTCGACGAGTTGAAGGTGGACCGCAGCTTTGTGGGCTCCATGACGGAGAGGCGCGACAGCCGCAAGATCGTGGCGGCGGTAGTGGGATTGGGCCAGAGCCTGGGATTGACGACCACTGCCGAAGGGATTGAAACGCAGGAGCAGGTGGAGATGCTGCGCTGGCTTGGCTGCGAGGGAGGGCAAGGCTGGATCTTTGGAAAAGCAGCGCCCCTGGAAGCACTTGACGATGTGATCAGGGGCATTCGGGAAAGAGCGCCGTTCAACTCGCCGAGTGAGATTATCGGGCGTGTTTCGCGCAGCGGTCTTGACTGGCATGTTTCACAACGACTTGCACAGTTGCAGGCGATGTACGATGGTGCGCCGGTGGGTCTGGCGTTTGTCGACCGTAATCTCCGTTACATGAATGTGAACCGGAGACTGGCGAATATGAACGAGCGGTCGATGGAGGAACATCTGGGACGGACGATGCCAGAGGTGATTCCAGAACTCTTTCCGCTGGTTGAGTCGTACATTCGTCGTGCACTGGGGGGCGAATCGATTTCCGGCGTAGAGATCACGAATCCATTGCCGGGTCCCAATCAAGGGAAGACCGTCCTGTTGTCGTACGAGCCTGCGCGAGACGAAGCGGGTGAGGTGCTTGGAGTTTCAGTGGCGCTGGTCGATGTGACTCGCATGAAGCGCGCTGAAGAAGCGCAGAGTGAGAGCGACGTGAACTTTCGCGCCTTCCTGGAACTAATGCCGCAGATTCCGTGGATCATTGACGCGGAGGGACGGGCGCTGGATGTGAGTCTTCGCTGGCTCGAACTTACAGGGATGACAGGTGACCAGTGGAGAGGCTATGGCTGGCTGGACGCGCTGCATCCCGAAGACAGGCAATCGACCTGGGACGCGATGCACCGGGCGTTCGATAGTGCAACGCCGATTGATCTCTACTACCGCGTGAGGCGATCGGCGGACGCTCCGTGGAAGCGGATGCGTTCGCGAGGCTCTCCGCGCATGGGACCGGATGGAAAGATTATCTGTTGGTATGGCTGCCTCGAGATGGTCGGCTAGCGGACGTTGGATTCGGCGACAGTAAAGAGTTACTAGAGGTGGCTGGGACTTTGTCACTCTCATCCTTCAAGTTGTTGTCATACACCCCAATAGACCGGACGGATGCATGCCCCTCTTTTGATAGAGGTTTAGGACGCTGCGTATTTAAAGCAAGACTGGAATTACGGCAGCTAAGCGGTTTAGTACCCAAGTAATCGCGGCCACCCATTTTGCTCTGCTCGGCATTACCTTATTGCTGCATACTGATTACCAAAGAGCCACCTATTACTACCCTTGCAGTTGAGATTTGACACAAGTCTGTCTCCGCCAGCCTGCCTGGGACCTCTTGCAAGTGCCAACCACACTTTCTTCGGGGAATGCGCTTAAGGCGTTGCCTTGAGCGAGTGCAGACCTGCGTTTGTTGAACGAGTTTCCGGTTCTGGACCAACTTCATGTCGAGGCCGAAAGCGGCCCGGTTTGCATGGTTGAGAAGTAATCCGAGTGGACATGCTTTCAGCTACCGTTCTTCGAACATACGAAACGCTCAAGGGTGCGGCACTCGCCGTACCGGGATCGCGCTCCTCCAAGATTTTTCGCGTTGGGATTTCGTCTAGCATTGGCGCTCTTGCTGCTCTTGCAGTTACGGGTTGCGGTGGGATGACTTACAACAAGTCCGTGGCCGCGCCCCAGGTGAGTATTGCCGCGTCACCCACTTCGATAAGTGCCAGCACCACCTCCACTCTTACAGTTGTGGCTCCTCAAGCCACGGAAGTCATCCTTAATGGAACGGATGGAAGTTCGTACAAACTGACAGCGGGCGGCGGCACGCAATCGGTAAGCCCGACAGAGACGACCACCTACACCGCCGTAGCCTCCAGCCTGGGAGGCAATTCTTCGGCGAGCGTAACGGTGACAGTCTCGCCTAATCCCCCGCCGACGATCACGATCACCGCGAGCCCCGCGACGATCAGCGTTGGGAGTGCGACCGCGCTATCGGTGAATGCAGCGAACGCGACACAAGTGACAATCAGTGGAACGGATGGCAGCTCTTACCCATTGACTTCGAGTGGTGGAACGCAGGCAGTGACTCCGGTGGGCACAACGACCTACAAGGCGGTTGCCACGGGTGCGGGAGGCAGTGTTTCGGCGAGCGCGACTGTCACTGTAACCGCTGCACAAGCGCCACCAACACTACCGGCGTCGGTAACGATCGCCGCGAATCCCTCGACGGTCAGCCTTGGAAACGCGACCACGTTGTCGGTGACTGCAGCGAACGCGACAGAAGTGACAGTGAGTGGATCGGATGGCAGTTCTTACAATCTGAGTGCGAGTGGTGGAATGCAATCGGTAAGCCCGACAAGCACGACCACCTACACGGCAGTTGCCACGGGCGCAGGAGGAAGTGTTTCGGCGACAGCGACCGTGAACGTCACCGCTGCACCAACCGAGCCGGCGACTGTAACGATCGTGGCGAATTCCACGACGATCAGTCTTGGAAATGCATCCACTTTGACGGTGACTGCGGCGAACGCGACACAAGTGACAATCGGCGGAACGGATGGCAGTACCTACAATCTGGGTGCGACGGGCGGAACGCAATCGGTGAGCCCGACAAAGCCTGCCACGTACACGGCAGTAGCGACCAATTCCGGCGGCAGCGTCTCTGCGAGCGTGACGATCACGATCATTGCGGCCACGCCGACATTCGCGCCGGGTTCTGGCCAATACACGAGCAGCCAAACAGTGAGCCTGACCTCGGCAACGCCGGGCGCAGTGATTTACTACACCACCGACGGATCGGCGCCCACATCGGCTTCACCCAAATATGCTGCGCCCATAGCGGTTTCGAATTCAGAGGCGATCCAGGCAATTGCGGTGGCACCAAGCTATGCAACAAGCGGCTTGGGTCGGGCCAACTACACCATTACGCCTCCGGCGACGGGTCCGACCATTCCATCCAATGCAGCCAGCACAAAAGAGATTCAGCAGCTGCCGAATTGGCAAATGGATCACGATTCCGGCACCCCTGGATCGTCGGTCGGTGTCATGACTTTGGTGGGCACGCCTTCGTCGGGTGGTGAGGCGGCGCAGTACCAGACCAGCTTCGTCAATTGGGGAGGCGAGCGCTACTACAAGGGCTACGCAACCGACGCTGCCGCCAAGAACTTCGTCTATGACGCAGAGTTCTGGATCGAAGCAGGAAGCGTGATTGGCAATCTGGAGATGGACAATAACCAGGTGATCCCTGATGGAGACACGGTGATTTACGGTTTCCAATGTGGTGGCGACACCAATACCTGGGATTACACCGTGAACGAGGGAACACCGACTGTACCTGTTCCTCATTGGATTCACTCCGGTGCGGCGTGCAATCCCGCGAAGTGGAGCAGCAATGCATGGCATCACATCCAGATCAGCTATTCGCGGGATGAGGTGGGGAACGTGACTTACCAGTCAGTCTGGGTCGATGGCGTCGAGACACCGATCAACGAGACTGCGCCTTCCGCTTTCACACTGGGTTGGGGCGCGGGGGCTCTGTTGACCAATCTCCAGGTGGACGGCCTGGGCGCGGGCGGATCGTCTACGGTATACGTGGACGACCTGACCATCTATCGCTGGTAGGCCGGGAGTTCGGGACGGCGATGGTTATGTAAGTGACCGCGGAGCCCTAGAGGAGTTTGCCGGCGGCGAGATCTTTGATGAGGTCGCGATCGGCGGCGAGGAAGTCGTAGGTGGGTAGGTCTTCAAGTTTGACCCATTTGAATTGATGGAAGATGCGGTTTTCGAGGTCGCCAGCGAACTCGGAGACGGCGAAGAACTGCAGGTCGACGGCGCCCCCGTGGCGATAGTTGTGGCGAATGTGGGTGACGCGGGCACCGATGGTGGCGGTGATGCCCAGCTCCTCATTGAGTTCGCGGGCCAGGGCCTGCTCCGGGGTTTCGCCCGGCTCAATCTTGCCGCCTGGGAACTCCCATTGCAGGGCCATGGGCTGGTCGGGACGCCGCTGGCAAATTAGGATTTCGCCGCCGCGAACGATCAGAGCAGCCGACACAAAGCGGAGAGCGGGTCCGGCCGGACGCGGATTGGAATGGCTCTGGCTTTCTTCCACCCCTTCAGTGTAATCGCCTCAAATGATGTGCGGAACTGCAGGCGATTGCATCCGGCTTTGGTGAGGTGAAAGTCGAGCCGTGTCTATGGCTTTCCTATGGATGTTGAGAGAAACTTACTCTCCTCCGACAGGCGTAACAATGCCTTCGGTGGCGCGCGGCCGGAAATAGCCCCAACCTTTTTTCGCAGCCGCCTCAAGCAATGCGGGCGAGGGATTTACGGGAAAGGGGTTCTTTGCGATCTCGAGCATGGCGAGGTCGTGGATGGAGTTGCCGAAGACGGCGTCGGGATTTGGGAGGCCCACGCGCTTTAGAGCTTCGGCCTTGCCTTCATCGGTCGGGACGCCAACCAGGTTGCTGGTGATGACGCCCGCGGCAACTGCCACCTCAGCGGCAAGTATGTGCTGTTCGGGGATGCCGAGGGCGCGCACGCCTTCCGTGATCACCCACTTATTGGTGGAACTGACTGCCCAGAGTTCCACACCGGCATTGAGCAGGGCAGACAGGAGCGATTCGATCTCAGGGAAAACGCGGGGCAAGACGAATTCGTTCACATAGGCTTTGGCAGCGGCCCAGAGCTCCTGCTCGCGGAGGCCGGCATAGATCTGCACCATCTCGCCGCAGATTTGCAATTCACTGACGGTGCCGGCGCAATAGGCGCGATGGCGGGTGTCGATCCAATCATTGGTCGAGCGCGAGACGAGGCCCTGCTCGAGGGACCAATCCATGAAACCCTTGCCGGAGTCACCGCCCCATATCGTTCCATCGCAATCGAATACGGCTACGCGCGGATCGGCCTTGAAAACAAGTTCTTCGAGTTCTCCTGCTGTCCATTTGGGAAGCTGAATCTGTGTCGCTGTCACACTTTCCTCAATTCTGCTCATAATCATCCAACTCTATTTTCTTCCAAGGACCCTTGTCTTTGCACGTTGCAGCGCCGGGTGGAACCCATTTGCTCAACCCAGTGGTAACTCTCGCCGATGGGGATGAAGGAGAGATTAAAGGCGCTCATAGGGGTGTCGCGTGCGGCACAGCACAGCGGGTGGGGAGCCTGTAGACCTAGAATCGGATCGGTAGTCCTGGAGTCTCTCATGCAGCGTCTTTCCATGGTTCGATTGATATACTGTTTTTTCGCAATGGCCTTTGCGGGGCTCTGCGTTGCATCAACCGGTTACGCACAGTTTTCGGGCGGCGCGATTTCGCCGTCGAGTGCCTTTTCGATTCCCGACGCACAACTGATTCAGGTGGATGCGCTCAGGCCCCTGCTGCGTTCGGGTGGGGCGGGCATGCCGTTGGTGTTGCAGGTGGGTTCGCACGTCATGTTCGCGCAGGCGCACATTGCCGGCGCGCTGTATGCAGGGCCTGGCTCGCAGGCTGGCGGATTGCAGCTACTGGAGAGCAAGGTGTCGATGGTGCCCAAGGGGAAGCCGATTGTGCTGTATTGTGGCTGCTGCCCGTGGAATCATTGCCCGAATGTGGGGCCCGCCTACAAGAAGTTGCGTGACCTGGGCTTCACCAATGTGAAGGTGCTATATCTGGCGAACAATTTTGGTGACGATTGGGTCAGCAAGGGCTACAGCGTTGAACAGGGCAATTAGATTCGCCGCATTGTGCGTTGGGGTGCTGCTGACTGCGAGCATTCCCATGAGCGCGGGCGCGCGCAAGGCGCTAGTTCACAGGCGGGCTCCGGAATTTGTGCGCAGCGATCTGGCCGGTGCCACGATTGATTTGCGGCGCTATCGCGGCAAAGTGGTGTTGCTGAACTTCTGGGCGACCTGGTGCGCTCCGTGCCAGGTGGAGATGCCGCGATTTGCAGAATGGCAACGGCGCTATGCCGGCGATGGCCTGCAGGTAATCGCAATTTCGATGGACGATGATGTGGCACCGGTGCGCCAGTTCGCTCGTGATGGGCAATTTGATTTCCCCGTGGTCATGGGCGATGAAAACCTGGGCACGCTTTATGGCGGGATACTCGGGTTGCCGATCACATATTTGATTGCGCGCGACGGAAAAGTAACCGCACGATTCGCTGGAGAGACGGACCTGCATGGGCTGGAGCAGCGGATTCTGGAGCTTCTGGCGGAGCATTGAAGGCTTTGGCGGGCGATCTGTTGAGGCGGAGGAGTTGCCAGCCGGTGATTTCTGTCTGTCTGCGTGTTGCCGCATTTGATTCGTTGACGAGGGTGGTTCGGTAAGGACGGCCGGAGCCGGAAGTTGACGCGCGGCACGCCGATAATCGAAGGTGTGGGAACCCAAGGCACCGTATCGCTGCTGAAGGAATACCAGGCTTATCTTCGCGTGGAAAAGGGGTTGCGGCCGCTGACATGCGAGGCCTATGACAGCGATCTCAACATGTTCGCGGAGTTTCTCGAGCAGCGTAACGCCACGCCTTTGAAGGCTCTACAGCAGGATGTTGCGGCATTTCTTGAACATTTGCGGGCACATGGTGTGGACTCGCGGTCGGCGGCGCGCAAGCTGAGTTGCCTGCGCGGCTTTTATAAATGGCTGCTGCTGGACAAGCGGATTCACCACGATCCCACGATCAATATCGAATCGCCGAAAGCGTGGAAGGTTCTGCCCAAGTCGATGGCCGAGGCGGAAGTGAGCGAGATGCTGGATCGGGCGGCGATGGCGGCGACCCATCCGCAGGCGCGGGCAACAGCGTTGCGCGATCGAGCGATTCTGGAATTGCTGTATGCGGGCGGATTGCGTGTTTCCGAAGTGACTTCACTTTCGACTGGCGATTTGAAACTGGATGCCGGCCGGGTGCAGGTGCGCGGCAAGGGAGACAAAGAGCGCATTGTTCCGCTGGGACAGACCGCGTTGCGAGCGTTGGAGGAGTATCTGCGCGAAGGGCGGCCGCACCTGGCGCGCATCCGCTCGGGACGCACGTCGGGAGAAGCGCGGCAGGCCGGGGCGCGGATGTTTCTTTCGCTACGCGGGATGCCGCTGACGCGACAGTGGGTGTGGCACCTGGTGAAGGCTGCCGATTCAACGGCGACTCCGCACAAGCTGCGGCATAGCTGCGCCACGCACATGGTGGAGCACGGCGCCGATTTGCGCAGTGTGCAGATGCTGCTGGGGCACGCGGATATTTCAACGACGCAGGTATATACGCATTTAGCGCTGGGAAGATTGAAGGCAGTGCATCGTCAGCATCATCCGCGCGCGAAGAGAAGAGTAAAAGGCGCCGAAGCCGAACTGGAGCAAGCGGTGACGGCGACCGTTGCGGAGGTTGAGGGCAAAACGGGGCGGACGGGCTTGTTCCTCGTTGAGCGAGCGCGTAAAACGGAGCCGGTATGAAGGGGACACCCACAGCGGCAGCTTCGCTCGATTCGCTTGTGGACGAGTATCTGCGCGTGCTGACCAACGAGCGCGGTGCTTCGACGCACACGCTGCGGGCCTACCAACGCGAGTTGCATGGTTTTGCGACGTACATTGTGAAGCGCCATGGAAAGAAACTGGCTCCGGATCGCATCGAGCATACGCACATCCGCGCTTATCTTGGGACGCTGTACGAGCGCGGGCTTTCGAAGGCATCGGCGGCGCGCGCGCTTGCCGCGATACGCAGCTGGTTCAAGTGGCTGGCGCGGGCGGGCTATGTGGAACAGAATGTGGCCTCGCTGGTTTCGACGCCGCGCTTGCCGAAGCATCTTCCGCGTGTGCCCTCGATTGAGCAGCTGAATCGGGTGGTCGACACGGTGGAGGACGATACCGCAAGTTGGCCGGCGCGGGATCGTGCGATTGTGGAAATGCTTTACGGCTGCGGGATGCGGAATGCAGAGCTGACTGGCCTGAATCTCGACGACATTCAATGGGCGAATGAGGCGATCCTGGTTCGTGGCAAGGGGCAAAAGCAGCGATTGGTTCCGCTGGGCGATGCGGCGGCAGAGGCGCTGCGGGCTTATCTCACGGAGCGCGAGGCTCGGCTGGGGGCGGCTCGGGATGGATGTGCTTTCAGGACACCGGCGGTTTTTCTCAATCTGCGATTGAGGGGACTTGGCAAGCCTGGTGGACAGGCGCGACTGACTACGCGCAGTGTGGGGCGCATCGTGAAGCGCATTGCGATTCTGCGGGGGCTGTCTTCCGACGTGCATCCGCACACGTTGCGGCACGCATTCGGCACACATCTTCTGGAAGAGGGCGCGGACCTGCGAGCGATTCAGGAGTTGCTGGGACACGAGCGTCTATCAACGACGCAGCGCTACACGCAACTGACGAATGCGCAGTTGGAGAAGGTCTACGACAACACGCATCCAAGGGCTCGGTAAGGCGCAAGGGGCTCGGTAGCGTCACCTTGCATGAATAAATTCGGATGCGTAACTCTTGCCTCGGGCGAAACCCTGCGACGTTTCAAAAGTAATGACTTATAAGTGTCATTGCTTCTTGAATTCACAGGCCTATACTTCGGGGTTCCGGGGGGGATTCGATGCAAAAGGCGGTTTGCTGCACCCGTTGCCAGTCGATCGGGATGGAACGATACCTTAGAAATGGTTCGGTTCATCTTGGGGTCTTGCTGCTGGCGGTCTTTATCGTTCCGGGTGTTCTCTACCTGTTATGGCATTTAAGTACGGGGCATTGGGGCTGCAGCACGTGCGGTTCGCGTGCCATTGTGCCGATTGAAGATTTCGACGCGACCCAGACGACAGATGAGCATTCGCTGAATCCCGAAGGGCGCATGGCTTAGGGCCACGGCGGAATGATTGCGCCGATGAGCCTGTTGAGCTGCATTGCACGGCGCCAAGGCCGTGCCGCATTTCCAATCCAAACTCAAAAACTGACTTTGCGCTGCGGGAACCACGTGAGCTGAATCGTGGTGGTGGTCACAGTCTGCTGAGGCGCAGGATACAGAGGCACGCCAGTGGGATAAATCGGCGCCTTCCAATGTTCGAAGGTGAAGTTGCCGTTGATCTCGAAGTCGTGGCCGATGCGCTTGACTGCCTGGAAGCCGATGTCGTTGAGAGTCGTGCCGCCGGTGACAAAGTCTTTCGCCACTTTTTGATTGCGTGCGCTGACCTGGAGCCACTCGTTGCCGCTGAGGTGATAGGTGAGCCAGGCCTGACCGCCTTTGCCTTCGCGACCAATCCAATCGCCGAACATCTGGCCGTTGTTGGTGTAGCCCTGTCGCTGGATGGTCTCGTAATACATGAAATGCCCGCCATTGCTGGTGGAGACAGGCGGATCCGTCGTGACGGCTTCAACGCGCAGATCGAGGTGGGGCGCGCCAGGGACGTGGGAAAGATAGATGCCGGGCCGCCAGCCTGCGCGGCGCGGAGCATCGATGGGCGAGATGTCATCGTGAACTTCGCCATCGGAGTAGAGGGTGAGCCAATTGCGCAGGAATGGCAGGCGATAGGAGAAATCGAATGCGCCAAAGCGGGCGCCGGGGTCATTGCGGCCTAACTTTGTGGCTTCACTTGGGGAAGCGAAGCTGAAAAAGCTCTTGAGGAAGGTGTGAATTGTGATGGGCCCATGGCCCTGGCCTCCCCAGATGGCCGTGCGTTCAAAGCCGAATTCGAGATCTTGCGTTGGCCGGAAACTGATCTTCTCCACATGCTCCCATGGATCGCCTGGATTGATGACGTTGGGTTGATTGGTGCCTGGATACGCGGGGTTCGGGACGTAGGTGTGGCCATGGAAGCCGCCGATAAGGAACTCGTAGCGGAAGGGGCCCGTGATGTAGGAGAGTCCGGGAACATGTAGCGGCTCGATGCGGTTAATGCGGAACGAGTAGATGTTTTCGGCATTGTTGGAGTAGGCCATGCCGCCGCCGAGACCGGGTCCGAGCCAATCGTCCTGCTTGCCGAAGGAGATTTCGTGATTGAGTACGTGAGCGGAGACGTAGGCCTCAAGCCAACGGCCATGGGTGACGGAAGAAAGCGGACCGAATGGAATCGTGGCCTGATTGTAGGGCAGCCCCGTGACGGGATTGAGGAAGGGAATGCTGTCGATTCCCGATAACGCTTGTGCCAATCCTGTGGAGTAGCCCGTGGCTGAGGGGGAGCCTTGAAACTCGCCGCGCGCGTAGAGCAGAAACCTGCCTGCGGAGACATAACCGCCGGCGCCGGAGTAGTTGTTGAAGCCATTTTCGTAGGGGCGGCCGTAGTCGTTGATGATGGTCTGCCCGAGGTGATAGCTGTCGCGCAAAGGAGTGCCGGTGATGGCGCGGGCAACGGTGTAGACGGATTCAATGCGAGTCTTGCCCTGGTGAGCGAGGCAGGGGCCGGTGGTCTCGGGATTCAGCTCTTTGTTGATGGCGTCATAGATCGCCTGGGCCTCGTCGGTAGCGGGACCGGGATCGGCGTCGTCGATGCGGCCGCCTGCCTGGTCGAGCATGTTGCTGACGCTGGCGCGCGTCCAGGGACGCATGCCGAGAAAGACGTTGTCGAGGTAGCCGAGCGAGTAGAGGCGCAAGACCGCGGGATAGATCCAGCTATCGACGGGGATGTAGGGCGAATCGAGGGAAGCGGGTTCGCAGACCGGGGCGGGCCTGCTGGGATCGCGGCCGACCTGGCCTGCGCCGTCGGGGGAGCCGGGCATCTCGGCGGAGAGTAAGGATGCTGTGAAGAGGGGGATTCCGGCCAGCACAATCGCGCATCGCACAGCAGGAGACAGGGCCAGACGTTGGCTCAACTTCATACCCTCACTCTACCACCCGGTTGCAGCGCACCGTTGGATCAGAACGTTTGCCGGTTGCCAGGTTGAACGGGCACAGCGAGCCTGGATTCCATTTGGACTATCCGTTGAGGAATCTGGTAGCTAGGTCCAGTTCCTGACGGAAGCCTGTTTCGATTTGCGGTCGCCTTGTGGGGTCGAACAGTCCCTTGCCGCTGAGGTAGTTTTCCATGTTCAAAAAGGCGGCGGAAATGTCTTTGTGGCCGTTGCCAGTAGTGCCGTCGGCGGGCGCTCCGGAGGATGTGGAGGCGATGCTTTCAATCAGAGTCGGTCCGCGGCGCTGCCGAGCGCGGGCGACGGATTCGCTAGCAACGCGATAGACGGCCACAGCGTCGTCGCCGTCAACGGCAATCATGGGAACTCCGTGAGCGAGCGCCTGAGGTGCATCGGAAGCGCCGGCCAGAGCGGACGCCCCGCGATTTGAATTTTGGGATGCGCTGTGGCGAAGGACGAAGATGACGGGCAGGCTGCGGCGCGCGGCAAGGCCGAGTTGTTTTTTCCATGAAGCGGAAGATGCTTGTTCAACGGCGCAAAAGACGACAGAGACGTTGCCCGTCTTGCGGGCTTTGTGGGCGCGAGCCGCGTTGCAGGCATGCATCAGGGGGTCTTCGGGTTTGATCGAAGATGCGCTGTTCCCGTTGGGAGCGGATGAGGAATGACCGTTACCGTTCGCGGCGAAGGTTGCGAAGATCGACGTGAGCGGTGCTCCGCGCAGGTAGCCTGGCAGCAACTCTCTGTTCGATGCAGTCAGGGAGTCGTCTGGATGCAGGTTGGCGGCAACGCCGGCGAGGGTGGCTTCATGGCCGACCGCAGCGGCGGTTGGAGGGGGGATGCGACCCTGCTGGGCCAGGAGGCTCGCACGGTCGGCGATCATGCGGCACTTCACCATTGTGGTATACATCTCGATCAGTTTTTCTCGCGATATCAAAAGACATGCCCTCGTTAGGTGGAGTAATCCGCGTTGATGTGTATGTACTCGTGGGTCAGGTCTGTCGTCCAGAAAACGCAGTTACCGTCGACCTGATGGAGTTGGATGCGAATGTTGAATTCGGGCTGCTTGAGATAGGCGTGGGCCGCGGTTTCATCGAAATCGGGAGCGCGGCCACCGTCTCGGCAGACTGGCAAGTCGCCGAACCAGATGTCGATGCGGTCGGGATCGATTAAGGCGCCAGAATAGCCGATGGCGGCGACGAGGCGGCCCCAATTGGGATCGCAACCGGCCCATGCGGTCTTGACCAGCGGCGAATGCGCGATAGCCTTGGCCACGCGGACCGCGTCGGCGTCGTTGGCAGCTCCTTCAATGTGGAGTTCGACCACATGCGAGACGCCTTCGCCGTCGGCGACAATCTGGCGGGCGAGGGAGGTGCAGACCTGGGTGAGCGCCGCGGCGAAAGCGGGTTGATCGGACCCGATGACTGCACCGCTGGCGCCCGATGCGAGCAGGAGCACTGTGTCGTTTGTGGAGGTGTCGCCATCGACCGAGATGCGGTTGAAACTCAGTTCGATGGAGTTGCGGAGATAGTGGTCAAGGATCGCGGGGCTGAGGTCGGCGTCGGTAAGGATGTAGACCAGCATGGTGGCGTGCGGCACGAGCTGCGGGTGGATCATGCCGGAGCCCTTGCAGACACCGGCGATGCGGACTTCGTGGCCGTCGAGTTGTAAACGCGCGAAGGCGGTCTTCTCCACCTTGTCTGTGGTGAGGATGGCTTGCGCGACCTGCTGAAAGTGGTCGCTCTGTGCGCCGAGGTTGGCGGCGAGGCCGGGTAATGCCGCGATGAGTTTTTCCGCGGGCAGCGGGACGCCGATGATGCCGGTGGACGAAGGGAAGACTTCTTCAGGCTTGCAGGCGAATGTTCCAGCGGCGGCGGTGCAAGTGGCGTTTGCGGCTTCGAGGCCGGCGCGGCCCACGGCGCAGTTGGCGTTGCCTGCGTTGATGGCTACTACGCGAACGCGACCGCCGGTGGCGCGCAGATGATCCTTGTCTACCTTGAGCGGAGCGGCGGTGACGCGATTAGCGGTGAAGGCGGCTGCGGCGCTGGCTGGCTGGTCGGCGACGATCAATGCGAAGTCGGTGCGGCCGCTCTGCTTGAGCCCGGCTTTCGCCGCTCCGAATTTGAAGCCTTTGGGAATCAGGTATTGCGAGATATCGCTCATCAAGGTCCGGGGTCCGCAGCGACGAGTTTGCGCGGCGTTGTGGAGATAGAAGTTTCCCAGTGACCGGTTGGCCCTGGTGTGTGGGTTTGAGGCCCGGCAGCGAAGACGCATTCGCTGACGGGAAAAAGATTCGACCCATTTAATCTAACAAATGAGGGACGCATGACGGAGAGCCGGAACGAAGCTGGAACCTCTATTGAGGGTGAACAGTTTCTTGAATTGCGGAATGTGAATGTGGCGCGCGGCGATCGCGTGGTGCTGCACGATGTGAACCTGACGATTCGAGCGGGCGAGCACGTGGCGATTCTGGGGCCGAATGGCTGTGGCAAGTCGACGCTGATTCTGACCATCACCTGCCAGATTTATCCCATTGTGCAACCGGGGATGCAGGTGCGCATCTTTGGGCGCGAGCGGTGGGACTTGACGCAATTGCGCAAGCATTTCGGGGTGGTGGGGACGGACTTGCCAGGGGAGCGGACGGCGGTGACAACGGGGTTGGATGCGGTGATTGCAGGCTTCTTTTCGGCGTCGACGTTGTGGCCGAATTTGCATGTGACCGGGGAGATGCGGGATCGGGCAGCGGAAGCACTGGCACGGATCGAAGCTTCGCACCTGGCGGCGCAACTGGTGGGGGAAATGTCGGCGGGGGAGAAGCGGCGCATCCTGATTGCGCGTGCGCTGGTGCATCGGCCACGGCAACTTTTGTTGGACGAGCCTTCGAACGCACTGGACCTGGCGGCGCAGCGAGAACTGCGCGAGACCTTGCGACGCCTGGCGGAGGAGGGAACGGGGCTGGTGTTGGTGACGCACCATCTCGGGGATATTCTGCCGGAGATCGAGCGTGTGATCCTTATGCGCGACGGGCGGATTGTGGGGGACGGGCCGCGTGAAGAGCTGTTGACTGCTCCGCGGCTGAGCGAGCTTTTCAAGACGCCGGTGCGGATTGGACGGGACGAGGAGTGGTTGCATAGTTGGTAAAGGCAGGGACGAAGGGACTGAGTAACTGGCGTGGGTGACTGTTCGAGAGTAAGCAATGCGATTTACTTCAGGTTCGTGCTAAGATTCCGGGAATAGGCTGCCCGTTTGTGCCCATCCCCGGAGGTTCCTCAATGTCCCCATTCACGAGGCGTGATGTCCTTAAAGCTGGTATTGCTGCAGGCGCAGTTGCGAGTGTTGGCGCATTGCCCCTGGCGGCCGAACGCCGCACCGCAACCGACCTGGTAACGCTGGGCAAGTCTGGTGTGCAAGTGACCCGCCTGGCGTTTGGTACCGGAAGCAACAACGGGCATGTGCAGGCTGCGCTGGGCCAGAAAGAATTCAGCAAGGTTATTGCCTACGCTTTCGAGCGTGGCATTCGCTTTTTCGAAACCGCCGAGTCGTATATGACGCCGGGAATGCTGGGCCAAGCGTTGAAGCCGTTCCCGCGCGACAGCTACGTGCTGATGAATAAGGTGACGACCGATGCGGGTGTCGATCCGCACCAGAGATTCGATGAAATGCGCCGCATTTCGCAGACGGAGTACTTCGACATCATGCTGCTGCACTGGCAGCACACACCAGATTGGGTGGCGGAGACGTCGCGTTGGCAGGATGGAATTCTTGAAGCGCAATCGAAGAAGACGATTCGTTCGCGGGGCGCATCGGTACATGGCTTGCCGGCGTTACGCCAGATGCCAGGCAACAAGTGGCTGGAAGTGGCGATGATTCGCATGAATCACAAAGGCACGCGCATGGACGGCCCCGTGCCGGACGATGACAACCTCGGAATTATCCCTGAGGTGGTGGCGCATGTAAAGCAGGTGCGCAGCGAGGGCATGGGCGTGGTCAGCATGAAGCTGGTGGGCGACGGCACGTTTACGCAGCACAGCGACCGCGTGGCCGCGATGCGGTTTGCGATTCAGAATGCGGGCGTGGATTGCGTGACGGTCGGCTTCAAGAGCAATCAGGAAGTGGACGAAGCTATCGACAACCTGAACCTCGCGCTGGTGTAACGCTTCGCCAGCACGGGGCACGATTTAGGCGGTGGCAACCGGCGCCGGCTTGAGGGTGAAGATTGCGGCCGCGAAACAAGTGGCGATCAGGATCTCGGCGATGACCGGCCCGAAGAAAAAGTACTCATACGAATTGACGGAAAATACCAGGTAGCCCAGCAGGAACGTCCAGAGGATCGGACGGAGTCGCGTGCCTGCGCTGCTGGCCAGTGAGCCCAAAAACCAGAAGACAATTCCTTCAACAGTGAGTGAGATGGTGACGCCGAGACCCAGGCCGCGGTAGAAGTCGGCATAGGTCCGGACGTGACCCATGAGCAGAAACGGGTTGTCTTTCATCGCGTTCCAGGCCACGGTGGCGGCGCCCGGATCGGCTTTGCCGAAAACGCCGCCGACGGTGTGCAAAATCGAGTGAATCAAAGTGAGCGCCGAGGCAATGCGCAGATAGATTGCGGCTTTCATTCGGGCTCCTTTCCGTCGGCGATTTCCCTGGCATCCACGGCTTTGGCGAATAGTGCGAGAATTCCGCTCCAGGCGCCGGGACCATCGAACATTTCGCGCAATTGCAGGTAGCCTTCTCCGTGGCGTTCGAGCTTGCTGTGAGTGAGCTCGACGAGCGTCGCGTTGGCGCCTTCGGCGGTGAAGCGGATCTCCACCTCGCTGGCTTTAGATATGTCGGGATCGCAGACCCAGTCGGGCGAGTCGTGGCCTGGACCGACGTGCCAGGAGAAGGTGACGCGGTGCGGCGGATCCCACGCGAGTACCGTGCCCCAGTCGCAGAGAGCGCCTTCAGCGTTGCGCTCATACCATCGGCCACCGACGCGCGGTTCGACGAAGATCGCTTCGAAGGGTGTCTTGCCGATGTGGTGGGTAGCGGGCCACCAGGTCTCCATCTGTTCCACAAACACGCTGAAGGCGCGTTGAATGGGCGCCTGCACGCGCACACTTTTACGGACGACGGCTTCTTCGACGGGGTTTGCCATGCTTGTCTCCAAGGGGTGGTTTTTCTGCTGCCTGCTGAAAGGCACCGAGTGCTTTTGTCCACATCTGATCGAAATGCGCGCGCAGCCGGGCAACACCGGCGGGGTCCAGTTGATAGAGGCGCCGCGTACCGGCTTTGCTGTCGAGGACGAGGCCTGTGTCCTTGAGCACCTTGAGATGTTGCGATACAGCGGGGCGGGAAACGGGAAGGGTGCGCGCGAGATCGTTGACGGCGATGGGCCCGGCGGCCAGCTTTTGAAAGATGGCCATGCGGGTGGCATCACCGAGGGCATCGAGCCCGGCTTTTAGGTAAGCGTCCACTAACGGTAAGTGAACACGAACCGATGGGCGGGTGTCAACGGGATTTTTGAATTTCTTGCGAGTGCTTTAGCCGTTGTCGGGTTTGGCGCCGGGCAGGCGTTTGCGCAGAAGAGCAATTTGGCCGCTGTGGTGGGCTTCGTGTTCGCACACGTGGAACCACTTGGCGAGGTTATTGCACGGGCCCCAGTCGGCATCCTTGATTTCATCGAGCAGCCATTTGTCGTCGCGCTTGCGGAATTCGGCGAGCGTTTTCTCGCGAACGTCGTGCAGGACGCCGACGTAATAGTCACGGTCGTGTCCCTTGATGTTCTTGCGGCCCGCGTCGCCCAGGTCCATTGCGGAGTCCCACTGTTTCTTGATGTCGTCGGACCAGCTACCCCACTTCATGCCGCCGAAGGTATTCATGCCGTAATAGACCTCCGTTGCGGCGAGATGAAGCATGAGCGCGCCGATGGAATTTGCATTGGCGTCGAAGAGGACGTCAAGGTCGGTTTGCGACAGACCCTTGGTGGCGGCGAGGACGCCGTTTTCCTCGCGCATCCAGGTGAATTCGGAGACAAACGTGCCGATCTGCGGAGAGTATCCGGGGCGCGGCCCGAGGGTGTTGGCGCCGGGCGCATCTGCGGCCGCGGCGGGCAAGGGAATAGTGGAACAGAGGCCAGCGGTGAGGGCGGCAGTAGCGCCGCCGAGAAAGTTGCGGCGAGTGGCGAGGGTGAGGAGATGCGGGTGGGTCATTGCGATGGGCCTCCGGGAAGTTGCGCCGCATGCGGCGCGTTGGGTACAGGGGCGGCCAGTATATCGCGGCGGAGGCCGCGCTGAGCGAGTATTTGCAAGGGCGAGAGGGAAGACAGGAGCGGGGCGCAGGCGATGTATATCCTGATGGGGAGGAAGATGGACGCATGACAACTATCGAACTTTCGAAGCAGGCGCGTGGCGATGCGATTGCGTCGATTCAGCGGTATTTCAAGGAAGAGATGCCGGAACCGATCGGCGACTTGCCGGCGGGCTTGTTGCTGAACTTCTTTTTAGAAGAGATTGGGCCGGCGATTTACAACAAGGCGATTGGCGATGCGCAGGCGCGGATACTGTTGCGCGCTACTGACCTGAGCGGCGAGTTGTATTCGGACGAGTTTCAGTATTGGCCGCGGGTGGAGAGCAAGCGGAAGAACAAACGGTAGGCGGCATCTGCACCACAAGTCTTATGCGGACGTGGCAAGCATCTTGGAGTTGAGTTGGATTTGTTAAGGAAATGAGAGTCGTGAAAATACTGATCATTGGCGGTGGCATTGGTGGCCTTACTGCGGCGATTGCATTGCGGAGGCGCGGCATTGAGGCTGACGTTTACGAACGCAGCCCGGAGTTAAGGGAGGTGGGCACAGGCAATCAATCGCGCTTACAGCGCACTATCCGGTAACTGATTACCCTATTGAGGGAGTATGACTCGCGTGACAAGAGGCGGAAGCGTTTAGACTATCGGGTTAATCTCAAAGCATGGCACACCCAACAAGGCTCATCTATCTGGACACAAACCTGTGGAACGGGCTGCTCGATCAAAGCGCCGACCCTACGGCGCTGCTCTCGGGACTTGAGCAATCCCGCTCTTCACTGGCATTGAGTGGGCAAACCGTTTATGAACTCGCTCGGACTTTTCAATCCGCTCCCGAGCGAGGGAAGAAACTCTTCAGGTACGTGAAGGTCTACGTTGATGCGGGCATCGTTGGCGTATACGACAACAAGGACTTGCTGAGAGCTGAAGTCAAGGCGCTCAATGATGATGCAGACTCCGTGATCGCATATTACAGTCCAGCGGATTACGCTGCGCTCAAAGCTGAGGTCGGGAAGCTCTCTGAAGGCATCGTGGACCAGCGGGCGCAAACTTTCGTGTCCGAACGGATGGAGTCCACGAAAGAAACCCGAAAGGGACAAAAGCCCCTCATGGAAAAACGGCCCAATATGAAAACAGGGCTGCTTGCCATACCAGAAAACCGTCTGACAGCATGGCTCGATCAGGAAGTGTCCAGCGATGGCGGTGCGATCATTCTGACGGGTCATCTCATGCACATCTTTGAATCGGCCAAAGAAGATGCTGCATACAGCACCGCACTCGGGCTGCTCCAACATCCGGCCTCACGAATGGCGAAAGCTGTGGTTCGATTTGACCTTTATTCAGCTTGGCGCTGTGCACACAGAGGCTCTAATCCGAGAGACTTGCTAGACGACATGTACCATGTCCTGAATGCTGCCTATTGCGACGTGTACGCCACCGCCGAGGCCCGTCAGATGAAATATGCGCCACTGCTCTTGACTCGGTGGACGCGGCCTGTGGCCTACGATGGAAGCACGCCTCTGGCAGATTGGCTTCTGACCCTCTGAAGGCCGAATCAAAGCCGAGTCCCAATCGGGGGCGAACCACAGACGGATACGTGCCGGCAAACGCACCGCCGGCACCGCCGCGCAAGAAAAAAATTAGTCAAGTAACGTTCACTCGGATTCCAATTATTGTCCGTGGCGACTAGCGGCTTTTTGCAGCTCTTGCGCGTCTTTCCAGCCGTTCGCTTCCCACGCGCTCCTGTCGCTCTTCCATCGTCTCGGAAGGTTTCTTGAAGATGGCTTGATACAACCAAGGATTCGCGGGGAGAATCGAGTTGTGATCACTAATCGGGTGTTTCACAGTTTGGTCAGCGGGGCGTGCCGGAAAGAATGCAACAAGTTCCCACCCATTATTACCCATGGATTCAAGCGCCTTTTCAATCGTGGAATTCCCGTCACCGGAACCGGAAATCCACCCCAGAACGTCCGGTTGATGCTGGGTGTTAATCGAAACGATTTTGTAATCCCACTGATTCATCCTTCTGCCTTTCCGTATCCTCTTCTTTCGTGGCACCAAACCCGGCCAGAGTGCTAGGCTGCCTATCAGGGGGCCGCGATGCTAATGACCGTGAGCGAGTTGCTAAAGAAACTTGATGGTGTTGACCCGGCGCTGTACGTGTTCATAGATCAAGAACACGATGGGGCCGTGCTCACTGAAATAGACGATGTGACCGTTGTGAGCGGACACCCGATACGGTATCAGAATACGGGCAAACACGGCATAAAGTTTGACCACACCGGGCCGGTCAAGTACCTGATCCTATCGCCCAAAAAGGCGCAATAGAGTCGTGGGGCGGCATTCTTACGCGGGAACAATCAAAAAGTCTCGTACCAATTCGTATGCGAAGTCTTCGGGTTTAGGGACGATGCCCGAAACCTGTTGAGTTGAATCCACAGGAGAAAACTTCACCTTTCCACCATCAACGATAAGTGCTAACCGTATGTCTATTTTTGCCGGAGGGCACCGAAAGAATGCAGAGTAAGCGGCAAGATCAAAGCCGCCCTCCAAGCGAATGGCGTCTTCAGTCCGCGTTATTACAATTCGGTCAGAATGCAAGTCGTCCCACGAAACAGCCGTGCCGCCAATTTCTCGATTCAGCGCGTCAACCGATTGCTTGACCATCTGACGCAACTCTGCCCACGTGTTAGGTCCCTCGGTCTTGACCAAGCCCAGTGTCTTTGCGTCATCCGCTTCACGCGCTCTCTTATGTTCGATCTTTTGCTTGTAGTCCGTTGCCAACTGTCTCAATCTCCCCGACTGTTCTGGAGTCATGAATCCTCTTTCCAAAAGGGATAAGCCAATGATAAGCCACCTCATGAGACAGGCCAGTTTTGTGCTAATTTGTGCTACCGCCCTGATGCTTGTGGTGCTTGTGCTGCTCTGGGTGCTTGTAAACACTGCATGTTACAGATTCCATTGAGAGCGAAAGTGTCCAATCCCAACAGTTCACCGGCAGCGGCCTGGGAAGTTTCCAGGCCGTTGTTGCGTTTGGGGAAATTGGGTGAACTGATTGATTTGGCGACCTGTTGGAATGACATGGACACAACGCCCTACGGCACTTCCTGCATCTCAAAGCATGTCTGCTCAACAACCGACAGCCAGGCTGCGAAAGGAAACACCATGCCCTACAAGAAAGTCGAACCAGTAAGCCAATCGGACACCAAGCAAGTGAACGAATTGATTGACGCGCTTAACGAGGATCTGGCCCGGGAATATCAGGCCATTATTGCGTACACCGTTTACAGCAATGTCCTCTCAGGGGCGCAGTGGATGAACATCGCAGCAGAACTGAAGCTGCATGCCGGCGAAGAGTTGCAGCACGCCATGATCCTGGCGGATCAGATCGATTACCTGGGCGGGATGCCGACGGCGACGCCGAAGCCGGTGAAGCTCTCAAAGAAGGCCGAGGAGATGCTCCGGTTCGATCTGGACAATGAGACTGAGACGATTCTCAACTATCGGCGGCGCGTGAAGCAGGCAGAGGCGCTGGGACACTATGCATTGGCTGAACAACTGCGCCAGATCATTTCGCAGGAACAGAATCACCAGCACGACCTGGCTACGGCATTAGGGATTGAAGTGCCGAAGGTGTTTCAGCAGGGCGCGTAGGGAGCACCGGCTCCAAAAACAAATCTAATTCTGATGGGTTTGCAGGTTCCGACCGCAACGGGCCCTGGCGCAGGAGAACTGCGCTTGGGTTAAACTTGCAGCCGATGCGTGTTTTCGGGATCGACTGCGGGACCGAGATTACCGGCTACGGCGTTGTGGACACGTTTGAAGGCGCGCGGGCGCCGCGGCTGATCTGCACGGCGATGGGGGCAATCCGGCTGGCGAAGTCGAAGCCCCTGCCGGAGCGGCTGGCGCAGGTGTTTCGAGAGCTGACGGCGGAGATGGAACGCTGGCAGCCGGAGACTGTGGCGATCGAAGAGGTGTTCTACTCGGTCAATGCCAAGTCGGCCTTAAAGCTTGGGCAGGTGCGGGGCGTGGCCCTACTCGCGGCTGCGACTGCAGGAATTCCCATTGCCGAATATGCGCCTTTGCGTATCAAATCGAGCGTGGTGGGTTATGGACTGGCAAAGAAGGAGCAGGTGCAGTTCATGGTGGCCAGACTGCTGGAGCTGAACGAAATACCAGAACCAGCCGATGCCGCGGATGCACTGGCAATTGCGATTTGCCACATTCACACCGCGCAGACGATGCTGCATCAGGGGGCGGTGCAATGAGGGGTCTGTGGCTGGCCTTGGCGGCGGGTGTTTTCGCGTTGCCGGTGCAGGGAGAACCCGGTTCAATGCTGCGGGTGGATTTTTCGAACCCGGCTCTGACTCCTTCAAAGTGGACCCTTGTGATTCACGCGGACGGAAGCGCGCATTTTCATTCCGACGCTGGAGCGATCGCGCCCAAGGATGTTCAAACCATTGAGCCGCTGAGTGTGGACAAAGATGTGCGTTTGAGCGAGGACTACACCGACCGCGTGTTTCAACTGGTTCGTAAGCACCATGAGTTGCTGGACGACAGTTGCGAGAGCCACATGAAGGTGGCGTTCCAGGGATGGAAGAAGCTCTCGTACGCGGGGCCTGAGGGGAACGGAAGCTGCGAGTTCAACTACTCGAAGGACAAGGATATTCAGGGCCTGGGCGAATCGTTTGTGGCGGTAGCCTCGACGATTCTTGAGGGGGCGCGGCTGGAACTGCTTTTGCAGCACGATCCGCTGGGGTTGGATAAGGAAATGCAGTATCTGCAGGATGCAACGGGAGACGGCAGAGTGCAGCAGCTTTGCGCCATTCGGGGCATTCTCGAGAAACTGGAAGAAGATCCGGCGGTGATGGAGCGGGTGAGGAAGCGGGCGCGCACGCTGTTGGCACAGGATTCGAAATAAAAGCAGTTAGATGGATTTTTGGCGCGACTTTCCTACGTCCCTGGGTGTCAAATTAGTGTTGGCCTCCGCCCAGGCGCGAGCAAAGGCTGGGGGGCCAGGTGGCAGGCAAGAAAGTGGGGCGCCATGAGCAGCATTTGGGGTATCCGATTGAAGGGGTGGAGGCTGGTAGCAGTGGCCTCGGGTGTTTTGGCGCTGGGCACAGTGGGATGGGCACAAGACGCTGCGCCGGCTGCCAGGGCGGTGAGACTCAGCAGCGTGGATGGGCAGGTGCAGCTGTCGCAGGGCAGCCAGGTGCTGGCGCAACAGGCTTTGGCCAACGCGCCGCTGTTTGAGGGCACACAGATAACAACGGGGGACGATGGCCGCGCCGAGGTCCAGTTTGAAGACGGCAGCGTGGTGCGGGTTTCGCCGAACAGCGTTTTGACGCTGAGTGTTCTGCGGCAACAGGGGCAAGCGACACAAACTGAAGTCCTGCTTAACAGCGGGCTTGGTTATTTCGAGATTCAGGGTGACTCGGGATCGAACCGCTTCAAGGTTCGCTTCAGCGATGATGCGGTGAGCGCGAGCGGATTTACGGTGATGCGCGTGAATCTGGACAACCCTCCGGGCGAACTTGCAGTGTTTTCAGGGAACGCGCATCTGGATGGCGGCAACGCGCTGGCATTGGATTTGCGCGGCGGCGAGAGCGTCAAGTTGAACGCCGATCAACCGGGAAATTATCTGCTGGCAGAGTCGATCGAGCCGGACTCCTGGGATGCGTGGAATTCAGACCGCGACCAGGCTTTGACGGCGCAGGAAGCGGACCGGACCACGGCCACGGCCAATGTTCCCGATGCGAACAATCCGGCGTGGAGCGATCTGGACTCGAACGGCAACTGGTACAACGTACCGGGGCAGGGATATGTCTGGTCGCCTTACGAGGCGTCGAATACAGGCTGGGAGCCTTATGGCTGCGGCAACTGGATGTGGACACCTCTCTACGGCTACGTATGGGTTTCATGTGAACCATGGGGCTTTATGCCGTATGCATCAGGTTTGTGGAGCTACTATGACGGATTCGGCTGGGGCTGGGCGCCGGGCGGCGGTGAGTGGTGGGGCGGCGGCGGTGGCTGGGGCTACAACATAGGGCACACGCCATTCCGCTATACGCCTCCGGGAAGGCCACGCGGCGGACCCGTGGGACCTGCAATCCGCAGCGGCGGGAGATACCAGCCCTTCCCAGTGGTTTCAGTGAATCGCTTCCGGAACCTGGGGGATCAGAATCCAATTCGGCCTAGGAACGCGCCGGTGACGATCGCCGGGACGACGGTGCAGCCATTACGGCCGGTGGCTCCGCGTGCGGTCTATAACCACCAGGCTCCGGTGGGCGGAAGTGCGACCTATCGCGGTGGTGTGAGCTATCCGGGCACCGGAACCCCGAGCCACAACGGATTTGTGCCGGGGTCAAGCGGTGTGATTGCTCGCCCAGGCTTTTCGAACCCAAGCGGAGCCTACGGCTCGGTGCCACGTTCGACGGGCTACAACGGCGGCTATGGAGCACGGCCCTCAGGATCGGCCGGCCCCAGTCCGAGCCATGGATCCTATGGTGGCGGAGGCGGATCGGCTCGGCCTTCTGGTGGCGGCGGTGGAGGTGGTGGCGCCCCGCACGCGAGTTCCGGTGGTGGTGGCG
>Ga0265339_10000375_pt1 | contig 35118 bp, 20 predicted proteins | sample 4CB219metaG_FD_202085 | JGI IMG/M metagenome (GOLD analysis project Ga0265339, IMG submission 202085) | Rhizosphere microbial communities from Carex aquatilis grown in University of Washington, Seatle, WA, United States - 4-CB2-19 metaG | ecosystem: Host-associated > Plants > Roots >... | reverse complement strand
TTGACGGGGGCCGGGAGGCCCCCGCGACAGCCGGCCGGGAGGCCGGCGCTACACGCAGCACGGCTGCCGGAGCTGGTTTTCAGACTTCAGTTGCCAGTTGTAAGTCCTGGCCTCGCGAGGATTAGGTCCCCGTTGTTGGGACCCGGGAGACGCGGCTGCCGGCGGAGTAGATTGGCGTACCGGAACCAGTGTCTCGTTCTTTCTTTTCCATGCCGTCCAGAACGACTCGATGGTTCCCCGTTTCCCGGTGGCATAGTGCCGGAAGCTCGACCACGGCCCTGCTGATATCGGTGAAGGCCTGAAGGCATGGAAGGGAGGATAGAAGAGAGGGGAGAAGGAAATCAGTGTCGCAGAGCACGGTTCGAGTGGCTCGGACATCCGTGAATCCCGGATCCCAACAACGGGGACCCGGGGCACGCAGGCACCTGGGGCAACCGCCCTCATTCGCTTATTCTGTGAGGACGGTGTAGCCGCACGAGGAGGCATATTGCCTTACTCTTTCCAGTGCAGCCGCGACTCGCTTCCGTTCAACTTCCGAATCGCCATTGTACAGCACGGGCTTCCCTCCCACATCGATTAGGGCCCTCTTGTCCAAAACTAGATTCCGTCGTTTCCCAGACGGCTCCTCGATAGGGCCGAAGTCAAATGTGAAGCGCAGGATTCCCGCCTTATCTTCAAAGACTAACGTACGGGCCAATCGGCCGAAACTCACCTTGTAGTTCGCTTCTGCATTCATGCTTAGAAGATTATCTCCAAACCGCCGAGAGTTCCTTTCGCGACGTTGGTCAAGAGTGCCGGAAGCTCGGCGTTGAAATACGTTGTCCCAGGCGGGTGGCCCGGGTCTTATTATCCGTCCTTGCGACGATGTTTGGGTGCAGCGGGTTCCCGTGGTTGGGACATGGGAGACGCGGCTGCCGGCGGAGTAGATTGGCGTACCGGAACCAGTGTTTCGTTCTTTCTTTTGCATGCCGTCCAGAACGACCCGATCTCGGTGGTTCCCCGTTTCCCGGTGGCATCGTGCCGGAAGCTGGACCGCGGCCAGTCTTGGGGTTTCTCAACCAGAACGCGTGCTACTGGATTCCGATCCCATCCTAGACCTGCCCCGCCCGCTCATCGCAAAAAGCGCGATGAACGGGGCACAGCCTCCTTTTAGACCACGAGTTGCCAATGACCGGGCCACCTGCCGTGGGCAGCCTTGCCGGGGGCCGGGAGGCCCCCGCTACAGCCGGCCGGGAGGCCGGCGCTACACGCAGCATCGATGGTGAGATCTGCAGACCCGGAACTGGGCCACCTGCCGCGGGGAAGCCGTGGTGTGGGCAGCCTTGCCGGGGGCCGGGAGGCCCCCGCTACAGCCGGCCGGGAGGCCGGCGCTACACGCAGCATTCCCGCTCATTGCGATGAGGCTGTGGAGAATTGGGTACAGTTGCGGAAAACTCGGGGTCACTACAGCTCAAGAGAGGCGGAACGGATGAGGGGGCCATCTGCCGTAGTTCTTGTGTGGGATGGCCGATGACCGGAAAGTGCCGATAGACTTGTTGGGATCATCCCGAGATTCGGCGACGCCGGCGGCAAAGGCGGGGGTGCAGTGCCGGAGTTTGCGGGAAGGCCCGTATGGGGTTGGGATTCCGCAAAGGGCTGGATTCCGCCACCGGCGGGCGCAGGTGCTGGAAGATGGGTTCGTTTTTCAGGCGTGCTGCTCGACTTTTCCCGGTACTGGCGTTGGTTTCGGCCTGGGTTGCCATGCCGAGGGCGAGTTGCGCGCTTGACCCGGCGAAGGCGGTCACGCAATACATTCAGGCATCGTGGAACAGCGAACAGGGGCTGCCGCAGAACTCAGTGCACGCCATAGCCCAGACGGCGGATGGATTTTTGTGGATGGGGACGGAAGAAGGCCTGGCGCGGTTTGACGGGGTGAGCTTTCAGGTTTTCAGCAGCCACGCTACCCCTGGACTGCCATCCGATTACATTCAGGCGCTGGAGGCGGACCGCGATGGGAGCCTGTGGATTGGGACCGACAGCGGGCTGAGCCACTGGGTTCCGGGGAGCGGCGCCGGCGAGGCCCACGGCACATTCCATGCAATTGCACAAGCAGACGGAGCGGCAGGGGAGAACGTGACGACGCTGAAGCTGGACGGCGGCGGAACGCTGTGGGTGGGGACGACCCGCGGATTGAGCTGTGTGCGCGCGGGGCGGCTGACGCTCTCGCCGGTGGGCAACGGGTTGGCCGGGGTCTCCATTCGGGCGCTGGCGGCCCAGCCGGACGGGACGCTCTGGATTGGGAGCGAGAAGGGGTTGTTTCGCTCGGCGAAGGGAAAGCTGGAGCACTGGACCGAGCGCGATGGGCTGCCGGTGGCGATGGTGACGTCACTGGCGGCGGCGCCGGTTGCGGGCGGCGACGTGTGGGTGGGCACCATGGGAGGGCTGGCGGTTGCGCACAACGGACGGGTCTCCGCGGCCAAGGAGCGTTTGCCCTGGAAGGAGATTGACGGCCTTTTGCGCGACCGGGATGGAGCGCTGTGGATCTCGTTTGACCGGCATGGGATGGGGCGGCTTTATGGCGGGAGGCTCGCGGTGTATGACGCGTTGCGCGGGCTGCCCAGCAACCGCTGCACGCGCGCGCTGTATGAGGACCGCGAGGGGAACCTGTGGATGGGCCTGGTGGACGCCGGAGTGGCGGAGCTGCGCGACGGGAAGTTCACGGTGTTTGGAAAGCCGGAGGGGCTGGCGGGCAACTACATTGGGAACGTGATGGAGGCTCGGGACGGCAGCATATGGATTGGCAGCGACAGCAACGGTCTGAATCAGCTGTTGCCGGACGGGCGGATGAAGGTGTGGGACCGCAGGCAGGGATTGCCGGACAGCGCGGCGTTTTCTCTGCTGGAGACGCGGGATGGAAGCATACTGATCGGGCACCGCAGCGGGGCGCTGACCGAGATCCGCAACGGGAAGGTGACGGTGTACCGCGAAGCGGCCGGGGCGCAGGTTTCACTGAACGCGCTGTTTGAGGACCGCGATGGAGAAGTGTGGGCGGGGTTCTACGGCTCAGGGGCGGCGCGGTTGCGGAACGGGCGATTTGAGCATGTGAGCACGAGCGGACGGCTGGATGGCATTGCGCAGACGCCGGACGGGGCGATGTGGTTTGCCGATGACGGCGGAGGGGTGAGGCGCTGGCAGCGCGGGCAGTGGACACAATTTACGACGGCAAACGGCCTGCCCAGCAACCATACGATGTGCGTTTACGCGGATGCCGGCGGAGATGTGTGGGTGGGGACGGCGAGCGGAGGTCTGAGCCGCATCCGCAACGGCCGGATCACCAACTGGACGGTGGACCAGGGGCTGCCGGGAACGACTGTGGGATCAGTAATTGGAGACAACCAGGGCTATCTGTGGCTGGGCGGGGACAGCGGGATAGCGCGGGAGTCGAAGGCGGAGCTGAACGGGGGAGCGGAGCGCCTGCATCCGGCGCTGTACTCGGTGGCGGATGGACTGCGGTCGCGGGAGACGGTGTATGGGGGGACGCCTTCGTCGTGGAAGGGCAGGGACGGGAGGCTGTGGTTTTCAACCATAATGGGCGCGGCGGTGGTGGATCCGGCAAAGGTGGGGGCAAACATGGCGCCGCCGCCGGTATGGATTGGGAGCGCGACGCTGGACGGGCGGAGCCTTGCTGGGGCGGGGCGCGCCGAGTCGATTGCGGGCGCGGGGAATCTGCAGGTGTCGTACACTGCTCCGAGCTTTGCCGCGCCGGGGCGGGTGCGGTTCCGGTATCGGCTGAGGGAATTCGACAAGGAATGGGTTGAGGCTGGAGGACGGCGGGAGGCGTGGTATACGAATCTGCCGCCGGGAGCGTATCAGTTTGAAGTGCAGGCGGCCAGCGGCGAGGGTGCGTGGGGCGCAGCCGGAGCGAAGGTGGAGTTTGTGCTGAGGCCACCGCTGAGCCGGACTCCGCTGGCTTACGCGGCGTACGGGCTGGCCGGGTGCGGGCTGGTGTGGCTCATCGTGGTGGTGCGCACGCGGCGGCTGGTGCGCAACCGGGAGGAGCTGAACCGGATTGTGGCGGAGAGGACAGCACAACTGGAAGCAGAGAAGGCGGCGCTGGAAGAGGCGCGGCGCGAGCTGCACACGCAGGCCACGCATGACTCGCTGACCGGGCTGTTCAACCGCGGAGCGATCCTGGAGCACCTGGAGCGGGAGCTGGCGCGGGCCACGCGCGAGAATACCTGGCTGGGGGTGATTATTGCCGACCTGGATCATTTCAAGCGTTTCAACGACACCTACGGCCACCTGGCCGGAGACGAGGTGATTCGCGAAGCGGCGAGGCGCCTGCGCCAGGCGATGCGAAGCTACGATGTGGTGGGGCGGTACGGGGGCGAGGAGTTTCTGATTCTGCTGCCGGGCTGGGAACCGGAAAAGGGCAACGCGCGCATCGATCTGCTACTGGACGCGATACGCTCGGCGCCGATTGCGATCGACGGGCGTGAATTCCGGCTCACGTGCAGCTTTGGAATTGCCGCGTTTGCACCGGGGGCAACGGCGACGCCGAAGGATTTGCTGAGCCGCGCCGATACGGCGCTGTATGTGGCCAAGAACTCAGGGCGGGACATGGCGAGCATGGCGCCGGTGTTTGAGGAGAGAGCGCTTGAATTGCGCGCGTGATCCGTGCTTTGGCGGTGGTTTTTCTTTCTTTCATTCCCGAAGTGAATCTGCTGTCTCCTGCAACTTATCCCCTGTTCTCAAGCCCCTGGTGACGACGGACAACTGAAAACCGGCAACTTTAGTGATCCAGTTCGCCCATGTGTGTGATGTGCGTCGCATGAGTTGGGGCGGGTGGAGGCGTAGGATTCAGTTTCGGGATTGCTCCGAATGAAGGAGGCATGCCGTGTCGACTTTCGTCACTGCGCCAAATACGTCTCGTCCGAAGGTGATCCGCACGCACCGTGCGGGATATTCGCTGTTGTTGCATCCGCTGCTGAACAAGGGCACTGCTTTTACCGAGGCCGAACGGGACGCGTTTGGGCTGCATGGGCTGTTGCCGCCTCACATTGGGACGCTCAAGGATCAGCGCGAGCGGAGGAAGCGGGCGCTGGACAACACGCCGACTAACTTTGGGAAATATGCCCTGATGCGCGACCTGCAGGACAGCGATGAGACGCTGTTCTACTCGCTGATTGCGCATAACGTTGAGGAGCTTTTGCCCATTGTGTATACGCCGGCTGTGGGCGAGGGCTGCCAGCGTTTTTCAGAGATCTGGCGCAAGCCGCGGGGGCTGTTTATCAGCTATCCGAACCGTCACCTGATAGACAACATGCTGGCCGACCGGCGGTACGACTGCATCCGCTGCATCGTGGTGAGCGATGGCGAGCGGATCCTGGGCCTGGGCGACCAGGGCGCCGGCGGAATGGGGATTCCGATTGGCAAGATGGCGCTGTACACGGCGCTGGGCGGGATTCCGCCGGAGCACTGCCTGCCGATCCTGCTGGACGTGGGCACGGATAACGAGGCGCTGCTGAAGAATCCGATTTACATTGGCTGGCAGCACAATCGGGTGCGCGGGCAGGAGTACGACGACTTTATCGAGATGTTTGTGCGGGCGGTGGAGCGGCGGTGGCCGCACATGCTGCTGCAGTGGGAGGATTTTGCCGGGGAGAACGCGCTCAAGATCCTGAAGAAGTATCGCAACCAGATGTGCACGTTCAACGACGACATCCAGGGCACTGCGGCGGTGACCACGGGCACTCTGATGGCGGCGATGCGCGCAACGGGCGTGCCGCTGAGGGACCAGCGGATTGCCATGTTCGGATCGGGATCGGCAGGGGTGGGGATTTCAGACCTGCTGGTGGCGGCCATGAAGGAGCAGGGGCTGACCGAGACGGAAGCTCGGGGACGCATTTACGGGTTCAACCGGACCGGACTGCTGGTGGAAGGCGATGCGATGCGGGAGAGCCAGATGCCTCTTGCGCGCAAGCGTGATGAGGTGGCGGGCTGGAGTCTTTCCGGGCCGGGACCTGTTTCGCTGCTGGACACGGTGCGGAACGCGAAGATCACGGTGCTGCTGGGCGTGTCAGCCCAGGCGGGAGCGTTTACCGAGGAAGTGGTGCGCGCAGTGGGAGCGAATGCGGAGCGCCCGGTGATTTTCCCGCTGTCGAATCCGACCTCGAAGGCCGAGGCGACGCCGGAAGATATTCTGCGCTGGACCGAAGGGCGCGCGCTGGTGGCTACGGGTAGCCCCTTTGCGCCGGTTGAGATCAATGGGCGCACGGTCGAGATTGCGCAGTGCAACAACTCGTTCATCTTCCCGGGGCTGGGGCTGGGCACGCTGGTGGCGCAGGCGCACCGGGTGACGGACAAGATGATCATGGCGTCAGCCAAGGCGCTGGCCAGCCTTTCACCGGCGATGACGGACCCGAATGCGCCGTTGCTGCCGCCTATTGGCGAGTCGAGGAAAGTGGCGATGGCCGTGGCGGAGGCGGTGATCAAGGCCGCGATTTCCGAGGGGCTTTCGATGTTCGACGACGGAACCGCGCTGATGCAGGACCTGCAGGCGTACGTTTGGGAGCCGGTGTACCTGCCTTACGAGAGGGTGGATTAGGCGGCGGGCGGCGGAGTTAGCGGGGCTGGCGAGGCGGCGGAGCCAGAATACCCGGGGGATTGTGCGGTAGAAGGGCTTGTGGATTCGGCAGGCGCGCGCTACAATGTAGTAACATTGCTACACGGAGGCGCCGATGCCGATCACTACACTTTCCAGCCGGGAGTTCAATCAGGACACGAGTCGGGCCAAGAAATCCGCGGAAGATGGCCCCGTGATCATTACCGACAGAGGGCGGCCTGCTCATGTGCTGCTTTCGTTCGAGGAGTATCGATCCCTCCTGGCCAAAAAGAAGTCCCTTGGCGATTTGATTGCGATGGACGGTGCCGATTCCGTCGAATTCGAGCCGGCCAGCATTGGTCATGAATTTCCGACTCCCGCGGAGTTCGACTGATGTACCTGGTGGATACAAACGTGATTTCAGAGTTGCGCAATCCGCGCACGGCAGATCGGAATGTCGCCGCCTGGGCTGCTGGGGTCAACCAGTCGTTGCTTTACATCTCCATCATCTCGGTCATGGAGCTGGAAATTGGCGTACGGCAAAAGGAGCGCAGAGAAATTCGTCAGGGTCAGAACCTTCGCAATTGGCTAGAAAACCAAGTCCTGCCCGCATTCTCCGGCCGCATTCTTACGGTCGATCTTGAAATCGCTCGCCGGTGCGCTGCGCTCCACTGTCCCGATCCGCGCCCTCTGGGCGATGCCCTGATTGCGGCCACTGCATTGGTCCATGGCATGACCGTTGTGACTCGCGATGTGAAGGACTTCGGGCCGACCGGCGTCTCGCTCCTCAATCCCTGGGAGCTGTAGCCCCACTCAGTCTGATAGACGGCTAACTGCGGACCATAGCTGGCCGGACGATGCTGTCGCCTGGTTCGGGTAACCCTCACGCCCTGCCGGCGAACTCGCGTGTTTCGGTATAGACCTTTACCACTTCTCCGGGCTCGATGAAGAACGGCACCCTGATTTCGAGGCCGGTTTCGAGTTTTGCGGGCTTGGTGGCTCCGCCCGAGGCGGTGGAGCCCTTGATGGCGGGCTCAGTGTATTCGATCTTCAGTTCCACCTGCTGGGGGAGCTCGATGCCGATCGGGTTGCCATTGAACTTGTCGAGCCGGATGATCGTACCGTCCACCAGGAAGTCGAGCGCGTCGGCAAGCTTTTCTTTGGCCAGCGGGATGGTCTCGAATGTCGTTTGATCGAGGAAGTACGATCCGTCCGCGTCGCTGTAGAGGTAGGAAGCTTCCACGGTCTCGAGGTCCGGCTCCTTGAACTTCTCGCCGGCCTTGAAGGTCTTGTCGAAGACGGCGCGGGTGAGCAGGTTGCGCATTTTCAGCCGGACCAGGGTCTGGCCGCCGCGCGCGGTGGGCGTGGAAACTTCGACGTCGAGGCAGTAGTAGGGCGTGTTCTCGTATTCGAAGTACATCTTGCGTTTTACGTCAATGGCATCGATGAGGGCGGGCATGGATTATTCCAGTGGTCAGTGAACTGTGGCTTCAACCATGGTAAATGGTCGTCTTCCATCTTAAGTTTTGTAAACGGCGGAGAATGGCGCTTGCCCGGCGACAGCGCGGCGTAGTTGAATTGGAGCGATTCAATAAAACGTTTTAGTTTGGGGAGCAAGATGAAGGCAAAGACAATCAATCTGCGGTTCTGGCTGCCAATGGCAGCTTTGTGTGCGGTGTTAGCGGCGGGAGTGGTGGGGATGGCGCAGTGGCGGAAGCCCGCGCCGAAGGGTCCGTGGATGAACACGGCTCTGTCGCCGGATGAGCGCGCGGATCTGTTGATGAAGGAGATGACGCTTGACGAGAAGATTGCGCTGCTGCACGGAGTGGGCATGCCGACCGACGATCCGGTGACGCCGGAGAATGCGGCATCGAACCGCGGCGTTGGCTACACGCAGGGCGTGCCGCGACTCGGCATTCCCGGCATCGACATGAGCGATGCGGCTTACGGCGTGCGATCGAGCGGGGTGAACGGGCGCTACTCCACGGCGCTGCCTTCTGACGTGGCGGCGGCGGCAAGCTGGGACCCTGATGCGGCCTACGAGTATGGCAAGCTGATTGGCACGGAGCTGCGCGCGCAGGGGTTCAACATGACGCTGGGCGGCGGCGTGGATATTACACGCGAGCCGCGCAACGGGCGGACATTCGAGTACCTGGGCGAGGATCCCATTCTGGCGGGAACGCTGGTGGCGCGGCTGATTGAAGGGACGCAGTCGCAGCACGTTATCGGCGACATCAAGCATTACGCGTTCAACGATCAGGAGACGGCGCGGAACAGCGTCAACGTGGTGATCGACAAGCGGGCCGCGCATGAGAGTGACCTGCTGGCGTTCGAGATCGGCGTGGAGAAGGGGCATCCCGCCGCGGTTATGTGCAGCTACAACCGGGTGGCTGGGGACTTTGCCTGCGAGAACGAGTGGCTGCTGAAAGAAGTGCTGAAGACCGAGTGGAAGTTCCCGGGATTTGTGCTGTCGGACTGGGGCGGGACGCACTCCACGGAGAAGGCATCGGCGGCGGGCCTCGATAACGAAGAGCCCGGGCACACTTTCTTTGGCGACAAATTCAAGGCGGCGGTGGAGGCGGGAAAGATTTCGCAGTCGGAGCTGGACGAACACGTGCATCGCATCCTGCGTTCGATGTTTGCCACGGGTGTGATCGACTTTCCGCGCGACCGCTTTGTTGCGGACCCGTTTGCGGGATTTGAGACCGCGCGGAAGATTGAGGAGGGCTCGATTGTCCTGCTCAAGAACAAGGGCGGCGTTCTGCCGCTGCATGCGGCCACGGTCAAGTCAATTGCGGTGATCGGCGCGCACTCTGACGTGGGGATGATCTCCGGCAGCGGTTCGGCGCAGGTTGACCCCATTGGCGGGAACGCAATTCTGCCGCCGGGCAAGGGACAGACGCGCTGGCTGGAGCAGGTCTGGTTTCCCACATCGCCCCTGAAGGCGATTGAAGCGCGGGCGCCGCATGCCAAGGTGACATACGATCCGGGAGCTGACCCGGCTGCGGCGGCCGCGGCCGCCAAGGGCGCGGACGTGGCCATCGTGTTCGCGTACCAGTGGGAGAGCGAAGGCATGGATCTGCCTACGCTGGCTCTTCCCAACTACAAACTGGACAGCACGGACGTGGACCAGAACGCGATTGTGGAGGCTGTTGCCAAGGCGAATCCGCACACCGTGGTGGTGCTGCAGTCAGGCAGCCCGGTAACCATGCCGTGGGTGAATGATCCCGCGGCCATCCTGGAGGCGTGGTACGGCGGTTCCGATGGCGCCGACGCGCTGGGCAACGTTCTGTTTGGAACCGTGAACCCCAGCGGCAAGCTGCCCAACACGTTCCCGCTGAATGATGCGGACCTTCCGCACACGGCGATCGTGAAGCCGCCGGCCATCCGGACTTACGATGAGGGCGTGGAAGTGGGCTATAAGTGGTACGACGCGCAGCACAAGCCGGTACTGTTCCCGTTCGGGTACGGCCTCTCGTACACCACGTTCGGCTACTCGGCGTTGAAGGTGGATGCGGGCGACACGGTGAAGGTGACGTTCACGCTGGCGAACACCGGTGCGCGGGCGGGCAAAGAGATTGCGGAAGTGTACGCGGCGCTTCCGGCCTCAACGCAGGAGCCGCCCAAGCGTCTGGTGGGCTGGAGCAAGGTGGAGCTGAAGCCGGGCGAACGCAAGCCGGTGACGGTGGAGATTGAGAAGAAGTATTTGTCGATCTGGGACGTGGACAAGCACGACTGGACGCTGGCGCCGGGCGAGTACACGATCATGGTGGGCGGGTCCAGCGATAAGCTGCCGTTGAAGGCGACGGTGAGCTTGCAATAAGGAGTAAGGAGCAGGAACTTACCCCATACCTGCCGGCGATGTTAGCCAGGCAGGTATGGGATGGAATCTGTTGACATTTGGTGTCCATTGGAGTACAAACACTTTGCATGCGGTGGTCGAAACTCCGGGGTATTTGCGACAAGCCAACGCTCTATTCACAGAAGCTGAACGCGAGCGCATCGTAAGGCTTGTGGCAATCGATCCCGAGTGCGGAGATTTGATCCAAGGTACCGGTGGTTTCCGCAAAGTGAGGGTTCCCCGAGGGGATATAGGAAAACGCGGAGGGGCTCGAGTTGTTTACATTCTTCGCAATGAGCGCTTCCCGGTCTTTCTTGTTGCGGCTTATGCAAAAAGCGAGAAGGCAAACCTGAGCAAGGAGGAACGTAACCAACTTGCAAGGATTGCCGACCAGATCTTCGCCGAATACGGGAGGTAGGCCATGGCCGGACTTTATCGAGACTTGTTGAACGGATTGAGTGAAATCGAGGCCTATCTTGGCGGCGAGGAAAAGGGCTACAAAGTTCACGTTCCAGAAAAAGTAGACGTCAGAAAGATCCGCAGACGGCTGAATATGACACAGGCGCGATTCTCAAATACATTCGGATTCAGCCTGGATGCAGTGAAACATTGGGAAGGCGGGCGACGCACACCGGAAGCTTCGGCTCGAGCGTTTCTTACCGTAATCGCCTACAATCCGAACGCAGTAATCGAGGCGCTGAATTCGGGAACCCGGCAACGCCGCGCCAAGGCGTCGTAACGGAACAGCCCCTCTCCCGGATGCACGCGCTGCAGTTCGCCCGGTGAACGCTATTTGGGGAGCGGGTAAGATCCGCTGATCGTAAACTCCTTCGAAGCTACGCCCGACCCTGCGACGCCGTCAGGCTGACTGCCGCCGAGGCTGATGCGAAATTGACCGGCGGTGACGGCGCGATTGCCCTTGTCATCCACTTCGGAGAGGTCGCGCGGATTGAGGTGGAAGATGAGGTGGCGGGTTGCGCCGGGAGCAAGGTGCACGCGCTCAAAACCCGCAAGATTCAGCCGCGGCGAGACGTCACTATGCGGCGGCGTGAGATAGAGCTCGGCCACTTCATCGCCGGCGCGCTTGCCGGTGTTGGTGACGTCAGCCTCAACGGTAAGCGGCGCGCCCGCATGCACCGTGGCCGCGGACAGCCGCAGGTGCGAATAAGTAAAAGTGGAGTAACTTAGGCCGTCGCCAAACTCGAAGAGCGGATGCCCGCTGAAGTAACGGTAAGTGCGGTTGGCCATGGAGTAATCGTCGAATGCCGGCAGCTGGTCGGCGCCGGTGTAGAAGGTGATGGGCAGGCGGCCGGCGGGATTGTTGTTGCCGCTGAGAGTCTCCGCGATGGCCTGGCCGCCGGACTGGCCGGGATACCATGCTTCAAGGATGGCGCGGGCGTTCTCCCTGGCCCAGTTGACGGCGAGCGCGGAGCCATTGAGCAGGACCACGACGACGGGCTTGCCGGTTTTGGCCACGGCCTCAAGCATCTGCATCTGCACGTCGGGCAGATCGATGGAGGTGCGGTCGCCGCCGGAAAAGCCGGGCGCATTGACGCGCATCTCTTCGCCCTCAAGCCGCGCGGTGATGCCGACGAAGGCAACAACCACGTCGGCTTTTTGCGCGGCGTCGACGGCCTGGTCGCGAAGCTGATCGGCGCTGGGCGTCCACTCAAGCGAGATGCCGCTGCCCATGATGCGCGCGGACTGAATGTACTCAATGCGGAGGGCGTGCGGGCGCGTGTTGGTGAATGGAATGGAGAAGCTCTGGAGGCCGCCGAAGTTGCGGCCGCTGGGAGGCAGGCGGGTCGCTCCCTGGCTTGACGGCGCCACGGGCTGAATGGGTTTGCCATCGATTTCAATGGCGAACTTGAGGTTGCCGCCGCAGGGATAACAGAACGGCAGGCGGACCTGGAAGTTGAGGGTTTGCGCGGTGGGCGGGACGATGGCGCCCGTCCAGCGCACGGCAAAACTCTGCGCCTGGGGATCGTGCGCGAGGCTGGGCACTGGGTTGGCGTTGGCCCAGTCGAAGTCGATTTCGCGATCGATGCGAATCATCTCCGGCGCGCCGTCGAAGCTGGGGTGAGAGAAGTACTCGCCCTGAAGGCCGTGGACGGTGGAGTCGCCCGCGGCGCGAAGCAGGTTGCGCGGAACAGGCACGTCGCCGCCTTCCACGTAAGGCGAGCCCTGCGCGTAAAGGACATTCAAAAAGCCGAACTCCTTTTCAATGCCGTCGATGGGCAGGATGGGATGAAGCGGGGTTCCGTTGTAGTTGCCCTCAAGCGCGATGCGCGACGCGGCGAGTGGGCCTACGACGGCGATGGTTTGCTTGCGCGCGGGATCGAGGGGAAGGAAATGATCGTCATTCTTGAGCAGCACCATGGACTCGCGCCCCGCGCGCAGGGCGAGCTCAGCGTTGGCGGGCGAATTGACCACGGTCATGGGGAGCGAGGCGTAAGGCACTTTGGCCGGAGGGTCAAACAGGCCCAGCTTCATGCGCGCGGTAAAGAGGCGCTTGACGGTCACGTCGATCTGGGCCTCGGAGATGAGGCCCTGCTTCACCGCGTCAGTAAGCGCCTTGTACGACATGCCGCAGTCGAGATCGGTTCCGGCAATGACGCCGGCCGCGGAGCCATGGGCGTGATCAGCCGAGTAATGATGCCCGCGGGGCTGGGAGAAATCGTCAATCGCGTCGCAGTCGGAGACCACAAAGCCGGGAAAACGCCAGTCGCCGCGGAGAATGTCTCCGAGGAGCATCTGGCTGGCGCATGCGGGATCTTTATCAACGGCGTTGTAGGAGCACATGATGGAGTCCGCCTTGCCTTCAGTGATGGCGGCGCGGAAGGCGGGCAGGTAAGTGTCCCACAGGTCGTGCGCGGAGGGATCGACGTTGGCCAGATGGCGAGTGCTCTCCGGACCGGAATGCACCGCGTAGTGCTTGGGCGTGGCGATGGCGCGGAAGTAATGCGGATCGTCGCCCTGGATGCCTTTGATAAAGGCGGTGCCGAAGCGGGCGGTGAGGAAGGGATCTTCACCGTAGGTTTCCTGGCCGCGGCCCCAGCGCGGATCGCGAAAGATGTTGATGTTGGGTGACCAGATGGTGAGCCCGTAGAAGCGGTCGTGGTTGTCGTGGCGGATGGCGTCGTTGTATTTGGCGCGGGCCTCAGTGGAGACGACCGCGCCGATGGAGTGGACAAGCGGCACGTCCCACGTGGCGGCGTTGCCGATGGCCTGGGGAAACATGGTGGCGTAGCCGGAGCGCGCGATGCCGTGAAGGCCCTCGTTCCACCAGTTATAGGCGGGGATGTCGAGGCGCGGGATAGCGGCGGCGCGATCGATTGTCTGCGAGACTTTCTCTTCAAGCGTTAGGCGGGAGACGAGGTCGTCAACGCGTTTTGCGATGGGAAGCGCGGGATTTCTGAAGGGCATGGCCGCTGCAGCCTTGGCCTGCGCGGGTGCGGCGGCGGGCGGAGAAGCAGGCGCCGGAGCCTGCGCGGCGGCAGCTAAGGCGAACAGAAGGACAAGGGCTGCGGGGAAAGGATGGCGCATCGACCTGCTCCGATAAATCGATATAGTGTGCGACCGTTTCAGGGTATGCGGAGGAACCGATGGGGAGCAATGAGAAACTCGCCGGTTTGCGCGTGCTCAAAGTGCTGTGTTTTCAGGGCTGCAGGGTCAGGACTCTGAAAACAACCTCGAGTGCCAGGGGCCTTCGAGCCCAGACCACTCACTTGCTCCGCGGTGAATCTTCTGCAATTGCGATGCGGTGATTAGGTGTCTGCCAATGGAGTTTTAGCCGCGTTATGCACACCAATTCGGGGGATTCCCTGCGAATGGAAATCTGTTACCTTCGAGATAATTATGAGTAGTCTGGGCAGAATGGCGCGTGCGACAAGCTTGTGCCTGGCGTTGGGCGCTGCAGCGTTGTTTGGCGGTGGCCCGCGAGCGCACGCGCAACAAAGCCCGGAACCGCAGCAGGAGCCCGGCGCAGGCGCCCAGGTGCGGACGGGAACGAAGAGCGGCCTGGACGTCGATACGCGGATCCAGAACCTGCTCAGAGACCACCAGTATTTTCGCGTGGCGGATGAGCTGGATCAGTTGGCGCCCGCCGATGCCCAGCTCTATCGCGGGGTTCTGGCCAATCGGAACAACGATCCGCAGAAGTCGATTGCGATGCTGGAGCCGCTTGTTGAAAGCGTGGAGGCCAGCGGCAGCCTGGCACATGAAAAGCTCCTGCGCAAGGCGCTGGCGGAGGATTACCTGCGCATGGGGGAGTGGTCCAAAGCGGCGAAGTCCTACCAGGCGTTGGAAGCTCGCGCGGGCAGCAAAATGACAGCGGACGAGCAATACGAGATTGAGATGCCGCTGAAGATGCTGCCGCTGGCGGTTGGGAATCCGCCGATGACGGTGGACCCGTGTGAGCCGTTTGTGATGCAGGTGAGCATGGACCCCCTGGGGCTCACGGACATACCGGTGTTCGTTGATTCGTCGCCGCATAGCTGGATGCTGGATCCCACGGCTCCTTTCAACCTGATAGCGCGATCGTTGGCGCGCGAGGTGGGGCTAAAGATCTCTGAAGATGCGGTCACGATTCACTCATTGACAGGCAAGCCCATGCAGGTGCACGCCACGGTGATTCCGCGCTTCACCATTGGCGGACGGCTTACCCTGCGCAACGTGACGGCGTTCGTTTTCGACGACGCCGACTATTATTTCCAGCACACGCACTACCAGGTTGAAGGCGTGCTGGGATACGCGGCGCTGGAAGCGCTGGGCAGCGTGAAGTTTACTTCGGACGCGACCATCGTGGTGCACCCGGGTAAAGATGCAGCCGATTCTTCAAGCGACGCCAAGGACCCGTCTGACCCGCTGGGCGCGCGGTTCTTTCTAGACGGCGACCAGGTGATTGTGGCGCTGGGATCGCCGGGGAATGAGCGGATGTTTGTGGTGGATGCCGGCGGACAGCAAAGCTATCTCACCTCGCGTTATTACGACGAACACGCTCAGGACGTTGCCGGCGGCCAGACCATCCAGTTCTCCATTCCCACTGATCCGGCGATTGCGGCGCAACCGGCGTACGTGGCTGAGAGTGTGCCTCTGGAAGTGGGCGGAGCCACGGTGCACGCGCACTACATCCAGGTGCTGACGCAGCCGCTGGGCAGCGCCGCGCTGGATGACGTCTACGGTGTTCTGGGCGTGGACGTGCTCGAGCAGTTGCGCAGCTACACGTTCGATTACCGGACCATGCGGTTCAGCGTGGGCAAGGAATAGCCGCCTGCCGCCGATGCGACTGCGGCCAATGAAGGAGAGCCAGCGACCGCATGATGACGCAAGCGAAAAAAGCAGAGACGTTTCGCGCACTGCATCAGCGCGATCGCGCATTCATCTTGCCCAATCCGTGGAATCCGGGGACGGCGCGCATGCTGGCGCAGCTTGGCTTTGAAGCATTGGCTACCACGAGCGCCGGGTACGCGTTTTCGCGCGGTGTGAAGGACGGGGCGGTGGGACGGGAGGCAATGCTGGAGCACGTAGCGGAGATTGTTGCGGCTACCGATTTGCCGGTGAGTGGAGACTTGGAGAACGGCTACGGTGATGCGCCGGAAACCGCGGCGGAGACGATTCAGATGGCAGCGGCGCACGGCCTTGTGGGAGCTTCCATTGAGGATGCGAGCGGAGATGATGCGGCGCCAATTTACCAGCTCGCGCATGCCGCGGATCGCATTCGTGCGGCAGCGGAGGCGGCCCATTCGCTGCCTTTCCCATTCATGCTGTGTGCGCGCGCTGAGAATTTTCTGCACGGGCGGCCCGATATGAAAGACACAATCGAGAGGCTCCAGGCCTACCAGGAGGCGGGAGCCGATGTGCTGTATGCGCCGGGACTCACCACAAGAGAAGAGATTGCAGCGGTGATTCGTTCGGTTGACCGGCCGGTGAATGTGCTGGTGGGCATGCCGGGATTGGAGTTGAACTTGGACGAACTCTCTGCGCTGGGCGTGCGGCGGCTGAGCACGGGGAGCGCGCTGGCCCGGGCGGCACTGGGCGCATTTGTTTCCGCCGCTCGCGAGATGGCGGACGGCGGGACCTTCAGTTTTGTGCCTGGCGCCGCGCAGGAGTCCCGGGAAGTTGCTCCACTGCTTGAGGCATTTATGGCGCAGCAGCGCGAGACACTATGAAGCGGATCGAGATCGCCGGCGTAACTAGAGTTGCGCTTGTTTCCGGGGTCAGGCCAGCGGCAATCGAACGGTCGCGCGCGCGCCGTCGCCATCTTCCCTGTTGACGAGCCGGATCTCTCCACCGTGAGCGCGAGCTATCTGCTGCGCCAGAGCCAGCCCCACGCCGCTGCCCTTGGGCTTGGTGGTGTAGAAGGGCACAAACAGGTTCTCAGTGTTGGCGATTCCCAGGCCGCTGTCCTCAATGTTCACCCAGGCCGAGGAATCGGCGATCTTCCACGATACGCGGACGCGCGCCGTGCGATTTGCCAGGGTTGCATCCACCGCATTGGCAAGAAGATTGATGAGCATCTGCTCCAATTGATCCGGATCTGCGTGCAGTGTGACAGCGGGCCCGGGCTCAAACTCAACGGGAAGACGCTGTTCCAGAAGAACCACGCGTTCAAGAAGCGAGGACAGCGCAACCGGTTTGAGATGCGGCGGGGGAAGCTGAGCCAGCAAGCGATAGGACTGCACAAAACGGTGCAGCGCATCGGCGCGGCTCTCCACCACGCCCAGCCCGCGGCGGAAGTCGCGCATGGTGTCGGCGTCGCCTTCCATCACGTCGACGCGCGCAAGCAGGCTGCCCGCAATGGACTTGATGGGCGCCAGGGAGTTGGACAGCTCATGCCCCAGCACGCGAATCAGCCGCTTCCATGCAGCCTGTTCCTCCTCCTGCAACGGCAGGCTCACGTCGGCAAGCAACAGCAGCGTGTGCGGCACACCCTCCTGGCGGAATGTCGCCTTGCGAAGCAGCCAGCGCGTGGGCCTTTCGCTGAACGAATGAATGCTCTGGTCAGGAGAATCAAGGAGGTCGGCGAGACCGAGTTCGGCGGCGGAGTGTCCGAAGCAGCGTGCATACGGCCGTCCCAGCAGATCGGTCCCCGCGTTGTTGACCAGCTGCAATACATTCTCCCGATCGAAGGCGAAGATCGGCGCGTGCATGACTTCAAGAATGCGGGCCAGCAGAGCGGTGGCCTCAAGCGAGCGCACGCGCTGGCGCTGGAGGAGATCGGCAAGCGCGTTTACTTCGCCGGCCAGCTCTCCCATGGGATCGCGCGTGCCGGCCCCGCGCGCGCGAAAGGAATAATCGCCCTCGCGAAGTGAGGCCACCACGTTCGATAAAGTTTGCAGCGGCCGGACCAGGCTCTCAATCAGGGCCGCGGCCATCAGCAGGAGATAGAGCATCAGGCAAACGGCAAGCAGGATGGCCGGCGCCGCGCCAATGTTCTCGCGATAAAGCAGGATGGCCGCAAACAGCAGCGCAGGAAGCGAAAGCCAGAAACAGTAAACCCATGCCCTGCGAACCGCCGAGCGAAGGCGGCGCCGGCCCGATTTTCGTTCATAGGCCATATTTTTCGATGCGCCGATAGAGAGCCGCGCGGCTGAGCCCCAACGCCTCCGCGGCCTGGGAAATGTTGCCGTCGCACCTGCGCAGCACCTTGCGCACTAGAAGCGCCTCCACCTCGTCAATGCTCATGTTATCGAAGGAGGGCGCCGCAGCCCGCGCGCTGCTGATGGCAAGATTGGAGGCGTCGATCTCATCGCCGCGGCACAGCAGGACGGCGCGTTCCACGGTATGTTCCAGCTCGCGGACGTTGCCCGGCCACTGGTACTGCAACATCTGCTGCATGGCGGCCGGCGCAAAGCCGGCAACCTGCTTGCGATACCGCGCGCGGCTGCGGTTGAGAAAGTGCATGGCCAGAAGCGGAATGTCCTCGCGGCGATCGCGCAGGGCAGGAAGGTGGATCTCCACCGTGTTCAGCCGGAAGAGAAGATCTTCGCGAAAATTACCCGCCGCTATCTCCTCGTGCAACTGCGAATTGGTCGCCGACAGCACGCGCACGTCTACGCGCCGCGTCTGCGATGATCCCACGCGCTCCAGCTCGCCGGTTTCAAGCACGCGCAGCAGCTTGGCCTGCTGGCGCAAGGGGACGTTGGCGATCTCATCGAGAAAAAGAGTGCCGTTATTGGCAAGCTCAAACCTGCCGATGCGATCGGCGCGGGCATCAGTAAACGCGCCTTTTACGTGGCCGAAGATTTCGCTTTCAAACGTGCCCTCAGGCAGCCCGCCGGCATTGACCGCCACCAGCGCCATGCGCGCGCGCGGAGATGCCGCATGCAGCAGTTTGGCAACAATCTCCTTGCCCGTGCCATGCTCGCCAGTGATCAGCACGTTGGCGTCAGAGGGTCCCACCTGCGCGATGAGCTCCAGCACCGGCGCCATGGCAGGCGCTCCGGCCACAAATTCCGGCATGCCTTCCGCGCGCAACAGCCGGTTCTCAAGCTCCAACTGGCGGGCCCGGCGCAGAGCGCGATGCAGTTCGGCATGAACCTTCACCAGGCTCAGCAGCCGCTCGTTCTCCCATGGCTTCTGGACAAAGTCGCGCGCCCCCCGCTTCATGCTTTCCACGGCAAGATCGATGTTGCCCCACGCGGTCATAACGATGACAGGCATGCGGGAGTCGATCTCCTGAATGCGCGCAAGCAGGTCCAGGCCCTCCTGTCCGGATGTGGTGTCGCGCGTGTAGTTCAGATCGATGAGCAGCACATCGTATTCGCTCTGGCCAAGCGCCTCGAGAGCGAGTTGGGGCGAGCGAGCGCAATCCACCTGGATCCCCTGAGGAGCGAGCAGCAGTTCCACAGCTTCAAGAATGTGCGGTTGATCGTCCGCCACCAGAACGCGGATTTTGGGTTCTTGCTTAGGGATGGCAATCCTCCACTACATCGGTTCCCGTCGAATTACTCTACGGCGCATGCGTCACCACGCCCGCCCGCGCGTCGTCTATCGACACTCCCGTCTGCTCCAGCGTTTCTCCGGTAGCGCGATCGATGTCCACCTTGGCCTTCTCGAACGCCGTCTGCGCAGCCACGAACGCGGATTCCGCGAGTGCAAGGGAGTTTTGCGCCACAAGCGTATCGTAGCTGGACTTGGCGCCGAGTTGCTGCTCCTGCTTAGTGATATCGAAGGTGCGCTGGGCCAGGTCGCGAGCTTTCTGCGCGGCGTCCACGCGGGCCTGCGCCTGCTGCAAGGCAAACTGCGAGTTGCGCACGTCAAAGCGAATGTTCTTCTTCTGTTCCTCGTAGGTGATCTGCTTTTGCCTGTATTCCAGCCCGGCTCGGAACTGGTCAGCTTTGGCAACGCGGTTGCGCAGATTGATCTGCAGATTCATTCCGAACTGGTAATCAGGCGAAGAATAGTTGAAGGTATTCTGCAGCATGCCGCCAAAGCCCGTTGGGAGGGTGGAGGAGCATTCGTCGGCCGGCAGATATTGGGAGCAGTTTGGGTTTCTGGGGCCGGCAATGCCCGATCCCTGGTAGAGACCGTAGACATTCAACGTAGGTAACAATTCGCTGCGAATCCCCTTCAGGCTGGCCTCTACCACCTCCATTGCGAGTTCGTCCTCGGCAACGTCAGGGCGATTCTTCTCAGCTTCGGCAATGAGATCGTCAATCGACTTCGTGGCATTAAGATCGGCGGCCCCTTTGGTATCGAGAGGTATCACCGGCATTTCATCGATGAGCGGATCATCGGTCTTGGTGATGGCGTTCTTCATCTGAAGTTCACTCAGCCGCAGAGTTGCGCGGGAAACTGTGAGTTCGCCTTCGCTGGTGGCCACGGCCGACTCGTCCGTCATTACCAGCATTGCAGGAATGGCCTTCAGTTCAAGCTGCTTCTGGTCGTCCGACAGAGTCTTCTGGGCAAAGGACAGCGAGCGCGACTTGACCTGTTCATCCTGATAGGCATTCACCAGGTCCCAGTAGATGTTCTCTACCTGCGTGACCGTTGCAATGACCTGTGCGCGAAATGCCAGGTCGTTGATCTGGAGATTCTTCTTGGCAATATGGATGTAGCGCTCGTTGGATGCCAAACCGAAACCCGCAAGCAGATTCTGGGCGATGACGACCTGAAGGAAGGAATTGAGCGCGGGATTGATGTTGTCGTAGGGGATATTGTTGGCAAGCCGTTGTCCCTCGTAATTGACCTGCACTTCTGTGCCCAGGGGAAAGTTCTGCGTGAAATTTGCCTGCGCCTGAATCGTATTCTGCTCAAGAACCGGCACTCCGTACTGGAACGGGTTTTCCAATATTTCACGGTTATGATCCACAAAACCCTTGAAGTTGAGGAAGGGATCGAAAGACGGAACGAAAGCTCCCTGCCCGAGCGTCGAGCTGACAATGCCGCCCGCTCCGGCAGCCGCGCCTCCAACTGAGGCGCCAGCGGAACCGGTGCTGGTGGCCCCAAAACCGCCCTGCGTGGAGCTCTGCTGAATGGCCGTGTTGATGCCGTTGGCAAAACCGCCAGCCTTGGTGCGCTGCACGTCCATCTGCCCAATGGGAAAGTTATAGCGGAAGTAGGCGAGGTCGAGATTGTTCTCGATGGCAAGCGCGATTGCATCGTGGAGCGAGATGTACAGCTTTCCATCGCGAATGACGGTTTGCAACCGCGGCGAGTTGGCAAGGTTCAACGGCGGTGGCATGTTGGGCATGTAAGGCGACACCGGATTATGGCTGTGCGGAATCGGCACATAGAAGGGCTGCGGAGGAGCATAAGTCCCCTGTTGCGACTGCTGAATCGTCTGCGCAAGCGTAGGAGTTGCCGCCGCGGGCGCCACCGTGGGCGATGGCGCTTCCGGCGCAGCCGCGGGCGTGGCGGAGGGCGACGATTGCGGCGGAGGCGGCGGTGCCTGCGCCGGGGCCTGGGCAAAGCCGGTAAGGCCGAGCTGCGCGCAAAGCGTTGCCGCCAGAATCCGTGAGTACCGTGAGTGCGAATTCATTGCGCGCTAACCTCCTCTACCGGGTTCCTGGGTGCAATATCGCTAACCAGCCAGCCATCGCGAAGCTCCAGAATGCGTGAACCGTAGCGCGCGTTCTCATCGGAGTGCGTCACCTGCACAATGGTTGTGCCCTGTTTGTTCAGCTCGCGGAAGAGTTCCATGATCTCGCGGGCCTGGGTGGAATGCAGGTTGCCCGTCGGCTCATCCGCAAGCAGCAGCGCCGGCGCGTGCACAACCGCCCGCGCAATGCCGACAAGCTGCTGCTGCCCGCCGGAAAGCTGGTTGGGGAACAGGTCCTTCTTGGCCACTATCTGAAACCGGTCGAGGATATCGGCAACCATTCCCGCGCGTTCCTTGGCGGGCAGATTCTTGTATGAGAGCGGCAAGTCAATATTCTCGGCGACGGTGAGATCGTCCAGCAGGTGATAACTCTGGAACACCATGCCAACGCGCTGCCGCGCCAGATCGGCGCGCTGCTTTCGGTTCAGCGCGTGCACCGCGGTATCGCCGAACCAGTACTCGCCTGACCAGCTGTCGTCCAGCAGGGCCAGCACATTCAGCAGCGACGACTTCCCCGCCCCGGATGGTCCCATGAAGGTGATGAACTCGCCCTCGCGTATGGTGAGCCCGATGCGGCGCAGCACCCACGTTTCGGTGTGGCCCGTCTTATAACTGCGTTCTACGTTCTTCAGCTCGATCATGATGTTGGTAACTCCGGTTTCCCCAGGATTGTTCTTGCGGTTGTTGTCATTCGATCCCGCTTCTTCTTGTTACTGCCTCCATGAAACACTACTCGGTCCTCAATGCCTGCATCGGTTCCACTGACGCCGCTCTCCGCGCCGGCAGCGCCGCCGCCAGCACAACCATCACCGCGGTCAGCCCAACGGCAACCGCCATCGTCAGCGGATCGGCCACCGTTACTCCGTACAACTGGCTGCTGAACAGCCGCGCCAGCCCCATCGTCGATGGCACTGCCACAATCACCGCAATACACGCGATCACCATCATCTCGCGCAGCACCAGCCCCACCACACTGGATCGCTGCGCCCCCAGCGCCAGCCGCACTCCAATCTCCCGTGTGCGCTGCTCGATTGAGTACGCCAGCACGCCGTACAGCCCTACCGCCGCCAGCAACATTGCCAGCGCGGAAAACCCGATTGCCAGCATCGCCAACGCGCGCTCGTCTGACGCGCTGCGGTCCACTTGTTCTTCCATGGTGCGCAACCCATCGACTACCAGCGTGGAATCCAGCCGGTGAATCGCCTGCCTTATCTGGCCCTCCACTGCCTCCGGTGATTGCGCGGTCCGCACGTATATCTCTACGCCCGTGGGGTGCTCCTGCTGAAAATACGGCAGGTAAACCGCCGGCCCCAATGGGGTGCGCAGGTCCGTATGGCGGACATCTCCGGCGACGCCCACGATGGTCAAGTCGAACTTGGTGTCGGGTCCATCGCCTCTCCCAATCTGGCGGCCGATGGCGTTTTGCGCCGCACCGAAGAAGTGCTTCGCGAACGCCAAGTTCACCACCGTCACTTTGGGTTGGCCCTTGGCATCTCCAATATTGAAGCCCCTGCCCGCCAGCAACGGCTGCCCCAGGGTTGCAAAGTAATCCGGGGTCACGTACGGCTCTTCAAAGTTCAAGTTCTCCCCATCGGAAGCCTTGTATCCCTGGATCGAATAATTCGAAGAGTTGCTGTTGCCCATCAATTCAGGATCGGTGGTCCCTGCCGCTTGCTGCACGCCAGGAATCGCGCTCAGGGTCTCGATAGCGCTGGTAATGATCTGTGGCGTGCGGTCTTCGCCGTAGCCCGAATTCGTCGGATCGAGAACGAAAGTGACCAGGTGCGTGATCTTGAAGCCGACCTCTTGATTGCGAAGGTTGTGCAGCGTGCGCACAAACAGTCCCGCTCCGCCCAGAAGCATCACGCTCAACGCAATCTGCACTCCGACCGCGATCTTGCGGAAGCGCTGCGACTCTTTTGACAATGTTCCGGAATTCTGGCGCAGCGAATTCACCAGGTCGGGCCGCAGGAAGTGAAGCACCGGAGCAATGCTGAAGAGAAGGCTTGCCAGCACCGCAATGCCCAGCGTGAACAGCAGAACGCGGCCGTCCAGCGACGTCGAATACGGTTCGGAACCCGGGTTGGCGCTGGTCATGATGCGCACTAGAATGCGCGCCACAGCGGGCGCCAGCGCCAGGCCCGCCACCGCGCCGGCTAGCCCCAGAAGTCCGCCTTCCACCAGCAACTGCAAAACGATACGGCTGCGCCGCGCGCCCAGCGCATAGCGCATCGCCATCTCTCGCGCGCGTACTGACGACCGCAGCAACAGCAGCGTAGCTACGTTGATGGCGCACATGCACACCAGCAGGCCGGCCATGCTGAACAGAATCACCAGCGGCTTTTCCAGTTCGCTGCGATTGGGGTTGAATCCCTTCGAGTCATCCACAACCCTGATTTGCGAGTTGTCGATGAAAGCCTTCCTGAATCCCTCGGATTGATGCTTGTAACCCGCAAACTCGCGGGTGCGCAGCGAGCGCCACAACGGCCCCAGGTTGGCGTCGGCCTGCGCATCGCTCACGCCCGGCTTGAGCCGCGCCACCATCGTCAGCCATGCCGAATGGTGATTGTTGAGATCGTCTATCGGCGTGCGCCAGGGAATCGCCTGCTCCACCATGGTGACGGGAACAAAGACCGCCGGCTTGTACCCGCCGATGGCCGAATCGAAATGGTCCGGCGCAACTCCCACAATCGTGAATGGGTGCCCATTCACCTGAATCGTCTGCCCCACCACGCCGGGTGATGCGCCAAGTGTCGTCCTCCAGTAGTCGTAACTCACCACCACAACCGGATTGGCGTTCTTTGCCGTTTCGTCCTGCGCTGTGAACAGCCGTCCCGCCGCCGGCCTCAATCCGAGCAACTGAAAATAGTTCCCGCTGACAATCTCGGCATCCTTGCTCTCTGCCTGGTTATGCCACGACACCCCAATCTGCGCCTTGTCCGCCAGCAGCATCCCCTGGAACACCGAGTTCTGTTCGCGAAGATCCTTGTACATCGGATACGAGTAGTAATTGCGGTGCCCATCGGAGTCCCCGCCAAACGAGCTCATGGAGCCGGAAAACGCGCCGCTCCACTCCAGGCGCACAAGTTCCTTCGGCTTCTCCACCGGCAGCATGCGCAGCAGCACCTGGTCGAACATGGTGAAGATGGCCGTGTTCGCGCCGATCCCCAGCGCCAGCGTCACCACCACCGTCACCGTGAATCCCGGCGAGCGCCGTAGCTGCCGAAATGCGTAACCAATATTCTGCATCAACACTCGCATGACCTCTCCTATTCGATCCGCAGCGCCTGCATGGGCTCAATGGACGCAGCACGCCGCGCCGGAATGAACCCGGCCAGCGCCGCACATGCCGCCAGCACCAGCGTTGCCCCGATGAAAGCCGCGGGATCGTACGCGCCAACTCCGTATAGCTGGCTCGCCATCAGGTGACCGGCCAGCAGCGCCGCCGGTATCCCCAGCACCAGCCCCAGCCCCACTTGCCAGCCCGCGTTGCGCATCACCACAGCCACCACGCTGCCGCGCGTCGCCCCCAGCGCCATGCGAATTCCGATCTCCCCCGTGCGCCTCGCCACAAAATACGACATCACTCCATAAAGACCAATCGACGCCAGCACCAGCGCCAGCACGCCAAACAGGCTGGTGAGTTGCGCCAGCAGGCGCTCCACGTCGAAGTTGCCCGCGATCTGCGCCTGGAACGGGCGCAAACTCACCACCGTCAGATTCGGATCGACTGAAGCCAGCGCGTTGCGTATCAGCGCGTCCGGATTCTGAGGCGTTCTGCTGAATTCGACGATGACTGCATCGGCGTACATCGACTGCTGCTCGATCGTCACCATCGTCGGGTCTTTGTACGTTGTAAGAAATTGCGAAAGCGGCCGCAGAAAGACAGGCCGCACCGGATCGCGCGGGTTGTTCATCTTGAAATCGCGGAACACGCCCACAATCTCGAAACTCCCGGAGTACTGCGGCAAGTCGATTCCGAAGTGCTGGCCGATCGGATCGCCCTTCGCATAAAAACGGTTGACGAATGTCTGGTTCACAATCGCAACCGGAAGAGTAGTCGCAGTGTCCTGATCGCTCAGGTCCCGCCCGCGCACCATCGGGACTCCGATCGAGGCAAGGTACTGCGGCGACACACGAACCCAGGTTGATCCGCAACGGTCGTTCGGCCCCGGCGCCGGATGGCCCTGCTGGATCACGCACTCGCCCCAGTTGTCGCCCTCAAGCGGGCTGTACATGGCCAGCGAAACGTGGGCGACGCCAGGCAATGCGGAGAACCGGCTCTCAAGCGAGCGATACAACTCCGGCACGCGATCGATGGAGTAACCTGCGCCGCGCGGGTCGATATGCAGTACATAACGGTTGTTCGTCGCCACTCCAAAATCCTGCTTCTCCAGGCGCCCCAGCGATTTCGACATCAGGATGGCGCTGGCGATCAGCACGATGGATAATGCCGCCTGAAGAACCACGAGGATGTTCTGCGGAAGCGAAGATCGGTCGCGCAGGCTGCGGTTGATGCCGCGCAGCGCCTCGGCGGGCTGAGCATGCGACGCGAACCACGCCGGCGCCAGGCCGAAAAGCACGCCCGTGAGAAGCGATACTGCAAAAGCGAATCCCAAAATCGCAAACGAAGGCGTTGCGCTGATGGGCAGGTTGTGCGCGTCAGGGAACGCCAGCGCAAGAATGGTGCGCGAGCCTCCGTATGCGACCGCCAGTCCTGCGAGGCCGCCAAGACAGCTCAGCAGCACGCATTCGGTAATGGCGTGCCGCATCACCCGCACGCGGCTGGCGCCCATGGCCATGCGCAAAGCCGTATCGCCGCGCCGCGCCGTGCTCCGGGCCAGCATCAGGTTGGCAATGTTCGCGCAGGCGATCAGCAGCACTACCGTGGAGAGGATCATCAGCATCTTCAGCCCGGTCCCGGCTTCCAACTGAAGACTCTGCACTCCTCCGCCCGCTGGAACCACAGTCACATGCTGCTTGGGAATGATGGCCGCGCCACCGTTGCTGGTGTATACAGAACGGTTGGAGAGCCACTGGCGCAGCAGCATGGAGAGCTTTGCCTGGAGGGCCTCGATGTTCGTTCCCGGCCGCACTCGCCCGATCGGATACAACCAATGCTCATCGGGGTGAAGCAGCACCGACTGCTCCTCTCCGTTCAGCAGCGGTTCTGCCGAAAGTGGAACCCAGAAATCGGGCGGCGAGTCTGTCACCCGGTCCCCAAAATATCCCGGCGGCCCAATGCCAATCACGGTGAAGGGGTGCGCTTCGATCGAAATCGTCGAGCCCACGATGGTTGGGTCGCCGCCAAAATCGTTCTGCCAGCCTTGGTAACTGAGTACGGTCACCGGCGGAGAATTGCGCCGGTCGTCGGCATCGCTCATCAACCGCCCCAGGTACGGCATCAGCCCCAGCGTCGAAAACAGGTTCCCCGATACCAACTCGCCGTGCAGTTGGCGGGCCAGATCGTTCCCGCGCCGCACGCTGAATTGCGGCTGACCGGCCTGCACTGCGGCCAGTTGCACAAACTCCGGAGCCCCCTTCTTGAAGTACTGGTACAAGTCGAACGAGTAGATATCGAAATCGCCGTTGTCCTCAACAAACCCGCCATTCACGCAACAGTTCGCAGTATCGCCGATGCGATAAAGCTGCGCCGGATCGGCCACGGGCAGCGTGCGCAGCAGGATGCCCTTCACTAGCGTGAAGATTGCTGTATTGGCGCCGATGCCGAGGGCCAGCGTCAGGATTGCCGTAATGGCAAAGCCCGGCGATTTGCGTAGTTGGCGCAATGTGTAGCGAATGTCGTTTAAGACGTTAAGCATCGTTTCCTTTTCCTCGTCGTCCTCTCTCCAGTCCCCTATTCCCCTATTCCCTTATTCCCCTATTCCCTCATCCCTCGCTCCCCTATTCCGTCCTAAGCGCCTGCATCGGTTCCACTGAAGCCGCGCGCCGTGCCGGCAGAAAACACGCCGCCAGGGCAACCACGCACAGCAGCGCACATACGGCTGCGAATGTCAGCCAGTCCACCGCGCCCACCCCAAACAGCAGGTTGCGCACAAAGCGCGTCAGCAGCAACGCCGCAATCAAGCCCGCGGCCAGACCCGCCATCGTTAATACCAGCCCCTGCCGCAGTACGTGGCCAAAAATATCTGCTTTGCCCGCGCCCAGCGCTATGCGAATGCCGATCTCGTGCGTCCGCTGCCGCGCCGTGTAAGCCACCACGCCATAAAGCCCGATCCCCGCCAGCAGCAGCGCCAGCACGCCGAACGAACCCGCAAACGTCACCGCCAGCCGCTCAAACATGCTTCCATTGCGCATCGTCTCCTGCAATGTCGTCACGTTGTACAGCGGCAGGTTCGCATTCAGCGAGTGAATCGTCTGCTCCACCGCAAAAGCCATCTTCTGCGGATCGCCTTGCGTGCGCACGTGCAGGATCACTTCGTTTTTATAGCGCTGCTCCAGCGGCACCAGAAAAAGCGGTGCGGATTGGTAAACCAGGCGCCGGTACTTGCCATTGCCGGCGACCCCCACAACCACCCAGTCCCGGCGGCCGTCGTTGATCCGCTTTCCTATCGCGTTCTGTCCCGGCCAGAAGCGATCCACAAACGCCTGGTTCACAATCGCAACTCGCTGCGAATTCCCTGTGTCCTGCGCACTGAAGTCGCGTCCCGCCATGAGCGGCGTACGCAATGTGTGCAGGTAGTCCGGTCCCGTCATTCCGCTGTCGACTGAGAGGTCCTCATGCGGCCGCGGCACATATCCCTCCGGCAATACGCCTTCGGAATGGATGGTGAAACTCAACGGCGAAAAGTCAGCCAGCGTCGCCGACTCTACCCCCGGCAGTTGCTTCACCCGCTCCATCACCTGGCGCTGGAATTCCGTGCCCGTCTGGCTCGAGTATCCCAGCGGATCAAGATCGAACGTCGTCAGCAGAACATGGCTCGAATCGAAGCCGGGATCGACCTTCTGCGCGTTTTCAAGGCTGCGCACAAACAACCCCGCGCACGTCAGCAGCAGCAGCGATAGCGCAACCTGTGCGATCACCAGGCCAGCGGCCATACGCGACTTGCTGAAGCCACTCGTCGTGCTCAACGCCTCGTCCTTGAGCACTGCCACGGGCGCAAGCCGCGACGCGCGTACCGCTGGAGCAACGCCGGAAACCAGCGCCGTCAGCAACGACGCCGCGATGGTTGCCAGCAGCACCCTCCCGTCCACCTGCCCGTTGGAGACCAGCGGAAGCGAGGTGGCTGGCATAAAGGACACCAGCGTTCTTGAAGACCAGAACGTAGCCAGCAGCGCCAGCCCTCCTCCCGCCAGACCCACCAGCAGATCTTCGATGAGGAGCTGCCGCACCAGGCGCCAGCGATTGGCGCCCATTGAAAGCCGGATGGCAAACTCGCGCCGCCGCGATACTGAGCGCACCAGCAGCAGGTTGGCGAAATTGGCGCATGCCAGCAGCAGCAGCACGCCCGCAAGGGCCAGCAGGATGGGCAGCGTGCCGGCCAGATAGACGTTCACGCCAAACGGTGAGCGCCACAAGGGATCGGTGGAAACCTGGTTGTTTCCCGGATGATCGGTCGGATACTGCGCCACGATGCGCCGCATCAGCACATTGAGTTCGTTATCGGCCTCACGAGGTGCGGCGCCGGGACGAAGCACTCCGATGGCGTTGAGGAAGGGGCTGCCCCGACTGTCGATCGGATTCCATCCCCACACTTGCTGCATCATGCCCAGCGGTAGAAAAATGTCGCAGCGCAATCCGATCAGGACTCCGCGGAAGCCCTTCGGGGCAACGCCCACGATTGTGTACGGGTGCAGATTCAGTTGGATGGTCTTGCCCACAATATCCGGATCGCCCCCGAAACGCTGCTGCCAGAGAGAGTAGCTCAGCACCGCAATCGGCGCGCCCGCCCGCTCGTTGGCGCGGGTGGAGATAAGCGTGCGACCCAGCACAGGCTTGACACCCAGCACTTCAAAATAATCGGCGCTCGTCAACTCACCGAAGATGCGCTCCGGCTTCTCCGTGCCGGTGATGGAAATGAAGTCCTGATGTTCCGCCACTATCCCTGAGAGCGTCCGGGTGTCGGCGCGCATGTCGGCGAAATCGGGATAGGAGAATGGCGGCGTGGGATGCTCGCTGCGCTCTCCCACCTGGATCGAGAGCATTCGGCCGGTATCTTTCGCCACCGGAATCGGATTGAACATCGTGGCGCTGATCCAGCTCAGAATCGTCGTGTTGGCCGCGATGCCCAGCGCCAGCGTCAGCACCGCCGTAAGCGCGAACCCGGGCGACTTGCGTAGTTGCCGTAATGCATAGCTCAGGTCTTGCAAAACGTATTTCATAATGGCGCCACTCGCCTTCCTGTCCCTTGGACCAAACGCGCTTAGTCCCCAGTCCCTAGTCCCTGGTCCCTGGTCCCTGGTCCCTGATCCCTGATCACTCCATCCGCAACGCGCGCATCGGCTCAATCGCCGCCGCCCGTCGCGCCGGAATCAGTCCCGATGCAAACAGCGTCAGCAGCAGGATCACCGCCGCCGCCGTGTAACTCAACCAGTCAAACGGCGCCACGCCAAACAATAACGATCGCAGCAGGCGCACGCCCGCAAGACAGCCGAGCCCGCCGCTCACCAGTCCCACCGCGGCAATGGACGCGCTTCCGGCCAGCACCAGGCGGAAGATCCCGCTGCGCGTCGATCCCAGCGCCATGCGCAACGCAAACTCGCGATTCCTCTCAATCACTGAATACGCCATCACCGCATAAAGTCCCATCATGGCCACCAGCACGCTGCATAGAGCGTAAGCGCCCAGCAGTTCCGCCGGTATCCGTGATCCCTGGTATTGCTCATCGGTCACTGATTCAAGGCTGCGCACGTTTTCGAGCGGCACCGTGCGATCCAGGCCCCCCACGGCTTGCCGCAGAACTCCGGCGAGCGCATCCGCGGTTGTTCGCGAACGCAGCGCGACCATGACGTAGTGGTATCCCGGCGTGCCCTGGAACAGCGGCAGATACGCCACCGAGCTTGGATTGGTATCGTCCGGACTGTGGTACGCGTACGTGCGGACCACGCCCACTATCGTGCGCTGCACCTTGTCCACCACCATGCTGCTGCCCAGCGCATTCCCCTTCGGCCAGTACTTGCGCGCCATGGTCTCGTTGATTACCGCCACATCCGGCGCCGTACCCGCATCGTCCCGCGTAAAATCGCGCCCCTGCTGCATCTGGATGCGCATCGCGTGGAAGAAATCCGGCCCGTCGAAATCCGTCACCACCTCCATGTCCTCGCCCTTGGCGGGAACATATCCGGGAATGCTGAAGGCTCGCGTGTTGCCCGATCCCCAATCGCCCATGGGCAGATGCGTCGTCATCGTGGCCGACTCCACTCCCGGCGCGCTCCGCAGCCGGTCCAGAAGCGTCGTCTCAAACACGCGTGCGCGATCCTGGTCGTAGCCGGCCCGCGAGAGATCCATGACCGCCGTCAGCGTGTTCGTGCGATCGAATCCGATATCGCGGTGAAAGATGGCGAGCGCGCTCCGCGTGAGCAGACCGCAGCACACCAGCACCACAAAGCAGATCCCCAGTTGCAATCCCAGCACGATGCGCTTTCCCCACGCCTTGCCCGATCGCCCCGCCACCGCCGCCGCGCCCTCGTGCAGCGCCTCGCGCTGCGATGCCTTGAGCGCCTGCCGCACCGGATAGAGGCCGCACGCCAGCGTGACAACCACCGCCGCCGCCGCCACAAACAGCAGGATGCGCGCATCGCTGTGCAGGTTGAACTCCAGCGGAATGCCGAAATTCGGCAGCAACGCGAGCAGCGCTCTCGAAAACACCGTGCTCATCGCCCATCCCGCGAACCCGCCCAGCAGCGCCAGCAGCCCGGTCTCCACCAGCACTTGTCGCGCAATGCGCCCAGGCGCCGCACCCAGCGCCGTGCGGATCGCCACCTCCCGCCGCCGCTTCGCCGCCCGCTGTCCCAGCAGCGACGCGATGTTGATGCACACCAGCACCATCAGCAGTCCCGATGCGCCCATCAGGATCGGCAGCATCTCCCCGATTCCGTAATAGAGCCCGCGCTGGAAGTGCGCCGAATCATCCAGGTTCAAGTCCCAGCCGTTGGAATTGTTGTCATGTTTCTGCGCCGTGTAAGACCGCGCCAGCGTGTGCAGCTCCGCCGCGGCGGTCTTGTCGCTCACTCCGGGACGCAGCCGCACCGCCGCCATCAGGCCCTCGTGTTCCAGCGGATCAGCCGGCGCATCCGCTGAAAGATCGCGCAGCGCCGACAGCGGAATCCACGCCGATTCCGCCATCCCACCGTAAACTCCCCAGAACCCCGCCGGCGCCACGCCGATCACAGTGAACGGATGCCGGTTGATCGATACCACTCGCCCAATTACGCCTGCATCCGCGCTGAAACGCTCGCGCCATACCCCGTCTGAAAGCACAATCTCGTCGTGCGCGCCGTATGCACGATCGTTCGCGTCCACTTGGAAGAACCGACCCGCCTCCGGTTGCACTCCCAGCAGTTGGAAGTAGCTCGAGCTCACCAGCCCCGCTTCCATCGCTGCCGGCTGCATCTGCGGCAGGTCCAGATTCACCACGGTGGAATCGAATGCCGCCGCATCGCTGAACGAGCGCGCCTGCTTCTTCACAAACTGCACCTGGTCAAAGTGCACCGAGTACCCGTTGTTGCCCAGCACCGTCGCCGAGATGAATCGCAGCGACCGCGCATCCCGCACCTGCGGCCACGGGTTGAAGAGCACCGCGTTTGTCCACGTCATCACCGTGGTCAGCGCGCCAATCCCCAGAGCCAGCGTCGCCACCGTCGTCACGGTGAACCCCGGAGACTTCACCAACTGCCGAATTGCGAATCGAAGATCGCGTAGCATCGTCAATGGCTCCTCTCCCGGCCGCAAGGCTCTTTCTAATCCCTAATCCCTAATCCCTAATCCCTAATCCCTCAGTCCCTAGTCCCTGATCTCTGATCTCTGATCCCTGATCCCTGACCTACTCCGTCCTCAACGCCTGCATCGGCTCAATGGACGCCGCTCTCCGCGCCGGAATCAGCGCGGCCAGCATCCCCGCCGCCATCAGCAACAGCGCCGTCAAAAGCAGCGTTCCCGTTTCCTTCTGCGCGTCCATGTAAATCACCATGTCGATCACTTTGCGCACCAGCACCGTCAGCACCAGCCCCACCACCGCGCCCGCGCCCAGCATCCAGGAAACACGCCCCAGCACCATGCCCATGATCTGCGTCCGCGAAGCGCCCAGCGCCATGCGCACGCCAATGTCGCGCGTGCCCTGCTCTACCTCGTGGCTCAGCAGTCCGTACTGCCCAATCAATGCCAGCACCAGCGCCAGTCCGGCAAACACGCCGAACAGCCAGCTCTCCATCCGCTCAAACACCAGCGTCTTCGTCACCACGTCCGTCATGGTGTACGCCTCTTTGAACGGCACCGTCGGATCGATGTCATGAATTGCCGCGCGCACCGCCGGCACAATCGTCATGGGATTGCCGTCCACCCGCACCACCAGTGACATTCCGCTGAGGAATTGCGGACGCAGTTTCATTGGAAGCGCATCGATCAGCCAGTCCCGCTCCGCCAGCGGCGATTCGTAAATGTCCTGCCGCACGTTCCCGGTCACGCCCACGATCCGTGTCCAGTTCGCTTCCTTGGCATCGTCGTCCATGCGCTGCCCAGGCGCGTTCGCGTCCGTCAGCTTGAACTTCTCCACAAACCGCTCGTTCACCACCACCGGGGCCGAAGGATTGCCCGGCAGGTCCAGCCCCGCAGAAAGCATTCGCCCGCTCCGCAGCTTGATCCCGAACACGTCAAAGTAGCCCGCGCTCACGAACCGTCCTTCCGCCAGCATCTCCTGGTTCGGCGGGTAAGGCGGCTGCCCAGCAATATGGATGTCCGAGTTCGATCCCCAGTTCTCAATCGGCAGCAGGCTGATCACTCCCACAGCTTTCACGCCCGGTACCCGCCCCACGCGTTCAAACAGCGGCTGGTAGAAATCCGATATTGCATCGCGCTCCCGGTACCGCTCCGCAGACAGGTTGATCGGCGTCGTCAGGATGTGCGCCGGATCGAATCCAAGGTCCGCGTGCTGGTAGCTCGTCACCATGCGGATCAGCATCCCTGAAACCACCAGCAGCACCAGGGTCATCGCCACCTGCGTAATCACAAACCCGGCGCGCAGCCTGTGCTGGCTCCGCTCCGTTCCCGCCGCGCTTCCCCCCGCCTTCAGCGCCCGGCTAGGATCCGCTCCCGCCATCCGCAGCGCCGGATAGAGTGATGCCGCCAGGCTCACCACCACCGCCGCCCCCAGCGCCGCCAGCAGCACCGCCCAATTCAACTGGATCTCCGCGCCCCGCTGCAATGCATGCGTCAGGAACATGCGCATCGCATCCAGCAGCGCCCATGCCAGTAACACCGCCAGCGCCGCTCCGGCCAGCGCCAGCATCATTCCTTCCGTCAGCACCTGCTGCACCAGCCGCCTGCGCCCCGCGCCAATCGCGGACCGCATCGCCATCTCGCGCTCGCGCTTCACACCCCGCGCCAGCAGCAGACCGGCCACGTTTACGCACCCAATCGCCAGCACCGCCAGCACCGCCGCCAGCAGGGTCCACAACGGCCCCTTCGTCTGCTCGTTAATCTCCTCGGCCAGCGGTTGCAGATTCACGGTACGGCCCGCGTCGGTATCCTTATAAGCCTTCCCCATGTTGCTGAATACCTGCTGGAGGTCCGCCTGCGCCTGCTGCATCCTCACGCCATCCTTCAACAGCGCAACAGTTCGAAGCCAGTGGTTTCCCCGCCCCTTCATCCATTGCTGGTCCAGGTGCAGCGGCGTGTAAATCGCATCCTTGGCGTTGAGCGGGAAGCGGAATCCCGCCGGCATCACGCCAATCACCGTGTATGAGCGGCCGTTCAGCTTGATCGCCCGCCCCAGGATTCCCTTGTCGCTCCCGAAATACCGCTCCCACGCATCAAAGCTCAGCACCGCAACGTCGTTCTTCCCTTCATCCTGTTCCCCGGGAAGATACGTGCGCCCAAGCAGCGGCTTCACCCCGAATATCTGGAAAAAGTTATCGGTACCGTTGATGCCGTCCAGCAGCACCGGCCCGTCGGACGGCGTGTCCACCGTCAACTGGAAAAAGTTGACATAGCCGGCCAGGGCCGCAAACGTGTGGGCCTGCGCGCGCTCGTCCTGGTAAGCGGGCCACGATGCGGGCTGCTCATATCCGCTGCGGCTTTGCGTCTTGAGAACAACAATCCGATTCTGCTGCGCATACGGCAGCGGGCGCAGAATCACCGCGTCAATCACGCAGAACACCGCCGTGGCCACGCCCACGCCCAGCGCCAGCGTCAGCACCACCGTCATGGCAAACCCCGGAGCCCGCCGCATCTGCCGCAACGCATATCGGATGTCCTGGAGAATCATGGCCTCTCCTCGCGCAGGGATTTCCTGTAGCGAGCGAACACCCCTGGTCCGCCCACTCCAGCCGTCAGGTAGCAGTCCAAGGTCTATGGTCCGAGTCCCCAGTCCCTAGGTCCCTGGTCCCTGGTCCCTGGGTCCCTAGTCCCTGATCCCTGATCCCTGATCCCTGCTTTTACGCTTCCACTTCGGCCGTCAGCTTCTTCAGCTCGTC
>Ga0265339_10000374_pt1 | contig 35168 bp, 26 predicted proteins | sample 4CB219metaG_FD_202085 | JGI IMG/M metagenome (GOLD analysis project Ga0265339, IMG submission 202085) | Rhizosphere microbial communities from Carex aquatilis grown in University of Washington, Seatle, WA, United States - 4-CB2-19 metaG | ecosystem: Host-associated > Plants > Roots >... | reverse complement strand
CGTTTCAGGCGAAGCGCACGAGCAACACGAGCGAGCCGATCGCCATCGCCAGCCCGACCATCTCGGTGGCGCTGAGCGATTCGCGGAAGAAGACCGCGCCGACGGTGGTCAGCAGCAAGACCATCGACACCGAGTACAGCACGCTGATGGTGGCCAGCTTCAGGTGTCGCATGACGAACACCCAGCCGAATGCGGTCGAGGCGTAGACGGCGAAGCCGATGAGGAACCAGCCGGAGCGCAGCGGGCGCTCCTGCTCGCTGGCCAATTTGAGAAAGTAATCGCCCAGCGCCCCGAGCATGCTGAACGCCACCGTCACCAAGACTGCAGACCACCGCGAGTCCATCGCCCCTCCGCTGCTGCGTCGCGCCGTCGCCGGCGGCGCGACGACATCGACGTTCCGCGTTGCCTTACGCGACCGCTTTGACGCTGCCCTTCAGCAAGCCGAGCCGCAGCATGCTCTCGGCCGTCGCCACTACGGCATCCTCGTTCGAGCGCGGAGCCCAGCCCAACAGCCGCTTGGCTTTCGCATTGGTGGCATTCTTGTGCTTGCCGAGCTCGGGCAGGATTTGTTTGACGGCCGGATCGCGCAGGGCGGCGATGCGCACCAGCCAATTGGGCAGCTGTCGCGTCGGGACGCGCGCGGCGGCGCTGCCCAGGCGGCTCTTCAGGACGAGCGCGATGTCGCGCATCGACAGGAAGGGGCCGGCGACGGCGAGGAAGCGTTCGCCCTTCGCCTGCGGATCGGTCATGGCGCGGAGGTGCAGGTCGGCGACGTCGCGCACATCGACGATGCCAAAATACATTTGCGGACAGCCGGGCATCGCGCCGTCCATCAGGCGCTGCACGATGAGGATCGAGGTCGAATAGTCAGGTCCGAGGACCGGACCGAATACGCCGACCGGATTGACGACCGCGAGCTCGAGGCCGCCGCCCTCGTCGGCGACGAAGTCCCACGCCGCGCGTTCCGCCAGGGTCTTCGACTTCACGTACGGGCGCACGTCGTCGCCGCTCAGGTCCGTCCAACTCGTTTCGTCGAACGGCGTCGTCTGCGGCGCGTGTCCATAGCCGATCGCGGCGAACGACGACGTCAGCACGACGCGCTTCACGCCGGCATCGCGCGCGGCGCGCAGCACGCGCAGCGCGCCCTGGCGGGCCGGCACGATGAGCTCGTCTTCGTGTTTGGGCAGCGTCTGCGGAAAGGGCGAGGCGACGTGGAGCACGTAGTCGCATCCGGCGACGGCCTCGGCCCAGCCGCCGTCGCGCTCCAGATCGGCGGCGACGCAGGACAGGCGCTCGCCCGGTTCGGCGCCGCCTTCCCGCAGCATGGCGCGCACGTCGCGCTCGCGCGCCAGATTGCGCACGCTGGTGCGGACCTGGTGACCGGCCGCCAGGAGCGAGAGAATGCAGTGGCTGCCGACGAATCCCGTTCCTCCCGTAACCAACACCGTGTGCATGCTGCCTCCTTGCCTCTGCGGGCCGATCTGATGCCGAACCGAACGTGCGCGGCGACCAGCGATCAATAGCGGTGTCCGCGGTCGATTCATATCGAAGCGCTGCGGCGCCGCTGGCGCGGCCGCGGGATCAGTCGCCGCGCCCTGCGCTCGATCTCGGCGTCGCGAACAGACGATCGAGCATGCGCGGCTGCAGATACGTTGCCAGCGGACGGACGCCGTAGCGCGCGTCGAGGTCGGCGGCGAGGATCTCGCGCACCGCCATGCGGCGCGGGTCGCTGACATCCCGATAGACGTAGACGACGCTCGGGTGTTGCGTGACGATGTCGGCGAACGACATCGTGAACGCGATCGAATCGGTCGCCGGATTGGCGGCGACCGGTGTGTCGAGCGAGCAATCGAATAGCGTCGCGTCGCCGTGGTGATTGTTGGCGGCAAACGCGCCGCCACAGGCGGCGCGGCTGTCGTCGCTCTGCAGGCAGCGGTCGTAGGCGAGTTGGACCTGCCGGATGTGCCGGCAGCGAATCGGCGTGCACGGCTCGGTCGGATAGATCTTGCGACTGCGCCGCGTCGCCGCATCGTACACGGACAGCTCGACGTAGTGTGTCGGCGCGAAGTGGATCTCATTGTGCTGATAGACGACGCGATCGTCGCGCAGCTCGGCCACGATCCAGCCGGCGATCTCGCCGCGCATGGACAGATCGCGCTTGGCCACCACCATCGTGCACGAAGCGGACGGATTGATGTGCGCTTCCAGGAAGAGAAAGTGCGCCGACGCGCTGAGGCCGACGAGCGCACCCCCGTCGCAGGGACCGCCGGCCGGCCAAGCGAGTTGTGCCGTGCGCCACCTGGTGCCGGGCGCATCGTTGACGAACACGACGAAGCTCGGCCGCCGCTGATCGTCGCGGCCGACCGCCGCAGCGAGCGTTCGCGTCCGCGCCGACTGCAGGCGTTCGGCACCGCTGACGATTTGGGCGAGATCGTCGCGCGGCCGCGTTGCCGCCGGGATGCCTTCGCGCGCCATGAAGTCGCCAAGCGTTTCGGCCGCCGCGGCGCTGATCGATGCGAACGCGTATGCGGCGACGCCGAAACAGCACCGCAGACGGCGTCCGCGGCGACGCTGGCGAGGAGTGTGCCGGCGGGCGTTGCCGGCGTCGCTCGCGTGGCGCGGCATCTCGCAGTCCGACGCGGCCTGGGCCGGCTCAGGCTCCGCTGAGCAGCGTCGCGTCGAGCCAGTCGAACACGCGCTGGTGAAAGAGCGATCGGTTGCCGCCCTCACAGTGCTGGCCGGCGCCCTCGGCGTCGCTGAACGAAAGGTAGTGTTTCGGGCAGCGCAGCGCCGCAAACAACTCGGGCGCCTGGGCGGCGATCTCGTCGTTTGCGGCGTGACACACCAACGTCGGGCAGGTGATCTGCGCCGCGCAGTCGCGCAGCGAATAGGCCTGCGTGATGCGCAGGTACTCGAGCGGCGTGGCAACCCCATGCGTCCACAGTCCGCGCCGCAGCCCCCAACCCTTCGTCGGGTGGCGGAGCGTGCGCTCGAGGATGCGCTTGAGCATGCCGACCAGCCAGGGATTGCCGTCGGGTAGCTGCTGCGCCAGGAACGACGGAATGCGGTTCCGAAACGCGGCGAACAGATCGTACTGTCCGGGATCGGCGATGCAGGCGGCGAGGCGGTGCTCCACGCTGGCAGCGCGCGGCGCCAAGTAGCCGCCGAAACTGGCGCCCATGAGCGCGAGGCGGCGCCCGTCGACGTCGGGCCGGCTCAGCGCGTAGTCGACGACTGGAGTGACGACGCGCTCCCAATCGTGCCGAAACACCAGCCCTTGCTTGATGAGCGCTGCGCCTTGGCCCGGTCCGTCGAAGCACAGGCAATGATAGCCGCGGCGCAACGCCGCCGCGGCGGTGAAGCAGTAGGATTCCTCGGCCGTGCTGTCGTAGCCACCGTTGACGATCAGCGTCGCCCGCGGCGCGGCGCCGCCCTCGGCGCGGAAGAAGTAGCCGGGCAGGGTCGTGTGCTCATATGGAATAGCGATCGTCTCTGGCGCCGACTCGAAGAGGGTTGCCGCTTTGCGGAAGGTCTCGACATGGCGGTCGTAGGCCCGCATCAGGCGCCCGTCGTCCGGCGCGCCGATGAGGAAAACGTACGCCGTGCGATAGTAGGAGGACGCGCGCAGAAACATCTCGCGGGCGCTCACCGGATGACCGCCGTCCAGACAGGCATCGCCGGTGTGTTCGCAGCCTTCGGCGGTGCGCCACCACTCGGTAAACCAGCTGTCGGCGTTCAGCTCGGTGATCCGCTGTGCCGTCACCATGCAATCGCCGATCTCGGCACCGCCGTAGTACACGGCCGTCAGGGCGCGCAGCAGCTGCGCGTCGTACAGCTCATCTTTGAAATAGATCTTCATGAGCGCTCCAGGGCGAATCTGAGCGGCTGCGATAGCACCGCGCCGGCCACACCGCGACCGCCGCCGCGCGCCAGAAGCCTCCGCCCGTGCAGCAAACGGCTGCTTCTGACGTGCGCCAACGGTATTGCCGCTATGCCGGTCACTGCATAGAGTCCGTTGGGCAGTGGCGAGCGCGGACGAGAGCGGGCCGATCGAGACCTACGAGCGGTATCGTCGGCGGCTCCTCGATGCGAGCGTGCCGACCACCGCACTGGTGGTGTTCGGTGCCACCTTGCTGTTTCAAGGCGCCGTGCTGGCCATGTCGCCGGCGCGTTTCGAGATCGAGTGGCTGCCGAACCTGGTGCAGCTCGCCGTGCCGCTGCTCGCGTGGGCGCTGCACCGCCGCGGGCCGCTGCGCGGGCGAGCCGATTGGTTGCTGCAGGGCGCCGCTGTCGCCTACACCGGCACGCTGATCGCGCGCATCGCGTTGCCGACCACATCGATCTCCGGCACGGCGATGTACACCGCGATCACCTTGCTGGCGACGGCACTGTTCGTTCCCTGGGGCGTGCGGGTGCAGAGCCTGTTCGCCGCGCTGACTCTGGTGATCCTGTATGTCGTCGAGATCGGCACCGGCCGCGGCACGCTCGGTTCGGCGGAGTTCAGCCATCAATGGCTCGGGCCGTTGATCGCCGGCGCGCTCTCGGTCGCCGGCGCCGCCGTCGCGGACCGCATACGGCGCGCCGTCTTCGAGCGCGAGCGCGATCTGCGCATCTCCGCCGTGCACTTGCGCGAAGACGCAGAGGTGAAAGAGGCGCTGGCGCGGGTGGGGCGCGAGCTGATCACCCCGTCGGGACCGGGCGGCCTGCTCGGCCGCCTGTGCCGTCTGACCACCGAGGCGCTGCAGTGCGACGCCAGCCACACCTACCTGCGCGACGTCGAGCGCGACGAGTACGCCGTCGCCGCCGGTTTCGGCGATACCGAGGAACAATGGCAGGCGCTGCGCTTGGTGACCTATCCGCAGCGTTTCGTGCGTCCCTTTCACGACCGTTTCGCAACCGACGAAGTCCTGCAGGTGCACGTCGACGACATGCCGCCGATGGCCGCGGAGATGCTGCGCCAGGTGGGGACGACCGCGGTGCTGTGTGTCGCGTTGCGCCGCGGCGACGAGCTGGTCGGCATGCACAGCGCGGCGATTCGCCATCGCGCTGCGACCTTCAACGCGCAGCAGGTGCGTATCCTGCGCGGCATCGCGCATCTGGCGTCGCTGGCGCTGCAGACCGAGCGCCTGGTCGACGAGCTGGCGGCGGCCAACGAGCTCAAGTCGGAGTTCGTCGCGACGATGTCGCACGAGCTGCGCTCGCCGCTGAACATCATCATCGGCTACCACGAGCTGTTGTTCGACGGCAGCTTCGGACCGCTGAGCGATCGCCAACGCGAGCCGCTGCGGCGCGCCGACCGCAGTGCGCGCGAGCTGCTCGATCTGATCAGCGCGACGCTCGATCTCAGCCGCCTGGAAGCCAAACGCATCGCGCTCGATCTGGGTCCGGTCGGGATCGGCGATCTGGTCGACGAAGTCGGCCGCGACTACGCGGACCTTCCCGAGCGGCCCAATGTGCAGGTGCAGTGGGCGACTCAGGCGGGCCTGGCTCCGATCTATACCGATCGCGTCAAACTGAAGATGGTGCTGAAAAATCTGGTCGGCAACGCGGTCAAGTTCACCGAGCAGGGTCGCGTGCGGTTGGAGGCGACGGCGCGCGACGGAGGCGTCGAGCTCGTCGTGGTCGATACCGGCGTCGGCATCCCGCTCGAAGCGCGCGGCCTGATCTTCGAGCCGTTCCGCCAAGTCGACGTGGCGCGCGGCCGCGTGCGCGGTGGCGCCGGTCTGGGCCTCTACATCGTCAAGCAGTTGCTGGAAATGCTCGGCGGCAGCATCGCCGTCGAGAGCGAAGTCGGCCGCGGCTCGACGTTTCGAGTGTGGCTGCCGACGCGCGTCGGGGGCGATGCGGGTGTCGATGCCGCGCCGCGCGAGGTGGGAGTCGCGGGCTAGACGCGGACGGCTGCGCCAGACAAATCGCTTTCAGCCGTCAGCGATCAGCCCTTTCACTGCGCAAAGCTCGACCGACGCAGGGCGCTGCCTGAAGACCTCGAGGCCTTGAGGCAGTACCGCGCCGCCGAGCCCGTATCTCCTGCGGCTACTTCAGTCCCTGCCGAATCAACTCTTCGGCGATCTGCACGGCATTGGTGGCGGCGCCTTTGCGGAGGTTGTCGGAGACTTCCCACAGCCAGAGGCGGTCGCTGCCGAGGTCTTTGCGAATGCGGCCGACCAGCACGTCGTCATGGCCGGCGACGTCGGCGGGCGTCGGGAAGATATTGTGCTTCGGGTCGTCGACGACGCGTACGCCGGGAAACGCGGCCAATGCAGCGCGCGCCGCGTCGGCGGACAGCGGCCGTTCGGTCTCGATCAGCACCGTCGCCGAGTGCCCGACCGGCACCGGCACGCGCACGCAGGTCATGGCGACGTCGAGATCCGGCAGCTCCATGATCTTGCGCGTCTCGAACAGCAGCTTGACCTCTTCGGTCGAGTAGCCGTCCTCGCGGAAGGTCTCGCACAACGGCAGCACATTGAACGCGATCGGTGCGGCGAAGACCTTCGCCGACGGCGTCTCACCGCGCAGCGTCGCCTCGATCTGCGCATCCAACTCGTCGACACCCGGCTTGCCGGCACCGCTCACCGCTTGCAGCGTGGTGACGACGACGTGCTTCAAGCCGGCGGCGCGGCGAATCGGCTCCAGTGCCATGACGAACCCGATGGTCGTGCAGTTCGGGCAGGCGATGATGCCTTCATGCGATTTGAGGGCTTGCGGATTTACCTCCGGCACGACCAACGGAACGCGCGGATCCATGCGCCAGGTGCTCGACTTGTCGATCGCCACGGCGCCGCGCTTGGCGGCTTCCGGCGCGAGCTCCTTCGACAGCGTGCCGGTGGCGGCGAAGAAGACGAAGTCGGTGCCGTCGAGCGCTTTCGGCTGGGCCAGCTGCACCGGGATGTCTTTGCCGGCGAAGCGCACCGTGTTGCCGGCCGAGCGTTCGCTGGCCAGCGGCCGCAGCTCGCCGACCGGGAAATGGCGCTCTTCGAGAACTTGCAGAAGGACTTCACCGACCGCGCCGGTGGCGCCGACGATGGCGATGGTGTGCTGTCCGTTGCGGCTCATGGGGAAGCGATCCTTGAGGGAACGTCGCGGCGAGTCAAGGCAGTCCCATGCATGTGGTGGCGTACGATGTCATCGCGCGTCTCCTGACCGGTGCCCCAGCCCGATGGCTGCAAGCCGCTTTGAGCTCACAGCGACCGGGTCAAACAGAATCCGTTGCAGCGCCGCGCCGGCGCGGACGAGGACGCCTCTCTTCTCGGGCGCGGCCTCGCAGGTCGCCGCACTGGAACGCGGGACTGGAGTCCCACGCCACGATCACTTTCGGGACTATTTCCTGAACGACTGGCCGAGGATCTTTTTGCGCAGGCGGATCGACTCGGGGGTGACTTCGACCAGCTCGTCGTCGCCGATCCACTCGACGCCGGCTTCGAGGCCCATATCGCGGTGCGGCGTGATGATGACGTTTTCGTCGCGGCCGGAGGCGCGGATGTTGGTCAGCTTTTTCTCGCGGCAGATGTTCACGTTGAGGTCGGCTTCGCGCGAATACTCCCCGACGACCATGCCTTCGTACACGCGTGTGCTGGGCGGGATGAAGAGCGAGCCGCGCTCCTGCATGTGGAAGATCGCATACGGCGTGGCGACGCCTTCGCGGTCGGCGACCATGGCGCCGTTGGTGCGCGATTGGATGTCGCCGTGCCACGGCGCCCAGCCGTTGAACAGCGCGTTCATGATGCCGGTGCCGCGCGTCTCGGTGAGGAAGCGCGAGCGGAAGCCGATCAGGCCGCGCGAGGGCACGGAGAACTCGAGGCGCACGCGGCCGGAGCCGGTGTGCGTCATCTTCGTCATCTTGCCCTTGCGCACGGCGAGCAGCTGCGACAGGACGCCGATGTAGTCTTCCGGCACATCGACCAGCAGCAGCTCCAGCGGCTCATGCACGGCGCCGTCGATCTCCTTGGTGATGACCGTCGGCTTCGAGACCTGCAGCTCGTAGCCCTCGCGCCGCATGGTCTCGATGAGGATGGCCAGCTGCAACTCGCCGCGTCCGGTGACGCGCAGCTGATCCGGCGAGTCGGTGTCCTCGATGCGCACGCTGACGTTGCGACGCTTCTCGAACACCAGTCGGTCGCGCAGCTTGCGCGAGGTGACGTACTGGCCCTCGCGCCCCGACCACGGCGAGGTGTTGGCGCCGAAGATCATGGCGATGGTCGGCTCGTCGATGCGGATGCCGGGCAGGGCGCGCGGCTGCTCGCGGTCGGCGATGGTATCGCCGATGTTGATTTCCTCGATGCCGGCGACGGCGACGATCTGCCCGGCGCTGGCGCGCGCCGCCTCGACGCGCTTCAAGCCGCTCCAGGTGTAGAGCTGCGTGATCTTGGCCGCCTTTTGCGTGCCGTCGGGCGTGCACAGCATGTACTGCGCGCCGGCTTCCAATGCGCCGTGCTTGATACGCCCGATCGCCAGGCGGCCGACGTAATCGTTGTAGTCGAGATTGTTGCACTGAAACTGCGTCGGATGACCTTCGTCGACCAGTGGGCCGGGCAAGTAGCCGAGCATGACGTCGAACAGCGGTCGCAGATCCTCCGACGGCTGTTCCAGAACGCGCGTCGCCGTGCCGGCGCGCGCGTTGGTGTAGATCAGCGGAAATTCCAGCTGCTGTTCGGTGGCGTCGAGATCGATGAACAGTCCGTAGACCTCGTCCACCACCTCGGCGATGCGCGCGTCGGCGCGATCGATCTTGTTGATGCACACCACCGGCGGCAGCCCCAGCGCCAGGGCCTTCTGCAAGACGAAGCGCGTCTGCGGCAGCGGCCCTTCGGAGGCGTCGACCAGCAGCATGACGCCGTCGACCATGGCCAGCGTCCGCTCGACCTCGCCGCCGAAGTCGGCGTGTCCGGGGGTGTCGACGATGTTGATGGTGATGCCGTGGTACTCGACGGCGGTGTTCTTGGCCAAAATGGTGATGCCGCGCTCGCGCTCGAGCTCGTTCGAGTCCATCACCCGCTCCATGACGTGCTGGTTGGAGCGAAAGATGCCGCTTTGGTGCAGCATCGCATCGACCAGCGTGGTCTTGCCGTGGTCGACGTGGGCGATGATCGCCAGGTTGCGGATATCGCTGCGGCGGGTCGGGTCAGTCATGGGAATCCCCATGCCTACCAGGCCCGCCGCAGCGCAGCTAGCTAGGGGGAGGGGTGCTGCTCACTCGCCCTCGCGCACCGTGGTCGTTGATACGCCCTTGTTTTTGACACAGGTCATCGACTCGTTCGGCTCCGCGGTTGGATAGTAGAAGCCGAACCAGTTGCAATGCTCGTTCTTGTCGGTGAACGGGCCGAACGGGTAGTCGACGTCGTTGGGATTCTCCCAGTAGCACTCCCACTCGAGACCCTGGCCGGTATCGAACAGCAGTAGCGGGTCTTCGATGAGGAACGGCGGGTCGGCATAGCCCTCGTAGTGGTAGATCTCGTCTCCGCGCGTCTCGTTGTCCCAGCGATAGGTGGTGAAGCGCTTGCCGCGGAAATGGTAGTGACCGGTCTGCGCGATCAGCTTGATCGGTTTGGGGAAGACGCAATCGGCAGAATCCGTGACGTTCGACAGCGCCGGTACGAACACGTCCTTGTCCTGTCCGAAGATCGCCCCGGCGTGATCGGTGATCGTGCCCGGATCGGCATCCTGCAGGTTCATCACGACCTTGCCTTCGCCTTCGGTTTCAAGCGAACCGACGTTGACGAAGTGCGTCTGTACGAGGAGCTGCTCGCCTGCGCGCAGATGGAAGGCGACGCCGTCCGGCAGCTCCCAGTCCGTCTTGCGCACCTGCGAAGCGATGACCAGCGACCACTTCTCGAAGTCGACGGCCATGTTGCAGACCTCGAAGCCGTCCGGAATGTCGGTCGGCACGAATGGCCGATAGAGATGGATGTGATGGCTGCCGCCACTGACGTTGATCTGGATCCGATTGACGTCGATGTCGACGTCGGATGGCAGCTTCAGGTAGTGGCACAGTGTTTCTTCCGAGCCTTTCGGAATGGCGCGCGAGGTAATCTTCAGCTGCACGCCGCGTGCGGGCGGCGGTAGCGTCACCTCGGTCGGATCGCTGGCCGTCGTACCGAGGGGCTTGCCGTCGTCGCCGTCGACGACGCCGTCGGCCGGTGCGCCGGCAGTGATCCATGCCTCGAGGACCTTGATCGTCTCCTCATCCAAGGGCGTGGCATTGTAGGGCATCGGAAATCCCTCGCCTGCGGCGAGATTGTTGGTTAGCTTGGCGATCAAGTACGACCGCGTCGGATCGCCCGGCCAGACGCGCTTCATGCCGTGCGTGTTCGCCGCGTGGTTGGCGGGCACTTGATCGATCAGGCTATTCCAGGACAATCCTTCTTCGAGAATCAGCCCGCCGGCCTGGCCGACGCTGCTGTGACAAGAGTCCGCCGAGCAGCTCACATCGAAGACTTCGTGCTGAATGCGCTGGAAGGTTGCCTCTTGCGGCGCCGACGATGAGCTGCCGCCGCCGCATCCGACCAACAGCGCCGAGCCCGCCACCGCTAGAATCCCAGTGATGATCGATCGCCTCATGTCACCCTCCGACCGGCGGCCACCTTTATCAACGCAGGCGATGCGTTCTCAACGGCATGTTGCGCTCGAAGGTGTATTTTCTACGGCGCACCGTGCATCGGGTACTGCTGTACGCCGCCGCTTTGCTGCACTGGGTGCGGCGCTCGCCTGGCTCGTGGTCGGGCATCCGACCTGGGCGCACAATGCGCCGCCGCCGATCGAGCAGTGGGGAGCATTCCTGCCGGCCACCCAGACCTGCCTGCGCACCATCAGCCGCAGCGCTCATGCCTGCTTCGATACCGTCGTCGGCTTGGAACAGCGCTGCCGCGATGAACAAGCGCTTGGTCAGCCGTGCGATACGACACAGAAGGATGCCGACATCTCGGCCGCCGACGGCGCCTTGCGCGCCACCCTCGCCGGCGCCTGTGAGGAAGGCCAGCTGACCGAGCTGAGCTTCATCGGCTTCTTCGACGCCGGCGCCGATCTCACCAAGCTCTGCGTGACGCAGGCGCAAGAGGCCGTGGCGGCCATCTATGCGCCAGTGCGCAGCGGCGCGTCGTCACCCGCCGCGGCACAATGCATGGCGGCAGCGGCGTCCTACGGCCGCAAAGTCATGTGGTACGCCTTGCAGCGCGAAGTGCCGGTCATGGAGCGCATCGCCACGCAGTTGATCGAGACCGACGAGAAGCAGGCGTCGATCCTGCGCGTCGAGCGCGAGCTCGCCGCCGACCGCACGCGCTGGGTCGAGGGCTTGCAAGCCGCGTGTCCCGACTTCGCGACGGTGTACGGGCGCAGCGCCGACAGCTTCCTGCGCACGCTCAAACAGCGCGTCGACTGCGTCCTGTCGCTGACCTATGTGCACAGCGCGCTCAATTGCATCCTGCAGCTGTGCGGCAACGGCATTCCCGAAGGTGACGAAGCCTGTGACGACGGCAACGCCGACGACAGCGACGGCTGCAAGAGCGACTGCACGCTCGGTCCGTGAGCGGCGCGAGTCTCAGGTCGGCGGGCAGCCGCCGAGCGCATTGGCAACGGCGCCGACCAGCTCGTTGATCGTCACCGCCGCGTTCGCGTCGGGATCCGCGTTCAGGCAGTCGGAGACCGACAGCCGGCCGAGTGCGATGTTCACGCTGCGCACCAGCTCGTCGATGTCGACGTGCCGGCTGTCGTCGCAATCGCCGAGGCACGCCGCGCCCGGATCGGTTTGATTGAGGAACAGCGACACGCTGTCGCTGAATGCCGCAACGCTGATGAGATCGGCGACGCGGCTGCGATCGACGTCCGCGGCCGCCAACGCGACGGGCATGCCGGCGGTCGCGATGGGCTGCGCAACGGCGAATGCGCCGTCGCCCAGGCCGCGCCGCACCGACAGCACGTCGTCGAAGCAATCGGCGCTAACGAGGTCGACGTGCCCATCGCGGTCGAGATCGGCATCGGCAACCGCGGCTGGGAACGCACCGCCTGCCAGCAGTGCCGGCGCGGCAAAGCTGCCGTCGCCGCGGCCGAGCAGGACGGCGAGCGCGTCGTCGTCGGTTGCGGCGACGACCAGATCGAGCACGCCGTCGTCGCTGACGTCGACCAACAACGGCTGACTGGGCACGTTGCCCGCATCGCTGCGCAGCGGCGCGGCGAAGCTGCCGTCGCCTTGACCGCGCACGACGAACACGGCGCTGTCGCCGAGGTTGACCGTGACGACGGCGTCGAGCCGGCCGTCGCCGTCGAGGTCGCCGACCGCGACGCCGCTCGGCCCGCCGGGAACGGCCACCGCGCTGCCGGCGGCAAAGGTGCCGTCGGGTTGCGCCAGCAACGGCACCAGCGTGTCGTCGAAGCGCCCGACGACGGCGAGATCGACGCGCCCGTCGCGATTGAAGTCGCCGCTCGCGACGCCGCTCGGCGCCAGGATGGCGGCGATATCGCGCGGCGCCTCGAAGCTGCCGTCGCCGCGTCCGGCCAGCAGGGCGACGCTGTTGGCGATCGCATTGGTGATGACGAGATCGATGCGCCCGTCGTCGTTGATGTCGGCGGCGAGCAACGCGCTCGGATGCGCACCGCTGGGCAGGCTGACCACTGAAGTCGAGCCGCCGGATGCCGCGCCGAGGTAGATCCAGATCGCGTCATCGTACGGCAGCGCCACGGCTACGTCTTGCCGGCCGTCGCGATTGAAGTCGCCGGCGGCGATCGCGGCGCCGTGCAGCGGCGCGGGTAGCGCGCGCGGCGGGGCGAACGGCACGGCGGCGTCGAGCCCAAAGGCGCGTCGGCTGAGCGCCGCGACCAGCGCGACCGAGGCCCAGCCAAAGACCTGGGCCGATCGCGTGCGGCGGCGCGGCGCGGCGGCGCGTGACGCGGTCACGCCGCCGCCGGCAGGGCCGCTTACTACTTGACCTTGATACGTAACTCGTCCTCGCCCAGCGCGCCCTTGGCGTTGGTCACCTTGACCAGCACCTGATAGACGCCCGGCTTTTCGAACGTATGGCTGACCTTGCGGCCGGCGCCGAAACTGCCGTCGCCGAAAGACCAGCTGTATTGCGGGTTGGGGATCTTCTGCGGCTTTTCGGTTTTGAAGGCGACCTTTAGCGGGGCCTTGCCTTTGGTCGGCGTTGCGTCGGACCAAATGATGATCGATTCGAGCGGCTGGTTCGGCGCCGCGTCCATTTCCTTCTTCACGCTGTTCTCGCCAGGCAGCGAGTCGTAGCCCTGCAGCTTGTCGAGCTCTTTCTTTTCCTGCGGGGTGTCCGCAGCGCGCGCGGTGCCGCTAGCGGCGATCAGCGCGACGGCGATAGCGCACGTCCACATCGACCGGAATCGCATCACTCCTCCCTCCCTCTCGTACGGTTACGCGGCGGCGCGGACGCGCGGGTCACGCCCCCGCAAGCGCCGCCGACACGATGACTTGCGCCTCGTCTTGAATGCGCCGCAGATGCTCGGCGCCGCGAAAGCTCTCGGCGTAGACCTTATAAATGTTCTCGGTGCCGGACGGCCGCGCGGCGAACCAGCCGTGGTCGGTCAGCACCTTCAAGCCGCCCAACGGTGCGTCGTTGCCCGGTGCGGTGGTGAGCATGCTGCGGATCGGATCGCCGGCCAGCGCGGTGGCCTTCACCTGCTGCGGCGACAGCTTCGCCAGGGCCGCCTTTTGCTCGGGCGTGGCCGGCGCGTCGATGCGCGCGTAGATCGGCTCGCCGTGCTCGCGTGTCAACGCGGCGTAGAGCGCAGCGGGATCCTGACCGGTGACCGCGGTGATCTCGGCCGACAGCAGCGCCGGCACGATGCCGTCCTTGTCGGTCGTCCACACGGCGCCGTCGTGGCGCAGCATCGTCGAGCCGGCGCTCTCCTCGCCGACGAAGCCGAGCGTGCCATCCATCAAGCCGTCGACGAACCACTTGAAGCCGACCGGGACCTCGAACAGGCGGCGGCCGAGCGCAGCGACGACGCGGTCGATCATGCTGCTGGAGACGATCGTCTTGCCGACGCCGGCATCGGCGCGCCAATTCTGCCGATGGCGGAAGAGGTACGCCATCGAGACGGCGAGATAGTCGTTGGCCGGAATCAAGCCGCTGCCGCGCGCCACGATGCCGTGGCGATCGTGATCGGTGTCGCACGCGAACGCGATGTCGAAGCGATCCTTGAGTCCGATCAAGCGCTGCATCGCATAGGGTGACGACGGATCCATGCGAATCTTGCCGTCCCAGTCGAGCGTCATGAAACGGAACGTGGGATCGATGGCGTCGTTGGTGATCGTCAGGTCGAGCTTGTAGCGCTCGGCGATCACCGGCCAGTAGCGCACGCCGGCGCCGCCGAGCGGATCGACGCCCAGGCGGATGCCCGAACGGCGAATCGCCTCGAGATCGAGCACGCTGCCGAGATCGCCGACGTAGGTGTTCAGATAGTCGTGCCGGCGCGTCGTCGGCGCGCGCAGCGCGCGCTCCAGCGGGACGCGTTCCACGCCCTGCAGCTTGGCCGCCAACAACTCATTGGCCTTGGTCTCGATCCAACGCGTGATCGACGTGTCGGCCGGCCCGCCGTTCGGCGGATCGTACTTGAAGCCGCCGCCGTCGGGTGGGTTGTGCGACGGCGTGATGACGATGCCGTCGGCCAGTCCACTCGTGCGGCCGCGATTGTATGTCAGCACCGCGTGCGAGATGGCCGGCGTCGGCGTGTACTCGTCGTGCTCGGCGATGAACAGCTCGACGCCGTTGGCCGCCAGTACTTCCAGCGCGCTGGCATATGCCGGCACCGACAGCGCGTGCGTGTCGAAGCCCAGAAAGAGCGGCCCGGTGATCTGCTGCGCCTGGCGGTGCATGCAGATCGCCTGCGTGATGGCGAGGATGTGCCACTCGTTGAACGCGCGCTCGAACGAAGAGCCGCGATGCCCGGAGGTGCCAAAGGCGACGCGCTGGGTCGCGATGCCGGGATCGGGGCGGTCGGTGTAGTACGCCGTAATCAGCTTCGGCACGTCGACGAGATTCGACGCATCGGCGGGATGGCCAGCGGCGGGATGGACGGGCATGCAGGGATCTCGGCAGTCCTATAGGCAGTAGAGGAGGGCGGCGGTCGCCCGGGATCAGCTCGCTTGGCGCAACGCGGCGCTCTTCTCCTTGAGACAGTCCATCAGCTCGGTCCACGACGCGTCGAACGATTCGGCGCCTTCTTTTTGCAGCTGCGCCGCCAGCGCGTCGACGTCGACGCCGGCGCGGCCGAACTCGGCGATCACGGCTTCGCAGTCGCCGCCGTGCGGCGGCATGACGCCGTCGAGCTTGCCATGGTCGGCGAAGGCCAGCAGGGTCTCTTCCGGCATGGTGTCGACCGTGTCCGGTGCCGCCAGCGCGCTGATGTACATCACGTCCGATGCGCTCGGGTCCTTGGTACCGGTGCTCGCCAGCAACAAGCGCTGCGGCAGCGCGCCAGCCGAGGCCAGCTTCTGCCAGCGCGGCGTCGCCAGCAGGTCGCGATATGCGGCGTAGGTGCGTTGCGCGATGGCGATGCCGAGGCGGTTGCGCAACGCTTCAGGGGTCTTGCCCATCACCGCTTTGTCCCAGCGGCTGATGAACACCGACGCCACCGAGCCGATGCGCAGGTCGAGCCCCTTCTCGGCGCGCCGCTCCAAGCCGCGCATGTACGCTTCGGCGGAGGCCAGATAATGCTCGCGCGAGAACAGCAGCGTGACGTTGATCGGGACACCGGCGAAGATCGCTTCTTCGATCGCCGGCAAGCCTTCTTTGGTACCGGGGATCTTGATGAACAGATTTGGGCGCTTGGCGCGCGCGTGCAGATCGCGCGCCGCGGCAATGGTCTTGGCCGTGTCGTAGGCCAGCAGCGGCGAGACTTCCAACGATACCCAGCCGTCGACGCCGCGCGTCCGGTCGTGCGTCGGTTTGAAGAGATCGGCGGCCTGCGTCAGGTCTTCCAGCGCCAGCTCGAAGAACAGCGCCTCGCCGTTGAGGCCGGCCCGCCCCTTGGTGCGGATGGCGTCGTCGTAGAAGCTACTTTTCTTGATGGCGTGATCGAAGATGGTGGGATTGGACGTCAGCCCAGTGACCGAGAATTCGTCGATGTAGCGCTTGAGCGTGCCGCTGGTCAGCAGCCCGCGCGTGATGTTGTCCAACCAGAGACTCTGACCGAGGTCGTGCAACTTTTGTGTCGGCTTCATCGCGTCCTCCGTGCTTCGACAATCGTCGCAGCAAGGGCTGGACGGCGCAAGCGCGGGATTGAGTCGGGGTGAGCGCGTGCGGGGGTGCGGAGGTGCGGACGTGTGGAGATGCGGAGGTGCGGAAGTGCGGAAGTGCTGACGTACTGACGTGCTGACGGAGGCCAGGGCGGAGGAGTTTGGCGTGTGGTGGTCTATCTCGCTGCGTTGCCGGTGAAGATCCGCGAGCAGGGCGTGGTGCGGAACCGCGCGATGTATCTGGCGTGGGCCTGAGTGCCGAAGGCGAGAAGGATGTCTTGGGGATGTGGATCCAAGCCACCGAGGGCGCGAAGTTTTGGCTGAGTATGCTGCACGGGCTGCGGGTGGGCGGCGTGCGCGACATCTTGATCCTGTACGCCGACGGCGTGACGGGCTGCCCGAGGCCGTCGAAGCGGGCTTACGCGCCAATCTTCCAGAGCCCCTTCTGGAATCCTTTCACCTCCGCACCTCCGCACCTCAAATTCACACCGGACCATCCCCGGTTCCGCCGTCGCGCTGGCTGCGCTACATCGGCTGCCATGAGCAGCACCGACCTCGAAGGCATTGCCGACCGTTTTCGCGCCGTTGCGCCGGCGGCGGGTTTCTGCACGCTGCGTCTGGTCGACGAGCGCAACGAGCATCTAGCGGTGCGTCGCGGCGTCGTGCAGCCGCCGCGCATATCGGTCGACCGCGGCGCCATGCTGACGGTGTGGGATCGCGGCGGCGTCGGCTACGCGGCGACCTCCGATCTCACGCAGAGCGGCTTGGCCGCCGCGGCCGCGCGTGCGGCAGAGTGGGCGCAGGCGACGGCGGCGCGCCACAGCCTCGCGGCCGTCGAGCCGCCGCGCCTGCCGCGCGGCGGTGTCTATGCATCGCGCGTCGCGCAGCCGTGGGAGTCGCAACCGCTGTCCGCCAAAATCGAGCTGCTGCGCGCCGAAGCCGATCGATTGCATGACGACGCGCGCATCGTCGATTGGGAAGCCGGCCTGTGGCACACGGCCATCGACACGCTGCTGATCAGCCCCGACGGCGGCAGTGTGCGCCAGCGCTTCTCGTTCTTGCTGCCGACCCTGAGCGTCACCGCCAACGCCGGCACCGACACGCAGACGCGCACCTTCGGCGGGCACGCCTTCTGTCGTCAGGGCGGTTTGGAGATTCTGACCGACGTCGGCTTCTCGGCGGCAGCGCCGCGCCTGGTGGAACAGGCCCTCGAGCTGCTCGCGGCGCCGCACTGCCCGACCGAGACCACCGACCTCGTCATCGCGCCGGATCAAATGATCCTGCAGATCCATGAATCGATCGGCCACCCGCTCGAGCTCGACCGCATCCTCGGCGACGAGCGCAATTACGCCGGGCGCAGCTTCGTGACGCTCGACATGTTCGGCACCTATCAATACGGATCGCCGCTCCTGAACATCACCTTCGACCCGTCGCGTCCCGAGCAACTCGCCAGTTACGGTTTCGACGACGACGGCCAGCCGGCCAGCCGCACCGACGTCATCCGCGACGGGATTCTGTTGCGGCCGCTCGGCTCGTCGACCTCACAAGCGCGCAGCGGTCTCGACGGCGTTGCCAACGCGCGCGCTTGCGGTTGGAACCGGCCGCCGATCGATCGCATGGCGAATCTCAACTTGGAGCCCGGTGACCAATCGTTCGACGAATTGATCGGCGCGGTCGAGCGCGGCGTCTACGTCGAGACCAACTGCTCGTGGTCGATCGACGACTCGCGCAACAAGTTCCAATTCGGCTGCGAGTGGGGCCGTCGCATCGTCGAGGGGCAGCTCGGCGGCGTGGTGAAGAACCCCAACTACCGCGGCATCTCCGCCACCTTTTGGCGCAGCCTCGCCGGCGTCGGCCGTGCCGACACGCTGCAAGTCCTCGGCACCCCCTACTGCGGCAAAGGCGAGCCCAACCAAGTCATCCGCGTCGGGCACGCCTCGCCGGCGTGCTTGTTCCGCGGCGTCGAGGTCTTCGGCGGCGCCGCCTGAGACGTCGTCGCCGCCACGCCTCAGCGGCAGGAGAGACGGCTCGCATCGCCGTCGCAGCGCGGCGATGCGGAGCAAAGGCATGTTTCGACAGTCGCGCATCGCGCCTCGGCGTCGGTTCGGATCGACGCAATCGAAAGACGGCCTTGCCCAAGTCGGCTAGGGGCTCCCTACCGAACTTGTCCAGCGTGCCGCGGCGGCGCAATGGTTCGCTCGCCTGTTGCATCATACTGCGTATGCCAATGACGAACGTAGGAAGGTCTGCTCGCGCGATGGTAGTGCTGCTGCTTTGCGCTGCCGAGCTTGCGGGCTGCGGCGGTGGCAGCTCGCCGAGCCCCTTGCCGACATCAACCGCCACGCAATCGCGGGCACGGACACCGACGGCGACGGCGGCCGCCACCGTCGCCAACACAGCGACAGCCACGCCAGCCCCGACCGTCGTAGCGACACTGGCGCGCAGCGCGACCGCAACGGTAATGCCGACACCGACCGCCACGGCGGAGACCGCGGACAGCCGGGCTCCGACGTCATCGGTGACGCCCACTTTCGAAGCGACGGTCGTTTCGACGCCGACGCTTGCCGACAGCGCGACGGAGCTCCCGAGCGAAGAGACTCCGACGCCTCTGCCGACTTGCGCGGCGACCGGCACTCCATATTGCAGCGACGCATGTGAGCCCTGTCCGACGATTCGTGCGTCGTGCTTCGCGATGCCGTGCGGCCTCTGTCGTCAGAATCCGCTCACCTGCGGCGTCGGCGAGGTGCGCGCATGCGGATTCGACGGCGGATCCTGCTGTCGGTGTGCGACTCCGACCGCCAGCGCGACGCCGACCGCGACCGGGCCGACACCCACCGGAACCCCGACGGCGACTGCGACAGCCGGCGGTACGCCGGCGAGCGGTGTGGTCGCCCATGTCATCGACCATGATCGCAACGCCTTGCACCTCGTCGGTGGAGCGACCGGCAGCGCTGGCCGTGTCGAGGCTCAACAGAAGGTTCGGCGCCCAGCGGGATTCGGGCATGGCATCGACAGCGTCTCGGCGGTGCGCACCCGAGCGCGGTCCGCGACTTCCACCAATGGATATCCCGGCAGCGGCGTGGCGCCGTTCGGCATCGCGGTGTCGAGCATCGCAAAGTAGCTGGCGCGAGCCCGTGCTCGCTCAGCGCTTCGCTTCGATGCGGCTGAGCCGCTTGCCGCGCAATGCGACCCACGACAGTGCGCCGTCGTCGGCAAAGCGCGGGCCGGTGACGACTTCGTCGGATGAGGCGACGCTGCTGCCGTCGACGAAGAGCAGGTACTTCGCCGGGCGTCCGTCGCTACGCAGATGCTTGGCGACCCATGCGACGTGCCGGCCGTCGGGGCTGAAGCGTGGCGGAAAGGCTTGATCGAATTGCAAGCGATAGCGCTTGCCGTCGACGACGTAGAACCACGCGCTCTGCTCGGCACCGCCGTCGGCCGCGAAGGCGACATGGCGGCCGTCGGGCGAGATCGCTACCGACCAAACCGCATCGTACGGGCCGTAGGTGTGGCCATCGTGGATGACGCTGACCTTGCCGATCTCGCCGGCCGGCTTCTCGTAGCAGGCGTAGGCGAGGTGGCGGCCGTCGGTCGACAGCGCCGGGGCGTCGCCGGGGCGTGCGCAGGTGGGAGACTCGGGGGCGCTGTCGCGCACGACGCGCCAACGACCGTCGGCACCGCCGTCGCGCGCCCACCAGGCGACCACCGGCGCGGCGCTGGCAGCGGTCAGCGAGGCGGCGGCGATGCTCGGTGCGGCCGCCAGCACGCCGCCGAAATCCATGCGCGGTCCGTCGCTCGGCTGCCACTCGTTGCCTGGGTAAGAGGCGAGGCGCCGCTCGCCGCGATAGACGCTCCAGCCGTCGCGATCGCTGGTCAGGATCAAGAGCTCGCCGCTGACCAGATACGAGATCGAGAACTGCTCGGGCATGTTGGGGCCGATGGCATGCGGCTGGATGCGCGGCACGGCCGGGCGGGCGGGCGTATCGAAGACGCGCTCCTGCTTGCCGTCGACCAGCAACCCGATGCGACCGCCGCCGGCATCGACCAACACCGCGACGTGCGTGCCGTCGCTGCTGAAGGTCGGCTGCGACATGTCCGGGTACTCGCCGGCAAATTGGCCGTCGACCCAGGCGCGCACGGTGCTGGGCGGCTGGCCGTCGGGGCCCGGTTCGGTTCCGGCGATCACCGCCCAGCGCGAGCCGCTCGGCGTGAACACGATCTTCATCGGCCGCGCAATCGGCGGCACGATCGGGATGGGCTGCTCGTTGGCGATCAAAAAGATGTCGCGCACGCCTTCGCCGCCGGTTTGATTCATCGCCCAGTAGAAGACGGCGTCGGTCCCCGGGGCGAGGCGCGGTTGCGCGATGTCGCTGTACGGCGGCCCGGCGACGCCGCGGTGCACCAGGCGAACGCCGTCGGGGGTCTGCTGCGCAAACGCGACATCGCGCTGGTCCTCGTCGATCGCCAGGCTGCCTTTCCTTACGTCGTCCGGAAGCTTTGCCAGCGTCGTGCGCGCGACCGTCAGTGGCCGCGGCGCGCAGGTGCATGACGACATCGTCAGCGCCAGAAGCAGTGCGCCGCAGCGAAAGTTCATCCGCGCGACCCTGCCTGGTGGGGCCGCAGCTGTCTCGTGTCCCGTCTCAGAAGTCGTGTGCATATGTCGGCGAGCCATCGGCGTCCCTGGCAAGGCGCGCCGACGCAGGAATATCGGGAATATTCCGAGGAGGCGCAACGCCGCCAGGGACGCTGAGGGCCGGCGGCATGTGTACAGGACTTCGGAGACGGGACACGAGTGTCTGGACGGCGCAGCGCCCGCGCGCTAGCACCACGGCTCGTGCAGGACGAGTTCTACGGCATTGCCGAAGCCATCGCCCCGCTGTTGCGCGGCAGCGAGGTCTTCACCTGTAGCTTCAGCGGCGAGACGTCGGACTTCGTGCGCTTCAACGGCAGCGCCGTTCGCCAGGCCGGCTCGGTGCTGCAGCGCGTCCTGACGCTCGATCTGATCGACGGCCGCCGCCACGCCGCCGGCACGCTGACACTCAGCGGCGACGTCGCGGCCGATCGCTCCCGCCTGGCGGCGTTGATCGGCGAGCTGCGCGCCATGCGCGGTCAGCTCGGCGAGGATCCGCACCTGCTCTACGCAACCGACGCACCGTCGACTGAACGGCACCACGCTGCGGTGCTGCCGCCGCGCGCCGACGCCGTCGCCGCGGTGCAGGCGATCGGCAGCGGCCGCGATCTGGTTGGCGTCTACGCCGCCGGCGCCATGCACGCCGGGTTTGCCAGCTCCTTCGGCCAGCGCAACTGGTGCAGCAACGAGAACTTCAACCTCGACTGGAGCTTCTTCCACAGCGCGGACAAGGCTGTGAAGACGAGCTACGCCGGCACGCTGTGGGATTCCAGCGAGTTAGGCCGCAAAGCTGAGTTGGCCGGTGAGCAATTGGCGGGGCTCGCGCGGCCACCGAAGCGGCTTGCGCCTGGGCGCTACCGCGCCTATCTCGCGCCCGCCGCGCTGGCGGAGCTGTTCAGCATTCTCGGCTGGGGCGGCTTCGGGTTGCGGGCGCACCGCACCAAGACCACGCCGCTACTGCGCATGGTCGAGGACGGCGCGCGCCTGCATCCCAGCGTGCACCTGGAAGAGAACACGGCCGATGGAGTGGCGCCGAACTTTCAAGAGGCCGGCTTCTTGCGCCCCGACCACGTGCAGCTGGTCGAGGGCGGCGCGTATCGCGACTGCTTGGTGTCGCCGCGCTCGGCGGTCGAGTACGGCGTGCCGACCAACGGTGCCTCCGGCGCCGAGGCGCCGGTGTCGATCGACCTGGCGGCCGGCGCACTGCCCGTCGAGCGCGTGCTCGCCGAGCTCGGCACCGGCATCTACGTCAGCAACCTCTGGTACATGAATTTCTCCGACCGGGCCGCCTGCCGCACCACTGGTATGACGCGCTTCGCAACCTTCTGGGTCGAGCACGGCGCCATCGCCGCGCCGCTCGACGTCATGCGCTTCGACGAAACCGTCTACCGCCTGCTCGGCGACAATCTCATCGCGCTTACCGCCGAGCGCGAGCTCATCCTCGACCCCGGCACCTACTACCAGCGCTCGACCGACAGCGCGCGCCTGCCGGGCGCCTTGATCGACGACTTCACGCTGACGCTGTAGCGCCGCCTGCGCTGATGTCCCGCGCGGGCGTAGCCCGACCTTGAAAGGTCTGCACAGCTGTTGCCGTCGCGTCGCGACTGGCTGGCACTCGGCGTGCGCCGCCGTTACGATGCCGGCGTGCCCGGCGACGGCAAATCCTCGCGTCCGACCCAGTCGCCGCACGGCGGCGCGAGCGCGGGCCGCGCGTCGCGTCGCGTGAACCGGGCGACGGCGCCGCTGCGGCGGCGCGAACGCGGTGCGGAGGCGGAGCGCAGCTACATCTATGTACGCGACTACGTCGACGCGGCGACGCGAGCGGAGTTGCTGACCTGGCTGGCCTCGCTGCATCCGATCTGGGAGCAGCGCTTCTCGACGCGGCGTCCGCTGCCGCCGGGCAAGACGCAGCGGCCGCTGCTGCGTCCGGTCTATTGGCTGGGCAACTGGCAGTTCGCCTGTCTCGGCTACTATGAGCCGCCGCGCCGCACGCGCGATTGCGCGATGGCGGCCGAGCCGTTCCCGGCCGTCATGGCCAAGCTCGTCGCCCAGATAGAGCAGCGCATTCGCACGCAGTTTGCCGCGAACGACGTGCCGGCGGGCTGGCATCTCAACACCTGCCTGATCAACTTCTATGGCCACCGCTGCGACGGCGAGCGCTGGCTCGACGTGGCGCGCGTCGGCGAGCACCGCGACTTCGAGCCGGGTCCGGTCGCCTCGATCTCGCTCGGTGAGCGGGCGTTGTTCCAGTTCGTGCGGCGCGGTGAGGTCGGCGGGCCACCGGTGCGCAGCCAGTGGCTGGACGACGGCTCGCTGCAGGCCTTCGGCGGCGCCTGGTGGAAGGACGCGCTGTTGCACCGCGTGCAGCGCGTCGACAGCAAGCGCCCGGGCGAGCTGCCGCCGGCGATCGACGGCTTCCGCACGCGCCGCGTCAACTTCACCTTCCGCTACGTGCCCGATGCGCACGTCACACCGTTCAATCGTCTCAGTCCGCAGGCGCGCGACGACGTGCGCGACTATGTCGCAGAGCTGGCGCATGGCGCCCGCTTCTTTCACCGCGCGCTCGACGAATAGGGCTCGCGCGCGCCGCCTGGCGCCATTCAAGCGGGCGCGCTCCTCTCGAGGGACCGGGGTGTCTCGCGACCGTCCGACGAATGCGAGATGATCGACGCGTGCCCGTCTCGCAACCGCGCAATCCTTTGCACGGCATCACGCTTGAAATGATGCTGACCGAATTGGTCGAGGCCTACGGCTGGAGCGAGTTGGCGGCGCGCATTCGCATCCGCTGTTTCGCGAATCAGCCCAGCGTCAGATCGAGCCTGACGTTTCTGCGCCGCACGCCATGGGCGCGCCAACAGGTCGAAGACCTGTACGGCGCGGTGCTACGCGAGCGGACGCGTCGGGCTGCTCGCCACTGACTTCGCGGCTCGCGTCCGCCAGCACAGCGCCTTTCGCGGCTTCGGCGATCTAGGCTACAGATCGTCCATGGTGAGGGTTCAGGCATCGGCACGCGGCGGTCGTCGCGGCGCCGTCGCGGTACGCGTCGCGGCGTGTGCCGTCGCGGCATTGCTGCTCGGCGGCGGGCTCTTCGCCGGTGGCTGGGGCTGTTCGAGCTGCAGCCTGTCGGTCAGCACGCGCGCGCTGCCCGATGCCACGGTCGGCCAGCGCTTCAGCTTTTCGCTGTCGTCGAACTGTGGCGGCGGCGCCTGGTTCCTGCAGACGGGGAGCCTGCCGCCCGGCATCGGCCTGCAGAACGACGGCGACATGATCGGCACGCCGACGCTCGCCGGCTTCTACACGTTTACCGTTGGCGTGTTCGATTTCGCCTCTGGCGAGACGGCCTTCAAAGGCTTGTCGCTCAACGTCGATGACGCCGCCACCCCGACGCCGACGCAGACGCCGAACGGCACCGAGAGCTCTTCGCCGACGCCGCAGACCACGCCGAGTCCGACAACCTCCACGCCGACGCCGTAGTCGTCGAGCCGCATCGCCGGCGGGCGATATCGTCGACCGCTTCGATCGAGCTCGCGCAAATCTGCATTGACGATCTTTGCGGGGCCGCGATATCGCCGTTGGATGGGCTGCATACGCGCATCGATCGTTCTCGTCGCCTTGGCTTGTTGCCTCACGTGGTCTTCGTCACCGGCGCAGGCCGCGCCCGCCTGCGCAGGCGACTGTGGCAACGACGGACCCGTCACCATCGACGAGCTGCTCAACATGGTGAACATCGCGCTCGATGCCGCGCCGGTGTCGGGCTGCTTTGCCGGCGACATCGATCATGACGGCGAGATCCATGTCGACGAGATTCTCGCCGCAGTGCATGTAGCGATGGTCGTCTGTCCGGCGCTCGCCATCGACCCGGCGAGTGAAGCGCGCTGCGACCCACTCGGCGGGCAGTGCATGCTGCCGTTCCCCAACGACTACTTCACCGTCGCCGACGGCTCGACGGCGACGGCGCGGCGCGTCTCCCTGGCGGCCGATTCGTTGCCGGCCAACATCCACGGCGTGCACGTCGATCCCACCGATCAGAATCGCTGCGACGGCTTCAGTCCCGGCTCGCCGGTGATGACGCAGATCGCCGGTGTGGATTTGGCGCAGTCGAACGCACCGGGGCTGGCTGACCCGTCGCGTTCACTCGACGCCGACTCGCCGATCGTGTTGCTCGATGCGACGACCGGGCAGCGCCATCCGTTCTGGGCCGAGCTCGATGCCATCGCCGATGCGGGGGAGGCGCCACTGCTGATCATGCATCCGCGGCGCAACTTTGCCGACGGACACCGCATCGTCGTCGGTTTGCGCCACCTGGTCGATTCGTCCGGCCAGGCAATCGCGCCGACCGGCGCGTTTGCCGCCTACCGCGACGGCGTGCGCACTACGGACGCGCTGTTCGAAGCCCGCCGGCCGGCGATGGAGCGAATCTTTGCGGATCTGGCCGCCGCAGGAGTGGCGCGCGATGAGCTACAAGCGGCGTGGGAATTCACAGTCGCCAGCACGCAAAGCCTGACCGGGCGCATGATCGCCATGCGCGACGAGGCGTTCGCAGACCTCGGCGACGCGGCGCCGTCGTTTACCGTGGACACCGTTACGGAGAATCCCAACGAGTTCGTGCGTCGGCGCGTCGAAGGCACGTTCCAGTTGCCCCTCTACTTGACGCTCGGTGGGGCGCCCGGCGGACGCCTGGTGCTCGACGCGGCCGGCAAGCCACAACGGCAGGACGGCGCGTTCACGGCGCACTACACCTGCAATCTGCCACCGGCGTCGGCAACCAGTCCGGCGCGCATGTCGATGTACGGTCACGGCCTGCTCGGCGACCGCGGTGAGGTCAATGGCAGCCTGACCAAGAAGATGTCGGCCAACCACAACATCGCCTACTGCGCGACCGATTGGTACGGCATGGCCGAGGACGACGTCGGTGCGGCGGTGGCGGCGCTGAGCGATCTGTCGCAATTCCCGCCGATCCCCGATCGCCTTCAGCAAGGCTTGCTGGCGTTCCTGTATCTCGGTCGCCTGATGAAGCACGCCGAGGGCTTCTCAGCCAACGACGCGTTCCGCTTCGACGGGCAATCGGCGTTGAAGACCGACGAGCTGTACTTCGACGGCAACAGTCAGGGCGCCATCCTCGGTGGTGCGCTCACCGCCATCGCGCAGGACTTCACGCGCTCGGTGCTGGCCGAGGCGGGCATGAACTACTCCCTGCTGCTCGACCGCAGCTCGGACTTCGACGAGTACCTCAACGCGGTGATGAAGCCGAACTATCCGGCCCGTTACGACCGCATCATCGGCATCGCGGTGGCGCAGCTGCTCTGGGATCGCGGCGAGACCGACGGCTACGCCAATCACATCACCGCCGATCCGCTGCCCGACACGCCGACGCACGAGGTGTTGCTGCTCGGCGCGGTCGGCGATCATCAGGTCACCGAGTACAGCCTGCGCGTCGAGGCGGCGACCATCGGCGCCGCGGCGCATGTGCCGATCGCCGCGGACGGCCGTGTGACCGAAATCGACCCGGGCTTTCTGCTCACGCCGATCAGCCAGTATCCGTACAGCGGCTCAGCCTACTTCCTGTGGGACACCGGCTCGCCGTCGTCGCCGGTCGGCAATGTGCCGTCGCGCACCGGCCACGATCCGCACGACGACACGCCGAACATTCCCGCAGTACAGGATCTGAAGGATCAGTTCTGGCATCCGAACGGTGCCGTCGACGACCTCTGCAGCGGCCAGCCGTGTAACGCGCCGATCCCGCCGGAGAACGCCGACTGAGCTAGGATGCAGAGCAACTACGGATGAACAGAGGTGAAGGCCGATAAGAACGGATGCGGCGCTCGAGAACGGGCAGTGAAGGGATCCGCAACCCAAGCTGGATGAGTTGAGAAACGGAGATCAGAAGTCCGCGCGGAGAACCTCTCCGTCCTTGTCCGTGTTCATCTGTGTTTATCCGTGGTGAATCTGTTCCGAGTTTTCTAGCGGACGAGGGCCTCGAGGAAGGCGTCGTTGGCGGCGATGGCGGCGGCGTCCCCGGCGCTGGCGCCGTTGTTGAGGATCGAGAAGACCACGTCGCCGTGGTCGCGCGTATGGGCGTAGCCGGAGAGCGCCGCCGCGCCGTCGAGCAAGCCGGTCTTGGCGCGCGCCGCGTCGACTGCCGCCGGTGCGCGCGTGCGCAAGGTGCCGTCGCGCCCGGCGATCGGCAGCGCCGCGACATAGTCGGGGCCGAAGGCGAACGACGCCTGCGCGGCGCGCAAGGCGTCGACCAAGGCGCGCGGCGTGACGCGGTTCTCGGTTGAGAGCCCGGAGCCGTCGACGAGCGTCACGCCGCTCAAATCGACGCCGTGCGCCGTCGCCTGCTGCCGCACGACGCCGAGGCCGTCGCTCCAGCTACCCGGCGTGTTGCCAGCGTTGGCGCCCAGGTTCTTGACCAGCATCTCGGCGATGTTGTTGTTGCTGTACTTCATCAGCAGCGCGACGACTTGTCCGAGTGGCTTGCCCTGAAACGGCAGCAGCTCGACGAAACTGGACGGCGTCGGCGCGACGCGCGTCGGTCCATCGAGCTGAATCCCCAAGGCCGCCAACTGCATGCGCAACACGGCGCCGAAGTAGCGCACCGGATCGCTGACGCTGCGCGGAATGTGCGTCACCGTACCGCTCGGCCGCACGCTGCCCGCGACCGTCACCCGTTCGCGCTCGCCGGCGGCGCTGCGCTCGACGCTCAGCGGCGCGTCGCCGCCGACGCGTACGCTGCTGTCGAGCTGAAAAAACGGCGACGGCGGGTCGATCGTCACGCGCGGCGCCGCCCCGGCGCGCGCCGGCGGCGTGACGGTCACGTCGAACGACCCATAGTTGGCAGTCAACGCCGCGACCCCGGCATGATAGGCGCGCGCCGATCCTTCGCCCCAGGCGGGGTTCCAGCGTTGCGCGTCGAAATAGCCGTCGTCGAGCAGCAGCTCGCCGCGCACGTGCGTCAGGCCGAGAGCGCGCAGGTCCGCGGCCAGGCGCCACAGCTCCTCCGAAGTCAATGCGGGATCGCCGCCACCGCGTACCGCCAGGCTCGTCACGCTGCCGTCGGCGGCGAGCGGCGCATCGGCGAGTACCATCGTCGAGAACTGATGCGCCGGGCCAAACGTCGCCAGCGCCGCCAGCGCGGTGAGGATCTTTTGGTTCGAGGCCGGGATCAGCGGCTGCGTCGGATTCTGCGCGAACAACGTCGTGCCGTCTGCGGCGACGACCAGCGCGCCGACCCGTGCGCCTTGCGTGCCGGGCTGCTTGAGCGCGCGCGTCAGCCGATCCGTCAGGTCGTCTGCCTGCGCCATGCCTGCGACCAGCCAGAGGCCGACGCCGAGGGCGATCGCGATCCGCAGCGGGATGTGCGGCGCCGCGGGCGTCGCCGTGCGACAGAGCAGCGCGGCACGCGGGCGCACGGTCAGGCGCAGCCGTCGAGGGCGCTGCGGATGGCGCGGATGATCTCGTCGACGGTCACGGCGCCGTCGCCGCTCGTATCGCTGTCCAAGCACAACGCCAGCGACGTGTTCTCCAGCGAGATGCCGACCGCGCTGACGAGCTCGGCGACGGAGACGCTGCCGTCGAAGTTGCAGTCGCCGGGACAGGCGATCGGCGCGAACGGATCGCCGAAGTGCTTGTCGTGCAGAAAGTCGTCGTCGGTCAGCGCCTCGAGGAACTCGAGAAGATCCTCGCGCTGCTTGTCGGTGAGCGTGAAGCCGACGATGAACTGCCCGCGCGCCGGGCTGACGCTGCCGTCGCCGGCATACGGGCCGTCGTCGATGGTGCGGCCGCCGGCGGCGTAGTGGTCCAGCACCTCGGACAAGGTGGCGATGCTGCCGTCGTGCATGTACGGCGCCGTGACGGCGATGTTGCGCAGGGTCGGCGCTTTGAAGCGGCCCATGTCGGCGGTGTCGTGCGTAATCGAGTACACCCCGGTGTTCGGCGGCGGATAGCAGCCCATCGCTTGCGGGCCGGTGCCGTCGCAGCGCACGCCGGGCGGCGTCGTCTCGCATTGCGGCAGCGTCAGATCGGGCAGGCCGAAATCACTGCAGCGCAGGTTGTAGAGCGCGTTGTTGTGAAAGGCGCGCTCGGCGATGGTGCCGCTGTGATCGACCGACGAGGTGAAGTTGAAGCCGCCGTGGCAGTGGAAGCACTCGTGCGTCTCGTCGAAGAAGAGCGTCTCGCCGCGTTTGGCCGATGCCGAGATGGCGTTGTCGTCAATGCCGAAGGCGTAGCGCTCGTACGGGGTGTTGCCGGAGATCAAAGTGCGCTCGAAGCTGGCCAGCGACTTGGTGATGGTGTCGAGGCTGACCGGATCGGTGACGCCGGGGAACGCTTCGGCGAACATGCGCTGATAGCGCAGGTCGGCATTGAGGCGCGCCAGCAGCTCGTCTTCCTTGCCGGACAGGCCGAGCTCGACGGGCGTTTCGCCGAACATCGGGATGAGCGCCTGCGCCTCCAGCGCGAACAATTGGCTGTTCGCCCACGCCAGCGTGCCGGCGTAGCCGCTGTTGACGATCGACATCGAGGCGCGCGGATGCTGCTCGCCGGTCGAGCCGACGGCGTTGGGCAAGCCGTCGGTAAACGCCAGCGCCTGCTGATGGCAGCTGGCGCAGGCGTAGGTCTGGTTGCCCGACAGCTTCTTGTCGTAGAACAGCAGCCGGCCAAGCTCGATCTTCTCCCAGGTGAGCGGATTGTCGGGCGGAATGTTCGGCGCCGGGAAGCCGCGCGGCAGCGTCAGTGCGTAGGGCGTGTCGGCTCGTGCCGCGCTGACGAGCAGCGCCGCGACCAGAAAAGCGCGCGCGACGAGAACCGGGAAGCGGGGGAGAGACACCACCGCCGATTGTGTGGGGCCGGCAGACGTGGGTCAAGGCAACAGCGCACGCGGCGGCTCTTTTTCGCGCGTCTCACGTCGGGGCGTTGCCTGGCTCGCCGGCCGCTGGCTATATGCGCGCTCGATCACAAGCACAGGGGAGATGCGGCCATGGCCAAGGAATTCGAGCTGAGCGACGAGATGCGGGCCCAGGTCGGCCGCGAATCGCCGCCGTTCACGATGGAGGTCACGACGACCAGCGTGCGCGCCTTCGCGCGCGGTGTCGGCTACACCGACCCCGTCTACTTCGACCTCGAGGCCGCCACGCGCGCCGGCTATCGCAGCCTGCCGGCGCCGCCGACGTACCTCGGTACGCCGGTCTTCATCCCGGGCGACTCCGACAACACGTTCAGCGCGCCGCGCGCAGCGCGCATGGGAATCAACCACGGCCTGAAAGGGTTGCTCGACGGTGGCACGGAGACGGAGTACTTCGCCGACATTTGCGCCGGCGACACGCTCACCGTGGTGTCGCGCATCGCCGCACTCGATGTTCGCACCAGCCCAAGCCTCGGCAAGATGCTGTTGATGACGACCGAGAGCACCTACACCAATCAGCACGGCACCAAGGTCGCCAGCCAACGCGGCCAGGCCATCTTCTACTGAAGAGGAGACCACTCGTGGCGCTCACGTGGGAATCGATCAACGAAGGCGACGCGCTGCCGGAGCTGCGCAAGAAGCCCGACGTGGAACAGCTGGTGAAGTACGCCGCCGGCTCGGGCGACTTCAACCCGCTGCACTACGACTACGGCTTTCCGCAGGCCAAGGAGATCGGCTCGATCATCGTCCACGGGCGCTTCAAGTACGCGGCGCTCGGCGAGCTGGTGTCGAATTGGCTCGGCCATGCCGGACGCGTGGCGCGCATCGGCTGCCAGTACCGCGGCATGGATTTTCCGCACAAAGACCTCGTCTGCCGCGGCAAGGTGAAGGGGAAATGGCAGGACGGCGGTCGGAAGCTGGCCGAGATCGACGTCTGGACCGAGAACCCCGAGGGCAAGAAGACCACGCCCGGCACCGCCGTGGTGGTGTTCACCTAAGACGCGTTGGAGGGCACAGGACGAGAGACGCTGCGTCCTGTGCCCGTCTCTCAACAGCCGAGCAGGGCGTCGTTGACGCCTTGAATGAGCTCGTTGATGGTGACCATCCCGTCACCGTTGACATCGAAGCTCGGACAGTTCGATGCCGGCTGGTTGCCCAGCGCGATATTCACGCCGACGATCAAGTCGGCCACGGACACGGTGCCGTTGCCGTCGCAGTCGCCGACACAGACGCCGCCGGTGGGGCTCTGGCTCGGGACCGCGGTGGCAGTTGGGGTTGGCGTCGGGCTCGTCGAGGCACCCGTACCGGATGTCGTCGGCGTCGCCGTGGAACCCGGGGGTGGCGTCGCCGTTTGCACCGGCGGCGGCGTGGCGGTCGACGTCGCCGTCGAGCCGGGCGGCGGCGTAGCGGTCGGCGTCGCCGTCCCGCCCGTGCACGGGATGATGGCGCCATCCTGCATGAGCTGCGCCGCTGGGATGATGGTCGCACCGGTCAGAATCGGATCGTGACCCGGCGCGAAGCGGATGACGTTGCTGCCGGTGCTGCTGTCGGCGCGCAGCGAGCCGGCGACGACGGCGCGGTCATAGCCGAGCACCGTGATGAGGCCCTGAATGCGTTGCGCGCTGAGCTTGCCGGATGATGTGACGCGCACCGTGCACCCCGTCACCGCGACGCTGCCGCCCTGGCTGGCGGCATTGCCACCATCGCTGCTGAGCGAGCCTTGGAGGTTCGCCTCGGCACCGGCTTCGATGTCGATCGCGCCGCCATCGCCGCCGCTGCCGTTGCCGTTCACAGAGATCGTGGCGCTTGCGCCGATCGTGACGTTGCCGGGCGAATCCACGTCGACGTCGCCGGCGCCGACGCTGCCGGCGCCGGTATCGATCGAACCGTTGAAGGTGATGGCGTCGGTCGCGTCGAGGCTCACGTCGCCGCCGCCGCTGTCGACCCCGGCCGCCGAGCTGTCGAGCTTGCCGGTGAATTGCAGCGCGCCGGCCTGACTGGTCACATCGATGTCGCCGCCGAATCCATCGGGGCTGCCGGCGGTCACGGCGATGCTGGCGGCGGCGCGCGTGTTGCCGACCGCGCCCCCCGTCAGCGAGATCTCCCCGCCGTCGCCGCCACCGTCGTCGGCCGAGCCGTTGTGGCCGGCGGCGGACATCGCGCCGTCCATTTGCAGGTTGGCGGTGGCGGTCACGGTCAGCTCGCCGCCGCCGCCGCCGCTCGCCGTTGCATCCGCATTGACTGAGCCGGCCGCTCCGATCGTCAGGCTGCCATTGCTGGTGAGATCGATGCTGCCGGCGTCGCCGCCGTTGGCGTTGAGCGTGCCGGCGATGGTCAGGTCGCTCGCGGCAAGGACGGTCAGGTCGCCGCCGAAGTCCTGCGGACCGCCGCTCACGTCGACCGTGCCGCCGAGGCTGACGGCGTCGCCGCTGAGCGACACGCTGCCGCCGCCGGCATCGACCGAGCGGTTGCGCGCGTCGATCACACCCGACACCGACAAGGCCCCGGTCGCTGCGATCGTGGCGCTGCCGCCAGGCGACCCGGTGACGTCGAGGCGGCCGATCAGCTCGACGCTGTCGGCCTGAACGGTGATGCTGCCGGCGCCGTCGTTGACGTTGCCGCGTGCCCACAGGCGACCGCCGGATTCGACGCGCAGCGTGCCGGCGCGCAACGTCATGTCGCCGGTGCCGACGTCGAGCACGCCGTTGGCGGTCAGGCGCAAGGTGCGCGTGCCGACGTCGATGATCGAGCCGTCGGTGATCGTCCGCGTGCGATCGATGACGCACGGATCGTCGGTGGCCGCGCAGAGATCGTTAGCCGTCGTCGCGGCGGCCGGGGCGGCGGCGAGCAACGCCAGGAGGGACGCGAGCGCGCTGCGTCGGATCGCCGGCGAGCTGCCGGGGCGGGATGACCGTTCGGGCGTGGGGGTCGTCACCTGGTCGAGGCTACCAGCGCGCCGTCTTCAAGGCACGGCAAAACGTCTACGGGTTGGCACGGCGGAAACGATTCCGCTAAGACGTGGCGGCTTCACTAACGTCTTTCACCATTCGGAAAGGAGCTTCCCATGTATTTCCGCATTTCCGCCGCGATCACGCTCGTTTGCTGCCTCACCGCTCCGGTGCTGGCGCAACCGAAGCTCGACACGGAAGACCAGAAGACCGTCTACGCGATCGGCTTGGCGCTCGCGCAGAGCCTGCAGCCGTATTACCTGACGCCGGCCGAGATCGACCTGGTCAAGGCCGGGCTGACCGACGGCCTCACCGACAAGGGCAAGGTCGACCTGAAGGAATACCGCGTGAAGGTGCAAGAGCTGGCGCAAGCGCGCGCCAAGGTTGCCGCCGATGCCGAGAAGAAAGACGCGCAGGTCTTCCTCGACAAGATGGCGAAGGAGAAAGGCGCGCAGAAGACCGACTCTGGCCTGATCTTCTTCGAAATCGAGCCGGGCAAGGGTGAGGCGCCGAAGCCGACAGATACGGTGAAAGTGCAGTACCACGGAACGTTGCGCGACGGCACGGTGTTCGACAGCTCGCGTGACCGCGGCACGCCGGCGACCTTCCCGCTCAACCGCGTCATCCCCTGCTGGACCGAGGGCGTGCAGAAGATGAAGGTCGGCGGCAAAGCGAAGCTCATCTGCCCGTCGAGCATCGCCTACGGGGATCGCGGCGCACCGCCGAAGATCAAACCGGGCGCGCCGCTGGTGTTCGAGGTCGAGCTGCTGAGCATCGAGGCCACGCCGCCTGCCGCGGCGGCGCCGGGCGCGGTTCATCCGTAGGTCTCGCTTTCTCGTTTGGCGCGGTGCGGCGCGCGTTTGCGTGCCGCACCGCGCGGAGTCTTGAGTCATGTCCGAGCTCGGGTTCTGGAACCTCGCGCAGCACGACCCCGACCACCTGGCATTGGTCGAGCCGAGCGGTCGCGAATGGCGCGCCGGCGAATTGCTCGCCGAGGCAAATCGCCTCGTGCACGGACTGCGCGGGCTCGGCCTGCAGCAAGGCGACTGCGTCGCGACGTGTCTGCCCAATGATGCGGCGATGATCATCGCCTACCTCGCGGCGGCGCAGTCGGGCTGGTATCTGACGCCGCTCAATCATCACCTGACGGCCGGGGAAATGGCCTACATCCTCAGCGACTGCGAGGCGAAGGCGTTCATCGGCAGCGAGCGCTTCGCCGCGCAGTGCCGCGCGGCTGCAGGCGAAGCCGGCTTGCCGGAAAGCGCCTGTTACGCCGTCGGCACCATCCCGGGCTTCCGCCCGCTGTCGTCATTGACTGCGGGACAATCGGCGGCGATGCCGACCGATCGCATCGCCGGCCAGGTGATGAACTACACGTCCGGCACCACCGGTCGTCCGAAGGGCGTGCGCCGGCCGCTGGCGCCGTATGATCCGGACGCCGTCTTCTCGATGTTCGCCATGTTCCTCGGCATGTTCGGCATCCAGCCCGGCGCCGACAACGTCCACTTGTGCGGCTCGCCGCTGTACCACACGGCGGTGCTCGTCTTCACCGGCTCGTCGCTGCACATGGGGCACACCGTCGTGCTGATGGAGAAGTGGACGCCTGAGCTGTGCCTCGAGGCGATTCAACGGTATCGCGTGACGACCAGCCACATGGTGCCGACACAGTTCCATCGCCTGCTGGCGCTGCCCGACGAGACCAAGCGCACGTACGACGTGTCATCGGTGCGCCACATGGTGCACGCGGCGGCGCCGTGTCCGGTCGACGTGAAGCGCCGCATGATCGAATGGTGGGGCCCGGCGATCTACGAGTACTACGCCGCCAGCGAAGGCGGCGGCACGCTGGTGACGCCGCAGGAATGGCTGGAGTACCCGGGCACCGTCGGCCGCGCCTGGCCGAGCTCGGAGATCCGCATCTTCGACGACGCCGGCAATGCCTGTGCAATCAACGTCCCGGGCACGGTGTACATGGCGCTCGGTGCCGCCGATTTCAAATATCACAAGGACGACGCCAAGACGGAGGCGAACCGGCGCGACGGCTTCTTCACCGTCGGCGACATCGGCTATCTGAACGAGCAGGGCTACTTGTTCCTGTGCGATCGCAAGATCGACATGATCATCTCGGGCGGCGTCAACATCTATCCGACCGAAGTCGAGGCCGAGCTGCTGAAGCATCCGAAGGTCGCCGACGCGGCGGTGTTCGGCATCCCGCACGATGACTGGGGCGAAGAAGTGAAGGCGGTGATCGAGCCGGCGCCCGGCGTGGTCGCCGGGCCGGCGCTGGCGGAGGAAATCCTCGCGTGGTGCGGCCAGCACATTGCGCGCTACAAGAGCCCGCGCTCGATCGACTTCATCGATGTCATGCCGCGCGATCCCAACGGCAAGCTCTACAAACGCAAGCTGCGCGATCCGTACTGGGTCGGTCGCGAGCGCGCGATCTGAAGTAGGGATCGGTCGCGTGAGGCAGCAGCGCCAGCGATCCTGCAGCGTCGTCTA
>Ga0265339_10000371_pt1 | contig 35315 bp, 30 predicted proteins | sample 4CB219metaG_FD_202085 | JGI IMG/M metagenome (GOLD analysis project Ga0265339, IMG submission 202085) | Rhizosphere microbial communities from Carex aquatilis grown in University of Washington, Seatle, WA, United States - 4-CB2-19 metaG | ecosystem: Host-associated > Plants > Roots >... | reverse complement strand
CAAGCCGCCGCCACGGTCTGACCCGGCGATGAAAATCGGAGTCATCATCGCCGCGTTGGTCGGTCTGGCAGTCGCGGTCTGGCTGCTGCTGCATGTCGGTATCGGCGCAGTCTTCGCGGCCGTCGCTTCCGTTGGCGTGGGCGGCTTCGCGCTGATCTGCCTGTACGGGCTGTGCGTCGTCGCATTGATGGGCTGCAGCTGGTTCGCCTTGATGCCCGATCACCACCTGCGCAACCTCGTCACCTGCATCATCGGGCGCCAGACGCGCGACAGCGCAGGCGACGTGCTGCCCTTCTCGCAGTTCGGTGGCATGGTGATCGGTGGGCGCGTCCTCATCCTGCGCGGCGTGGCGGCCTCGCTTGCCTACGCGTCGATGGTCGCGGACGTCACAACGGAACTGATGGGCCAGATCGCCTTCATCGCAATCGGCATCGCTTTGTGCATTTCGCAATTGCGCGCCTCGGCCACAATGGCGCCCTATGTCGATGCGCTGATGCTTGGCACTGCCCTTCTGGTTCCTGGAATTGCCGCCTTCGTGCTCCTGCAGAAGCGCGGCAGCGCGTTCGCTGAAAGCCTTGCAGCGCGCTTTTTGCCTGCCGCGGTCAAGCAGACAGCGGCATTCGGTGCGGCGATGAAGCAAATGTACGAATCGCCCGCCCGGCTGGCCGCATCGTCCACCATCCACCTTCTGTCCTGGCTGGCGAGTTCCGGAGTCGTCTGGCTTTCCGTGCGTCTCATCGGCGGGCATATGAGCTTTTTCTCCGCCATCGCCATCGAAGCGCTGCTGGCCGGTTTGCGCAGCGCCACGGTGTTTGTGCCATCCGCCATCGGCGTACAGGAAGCCGGCTATGCGGCTCTCATGCCGCTTTTTGGGCTTGGACCGGAGATCGGTCTGGCAGTGTCGCTGCTGCGCCGCGCGCGCGACATCGTCATCGGCGTCCCCGTGCTCCTCGCCTGGCAGGCGATGGAAAGCCGCCGCGCTCTGGCCCGCCCGGTCGAAACCTGATGGGTGACCGCGTTCTTGTCACGGGCGCGTCGGGTTTTGTCGGCTCGGCCGTCGCGCGTGCGCTTGCCGCCAGGGGTGACGATGTCAGCGTCCTGATGCGTGAATCGAGCCCGCGCACCAACATCGCAGGCATCGATTGCCGTGTGGTCATGGGCGACATGCGCGATTCAAAATCGATGCTGAAGGCGATGGACGGCGCGCAGTACGTTTTCCATGTCGCCGCGGACTATCGCCTCTGGGCGCGCGATCCCGAAGAAATCGTGCGCAACAATCTGGAAGGTGCGCGCGCCGTGATGGAAGCTGCGCGCATGACGGGCGTGGAGCGCATCGTGTACACTTCCAGCGTCGCCGCACTGAAGCCCGTGGCCGGTGTCGCCGTCGATGAAACCTCGCGGCACAGCGAGGAAACGGTCATCGGAGCGTACAAGAAGAGCAAGCTCGTCGCCGAGCGCCTGGTGGAACGCATGGCGGAAGAGGGGCTTCCCGTCGTCATCGTCAGCCCATCGACGCCGATCGGTCCGCGCGACGTCAAGCCGACGCCGACCGGCCGCATCATCGTGCAGGCGGCAAGCGGCGGCATGCCCGCTTTTGTCGATACCGGACTCAATCTCGTACATGTGGACGATGTTGCGCAGGGCCACTTGCGCGCGCTGGAAAAAGGACGCATCGGCGAGAACTATATTCTCGGTGGAGAAGACGTGCGGCTGAAGGACATGCTCGGCGTGATCGCGCCGCTCGTCGGCCGCAAGCCGCCGCGTGTGCAACTACCCCGCGGCCCGCTCTATCCTCTGGCCTATGGCGCGGAAGCCGTCGCGCGCGTCACCGGCAAGGAGCCGTTCCTGACGGCCGATGCTCTGAAGATGTCGAAGTATCACATGTTCTTCTCGTCGGCGAAGGCGAAGGCCGAACTCGGCTTCGCGGCGCGGCCCTATGTAAAAGGCATCGAGGATGCGGTGACGTGGTTTCGCGCCAACGGCTACATCCGATGATCGCGCTTCTCGCTCTCATTCCGGTAGCGATCTGGCTCTATCTGCTGGCAGGGCGCGGCATGTTCTGGGTGATGCAGGAACGTGATGATCGCAACGAGCCGGCGTCGCCCAAGACATGGCCGTCCGTGGTGGCCGTGGTTCCTGCCCGGAACGAAGCCGATGTGATCTCCGAGACGATCGGGAGTCTGCTGAAGCAGGACTATCCCGGCTCATTTCGCGTCGTACTCGTCGACGATCAGAGCACGGACGGCACCGCAGACGCGGCGCACGCGTTGGAGGGTGCTGACCGGTTGACCCTGCTGTCCGGTGCGCCACGTCCGCCCGGCTGGACCGGCAAACTCTGGGCAGTGCGCCAAGGCATTACGCGAGCAGGCTCGCCGGATTACCTCTGGCTCACCGACGCCGATATTGCGCATACGCCGGACAATCTTCGCCGCCTCGTGGCGCGGGCAGAATCCGGCAAGCTGGTCCTCACCTCGCTCATGGCCAAGCTGCACTGCAGGAGCTGGCCGGAGCGCTATCTCATTCCGGCCTTCGTGTTCTTTTTCGATATGCTCTATCCGTTCGCCTGGGTGAACAATCCCAAGCGCAAGCTGGCGGCGGCCGCCGGCGGCTGCATGCTCGTGAAGCGCGCTGCGCTCGAACGCGCCGGGAACATCGACGCGATCCGGTCGCAGATCATCGATGATTGCGCGCTTGGCCGCGCGATGAAGGCGCAGGGGCCGATCTGGCTCGGCCTGACGGAACGCGCCAGAAGCGTGCGCCCCTATCAGGGCATGGGAGAAATCCGCTCGATGGTCGCGCGCTCGGCCTATGCCCAGCTCGGCTACTCACCGTTGCTGCTTGCCGGAACGTTCGCCGGAATGATCGTCGTCTATGCGGCCGCGCCGCTGCTCGCCGTCTTTGCGCGCGACTCTGCTCAGGCGTCTGGCATTCTCGTCTGGGCGGCGATGACGCTTGCGTTTCAGCCGATCCTGAGATTCTACAGGCTGTCGCCGCTGTGGGGATTTGCCCTGCCGCTGATCGGCGCGGTCTATGCGCTGTTCACGCTCGACTCGGCGATACAGCATTGGCGCGGCCGTGGCGGCATGTGGAAGGGCCGGGCGCAGGCGATGGGTCAAGCATGAAGGCTGCAGGTCTCTCATCGGGCAAAGGTCACAAGGACGAGAACTTTCCCGTCGCATCGATTCTCATCGCGCGAAAACACCGGCCGGTGATCATGGCATTCTATCGTTTTGCCCGCCTCGCGGACGATATCGCGGACAACCCCGCCGCCACGCCGACCGCAAAGCTCGCACTGCTGGAAGACTTGCGCGCCAATTTGGTCGGCGAAGCCGATGATGCGGTTGAAGGCGTAGGATTGCGCAACGCGCTCGCGGACAGGGGATTGTCGAACGAGCACGCGCTCGATCTGCTCAGGGCCTTTCGTCAGGACGTGACCAAGCAACGCTACTCCAACTGGAACGAGTTGCTCGACTATTGCCGCTATTCCGCCATGCCGGTCGGCAGGTTCGTTCTCGACGTCCACGGCGAGAGCCGGGATCTTTGGCTGGCGAACGATGCGCTCTGTGCTGCGCTGCAGATCATCAACCACCTACAGGACTGCGCCAAGGACTATAGTGAGATCGACCGCGTCTATATCCCGATGGACTTGCTCGAACAGGCAGGTCTTTCGACGCTGGCGCTGGCCAAGGACAAGGCTTCTCTGGCATTGCGCGGCGTGATCGGCGAATTGGCGCGCAGGACGCAGGGACTTCTGGCTGCGTCCCGGCCTTTCGCGGGGCAGATTCGCGATCACCGCCTGAGCCTTGAGGTTAGCGTCATCCAGACCCTGGCGGAGGACCTGACCCAACGTCTGATGAACCGTGATCCTTTGTCCGAACGTGTACATCATACACGCGGCGAAATGCCCGGATTGCTCCTGCGCAGCGTTCGCCATTTTGTCTCGGCGCGGCTTGGGCCTAAAAGAACGGACCTCGAATCTGTGTCCCGTCCATGACCCTCGCCGCATCCGAAACCGTCGTTCAGGCCGCCCAGCAGAAGGCGTCCAACAGCTCGTTCTATTCGGCGATGCGCCTGATGCCAAAGGCCGAGCGCGAGGCGATGTTCGCGATCTACGGCTTCTGCCGGCTGGTCGACGACATCGCCGATGACGGCATCGGTACGCGCGGCGAGCGCAATGCACAGTTGGTCAAGTGGCGTGTCGACCTCGATGAGCTCTACGCCGGTCACCCGCCGGAGCGCGCGAACTTCCTCGTCGACCCGGTCAAGCGCTATGGCCTGCGCAAGGAAGACTTCCTGACCGTCATCGACGGCATGGACATGGATGTCGCCGAGGACATCGTCGCGCCGGACCTGAAAACGCTCGACCTCTACTGCGAACGTGTGGCGAGTGCGGTGGGCCGTCTGTCCATCAAGGTCTTCGGCATGGACGAGGGGCCGGGCTTCGCGTTGGCCCACGACCTTGGACGCGCTCTGCAGTTGACGAACATCCTGCGCGACATCGACGAGGATGCCGCCATCGGTCGTCTCTATCTTCCGCGCGAATATCTCATCGAAGCGGGCATTACGTCGACAGATCCGAAGGCCGCAATCGCCGATCCGCGAATCGACCAGGTCTGCAGGCGTGTCGCGCGCGACGCGCATGCTCACTATGAAAAGGCGGCAGCGGTTCTCGCAAAGCGACCCAAGGGGCGCATCGGCACGCCGCGCCTGATGGGCGCTGTCTATGGCGAAATCCTTCGCCAGACCGAAGCCGTCGGCTGGAAACCGCCGCGCACGCGCGTCAGCCTCAGCAAGTCCAAATTGCTTGCCATCGTGTTGCGGCACGGCCTGTTCGGATGAGCACGGCCTATGTCGTCGGCGGCGGCCTCGCGGGCCTTTCGGCCGCTGTCTTGCTGGCTGAAAACGGCCGCAAGGTCGAGTTGATCGAAGGCGCGCCGCAGGCCGGCGGGCGGTGCCGCTCCTATTTCGATCCCGTGCTCGGGCAGCTGATCGACAACGGCAACCATCTTGTTCTGTCGGGCAACCACTGCGTGCGGTCCTATCTGCACAGCGTCGGCGCCGATTCCGCGCTCGTCGGACCGGATCGCGCGGAGTTCAATTTCGCCGATCTCTCGAGTGGCGCAAAGTGGACGATCAGGCCGAACGAAAGCGCGTTTGCGTGGTGGATTCTTTCATCCGCGCGGCGCGTTCCCGATACCGGCCCCTTTGACTATCTCGCGCTTCTCAGTTTGCTGCTTGCCGGTACCGACAAGCGCATCAGCGATGTTATCCGCTGCGAGGGGCCATTGTGGGACAGGCTGCTTCAACCGTTCCTTCTCGCCGTTCTGAACTCTGACCCCAGGAATGCATCAGCGGCGTTGGCCGGTGCGGTGATCCGCGAGTCCCTGGCAAAGGGCGGACATGCCTATCACCCGCGCATCGCGCATCCGACACTGGCGGCGGCGTTCGTGGATCCCGCACTCGAATTTCTCAAGCGCAAGGGTGCGAGCGTGCGGATCGGTCAACGCGTCCGCGCGGTGACGTTCGACGATTCGCGCCTCTCGGCGTTGCAATTGCCAGAAGGGGCGATTGGAGTCGATCAAGGCGACACAGTCATCCTTGCTGTGCCGCCCTGGGTTGCGACGGAACTTGTGCCAGGTCTGACCGCGCCGACAGAGTTCTGTTCCATCGTCAACGCGCACTTCCGCATCGCTCCACCTGCCGGCGCGCCTCTCATGACCGGCGTTATCGGCGGCCTGGCGGAGTGGATATTCGCCTTTCCGGACCGAATCTCGATCACCGTCAGCGGAGCGGACGCGATCGTCGACAAAGACCGTGAGGAACTGGCCAGGACGTTCTGGTCAGAGGTATCGAAGGTCTTCAACCTGACCACGGGCCTGCCGCCCTGGCAGATCGTCAAGGAACGCCGTGCGACGTTCGCGGCGACGCCCGAGCAGGCCGCTTTACGCCCCAAAACGGTGACCCGCTGGCCCAACCTGTTGCTGGCGGGCGACTGGACGGATACAGGCCTTCCAGCCACCATTGAAGGCGCGATCCGTTCGGGGCAAAAAGCGGCCCGATTGGTGCTGTCCAGGACCTGAATTTCGCCCATGAACCAGATCATTCTCGAACGCGAAGGAACAATCGCCGTCGACAAGATGCTCGGCGGCGCGACCGCGGCGCTGCTCAAGCAGCAGCGCGCCGACGGCCATTGGGTGTTCGAGCTCGAAGCCGATGCGACGATCCCTTCGGAATATGTCCTGCTGGTTCACTATCTCGCCGAGACTCCGAATCTCGAACTGGAGAGAAAGATCGGCAACTACCTTCGCCGCATCCAGGCGGATCACGGCGGCTGGCCACTGTTCCATGGCGGTCCGTTCGACATTTCCGCGACGGTCAAGGCGTATTTCGCGCTCAAGATGATCGGCGACGATATCGATGCGCCGCACATGAAGCGCGCGCGCGAGGCGATCCATGCCAAGGGCGGCGCGATCAAGGCGAACGTCTTCACGCGCATCCTGCTCGCCCTTTATGGCGAGACGTCCTGGATGAACGTGCCGACGGTTCCGGTCGAGCTCATTCTGCTGCCGCGCTGGTTCCCCATTCATCTGTCCAAGATGAGCTATTGGGCGCGCACCGTGATCGTGCCGCTGCTCGTTCTCGCGGCCTTGAAACCGATCGCGCGCAATCCCCGCGGCATCCATGTGCCGGAGCTTTTCGTGCCAGGCGTTCCGGTAGTCTCGCCGCGCGCACCTCATCAAAGCCGCGGCTGGTCTGCTTTCTTTGGAGCGCTGGATTGGATCCTGAAGCGCGTCGAACGGCTCTGGCCCAGGAGTTTGCGCAAGCGCGCGATCGAAAAATGCGTGAGCTGGACCACCGAACGGCTCAACGGCGAAGATGGCCTCGGCGCGATCTATCCCGCAATGGCCAACAGCGTGATGATGTATGACGTGATGGGCGTGCCGGAAAGCGACCCCAATCGGGCCGTCGCGCGCAAATCGGTCGAACTTCTGCTCGTCGTCAAGGATGACGAGGCCTATTGCCAGCCTTGCGTTTCACCAGTGTGGGACACGGCCCTGGCTGCCCATGCGTTGATGGAGGCAAAGAACGACGCCGCCGATTCCGCCGTTGCGCGCAGCCTCGAGTGGCTAAGGACGCGCCAGGTCCTGGACGTGAAGGGCGACTGGGCGGAGGAGCGGCCGAATGTGCGTCCGGGCGGCTGGGCCTTTCAGTACAACAACGCCTATTACCCGGACCTGGACGACACAGCCGTCGTCGTCATGGCGCTCGATCGCGCACGCGAGCGAACAGCGCCCAACGCCGACTACAAGATGGAGATCGCGCGCGGCCGCGAATGGGTCGAAGGCCTGCAGAGCAAGAATGGCGGCTGGGGCGCGTTCGATGCCGACAATGCCTATTACTACCTGAACAACATTCCCTTTGCCGATCACGGTGCGCTTCTCGACCCGCCGACCGACGATGTCAGCGGGCGCTGTATTGGCATGTTGATGCAGCTCGGCGCGACGCCGGACGATCCGCATGTTGCGCGGGGCGTGGAATTTCTGCGCCGCTCCCAGCTACCGGACGGCAGCTGGTTCGGACGCTGGGGCGTGAATTACGTCTATGGCACGTGGTCCGCACTCGCCGGTCTCAATGCAGCTGGTGTTGGAGCTGACGATCCGATGATGCGACATGCCGCCAGATGGCTGACTGAGATCCAGAACAAGGATGGCGGTTGGGGCGAGGATTGCGACAGCTATCGGCTCGACTATAGCGGCTATCACCACGCGCCTTCGACGGCCTCACAGACTGCCTGGGCCTTGCTCGGACTGATGGCTGCGGGCGAGGTCGATTCGCCGGCCGTCGCGCGCGGCATCCGCTATCTCGCGGCGACGCAGGCGGATGACGGTCTGTGGCCGCAGGAGCACTACACCGGCGGCGGTTTCCCGCGCGTCTTCTACCTGCGTTATCACGGCTATCCGAAGTTCTTCCCGCTCTGGGCCGTCGCGCGCTACCGAAATCTCAAGGCCGGCAATTCGCGGCATGTTTCCTACGGTCTGTGATGTCGGTAATCGCCGTCACAGGGCTGGCGCGTGAAGCCCGCATCGCGCGACGCGCGCGCGCGGTGCCGGTCATCAGCGCAGGCGACGCGCAGCTTCTGACAAACCGTCTAGAAGAGGCGATCCGCGCCGGCGCGAAAGGCATCGTCAGTTTCGGCATCGCGGGCGCGCTGGCGCCGCTGCTGAAGCCGGGTGACGTCGTGATCGCGACGCACGTCGTGCATGGGGAGGAACGCTACGCCACTGATCCCAAATGGACGGCCATTCTTCGCCAGAAACTGCCGCTCGCGACGCCTGCAATCATCGTCGGCCATGGCGAGATCGTCTCGCATATCGACGGCAAGCGCCGCCTGTTTGCGCTGTCGGGCGCGCATGCTGTCGATATGGAATCCCATATCGCCGCGCGCATCGCCAAGCGGCACAACATCCCGTTCGTCGCGATCCGTACCATCTCTGATGCGGCCGCGCGCGGATTGCCACCGGCGGCGCTCATTCCGCTCAAGCCGAACGGGCGAATTCAGCTTGCCGGCGTGCTGAAGTCGGTCGCGAGCGAGCCGCTGCAGATTCCGGACCTGATGACCACCGGCCGCGAGACAGGCAGGGCGTTCCGCGCGTTACTCCGCTGCCGCAACGCTCTCGGGCTTGGCCTTGGCTGCCCCTATCTCGGCTAGCTTGTTCTCGACATGGCTCGAGAACACATATTCCGCCGGACGCTGGTTCGACGTGTCGATGTCCGGTTTCATCGGGCCTGAGGTTTTCACGCCGCGGACGGCGAGCGGGATCAGCTTGTGCGGATGCTTGATCGAATCGATCACGGCAGTGCCCTCGAACCCGCAATGGACCATGCAGTCCTTGCACTTCTCGTACTTGCCGACGCCGTATTTGTCCCAGTCGGTGCCGTCGATCAGTTCCTGGAACGTCTTCACATAGCCTTCGCCGAGCAGGTAGCAGGGCTTCTGCCAGCCGAACACGCAACGCAGCGGCATCGACCAGGGCGTGCACTCATAGGTCTGGTTGCCGGCGAGGAAGTCCAGAAACAGCGAGGACTGCGTGAACTCCCAGTTCTTGCCGCCGTTGCCGCGCGAAAGGATGTCGCGGAACAGGTTCTTGGTGCGCTCGCGGTTGAGGAAGCTGTCCTGGTCGGGCGCGCGCTCATAGGCATAACCCGGCGAGATCGTGATGCCGTCCAGCTTCATTTCCATCATCGTGTCGAAGAACTTGGCGACTCGCTCGGGAATGGCGTTGGAGAACAGCGTGCAGTTGATCTGCGTGCGGAAGCCCTTGGACTTGGCAAGCTTGATCGCCTCGATCGCCTTCTCATAGACGCCGTCCAGGCACACGGAGTGATCGTGCATGGCCTTGTCGCCGTCCAGATGGATGGACCAGGTGAAGTTCGGGTGCGGCTTGTACTGGTCGATCTTCTTGGTCATCAGCAGCGCGTTCGTGCACAGGATGACGAACTTATTGCGGTCGAGCATGCCCTGAACAATCTGCGGCATCTCGCGGTGCAGGAGCGGTTCGCCGCCGGCGATCGAGACGGCTGGCGCGCCGCACTCGTCCATCGCGTCCATGCATTCCTGGTACGACAGGCGCTGGTTGAGGATCGCATCGGGGTAATCGATCTTGCCGCAACCGGCACAGGCGAGGTTGCAGCGGAACAGCGGCTCCAGCATCAGCACGAGCGGATAGCGCTTCCTGCCGGTCAGATGCTGCTTCATCACATAAGCGCCGATGCGCGCGGCCTGTTGAACCGGAATTCCCACGATGTTCTCCGTTCCTACGCCGCGGGGGCGCGATCGTTCCTGAGCTCTGCCGGCAGGCGGAACTCGATATGTTCTTTCTTGCCGTCCATTTGCGTCACTTCGACGGGCTCGATCCGGCCCAACGCCGCGATCACGTCCTCGACCAGTCTTTCGGGTGCCGAAGCGCCTGCGGTCAGGCCGACGACCTTCTTGCCGAGGACCCATTGCGGATCCAGCTCGCTGCCGTCCGCAATCAGGTAGCTCGCAATTCCCTCCTCGCGGCCGATTTCGCACAGCCGATTCGAGTTCGAGCTGTTCTTGGCGCCGACGACTAGGATCACATCGGCGATTTTGGCCAATTCGCGCACCGAGGTCTGGCGGTTCTGCGTGGCGTAGCAGATGTCGGTCGTCTCGGGTCCGACGATGTCCCTGAACTTGGCTTTCAGCGCCAGGATGACGTTCTTGGTGTCGTCGATCGAGAGCGTTGTCTGGGTGATATAGGCGACCGGCGTCTCGACCGGAATGTCGAGCGCAGCGACGTCGGATTCGGACTGCACCAAATGCACCGGCGCCCCGACCTGACCCATCGTGCCTTCGACTTCTGGATGGCCCGCATGGCCGATGAGAATCAGCTTACGTCCGCTGCCGGCGTAGCGCTTGCCCTGGTTGTGAACCTTGGAAACCAGCGGGCAGGTTGCGTCGAGAACGGGAAGCCCGCGGGCCTGCGCGTCCTTGACGACCGCCTGCGGCACGCCATGCGCGCTGAACACGGTCACGGCTCCATCGGGAACTTCGTTGAGCTCCTCGACGAAGCGGGCGCCCTTGTTCTTCAGCGTGTCGACGACGTGCTTGTTGTGGACGATCTCGTGGCGGACGTAGACGGGTTCGCCATACTTTTCGAGCGCGCGCTCGACGATGTCGATCGCCCGCACGACGCCGGCGCAGAATCCACGGGGTTGGGCGAGAACGACTCGCATCAAGACTCCTGTCGTGGGGCAATCTTTGCCCGGATCGGTGCCTATAGCCAGCATCTGGGTGCGGTGCAACCGGCACAAGATTACAACAGTGCGACTAGCATTTACCCCGTTTGGCAGTTAGGGCTGCCCTCGAAGCAAGTCGAATATGTTACGCTGGGTATCTCGAAATTACCCCTGCCGAGATTGGGGGAATAGGTCCGGCGGGTAGCACGGGGTATTCATGGTGAGTTCTCAAGGCGGGGCGCCGCGACTGTCGGCAAGCTCTCCCTCCATCGCGTTGCCAAGTGCCATGCAGGACGCCGCACGGATCGTCGACGCCATGCTGGATCGCGTCCTGCCCAAGCCGCACGGCCTGCACGCCCGGGTCCAGGAGGCAATGCGCTACGCGACGTTCGCTGGTGGCAAGCGGTTGCGTCCTTTTCTTGTCCTGAACTCCGCCAGGCTCTTCGGCGTCGAGGTTGCGCGGGCGGCCCGTGCCGCCGCAGCCATCGAAGTGCTGCACACCTATTCGCTGGTCCACGACGATCTACCCTGCATGGACGATGACGATCTGCGCCGCGGCCGGCCGACGACGCACATTGCGTTCGACGAGATGACGGCGGTCCTTGCCGGCGACGCGCTGCTGACGGTCGCGTTCGAAATTCTGGCCCACCCTGAGACGCACCCTTCGGGCGACGTGCGCAGCGCTCTTGTTCTGCGCCTCGCGCAAGCCTCGGGCAGCGATGGCATGATCGGTGGACAGATGATCGACATGCAGGCGGCGCAGAACGCGTTCGGCGCTGACGAGATCATCCTGCTGCAGCGGCTCAAGACGGGGCAGCTTTTTGAGTTCTCCTGCGAGGCAGGCGCAATCCTCGGCCAGGCCGGGCAGGAAGACCGCGACCGCCTGCGTGCCTATGCGCGCGACATGGGTCTGGTGTTTCAGATCACCGACGATCTGCTCGATGTCACGAGCACGGCGGAAAAAACGGGCAAGGCCGTCGGCAAGGACAAGGACCAGGGCAAGGCGACCCTGGTCTCGATCATGGGGATCGACGGCGCCCGCGCGGAAGCCGAAAAGCTCGCCCGCCGTGCCGCCGCCACGCTTGCCCCCTACGGCAACGCCGCGCCCGAACTGTGCGAACTTCCGCTCTTCTTGCTCGACAGGGAATCCTGATGTCAGACATTTCGAGGACGCCGCTGCTCGACGAGATCAAGGTACCAGCAGATCTGCGGCGCCTCGCATCGTCGAGCCTTCGACAAGTGTCCGACGAACTGCGCACCGAGCTGATTCACGCGGTCTCCGAAACCGGCGGCCATTTCGGTGCCGGTCTCGGTGTCGTCGAGCTCACGGTCGCGCTGCACTATGTGTTCAACACGCCGGACGATCGCGTGATCTGGGACGTCGGCCATCAGGCCTATCCGCACAAAATCCTCACTGGACGCCGCGACCGCATTCGCACTATCCGCAAGCCCGGTGGCCTTTCCGGGTTCACCCGCCGCAGCGAAAGCGAATATGACCCGTTCGGCGCAGCGCATTCTTCGACGTCGGTGTCCGCCGGTCTCGGCATGGCCGTCGGGCGCGATCTCCTCGGCAAGGACAATCACGTGATCGCCGTGATCGGCGATGGTGCGATGAGCGCCGGCATGGCCTATGAGGCGATCAACAATGCGGGTGCGCTGGGTAGCCGGCTGCTCGTGATTCTGAACGACAACGACATGTCGATTGCGCCCGCGACCGGTGCGCTGAACAAGCATCTCAACGAGCTCACGGTGACCAAGTCGGGCTCGAACACGATGTTCGAGAAACTCGGCATGCGCCACATCGGGCCGATCGACGGACATGATGTGGACGTACTGGTGCATGTGCTCGAGGAAATCCGGGACGACAAGGAAGGCAGCCCCGTGCTGCTCCATATCGTCACGCGCAAAGGCCATGGCTACGCGCCGGCCGAGGCCGCTTCGGACAAGGGTCATGCCGTGGCCAAGTTCGATGTCGCGACCGGCGTTCAGGCGAAGGGCAAGCCGGGAGCGCCGACCTACACCAAGGTCTTTGCAGACGCCTTGATCGCCGAAGCCAAGGCCGATCCGCGGGTTGTCGCAATCACCGCTGCGATGCCGTCCGGCACCGGCCTGGACGCGTTCGGCAAGGCGTTTCCCGAACGCACCTTCGACGTCGGCATCGCCGAACAGCACGCCGTGACATTCGCTGCCGGGCTCGCGACCGAAGGGCTGAAACCTTTCGCCGTGATCTATTCGACGTTCCTGCAGCGCGCCTATGATCAGGTCGTCCATGACGTGGCCATCCAGAACCTGCCGGTGCGTTTCGCGATGGACCGCGCCGGCCTTGTCGGCGCAGATGGCGCGACGCATGCGGGAAGCTTTGATCTCGCCTACCTCTGCTGCCTGCCGAACTTTGTCGTGATGGCCGCCGCGGACGAAGCCGAGCTGATGCACATGGTGGCAACCGCCGCCGCTTACGATGAAGGCCCGATCGCTCTGCGCTATCCGCGCGGCGAGGGCACCGGGGTCGCATTGCCGGCGCGGGGCGAGGTCTTGCCCATCGGAAAGGGCCGCATCGTTCGCGAAGGCAAAGAGGTCGCCATTCTCAGTCTGGGCACCCGCCTTGGCGCTGCGCTGCAGGCTGCCGACCAGCTCCGTGCGCAGGGCATTTCCTGCACCGTTGCCGATGCCCGTTTCGCCAAGCCCGTCGACGAAGATCTTGTCCGCCGTCTGGTGCGCAACCACGGCATGCTCGTCACCATCGAGGAAGGTTCTGTCGGCGGGTTCGGCTCGCATGTCCTGCATTTCCTTGCGAACGAAGGCTTGCTGCGTCCCGGCCTGGAAGTCCGCACCATGACGCTTCCGGACATCTTCCAGGAACATGACGATCCGGCGCGCCAATATGAAACAGCCGGCCTTGCCGCCGCGGACATCGCGCGCATCATCGGCGCGCACTTCGTCAAGAAGGCATCCGCGCGAGGCTAGCCGGCAAAATTTCGCCGCGATTGCCGCGTATGCGCGTCAGTTCCCGGCAGGTTCATGGAGACCCTGATGCACAATTTGATGATCAAGCTTTCACTCGCATTGGCGCTGGCCCTCACGCTTTTTGCGCCCGCCGCGCAGGCCGACGCCGCCGATCCGGCGACGCCTGCGGTGCAGACGTTCTACGCCGCGCTGCTGGACGGCATGAAGGGCGGCAAGACGCTCGGCAACCAGGGGCGGTATGACAAGCTAAAGCCCGTGATCGAGCAGACCTTCGATCTCGGCACGATGATCAAATATGCCGTCGGGCCGACCTGGACCACAGCTTCAGCGGACGACCAGAAAGCGCTTTCCGATGCATTCGCGCGCATGACCATCGCCCAGTACGCCGGCAATTTCTCGAACTTCGACGGCGAGAAGTTCGTCGTCGAACCCAAAGCGGACATTCGCGGCACGGACCACTATGTGAAGACTTCGCTCGTCGCGAAGGACCAGACCGTGCAGTTCATCTACCGCATGCGCCAGTTCGGCAATGACTGGAAGATCATCGACATCCTGCTCGAAGGTTCGATCAGCCAACTGTCCGTCTATCGCTCGGATTTCGCCGCCACGCTCAAGACTGGCGGCGCTGCGGCGCTCGTCAAGAAGATCAACACGCTCGCGGACAAGGCGCTGAAGGGCTAGTTCACGCTTTCTGCGGTGGCGGGCCCATCAGGGCCGGCAGGAAGAACAAGGTCGTCACCAGCGTCCAGGCAAGCGAGATCATCAATAACTCGCCCATGCTGGCGGTGCCGGGGTGGCTCGACAGCCACAGACTGCCAAAGCCCGATGCCGTGGTCAGCGCGCTGAAGATCACGGCCCGCGTCAGGCTCGACTGCAACAGGTCGATCTGGCCGGCGCGCCAGGCCATCACGAAATAAATGTTGAAAGCGACGCCGATGCCGAACAGGAGCGGCAGGGCGATCACATTGGCAAAATTTAATTGCAGCCCGATGGCGACCGAGGTCCCCAGGGTGAGAAGGCCCGTCAATACCAGCGGGATGATCGTCATCATGACGTCCTTGGCGCGCCGCAGGACGGCGATGAGCAGCAGCGTGATCACGACGAAGGACAAGACGCCTGCCTCGATAAAGGCATCGACGATCGTGGTTCCGGATTCGCGAATGGAAATCGGTGCGCCCGTGGCCGACGGCACGAGCTTGAGCACGGTCTTGCTGAACTGGGCGAGCGAGGTGTTGCTGCCCGACGTATCCCTGGGGAACACCTGAATGCGCGCCGAGCCGTCGGCGGCGATCCAGTCCTGCACCATATCGGGCGGCATGGATGCGATCGTGACGGGCGCGGCCTGCAGAGACGCGCTCATCTGAGCCAGCATGATCTTCATTCCCGGCACCAGAGCCGCCGCCGCGCGCGCGCGCAGGGCCGGCGAGCCCTGCGCCAGATGCGTCAGAACGTCTGCGAGACGGCCGGCTGCTGCCGCCGCCACCCCACCGGACTTCGCGGCGTCGCGCAACGCGGCGGCCGTAGCGGTCAGACTCGTAACGATTTCGGCGTCACTTGGTTCGGGCTTGGTCGTGAACGGGTTGATTGTGGCATCTAGCAGCATGTTCGCATCGCTGATCAGCGCGAGCTTGCGCGTCTGATCGGTGGGCACGAAATCGGCCAGCGTGATCGCCTGGCCAACCGAGGGAATGTCAGACAGCTTCTGTGACAGAGTCTTGGCCGCATCCAGATTGGGCGCGAGGACATCGATCGTATTGGGCGAAGTCTGCGGATCCTTCATCAGGTCGAGAATCGTCGAAACCGACTCCGTCCTCGCGCTGCGCAGGTCGAGCGGGTTGAAATCGAACTTCACGAAGGTGACGAGGATCAGCGCAACGACCGCCGCAAGGGCGGCGACAGCGATCACCTGCCGGCGATGCGAGACCATGATGCGGTCCACGGTCTCGAAGAAGGCAAAGCCGATGCCCTCGGCCTCGCCGCTCGGTTTCACGATCATGAGCAGTGCCGGCAGCAGCGTGATGCATAGAATGAACGCCACGATCATGCCGATGCCGGCGACGAGACCGAGTTCAGCGACCCCGACATAGCTGGTCGGTAGGAACGAGAAAAAACCCGCCGCGGTAGCGGCTGCGGCAAGGGCGAGCGGCGTGCCGACGCCGCGTCCGGCGCGGATCAGGGCCGGGCGCAGATCGTCTTCGGCGTGCCGTTCCGCGCGATAGCGCACGCAGAACTGAATGCCGAAATCGACGCCGATGCCCACAAACAGCGCGACGAACGCAATCGAAATGATGTTGAAGACATGTGCGGCCATCAGCCCGAGCGCCATGGTGATCATCAGTCCGGCGACCAGCGTGATCAGGATGCAGGCGATGATGCGGAACGAGCGCACCGCCAGCCACAACGTCAGCAGCACAGCCAGGAGCATGGCGCTGACCATGAGTCCCGCGCGATCGGCGAGCGTGCCGAACTCTTCGTCCGACAGCGGTACGGGCCCGGTCAGCCGCACGCGCACGCCGTTTTCGGGCGTCAGGTGCAGCGACGCGGCGGCGGCGCGAATGGCGTTCGTCGCAGCCTCTCCGGGTTCGAGCGCGCCGAAGTTCAGTACCGGCTTGACCTCGATGAAGCGGCGCGTTTCCTGTGGAGACGATTTCGCACCCGTGATCAGCGAGCGCCACGACAGTAACGATGTCTGCCCGTCCGCGATTCTGCCGAGCGTGTCGCCGAAACCAGAAATGGGCCGCTGCAGATCGGAGAGCTTCGCCTGTCCGCGCGCCACGCCGTCCAGCGCGGTCTTCAGGCTGTTCATGATGCCGCGCAGGGACGGGTCGGCGGCGAGCGGACCCAGAAAAGGCTGCGCCGCGATCATCTGTTCCGTCGATGCTTTCACATCCTCGTAGGGAAGAAAGAGAAGTCCGTTCTGATTGAAAAAGGCTCCGCCATCCGGACGGCGCACGAGCGTGAAGAACTTCTTCTGTCCCGAAAGGGCTTCGGTCAATGCGGCGGTGCCGGCCTCGGCCAGCTCCGGTGTGGCACCATCGACCACGACGAGGATCAGGTTGACCTGTTGCGGGAACAGCTTGTCGAAATGGTTCTCGCGCACGCGCCAATCGACCTTGTCCGAGATCAACTTGGTGCTGTCCGTGTCCATGTTGAAGTTGGCGGCTGTGTAGAAGCCGGCGGCGATGCCGAGGGCGATGCAGAGCGCGGCTATCCGCACGGGCATGCCGCTGCATACTGCAACAATGCGTTCGACGATTGTCATACCTTTGTGTAGCGGACGGCTAGAAGTCCGGCAAACCCTGCACGTCCGGCTCGCCGTTGCGGATTTCCGCGTCGCGGGACTGGCGGTAAAGGCTGCGCGTCGTCGCGTAAAGGTCGATCGATGACCTCTGAATCTCGCGCAGGGCATTCACGCTCTGGGATCTTGCGTCCACGAACGCCAGTGCGTTGCGGCCCCAGGAATAGTAGAACTTATGATGCCAATGGACGTAGCCGAGCGGATCCAGATAGTGATCGACGAAACCGCCCGCTATATCGCGCGGCACTGCCGGTCCCAGGAGCGGCAGGACGAGATAGGGCCCCTCACCGACGCCATACCATCCCATCGTCTGGCCGAAATCTTCCTGGTGGTACGGCATGCCCCACCCAGTGGCGACATCGAATACGCCCGCGAAGCCCAGCGTCGAGTTCGCCGCAAAGCGTCCGATCGCCTCGCCCCCGCGTTCGAAATTGCCCTGCAGGACGTCGTTGGCGAATGTCACCGGCAGGTGCAGGTTGGTGAGAAAATAGTGCAGATGCTCGCGGATCGGGCCCGGTGTGATGCTGTGGTAGAAGGTCGCCACCGGCAGAGCGACTTGATTGTCCAGGGCGTGATTGAGCGAGAAGACGTCTCGGTTCAGGGGCTCCAGCGGATCGTTCTGCTCGATCGCTTCGGGCGATGTCGAACATGCTGCGACCCACGCGCCAACCGCAACCACCGCCGCCAGACGGACAATGTTCAAGAACTTCCCCAAAACTTGGCCCACCAGGCTCGCTCGAGCCAACACTAGCGACACTTTCGGGTTCCCGTCTATGGCTGGGAAACGAGTGGTTTGATGTACAAAAACTTCGCGCAGGGACACATTGTCTCGGTAAACAGGGTGCAAGCCCGCTCGTCACCTGCATCGATGCCTTCGCCTGTCGAAAGGTAAATTGGGCCGCGGACCTGCTGCACCCGTGGTGTGGGCAATCGTCAAGAGTGGCGGTCAAATTTGTCGGCGGGATAGCCCAATCTGCGCCCCATGACGGCGTGGGGCGCGGACAATGCCCGCGCTTGCGGCGGCAGGCGCAAGATACTTACTATTCTAACTGCAATTGGACCTATTGCGAGACCGCCGCCAAGGCGGCAAAACCGGGAAACGGCAGGGAATGAAGACGCAACCGCACGCGCGCGCACTGCCCGGTTCGACGTGACGCGCATCGACTCGCATCAGCATTTCTGGCGCCCCTCGCGCGGCGACTATGGCTGGCTGAATGCGGCGGACTTTCCCAAGATCGCCCGCGACTTTCTTCCCGGCGATCTCGCCTCGCTGCTGCATGCGGCAAACATCGATAAGACAGTTCTGGTGCAGGCCGCGCCGACCACGGCGGAAACGGCGTTCCTTCTGGAACTCGCGCATGCGACGCCCTTCGTTGCTGGCGTCGTCGGCTGGGTCGACTTCGACGCCGGCGATGCGGCGAGCCAGATCGCGCGCCTGTCCGCGGATGCGAAGCTTGTCGGGCTTCGGCCGATGATCCAGGACATCGAGGATCCCGACTGGATGCTGCGTCCCGAACTCGCTCCGGCGCTCGACGCGATGCAGCGTGGCGATCTTTGCCTCGATGCGCTCGTCAAGCCGCGTCATCTTCCCGCGCTCAGCGAGTTTCTCGATCGCCATCCCGATCTCCCGGTCGTCATCGACCATGGCGCCAAGCCGGATATCGCCGGACATGGGCATGAATTGTGGGCCGTCTACATGACTCACATCGGCCGCAGCACGAACGCCGTGTGCAAGCTCTCCGGACTTGCATCGGAAGCCGGCCCCGGCTGGAACACAAAGGGACTCAAGCTCTATGTCGACGATCTGCTGGAGAGTTTCGGGCCGTCGCGCATCATGTGGGGCAGCGACTGGCCGGTGCTCAATGAAGTGGGGGACTATGCGTCCTGGCTTGCCGCGGCCGAGGAACTGACAGGACACCTCACACCTGCCGAGCGCGAGCAGATCTTCGGCGGCACGGCGTCGCGATTTTACGGACTCGACGTATGAGCTATCCGACTGCCACGCAGGACGAGATCGATTTCTTCAACGCGCATGGCTGGCTAGTCATCGACAATGCGATTCCCGGCGAACATCTGGATGAGATTGAACGCCACTGTGACCGGATCCTCGCGGACAAGGAAAAGCTCGCCTATGACTGGGCCTGGTCGAAGGACGAGGATAAAGACCATCGTTCCTTCCGCATCGTGCAGTCCTCGCCAAGCTTTGTATGGAAGGACATCAAGGACGCGCCATACCGCAAGTGGCTCGTGGAGTTCGGCTCGGCGCTGATGCACCAGAAGCTCGAATTCTGGTATGACCAATTCCTCGCCAAGCCGCCGGGAAAGAGCTCGCCGACTTTCTGGCATCAGGACGAGGGTTACTGGGGCACCAACCTGAACGACAAGGGCGCGACCTGCTGGATTCCGCTCCAGGACGTGACGGTCGAGAACGGCTGCATGCATTTCATCGACGCCGGCCACAAGGACGGCGTGCTCGTCCATCGCAGTGTCGAGGGCGTGCAGAGCGATCTTCTCACCTGCGATCCCGACGAAAGCCGCGCCGTCGCCTGTCCGATCGCGCGCGGCAGCGTCACCTTCCATCATTCCAAGACACCCCACATGACGCCGGCCAATGCCTCAAAGAGCTGGCGCAAGGCGGTCAGCAATCACATGCAGGCCGTGGGTGCTGGCGGCGAAGGCGGCCACTACCCCTGGAAGGTCTATGTCAATCAGCGCACGGGCGAGCGCATAGTGCCGACGTCCGGCGGCGTGCCGCGCGAGCTGATCGAAGGCCGCAAGAAATTCTGAATCGGATATCACGGAGCAGGAAATGACCGAATTCAACGGCCTGGGACTGCATTTGGGAAATCTGTCGCGCTTGTCGCGCGCCAAGACGCGTTCCATCAGTCCCGAAAATTTCACCGGAGAAAAGGGCAAGGGCGGCATGTCGACCGACGGTCCGGCGGCGAACGCCGCGCGCGGACTCGGCATCGGCTGGAAGATCTCTCCGTACATCATCATCGCGCCGGGCGAGACGCGCGAGCTAGCGAACATCGAAGGCATGGGCGCGATCCAGCAGATCTGGATGACGATGGCCGGCGGCAAATGGCGTCACTCGATCCTGCGCGCCTATTGGGACAATCAGGAGCAGCCGTCGATCGAGTGTCCGACGGGCGACTTTTTCTGCGTCGGCTGGGAACGCTTTGCACAGGTCTCCGCTCTGCCCGTCTGCGTCAACCCGGGCCGCGCCTTCAACTGCTACTGGGAGATGCCGTTCCGCAAGCGTGCGCGCTTCACGATGACGAACCTCAGCGACGAGCGGATCATCCTCTATTACCAGATCAACTACGCGCTGACGGACGTGCCCGACGACTGCGCCTACTTCCACGCCCAGTTCCGCCGCGCCAATCCGCTTCCCTACAAGGAGGTGTTCACGATCCTCGACGGCGTGAAGGGACGCGGCCACTATGCGGGCACATACATGGCCTGGGGCGTGAACAATTCCGGCTGGTGGGGCGAAGGCGAGATCAAGTTCTTCATGGATGGCGACCAGGAGTTTCCGACCGTCTGCGGCACCGGCACGGAAGACTATTTCTGCGGCGCCTTCGATTTTGATCCCGGCGTCGTCGAGCGTGATCGACCCGGCGGCTCGGCCTATGTCGAGTTCACCACGCCCTTCGCCGGACTGCGCAGGTGATCCGGCCCGACGGCGTCTACAAATCGCAGACGCGTTTCGGCATGTACCGCTTCCACGTGATGGACCCGGTGCGTTTCGAAACCGATCTGCGCATCACGATCCAGGCGCTCGGCTGGCGCACGCACAAGGATCGGCAATATCTGCCTCTGCAGGACGACATCGCCTCCGTCGCCTATTGGTACCAGACGCTTCCGACCGCGCCGTTCCCGGCGCTCCCCGACCGCGACTACCTGGAAGTCATCTGAACCATGAGCTCAGGCAGGCACGAATCCCATCTCACAATGGGAACGAAGGCGGTTTACGGCACAGGCCAGTTCGTCGACGCGGTGAGCGCCGGCGTTCTGAGCACGTTTCTTCTCTTCTATCTGAACCAGGTCTGCGGGATGCCCGGCGCGCTCGCAGGCGCATCGTTATTCCTTGCTCTGGTCGTCGATGCCTTCATCGATCCGCTCATGGGATCGATCTCGGACAATACGACATCGGCCTGGGGCCGGCGTCACGGATACATGATCCTCAGCATCATTCCCATAGTGCTTGGACTCGGCCTTCTGTTTTCAATTCCCAAGGGGCTGAGCGCGCCTGAGCTGTTTGTGTATGCGACGGCGATGGCGCTTCTGCTTCGCATCGGACTGTCGGGCTACATTGTTCCCTACATCGCGTTGGGCGCCGAACTCACCGACAATTATGTCGAGCGTTCGTCTGTTGTCGGCTGGCGCATGTTCTTTGGCGTGTTCGCATCGCTCACGCCGATCATCCTCGGCTACAGCGTCTTTCTCTCCGGGACCAACCTCTACAACCGAGCGGCCTATATCCCGTTCGGCTGGACGTGTGCGTTCATCATGGGCGTGCTGGGCGCCGTTGCTGCGTTCGGAACGCTTTCGGCGCGCGGCCGCCTGCACAAGGCGACGCCGGGCATCGATCATCCGCTGCGGCGTCTCTTCAACGAAGTCGTCGAGGTGTTCAAGAACCCGTCGTTCCGCTTGCTCTTCTCCAGCGTGCTGATTTTCTTCATCGCGCAGGGAACGGCCACCGCGCTCGGCCTGCACGGCGGCAAGTTCTTCTGGAGGCTGACAGTCGGCGAGATCCAGTTGCTGGCCATCGCCATGCTGGTTGGCGTCATGGCCGGCATTCCTCTGACGGGTTTGCTTGGTGCGCATGTCGAAAAGAGGACGATGGTGATCTGGAGCCTGGTCTACATCGTCGTGACGCAGGCCGGCTGGCCGATCCTGCGCATTGCCGGCATCCTGCCGCCGGGACCGATCACGATCATCGCGCTGACGACAAACTCCTTCTTTGCCGGAATCGCCATCACCTTTCTGACTGTCGGTTTCCAGTCGATGATGGCCGATGCTGCGGACGAGCATGAACTTCTGTTCGGCGCTCGCCGCGAGGGGCTCTATTTCGCGGGTCTCAGCTTTTCGACCAAGGCGGCGAGCGGACTTGGCGGCTTCATCGCGGGCCTCGCGCTCGATGCCATCGCTTTTCCCGCCGACCTCGCCTCGAAGGGCGGCGACAAGGCGCATCTCGCGCTCTCGACCGTGAACGATCTGGGCTTTATCTACGGCATCGTCCCGGCTGCGATGACCTGCGCCTGCATCGTGCTCACCATGTTCTATCGCATCGACCGCAAGGCGCATGCGAGCATCCAGGCCGACCTCATCGTGCGCCGCACGGAAATCACAGTTGTCTTATCGCCACCGGAGAACTGACATGCCAATCAAGAACCGCATCACCGAGATGCTCGGCGTCGAATATCCCATCGTCCAGGCGCCGATGGGCTGGATCGCGCGCTCCCAGCTCGCCTCCGCCGTGTCGAACGCAGGCGGCATGGGCATCATCGAGACCTCGTCAGGCGAACTCGACGTCATCAAGGTCGAAATCGCCAGGATGCGCGAGCTGACGAAGAAGCCTTTCGGCGTGAACGTCGCACTCGCCTTCGTGCGCGATCCCGGCATCGTGAAGTTCATCATCGACCAGGGCGTCAAGTTCGTCACCACGTCGGCTGGCGATCCGCAGAAGATCGTGGGGCCGTTGAAGGAAGCCGGCCTCACCGTGTTTCACGTCGTGCCCTCGCTGAAGACCGCATTGCGCGCAATCGAATGCGGCGTCGATGGGTTGGTCGTCGAGGGCGGCGAAGGCGGCGGCTTCAAGAATCCGCGCGACGTGGCGACGATGGTTCTGCTGCCGCTCGTCTGCGAGAAGGTGAAGGTTCCTGTAATTGCTGCGGGCGGCATGGTCGACGGCCGCACCATGGCGGCGGCCTTCATGCTTGGCGCCGAGGGCATCCAGATGGGCACGCGCATGGTCTCGTCGGCGGAGTCGCCGGTGCACATGAACTGGAAGAACGCGATTCTCTCGGCTCAGGAAACCGATACGGTGTTTCTCAACCGCTTCGGCCCGGGGCCGGCGCTGCGCGCACTGCGCACGGAAAAGACGACGCGCATTGAAAAAGAACCGCCGCCGAACATCATGGCGGAGTTCGGCAAGGCGACGGATCTGTATTTCGGTGGCGATATGGAAGCCTCGATTGCGCTGTCCGGACAGGTGGCAGGCCGCATCGACTCGATCAAGCCCGTGGCGCAGGTGATCAGGGAGACGATCGCCGAATTCCACGACACGATCGCAAAAGCTGCCAGGCAGTACGCGTGAGGGTAGCTACCCCTGCCGCGTGTTGCTCCAGATCACTTGCCCGATGCCGAGAAGCGCGAAGATCGCGCCGTAGAGAATCCAGTGGTGATCGCCGACCATGAACGACTTGTCGTTTGGTCCCGTCAGGTGCAGCCCCTGCAGTGCCCAGAAGCTTCCGCCGACCACCATCAGCACGCCAAGCAGGCTGCTGACGATCCGCATCACGATGTTGAAAATGCCCCGCATGTTTCGTCCCCATTGTTGAGGCCGACAGACTAGCTCTTCTTGATGCGTTCGTCTCGTAAAGCTGTGCGGCGAACCTTGCCCGCATCATCACGAACATTTTCCCGTACGAGCTCAAATGTTCGCGGGCGCTTGTAAATCAACAAGCGCTCCGCCAGATGCCGATGCAGGTCGTCGAGGTCGAGCCCTTCGCGCGGCTGGATGATGGCGTGGATCTGGTTGCCGAGTTCCTCATGCGGCAGGCCGATGACGGCGCTTGAGGCGACAAGCGGGTGCTCGTCGAGCGCCGCTTCGATTTCCGCCGGATACACATTTGCGCCGCCGACCAGGATCATGTCGGTGCGCCGGTCAGCGAGATAGAGATAGCCGTCCTCGTCGAACCATCCGATGTCTCCGAGACTCTCCCAGCCGCCGGGCAAAGTCCGCGCCTCGGCGCCGACATAGCGATAGCTCGGCGGCAGCGAGGGATCGCGCCTCAGATAGATCTCGCCGGTCTCGCGCGGCCCGAGCATCTTGCCGTCGGGACCGAAGGCTTTCATCTCGCCGAGCGCCAGCGGTTTTCCGACCGAGCCCTTGTGCGCCATCCACTCGTTGCCGTCGATGACGGTGATCGTCTGGGCTTCGGTGCCGCCATAGAGTTCGAGCAGCTTCTCGCCGCCCAGCCACCCGATCCATTCTTCCTTCAGCCAGGGTGGGCATGGCGCCGCCATGTGCCAGACGGTGTGCAGCGAGGAGACGTCGAACCCTTCGCGGTTCGCGAGCCGCCAGATGCGGCTCATCATCGTCGGCACAAGATAAAGCCAGGTCGCGCGATGCCGCTCGACGAGACGCAGCGTTTCCTCGGCGTCGAACTTGATCATCAGAACGACGTGCGCCCCGGCGTGAAGGGCCGATGCCGTCAGGCCGAACGGGGCGTTGTGATAAAGCGGGCCCGTCATCACAACCGTGTCGCTGCCGCTGTAGCGCCACAAAGCACCTTCGCCCGCGCCGACGGCGACGACGCCGGGTGTGCCGGCGACGATCAGCTTTGGCCTGCCGGTCGAGCCGCCGCTCGTCGGCGCTTTCCAGTGCGGCGCAATCGCGTCAGGCAGATCGGTCTCATCCGTCGACGCGGCGAGCAGTGCATCGGGTGAGACGATCGGCCTGCCGGCCTGGACCGACGCGTCATTGCCGATCACGAGCGGGGAATTGGCCAGTTCGATGATGGCTTTCATTTCATGCGCGGGCAGGCGCCAGGACACGGGCTGCGGCGTGGCACCGATCTTCCAGCACGCAAATTCCGCTTCGATGAAACCTATGGAATTGGGAAGCGCGATCGTGACGAAATCGCCTTGCTTGGCGCCGTGCGCGAGCAGTCCGCGCGCCATCCGGTTGGTTCGGGCATGCAGTTGGCCGAAGGTGAGCGTCTGACCGTCTACCGTCAGCGCAGGCGCATCGGGCTTTTCCGCCGCGAGCCGCGACAGATTTCGTCCGATCGACAAGAATTCCACCGGTGGCGCACCCAGAGACGACATGATCAGCTTCCCGTCTTCATCTTGGCGATGCGTTCGTCGCGCAGCGCGGTGCGGCGCACCTTTCCGGCATCGTCGCGTACATTCTCCTCGACCAGCTCGAAGCTGCGCGGCCGCTTGTAGGTGACGAGCCGCTCGCCCAGATGGCGTTTCAGCTCCTCCAGATCGAGGCCCTCGCGCGGCTGGATGATGGCATGCACGCGATTGCCGAGATCGTCGTCCGGAAGACCGATCACCGCGCTCGAAGCCACGAGCGGATGTTCCTCCAGCGCAGACTCTATCTCTGCCGGATAGACGTTCGCGCCGCCGACCAGGATCATGTCGGTGCGGCGATCGGCGAGATAGAGATAGCCGTCTTCGTCGAACCAACCGATGTCGCCGATCGATTCCCAGTCGCCATTGATCACGCGCGGCGTCGCTCCGACATAGCGATAGGTCGGCGGCAGTCCGGCCTCGCGCTTCATGTAAATCTCGCCCGTCTGGCCCGCGGGCAACTCCTCGCCGTCCGGACCGAACGCCTTCATGATGCCGCCGGCAGCCACGCGCCCGACCGAACCGCGATGCTTGAGCCATTCGCTGCCCGACAACGTCGTCGAAGCAAGCCCTTCGGTGCCGCCGTACAGCTCCCAGATCACTTCTGGTCCGAGCCAGTTGATCCATTCTTCCTTGAGCCATGCGGGGCAGGGCGCAGCGAGATGCCAGACGGTGCGAAGCGTCGAGACGTCATACTTGGCGCGCACGTCTTCGGGCAGGCGCCAGATGCGGCCCATCATGGTCGGAACGAGATAGAGCCAGCTCGCGCGATTGCGTTCGGCCTCGCGCAACGTCGCTTCGGCATCGAATTTCGGCATCAGCACGAGCTGTGCGCCGATCTGAAGCCCGCCGAACGCGGTGATGAACGGACCGTTGTGATACATCGGCCCGGGCATCAGAACGATGTCGTCGCTCTGGATGCGCCAGAAGGCTGGCGATAGGCCGTCGACCAGACCTGGCGTACCCGACACGATCAGCTTTGGCCGTCCCGTCGAACCGCCGGAGGTAGGCGCCTTCCAAGACGGCGAAACCGCATCGGGCAGATCGCTGTCGTCGCTCGACGCTTCGAGCAATTCGTTCGAGGACACGACGGGCCGTTCGCAGTCGAACGGCACATTGCTGACGACGATCGGCGTCTCGGCCAACTCCACGATGGCATTGAGCTCGGCCAGCGGCAGGCGCGACGAAACCGGCTGCGGCACGGCGCCGAGTTTCCATGCGGCGTAGCAGGCTTCGATGAAGGCGACGGAGTTGGGCAGCGCGATGGTGACGAAGTCACCGAACTTGACGCCCTTTTGCGCCATGCCGCGCGCCATGCGGTTGGTGCGGGTGTGCAGCTCACGCCAAGTCAGCGTGGTACCCTCGCACGTCACGGCGGGTGCATCGGGTTTTTGTGCCGCTATGCGCGCCAGCGCCGCGCCGATGGAAATCGGATCTGTTGCCGGTTGCGACATGTATTCCTACCCCGCCTGAACTGGGGCGTCTCAAGCGCCCACGGACGCCATCGTTGCGAGACGCGCCGCGCGAGTCAAACGCCCTGAAGCAACCAGGACGGCGCTAACGAAACAGGCCGCTGTCGCCGAGGCCGTCGAAAATGAACTGCATGGCGAGGGCGGCCAGCAAAACGCCCGAAACGCGCGCGATGACGTTGGTGCCGGTTTTGCGCAGCAGCCGCATGAGAGGTTCGGACGCCAGCATCGAGACCAGCGTGATCAGCATGACTGCGCCCAGTGCCGCCAGCACCATGGCGGAATCGACAGGGTTCTTGGACTTGCTCATCAGAAGGACGATGGCCGTCATGCTGCCCGGCCCGGCTGTCAGCGGGATGGCTAGCGGAAAAACCGCGATGTCCGTCTCATGGCTCTGCGCTTCGCTCGCCTCCGTGCTCGTGATGGACGAGATGGCAGAGTGCTGCGCGAGCAGAAGATCGGCCGCCACCATCAGCAGAAGCACGCCGCCTGCGGTGCGGAACGCCGGCAGGCCGACGCCGATGAGATTGAGAAGCTGAATCCCGCCGAGCCCGAACGCGAGAAGGACCACCGTCGCAACCGCGGCCGCCGTGAAGGCGAGAAGGCGCCGATGCTTGGGCGTGAAGCCCGTGGTGAGCGCCAGGAACATGGACGCCACTTCCACCGGCCCTACCGCAACGAACAGCGTGGCCAGTGCGGTCGGGAAGATGTGGAACACGTCAGTCCTTGAGGAATGAGATCATCGCCGGTATGGCGCTGCGGTCCTGTATCATGAACATGTGGCCGCCGTCGAAGAATTGCAGCTTCGATCCCTTGATCCGCGCCGCCATTTTTTCCTGCGTCGCGGGCAGCGCGATGCCGTCGAAGCGACCCGCGGCAATCATCACCGGACAATCGATCTGGTGCAGCCGGTCATAGGTGTCGAGTCCTGCGCGCGCCGCGAGCTGGCGGCGATAACCCATCGCGCGGCCCGGCTCATCGGCAAAGGGATCTGTCGCGGCCATCGCGACGAACTGCTCATACATCAGCGGATTTGCCGCCTGCCACGCCGCGTCGCGGCGCGTGTCGTTGATCGGCATCATGTGGCGCGCGCGTTCCTCGCGGCCCATATGCTCGATCTCGTGGAACGGATAGGACGCACCGCCCGCTCCGCCCGGCGAGGTGCAGGCGAGGACGAGCCGCTCTACCTTGTCCGGATGCCGCAGCACGAATTCCTGCGCCACCATGCCCCCGAACGAAACGCCGAGCACCTTGGCGCTCTTCCAGCCGATGAAGTCCATCAGCCGTGCCGCATCGTCGGCATAATCCGCCATCGTGTAGGGCATGTCTGGCTTGGACGTCTGGCCAAGCCCGCGTTGATCGTAGCTGAGAATGTCGAACGCCTTGGGCAGAGGCCCGTCCATCTGGTTCGGCTTTGTGCGCAGGTCCGCGCCGGAGCCGGAAATGAACAACAGCGGCGGACCGGAGCCCGCACGCTCGTAGTAGACGTCGAGATCGGCAATGCGTGCGAATGGCAATGGAGCCTACCGGAGAAAAGTGTTTCATCCCGGGCGAGCTTCGCGCGTTGCGCGAAGTGGGGGAAGGGGACCCAGGCGGAGAATTGGTCTTTGCACCTGGGCTCGCTTCCCTTCGTGATGCTGGCGCATCACGAAACCGGGAGTGACAGAATCACCGCATATCCGCGAACTTCTTGCCCTCTGCCGCGAGTTTTTCCAGCAGCGCGGCAGGCTTGAACGCATCGCCCATCGTTGCCTGGAATTCCTTCAGCTTGGCGACAACCTTGTCGAGGCCGACGCTGTCGGCGAAGTGCATCGGGCCGCCGCGATAGACCGGCCAGCCATAGCCGTTCACCCACACCACATCGATGTCGGACGGACGGATCGCCTTTTTCTCTTCCAGGATCTTCGCCGCCTCGTTGATCATCGGATAGATGCAGCGTTCCAGGATTTCGTCGTCGCCGATCGTGCGCGGATTCTTTCCCGATTTGCTGACGAAGTCCTTGATGATCTTTTCGGTGACGGGCGACGGCTTGGCGTTGCGGTTCTCGTCATAGTCGTAATAGCCGGCGCCGGTCTTCTGGCCGCGGCGGTCCGCTTCGCACAGCACGTCGCGGATCGTCTCGCCGTGCGACTTTTCCTTCACCCAGCCGATGTCGAGGCCGGCCAGGTCGCTCATCGCGAACGGTCCCATCGGGAAGCCGAAATCGTAGAGCACGCGGTCGACATCCCAAGGCATCGCACCTTCGAGCACCATCTTCTGCGCCTCGCGGCCGCGTGCTCCCAGAATGCGGTTGCCGACAAAGCCCGGGCAGACGCCCACGAGAACGGCGATCTTGCCGATGGTCTTGGCGAGCTTCATGGATGTCGCGATCACTTCCTTGGAGGTGTGATCGGCGCGCACGATCTCCAGCAGCTTCATGACGTTGGCCGGCGAGAAGAAGTGCAGGCCGATGACTGACTCCGGACGCTTCGTCACGCTCGCGATCTCGTCGATGTTCAGGCCCGAGGTGTTCGTCGCGAGAATTGCACCCGGTTTGCAGATCGCATCGAGCTTGGTGAAGATTTCCTTCTTCACGTCCATGCGTTCGAACACGGCCTCGATCACGAGATCGCAGTCCTTGAAGTCTTCCATGTTGAGCGAGCCGGTGATGAGGCCCATGCGCTTGTCGACTTCGGACATCGGGAAGCGGCCGTTCTTGGCGCTGCGCTCGTAATTTCCGCGCACGACTTTCAGACCGCGGTCCAGAGCCTCCTGCTTCACTTCGACGATGGTCACCGCGATGCCGGCATTGACGAAGTTCATCGCAATGCCGCCGCCCATCGTGCCGGCGCCGATGATGCCGACCTTCTTGATGGGGATCAGCTTGGTGTCGTCCGGCACGTCCGGAATCTTGTTCGCCAGTCGCTCGGCGAAGAAGTAGTAGCGCTGCGCCGCCGAATGTGGGCTCATCATGACGTCCATGAACAGCTTGCGTTCGGTCTTCAGGCCTTCTTCGAAGCTCTGGTTCACCGCCGCTTCGATGCACTGGATGTTGGCTTCTGGCGCCTTGAAGCCGCGGAACTTGCGCGCGTTCGCCTTGCGGAAGTTAGCGAAGATTTCCGGATGGCCCTTGGCGGCTTCGAGTTTGGCGTTGTTCTCGCGCACCTTTTTGAGCGGCTTTTTCTCGGCAAGGATCTGGCGGGCGAAGGCGACGGCCTTCTCCTTCAGCTTGCCTTCGTCGGCCAGCGCATCGACGAGCCCCATTTCGAGGCATTCCTTGGCCGGTACGTGCATGCCGCTCGTCACCATCTCGAGCGCCTTCTCGACGCCGGCGATGCGCGGCAGACGCTGGGTTCCGCCCGCGCCCGGGAGTAGACCGAGATTCACTTCGGGCAGACCGCAGCGCGCGCTGGGTACCGCCACGCGGTAATGGGCGCAGAGCGCAACTTCGAGTCCGCCGCCGAGCGCGGTGCCGTGAATGGCGGCAACGACAGGCTTGGGCGAGTCTTCCATCATCGCTTGCACGTCGAACAGGCTCGCGCCCTTCTGGGCGCCGCCGAATTCGGAGATGTCGGCGCCGGCAATAAAGGTGCGTCCCTCGCAGATCAGAACGATGGCCTTTACGGAAGGATCGGCGATCGCCGCCTTGAAGCCCTCATACAGGCCGTCGCGCATGCCCGATGACAACGCGTTCACCGGCGGTGAATTCAGCGTGATGATTCCGATCTCGCCGTCCTTGGAGAAATCGGTAACCGGATTGATGGCCGTCATGGCGGGCTCCCTCGACACTTTTGTGGATATTTGGCCGACAAAAAATCAGCCTTGGGGCCAAGAGTCGAGTCGTATTCCCAAAGCCCGTCCTGCCGCAGCGTCGCGCCAAATTAATGCTTCCTGACGCCGAACCCGTTTAGAGTCCGGTTTAAGGAGGCATTCCATGAAGGACTGGTCCACCGTCAATATCCCCGACCAGACGGGCAAGCTTGCCATCGTCACCGGCACCGGTGGGCTCGGCTACGAAACGGCGCTGGAAATCGCCAGCCGGGGAGCCGACGTCATCCTGGCTGGCCGCAACGCGCGCAAGGGCGCGGACTCGATCGCCAAAATTCGGGCCGAGGTGCCCGACGCGAAAATCCGCTTCGAGGAACTCGATCTCGCCAGCCTCGGCTCGATCGCAGTCTTCGCCGAGCGCGTAAAGGCTTCGCACGGTGCGCTGCACGTGCTGGTGAACAACGCCGGCGTGATGACGCCGCCTGTGCGGCGAACGACGGCTGACGGATTCGAGCTGCAGTTCGGCACCAACCATCTGGGCCATTTTGCGCTCACCGGCCGCTTGCTGCCGCTGCTTCGCGCCGCCGACCGCCCGCGCGTCACCACCGTGAGCAGCGGGATGCATCATATCGGCCGGATCCATTTCGATGACCTGCAGTTCGAGAAGAAATACCGTCCAGCCGCCGCGTACGGCCAATCCAAGCTCGCCAACCTGATGTTCGCGTTCGAGTTGCAGCGGCGCAGCGACGCAAAGGGCTGGGGCCTGATGTCGAACGCGGCCCATCCCGGTTACGCGCTCACCGACCTCATCGCCAATGGCCCCGGTGCGAAGGGGCTGAACTATCGCTTCAGCAAGGTCCTCGCCAAGTTCCTGGCCCATTCCGCGGCTGCGGGCGCGTTGCCGACGCTCTACGGCGCCATGTCGATCGATGCGCGGCCCGGCTCCTATTACGGGCCGACTGGAACTTTCGAACTGATCGGGCCGCCCGGAAAAGCACGCGCCTCGAAACGCGCGCTGGACAAGGACGTCGCTGCGCGCCTCTGGGATGTGTCGGAGAAGCTGACAGGCGTGCAGTTCCCTTGAATTCGTCGTCATGGACTGCCTTGAGCCGCCCATCCATCGCGCTCACGTCTGCGAGCGCAGATGAGTCTCTTTGGTGCGAGGACGCACGCCGGATCGAATGCCGGGTCGAGCCCGGCCATGACCACTTAGGGCGTGTTTCAGCGGAATGCCGGAAATCCTCGCTTCATGCCCTTGCGTCACGCTTGGCTTGCGTCGTGCAAGGTCTATCGTTCTCCAAAATGCGGAGGACGCCATGAGCTACGAACACATCAAATACGAACTGGAAGGTTCGATCCTGACGATCACGCTCAACCGCCCGGACAAGCTCAACGCCTATACCGCGATCATGGGCCAGGAAATCGAGGACGCGTTCCTGCGCGCCGATGAAGACGACGCGGTGCGCGTGATCATCGTCACCGGCGCGGGCCGCGGCTTCTGCGCGGGCGCAGATATTTCCGGCGGCGCCAATGCGTTCGATACGAAGTCGGGCGGCACCGCCATGTTCGCCGGCACAAGAGCCAGATCATCGCGCGGCGGATTCGTCGAAGCGATCTTCAATTGCCGGAAGCCCTCGATCGCGGCCTTCAATGGCGCCGCAGTCGGTGTCGGCGTCACGCTCGCGCTGCCGATGGACATCAAGATCGCGTCAAGCGAAGCCAAGTTCGGTTTCGTCTTTGCGCGGCGCGGACTTGTGCCGGAAGCCGGCAGCGCCTGGTTCCTGCCACGGCTTGTGGGGCTCAACCAGGCTCTGCGCTGGTGCCTGTCGGGTCGAGTGTTCGGCGCCGACGAGGCGAAAGAAGGCGGCCTTGTTTCCGAAGTTGTTGCACCGGAGCGGTTGCTCGCGCGCGCCAGGGAAATCGCGATGGAGATGGTCGCGAACACCGCGCCCGTGTCGCTCGCACTCACGCGCCAGATGCTGTGGGGCTACTCCGCCATGTCGCATCCGTTCGAGCTGATGAAGATCGACGGACCGCTGTCGGTCGAACTCGGCGCAGGGCCGGACGTGAAGGAGGGCGTTTCGGCGTTCCTTGAGAAGCGCAAACCGAAATTCCCCGGCAAGGTCTCCAAGAACATGCCCGCCGGCTACAAGCCCGCGCCGCGCTAGCCCAGATCCTTCTGGATCTGCAGCGCGAGATCGCAGACATACGGATTGGTCTTTCGTTCCCAGCCGAAGTTCGACATCTGTCCGTGGCCGGGCACGAAGTGCATGTCGTCGCCGAGCGGCCACAGCCGTCCGGTGATCGAGTCGACCAGCTGCTGGTGGTTGCCTTTGGGAAAATCCGTGCGTCCGACCGAGCCCGCGAAAAGCACATCGCCGACGAATGCCACCTTGGCGTCTTTGTTGAAGAAGACGACATGGCCCGGCGTGTGGCCGGGGCAGTGGCGCACGCCGAGTTCCGCCTCGCCGACCGTCACCGTGTCCCCGTCCTCGAGCCAGCGGTTGGGCGTGCAATTCTCCGAGTCGCCGAAACCGGGGCGCTTGGCGTTGCGGCCCATCTCGTCGAGGAGATAGGCGTCGTCCCTGTGCGGGCCCTCGACGGGCACGCCGAACTCGCGGGCCAGCTTGGCGGCACCCCCGGCATGGTCGAGATGCCCGTGCGTCAGGAGGACCTTCTCCAGGGTCACCCCTTCAAGCTCCAGGGCCTGCTTGATCCGGTCCAAGTCCCCGCCAGGGTCGATAACGGCTCCTTTTTTGGTGCGCGTACACCACACCAGCGAACAATTTTGCTGATACGGGGTGACCGGTAGGATTGCGGCCTTGATCGGGGTCATATCCATGCCATCTCAAATAGTGGTAACAGCCGCGTCCGTCCAACCTTGGTTAGGGTTTTGGTGGTAAACTGACGAAATTAGCGGTCGTTTTGTTGACAATGTTTGGTGTTTTCTTGCCAGCGAGTTGTTAAGGACGCCGTCACGAAAGTGCAACAGCAGAGGCCTATCTGACCTAAAAAGGATAGTAGATTCAGCGGGAAATCTTGGATTTGACCCGTCGGACTGTTACGGTTGGGTTGGCTTAAAAGGTTAGAGTGGGATTGAAAATGAGGGGAAGAATCCGCAGCGCATTGTGCGCCGTCGCGGGGTCTCTCGCTATCGCGGGAGCGGCCCATGCGGCCGGTCCTGTGGCGACGTCTTTTGACGTCGCGTCACTCTCCATGCCGGATTCGTCCAGCCGCGGCGGTGCGCCGGTCGATCTCAGCCAGTCGCTCGCGCTCCCGTCGCTGTCCTACGGTCCGCCGGATACCAGCCGTGAAACGATTTCGAACTTTGCGACCAGTGTTGCGCTGCTCAACGGTCTGGATCTTCAGGTCGGTTACAAAGTCGATCTGACGGGCCGCGTCGCATCGCTCGATGCGCCCGCCTACAACGGACTGTTCCTCAGCGCATCGGCGCTCGACGCGCCCTACGCATCGCTCGCGAGCGGCGGCGACTTTGTCGGCGCGACGGCGGCATTGGCGAACGACCTGCATCTGACATTCGGCGGCGCCAGTCTTGCGCCGGGTTACTCGACCTATTCCGCCGACGCCGCATCTGCGCTTGCGCGTATCGGAAGCGGAGAAAATCCATTTAGCCTGCGCGCGGCGACATCGCTGCTGGGCGGCCTGACATGGGATCTCGGCAAATGGGCGGGCATCGGCGTCACTGCATCCCAGACCTCCGAGCATGGCGGCGTGCTCGGAACGCCGGTGGCTGGCGTGAACGCCAACACGACCGCGCTCGGCGTCACCGCGCATGTCGCGTTCGGCAATGGCTGGGTGACAACGGCCTCCTACAACGAAGGCATCACGCAGCTCGACATCAAGCCGGGATTCACGCCGTCGCTGGCCGACAGCCTGCGCACGCGTTCCTACGGCATCTCGATCGCCAAGAACGGTCTGTTCGGCGATGACGCGCTTGGCCTTGCGGTCTCGCGTCCGGCGTTCGGCGCCGACGGCAGCGTGTTCCTGACGACTCCGTCCGGACAGGGCGCTTCGCAGTTCTTCTCGCGCAACAACCTGATGAACAGCGCGACACCGGAAACCGACATCGAAGTCGGCTATGTCACGACCTTCCTCGACGGCTCGCTGGCGCTGCAGACCAACGCCTCGTATCAGATGAATTTTGCGGGCCAGAACGGCGCAACCTCGGTGTCGCTGCTGTCGCGGGCGCGCATCAAGTTCTAGCGGCGCGACGGCGCGCATCTAAGCGTTGCCCCGAACCCTGCGCTTCGCTACAAGCCCAGCATCTCAAGCCATTACCGTAAGGATCTCGCATGGCCGGGCCGCAATATGTTTATGTGATGAAGGGTCTGTCCAAGACCTATCCCGGCGGCAAGCAGGTGCTGAAGGATATCTGGCTGTCCTTCTATCCGGGCGCCAAGATCGGCATCGTCGGCGTCAACGGCGCGGGCAAATCCACACTGATGAAGATCATGGCGGGCCTCGACACCGAGTTTACCGGCGAAGCCTGGGCTGCCGACGGCGTGCGCATGGGCTACCTGCCGCAGGAACCGCAGCTCGATGCGACCAAGAACGTGCGCGACAACGTCATGGAAGGCGTGGCCAAGAAAAAGGCTCTGGTCGACCGCTACAACGAGATCGCGTCGAACTATTCCGACGAGACCGCGGACGAGATGGGAAAGCTCCAGGACGAGATCGAGGCGCAGGGCCTTTGGGATCTCGATAGCCAGGTCGATCAGGCGATGGACGCGCTGCGTTGCCCCGAGGGTGATGCCGAAGTGTCGACGCTTTCGGGCGGCGAGCGCCGCCGCGTTGCGTTGTGCAAGCTGTTGCTCGACGCGCCGGACATCCTTCTTCTCGACGAACCGACCAACCATCTCGACGCGGAATCGGTGGAATGGCTCGAGCATACGCTGCGTGAATACAAGGGCTGCATCATACTCGTTACCCATGACCGCTACTTCCTCGACAATGTGACCGGATGG
>Ga0265339_10000367_pt1 | contig 35426 bp, 33 predicted proteins | sample 4CB219metaG_FD_202085 | JGI IMG/M metagenome (GOLD analysis project Ga0265339, IMG submission 202085) | Rhizosphere microbial communities from Carex aquatilis grown in University of Washington, Seatle, WA, United States - 4-CB2-19 metaG | ecosystem: Host-associated > Plants > Roots >... | reverse complement strand
ACGTAGTCTGGTAAATCGGCACGGCGCGCGACCCGGTGGCCGGGTCAGGCGATTGGCCGGCGTGGACGGCAAGGGTGGCAAACTGGCGCTTCTCTTCTGACATCGTGATCTCCTTCGCTCTTCAGTGTGTGAATGTCCATCGTTGAATCTGGGTGTCCCATCCTTGCGACGCTTTTGCTTCTTGTCGCAAGGGTAGGATCGCTCGAATCCCGCCAAAATCAAAAACCCGAATCCTCTTCGAGGACCCGGGCGGCCTTTTCAAGATCGGTTGCGTTTAACGCATTCGCCTCTCGATATCAGCACGGACGGGTCCGCATGCCAGACACGCACACATGCACATGGCCATGACCTCAATTCCGTGTTTCTTTGAGAGACGCATTGAAGGAAGTATCGCGGATGCACCGATGCGTGTCAAATGAAGTTTCTGCGAAAGGCCGCACGGTGGACCAGGCTCAGTCTTCGGCCTTCCACACATAAGCTCCAGGCTGCGGCAGTCCGATATGCGACAGCACGCGATTCACAAACTGCGTGGCCATGGCATCGGAGTCGACCGGCTTGTTATAAAACGCCGGAATCACCGGAAATATAGTCGCGCCCGCCTCTGCAGCCAACGTCATGTTGCGCAGATGAATGCGATTGAAGGGCGTCTCGCGCACACAGAGCACCAGCGGCCGCCGTTCTTTCAGTGTGACATCCGCCGCGCGCGCAATCAGGGAGTCGGCCAGTCCGTTGGCAATCGCCGCCAGCGTCCCCATCGAACACGGCAGCACAATCATTCCGTTCGAAGGATGGCTGCCGGAAGCGATGGCCGCGCCGATATCGTTATCGGCGAGTTGACGCGTCTTGAGCGGCGCTGCGCCCAGCAATTTCTCCAGCAACCCACTGCGGCCGGAAACACCCAGTTCCTCGGCCATCACGCGCAGCGAATTCTCCGACGCAACAAAATGCACGCGGGACACACGCTCGTCCGCCTCCAGAGCGCGCAACATTTCGCGCCCAAAAACTGCGCCTGATGCGCCGGTGATGGCTACGGTGAGATTCATGGTCCTTCGATCCTTCCGCCTTTCAACCGCAATGCCCAGAAATACCGCGAGCTCGCATCCTCGGCTTCGACCCAGAACCTGGGTTACATTCCAGCACACGCGCCGGAGGCGCCATGGTCATCAGCCCCGCGCTTCAGCGTGGGGTAAAGGTCCAGGAAATCGACCCAAGTCCCGTAGGGACGACGCCTACTCCCCTCATCCAAAGACATAGCGCTCGTCATATGCGATCCCGCAATTGCGCAACAGCGACGTAAACTCCTCCTCGAAATTGCGTTTGCGATGATGCTCTTCCTGGTTTCGAATGTACTCTCTCACAACCTCGACCTGCGAAGCGCTAACACTGAACGCTCCGTATCCTTCCTGCCACGAAAATCCAGGCCCCATCCATCGCGAAGAATTCCCCTTGAGTTTCTGAACCGCATGGGCCAGGGTGAAATCCGCAGGCAACGTAAAAAGCAAATGGACGTGATTCGCCGTTCCGCCCGTGGCAGTGAGCGGGAAGCCCTTGCCCCGAGAAATGCCGCCCAGGTAGGCATAGAGATCCTCCGTTCGTTCGGCAGAAATCAGCGGACGGCGATCTTTGGTGCTGAAAACACAATGAATGAAATTGTTCGCATATGTGTGAGACATGGACACCGTCCCTACGGGACTCCCCTTTTCCAATCGCGATTTCCTCCCCACGCTGAAGCGCGGGGCTAATGAACCTTGCGCCTACGGCGCACAAAAAGTCGCTCCCGATGCACCGGTGATGGCGAGGCGAGGTTCATGGCTTCCGAATTACAGTGGTTGGCGGAAGTATTGGAACCGAAAACGAGATCCTACTAACCGTGGAGTTTTCCGCTGAATTACTGATTTTTCCGGAAGCCTCAAATGCGGCTATTACCTTAATTCCACCGCCACCACCTCGTTCTGACTTCTTAGCGGCAGTGACTGCGACATCGAAATTCACTCCCTGAGTTCGATTTACAAAGTCATCTGGTCCGTCCCAGGCCGGACTAATGACACCGTAACCAGACGATTTGCTGTCCCATTCCTTTTGAGCGGACATTATGCCCCTCATAATCTGCACAAGCGTGGTTTGGACAAACTCCTCAAGTTCCATTCGTTAGTCTCCGGCCAGTGGCATATTTCCCATCGCACTACCCCAGAACTCTCGCAAAAATCGCATCCACATTGCCCAACTGCCGCGTGTAATCGAACGTCTTCGTCAGCTTCTCCGGGCTCAGCAGCGCCGTGATCTTCTCATCCTTCGCCACTTCGTCGCGAAACACCAGGTCATCCTTCCAAGCGCGCATCGCATGGGCCTGCACCAGCCGGTACGCATCCTCGCGCAGCATCCCCGCCTCGGCCAGGTCCAGCAGCAACTGCCCGCTGAAAATCAGCCCGCCCGTCGACTCGAGATTCTTCTTCATCCGCTCGGGATACACCAGCAAACGGTCAATCAGATCCGTCGTCTTCGCCAACAGATAATCCACCAGGATCGTTGAATCGGGAAAAATCACGCGCTCGACCGACGAATGCGAAATGTCCCGCTCATGCCACAGCGGAATATTTTCAAACGCCGCCTGCGCATTCCCGCGCAGCACGCGCGCCAGCCCGCTGATTTGTTCGCTCGTGATCGGGTTCTTCTTGTGCGGCATGGCCGACGAGCCCTTCTGCTTCTCGCTGAAGTACTCCTGCGCCTCGCGCACCTCGGTTCGCTGCAGATGCCGTACCTCTACCGCGATCTTGTCGAGGGTGCTGCCCAGAATTGCCAGCGTCGAAATATATGCCGCGTGCCGGTCGCGCTGGATCACCTGCGTCGTAACCGGCGCGGGCTTCAATCCCAGCCACGCGCAGATGCGCTCTTCATGCTCCGGTTTCAGGTGCCCAAACGTTCCCACTGCACCCGAAAGCTTCCCGACGCGCATGTCTTCCGAAGCCGCATCGAAGCGCACAACATTGCGCTCCATCTCCGCATACCAGTTGAGCAACTTGAGTCCAAAAGTTGTCGGCTCGGCGTGAATCCCATGCGTCCGTCCAATGGTCGGCGTGCGCTTGAACTCGATGGCCCGGCGTTTTAGTACCGCCAGCAGCGCCGTCAATCCTTCGCGAATTAGCTTCGACGCCTGCTTCACCTGCAGAGCCTGGGCCGTATCCACAACGTCATTCGACGTCATGCCGTAGTGCAGCCACCGCGATTGCTCTCCGAGCCCTTGAGCCTTCAACGATTCCGAAACCGCCGTCGTGAAAGCGATAATGTCGTGCTTCACCTCGGCTTCAATCTCATGGATGCGCTCGACGGTGAAACTCGCCTTGGTGGCAATCGCCTCGGCGGCCGCCGCGGGCACCACGCCATCCTCAGCCAGCACCGCGCTCGCTGCCGCTTCCACCTCAAGCCAGCAGCGATACTTGCTTTCTTCGGTCCAGATAGCACCCATCGCCGGGCGCGTATAGCGTTCAATCACGAGCGCACTCCAAGCACAGCCGCGTCGCGCGCAGCCTGCCAACTCCCTGCCAACTCTTTGATTGTACGAGGAAAGGGTGCCTACCCAGACTCGGAGTGCAACCGCTGCCTTCTCGCCCGCTAGTCCCTGGGCCCTACGTCCCTGCTTTGATCCCAAACCGCCGGTTCAGCTCGTCATATAGCAGCCCGCACCCGGGCTTGTAGGGCTGGAACCACTCGCCGTCAATCACCAGTTGCGGCACCGCCCGCTTGCCCACCTTCTGGATCACCATTGCCGATGCGGCCGGGTCCAGGTCCACGTTGATCTCTGTATAAGAAATGCCGTGAGAATCGAGAAACTGTTTTGCCGACCGGCAATCCCTGCACCAGGTCGACGTGTAAACCCGTACGTCCATGACAGACATTTTACCCAGCCCCGCTGCTATTCTCTGTGATGCATGACATCTTCGATCGACGCAGACACAATCAAGAGTTTGCTCCACCTCGCTCCTCACCCAATCGAGGGAGGCTCCTTTCGCCGCACCTACACCTCCGCTGATACGCTCGATCTGCCCCGCGGGATCCGGCATGCCGGCACCGCCATCTACTACCTGCTCGAGGCTGGAACCTTCTCCGAAATGCACGTCCTCGACTCCGACGAAATTTTCCACTTCTATTTCGGCGACCCCGTCGAAATGCTGCAACTCTACGAGGGCGGCGGCTCCGCCGTCTTTACTCTTGGGCCGGATTTACAAGCGGGCCAGCACGTCCAACTCGTTGTGCCCGCCGGCGTCTGGCAAGGCACCCGGCTCATCGGTGACGGCAAAGTAGCCCTGCTCGGTTGCAGCGTTACGCCCGGCTTTGATTTTGCCGACTACCGCAACGCGCCTGCCAAAGAATTGATCGCGAAATGGCCAGATCAGGCCGAGAGAATCAAGGCTCTGACAAGAATCTGACTCACCGCCGCTCGCGAAAGAATGCCCGCAGCAACTCCCCGGCTTCCTCCGCCAGAATCCCCTGCTCGACCGCCATTTGATGATTGAGTTGCGGATGATTCAGAACCGCCAGCACCGATCCGCACGCCCCGGCCTTGGGATCAGCCGCCGCATACACAAGCCGATCAAGCCGCGCATGAATCATCGCCCCGGCACACATCGCGCACGGCTCCAGCGTGACAAACAGCGAGCACCCATTCAGCCGATAATTACCAAGAATCCTTGCCGCCTCGCGCAGCGCCACAATCTCCGCATGGGCCGTGGGGTCGTTATCGCGCAGCACTCGATTCTGCCCGCGCGCAATGATCGCGCCATCCCGCAGAATGACCGCGCCAATCGGCACCTCGCCGGCTTCGGCCGCGGCATGTGCCTCGGCGAGCGCAGCCTCCATAGCTTCAAGATTGCTAATCATGCCTTTGACAATCCCTGGTCCCTAATTTCTATTCCCTAATCCTTATTCCCTATTCCCTGTCTTTCGGCTGCTGCTGCGTCATGCAGTGCAGCGCCCCCAGCCCCCAGATCAGGTCAACGGAGTGAATCCCAATCACCTCGCGATCGGGAAACACCTCGGCCAGCGTGTTCAGCGCCACACGGTCATTGGGATCGTGAAACGTCGGCATCAGCACCAGTCGATTCGCCAGATAGAAATTCGCATAACTCGCAGGCAGCCGCTGTCCGCGAAACACTACGGGCCGCGGCAAAGGCAGTTGCACAATCGTGAACTGCTTGCCATCCAGCGTTCGCGCCGCCTTCAGCCGGGCCAGATTCTCCGCCAGCGGCTCATGATTTGCATCGCGCGTATTCGGCTCGACTGCAGTCACAATCGTTTCCTGCCCAACGAACCGGCTGATGTCGTCGACGTGCCCATGCGTATCGTCACCGGCCACGCCCCGCCCCAGCCAGATCACCTGGTCTATTCCCAAAAAATCCGAAAAAACCTGCTCCAACCGCTCGCGGCTCACTCCCGGATTGCGCTGCTGCACATCGCTGAGCAGGCACTCCTCGGTCGTCAGCAGCGCGCCCGTCCCATTCACATCGATCGACCCGCCTTCGAGCACAATCCTGCGTGCCTCACCACCAACATCGATCGTCGGTTCCCAAGCACGCATCTGCAACAACTCCGCCACGCGCCCCGGCACCTGGTCGTCTTTGCGCCAATCGTCATACTTGGCCCACGCGTTGAAGCGCCAGTTGGTGATCGCAACCTGGCCCTGCGCATCGCGAACAAATATCGGCCCCGAGTCTCGCGTCCATACGCGATCGGTCGGCCACGCATGAAACTCCACACGCTCCAGATCCGCTCCAGCCCGCTTCAAGATTCCCCGCGCCCGTCGCTCCGCCGCCGAATCTTCCACCAGAATGTGCGCACGCTCGCGCGCCGCAAGCAACCGCACAATCTCCGCATACACCCACGGAATCGGCTGAAACTTTCCCGGCCAGTCTTCGCGATTATGCGGCCACGCCAGCCACGTCGCCTCGTGCGGCTCCCACTCGGCCGGCATCCTAAAGCCCAGTTCTCTAGGAGTATTTTCGTCCAGCGTGCGCGGCATCTCTATTTCTCGTCCTCGCTCGTCCGCACGGGATCCAGAAACCTCTGCGTAATCGGCGCGTACGCATCGATCCGCCGGTCGCGCAGAAACGGCCAGTTCCGCCGCGTTTCCTCGATCAGGCCGAGATCGATCTCGCCCAGCAGAATCTCCTCCGCATCGTGCGACGCCTTCGCGATTACTCGCCCAAAGGGATCGGCAAGAAAGCTGCCGCCCCAGAATTCCAGACCCTGCCCCTCGGCGCGATTCCCCAGCACATCGCCGTTCTCATGCCCCACGCGATTCACGCTTGCCACGTAGACTCCGTTGGCAATCGCATGTGCCCGCTGAATCGTCTGCCACGCGTCATACTGCGCCGCACCAAACTCATCCTTCTCCGCCGGGTGCCACCCAATCGCCGTGGGATAAAACAGCACCTCTGCACCCTGCAACGCCGTCAGCCGCGCGCCTTCGGGATACCACTGATCCCAGCAAACCAGCGTGCCCACGCGCCCAAACGCCGTGTCCACCGCCTGAAATCCCAAATCGCCGGGCGTGAAGTAGTACTTCTCGTAATACAGCGGATCGTCGGGAATATGCATCTTGCGATACACGCTGGCAATGGCGCCATCGGTCCCCAGCGTGACGGCCGTGTTGTGATAGAGCCCCGGCGCGCGCCGCTCAAAAAGGCTCGCGACGAGGGCCACCCGTAATTCGCGCGCCACCTCGCCCAGCACCTTCGTCGAGGGCCCGGGAATCGCCTCCGCCAGATCGAACAAATTCAAATCTTCGCGCTGGCAAAAATATTGGGCACGAAACAACTCGGGCAGACAAATAATCTGTGCGCCTAGCCGCGCCGCTTCGCGAATGTGCCGAACTGCCGCGGCCAGGTTCGCCTCTGGATCGGGACCCATCCGCATCTGCACCAGGCCTACGTTGTATTTGCGCTTCTCCGCCATCTCCGTTCGCTCTTTCTCCCTCAACATACAGCAAGGCCAACCCTCTCATCGTTGAGGATTGGCCTCGTCTGCTCTGATCTATAAGCTCAGACCTCGTCCAAAAGTCCACTGCATGCAATGCCTGCCGCACGCAGTATTTATTCTTCGAGGATCAGCACTGCTGCGGCGATCGTCGTCGTCCACAGTCCGCGCTTGTCGCCCACCGCGCTCTGGGTCACGTTGCTGGTGCGCACAATCTTGTTGCTGATGCGGTAGATCTCTTTCTTCTCGTCCCAGCTCTTGTCCGGATCGAAATCCACATCCAGCGTCGTCGCCAGCATCTCGGCCGCCAGCTCTTCGGCGTACTCGCCGGCCTGCTCTTCCGTCTCGCCAAAGCTGTGGTGCTCGCTGAGGTAGCCGTAGGTGTCGCGATCAGCCGGAATGGCCACGCCAATGCTTGAAACCACCAGCCTATGCGGTTCGCGGGTGGAGTTCTCTGCAATTACCGAAAACACTACTTCGCCGTGATTGAGATACTTGAGGCCTTCTTTGCGCGAAATGACTTTGCAGCGCGGCGGAAAAATCGACGACACGCGCACGAGGTTCTGCGATGCAATTCCTGCATCCCGAAGGGCCAGCTCAAACGAGGTCAAACGCTCTTTGTGTTTGCCTACACCCTTCGTGAAGAACATCCTCTTCGGGACCATGCTTTTTCCCAATTTCTGTGTATCCTCCGTGATATCGACAATGGTGAGTTTCGTTACGTTCCCGCATGAGTTTACAGCATCTTGCCGGTCGGGAAGCGGCCGCATTGCGATTTCATCTTTTGTTCATAACAGAACGCCCTAAATCGAGCGTTTTCGATTATGGCGGCAAGCTGGGACCCGGGAGGTACGCAAAGCCTCCACTTGCTTCGCCGCGTCCAGGGAATGAGGAAAATCCGAGTCGGCGCCGCAACCTTTCCAGGCCATCTGCGTTTGCATCTTTATGACGTCGAAGTTCTGTCTCGGAATCGTTGTCCTCGGCACTGCACTTACCGGCGCGGCCGCTCAGGAATCCGCCCCTCCCCCACCGCCTGCTTCCGCGCGGCTGGCGTACGACACAGCCCCTCCCCGCGGCATTGATCCCTCCCCCGTCCCCCTCGAGTGGGTTCCCCCGGCACTCGCTCATCTCGGCACTGAAGCGACCATGAAGGAGAGCTTCACGCTCGACCGCAATATGTTGAGTGCCACCGCAGCCCTGATGCCGGACTCCGATGCCGACGAGCGCCAGGTCATTCGCAAGCTCGACGGCGTAAGCATTCACACCATGCGCTTTACACCCGCCGGTATTCCCGACGAGGGTGAAGTGGCTTCCATCCGCGCCGCCTACCACCTCCGCGGCTGGAAACATGTCGTCTCCACCACCCAAGCCGGGGGCCCCGTTCATAGCGGAACGACCGATGTGTGGGTTGTCATGGACGGCGTGAACGTACGAGGTGCCGTCGTCCTGGCCGAAACGCCGCGCAGTCTCACGCTCGTGACTGTTGCCGGCAACCTCAACCCCGTTGATATCCTTCATCTCCGCGGCCATTTCGGCATCCCCCGGTTCGAGGGCGACGAGATGCACGAACCCGGATCCCGGTAGTGAGTCGTTGGCCAACGCAACTGTGATTGCGGGGATGCCCAGGAACGCCTCCCAATGACACGCATGCACGATTCAGATACTGTGAAAGCGGATCCCAGACGGGTCGCAAGCAACAAACGATGAAATGCGTTGCGACAGGTTGAACGAAGACCACGGGATACTAAGTCCGAAGAAATGGAAAGCCGGCTAACCGTCGTCTTTCGCGAGAGGACGGCGCGTGGATACTTCAGTTCAGGCGGAAGATGTCATCCGCGCCGGCCGCGGTGGGCTAATGTTGGCGATGCTAGGTGCGGGATGGCTCGGTTGGGGTCTTGGGAGCGCCAATGCATTCAACGTATTTGTTGGACCGGCATTTGGATTCACAGCCCTTTTCCTCTTAGTGTTCTCGTTTTATTTCCTTCGCAAGGGTCGCCAACTCCGCAAATCCAAGCCAGAAATTCGTATCGCCGCACGACAAATCTCGTGGAAATGGTTTTCATTCGTCGTACTTCTGGAAGCTATTGCGATCGTGCTTGCTTCGACGCTGGCCAATCGGCTGCTTCGCGCCGATCTCGCAATGGACTGGTGCGCGCTGATTGCCGGCCTCCATTTTCTGCCACTTGCCAGGGTCCTTCGAGCGCCTAGCCTCAGCGTGCTCGGCATCCTGATGACACTTTGGTGCATTTTCTGTTGGGTGGTTTTTCACTCGACTACGATCGCAATCTCGACTGCGCTTGGAACTGGAATCCTGCTTTGGGGTACGTCTGCCTATTCGTTGCTTCGAGCTCGACGATTCGAACTCGCCCTGCGCCCTTCAGTGAATTCGTGATAGTGCGCAATCAAACATACGGAAGCGGAACCCCAAAGCCAGCTTAGCCGCGCGACGCGGATCCCTGGACGGCCAGTCCACGCACCGCAGGTGCCGGAAGCGAGCACCCATTGCATCAATCTTCAGGCGAAGCGATTGGCCCCACCGCAGGTGGCAGTCCCTTGCCGAGAGTGGGGCAAGTTTGCAAATGTAGAAGTGAAAGGTACATCCCACCCCATGCAAACCAGCTATAACGGGCTCGCGCTGCCCAAAGACGGCGCCGCCATCGACTACGCCAACGGTCAATACACAGTTCCCGACAACCCGATCATTCCTTTTATTGAGGGCGATGGCACCGGCCGCGACATCTGGAAGGCCTCGCAGCGCGTCTTCGATGCCGCGGTCGAAAAGGCCTACGGCGGCAAACGCAAAATTGCGTGGTTTGAAATCTTCGCCGGCGAAAAGGCCTATCGCCAGTTCAGTACCTGGCTGCCGGACGACTCCGTGGCCGCGGCGCGCGACCTGCGCGTCTCCATTAAAGGACCGCTGACCACGCCCGTTGGCGGCGGCATCCGCTCGCTCAACGTGGCTCTGCGGCAGTTGCTCGACCTTTACGCCTGCGTCCGGCCGGTGAAGTACTACCAGGGCGTGCCCAGCCCGGTGAAGCATCCTGAAGCTGTCGACATCGTCATCTTCCGCGAAAACACTGAGGATGTGTATTCCGGCATCGAGTTCAAAGAAGGCAGCAAGGATGTCGCCCGCCTCATTGAGTTCATCAATGAAGATTTGCTCAAAGGTGGCAAGAAGAAGATTCGTTCCGACTCCGGTGTCGGCATCAAACCCATCTCGATCTTCGGCACCAAGCGGTTGGTGCGCTACGCCCTCAAGAGCGCGCTTGAGACCGGCCGCAAGACTGTGACCCTCGTCCACAAAGGCAACATCCAGAAATTTACGGAGGGCGCCTTCCGCGAGTGGGGCTATGAAGTGGCCGTCGAAGAATTTCGCGACCAGACCGTCACCGAGCGCGAGAGCTGGATCCTCGGCAACGTCGACGCGAACCCCGGCATCACCGTCGAAGAGAACGCCGCGCTCATCGAGCCCGGCCTCGAATTCGGCAACCAGGCCTTCCGCGATGCGCTCTACGCTGAGATCAAGGGCGTCCTCGACTCCATCGGCAAAACGCACGGCAACGGCGCGTGGAAGAAGAAGATTCTCGTCAACGACCGCATCGCCGACTCCATCTTCCAGCAGATCATCATTCGCCCGTCGGACTACAGCATTCTCGCGACGACGAACTTGAACGGCGACTACATCTCCGACGCGGCTGCGGCGCAGGTGGGCGGCCTGGGCATCGCGCCGGGCGCTAACATCGGCGATGGCTACGCGGTCTTTGAAGCGACTCACGGAACCGCACCCAAGTACGCCGACAAAGACGTGATCAACCCCGGCTCGGTCATTCTTTCCGGCGTCATGCTGCTCGACTTCATCGGCTGGAAAGAGGCCGCCAAGCTCATTGAAACGTCTATGGAAAAGACGATTCAACAGAAGTTCGTGACCTACGACTTCGAACGCCAGACCGCAGGGGCCACCAAAGTCGGCACCAGCGAGTTCGCCACACGCATTATCGGAAATATGTAAGAACAGTTGTCAGTTTTAAGTTTTCAGTTTTCGTTCTTTGGGAGTAACAGAAAGAGATGCAAGGATGGCAAACTCGTTTCGAGATTTGATTGTTTGGCAGCGTGCGATGCAGCTGGCGGTCTCAATATATCGCCTGACAAAGGATTTCCCTCGCGAGGAAGTGTACGGTCTCACGAGCCAGGCACGGCGATCCGTTGTCTCCATATCAAGCAATATCGCTGAAGGACAAGGAAGGCTTACCGTTGGGGAATTCAGGCAGTTTTTAGGCATCGCCCGCGGTTCAAATTTCGAGTTGCAAACACAACTGGAAATCGCTCGTTCGCTCAAGATGGGCGATCCGAAATTGCTTGACGAGGCGGAAGGACTGTCGCTGGAGGTCGGAAGGATGCTTTTCGGCATGTTGCAGTCAATCAAGGCGACAAAACGTCCATCTCTCGCAACAGGCAAATGAAAACTGACAACTTAGAACTTAAAACTGACAACTGGGGACGGGAGAAAACATGCGTAAGAAAGTAAGCATCGTCGGCGCGGGCAACGTAGGCGCCACTGCAGCACACTGGATCGCCTCCAAGGAACTTGCCGACGTGGCGCTCATTGACGTGGTCGAAGGCGTGCCCCAGGGCAAAGCGCTCGACCTGCTAGAAGCCATGCCCATTGAAAAGCGCGATGTGCACGTGATCGGCGCAAACGACTACGCGGCCACGGCCAACTCCGACATCGTCGTGATCACCGCCGGCATTCCGCGCAAGCCCGGCATGAGCCGCGACGACCTGCTCCACACGAATTTCAAGATCATGTCCGACGTGGTGCAGAAAGTAGTCGCCCAATCGCCGGAGTGCATTCTCATCATCGTGTCGAACCCGCTCGACGCCATGGCGCAGGCCGCCTACCGCCAGGCCGGCTTCAATCGCGAACGCGTCATCGGGATGGCCGGCGTGCTCGACTCCGCGCGCTTCCGCACATTCATCGCGCAGGAGCTCGACGTCAGCGTTGAAAATGTAACGGCCTTTGTGTTGGGCGGCCACGGCGACACCATGGTGCCGCTGGCGCGCTACTCCACCGTTGCCGGCATTCCGATCACGGAACTCATTCCAATCGACCGGCTTGAACAGCTCATTCAGCGCACTCGCGACGGTGGCGCAGAGATTGTGAAGTACCTCAAAACCGGCAGCGCCTTCTACGCGCCATCGGCCGCAGTCACCGAGATGGTCGAAGCCATTCTCAAGGACAAGAAAAAGATTCTTCCCTGCGCAGCTTATCTGCAGGGCGAATACGGTATCGACGGCTATTACATCGGCGTGCCCTGCAAGTTGGGCGCGGGCGGCCTCGAAAAGATCATCGAGATCAAGCTCACCCCTGAAGAAGAAGCTGGCCTCAAAAAGAGCGCCGCCGCCGTCAAGGAGTTGTGCGAAGTCATCGGCGTCTAAATTGTCGTGAGGCCAAGAGTCCTTGGCGAAGATGAAGAGCAATCAAGACAGGCGCCCCGTCAACTCAGGTCGCCTGTTCTTTTTGCTCTTGGATTCATTGCTTCAGGAAGCGCACCACTCCAGGGGCGATCGGCGCGGCGCACTGGTCAGGTGCAAGGTGACCGCAGCCTTCAATCACTTCAATCTGCGACTGCGGAATCAGCTTGTGCATAGTCTCGCCCAGGTTCAAGGGCGTGATGCGATCAACGGAGCCCCAGACGATCAGCACCGGCATTTTCAACTGCGGCAGCAGGGCGTCGGTCACATCGCGCCCTGAGAGCATCGAACCGAGCGCCCGGTGAATGACCCAGGCATTTTTGTCTGAGGTGCGCAGAATATCCCTGATTACGAATGCTTGCAGTTTCGGCGGATTGGGCATTAGCAGATCGTCCAATTCGGTGAGTTCTTCTGCGTTCGCCGGAGTAAACAAGGCCGTATTCCAATCCGGCTTGGCATAGAGACCGGCGCTGTCAAACAACATCAGCTTCTGCACTCGCTCAGGGTGTTCCGCCGCGATGCGCTGCACAATCCAGCCGCCCATCGACCAGCCGCCCATGTCCACCTGCTTCAGCCCAAGCGCATCGAGGAAGCCCACAACGATCCCGGCTTCGTCTGGTATGGAGTAGGAAAAGTTCGGCGGCTGCTCGCTCTGGCCATAGCCCGGCAGGTCGGGAAGATAAACGCGAAAACCAGCCTCAACCAGAAAAGGCACCAGGTGGTCCCAATCTTCTGCGCGGCTACCCAGCCCGTGCACCAGAACGACCGGCGGACCGCTCTCGGGGCCCAGAACGTAGTAATGCACTCGAATCTGCGAAATGGTGACGGTGTGACTCTTCGCGCCAGACAGAAGGAGACGCAATTCCGAGTAGCCGCGGAAGATGCTGACTGGCCGCTCCCAGCAGGCAACCATACCCGCCGCCGTCAGCCACAACAGCAAACTCAAAGCCCACCACCTCTTGCGAAGCCGCTTCAATTCTCCTCCTTCAACGGCCATGCCTGTGCCCGCTGCCAGCCCATTTCGACGACCCGAACCGTGATGGGATCGAGCGCCAAAGCGCTATGACTGTTCCACTCCGCCCGCTCAACCCAGCGCACCTCATCGGCGTCGGAGGCAGCCAGCAGCGTGCCTCCGGTGACGCGACAGAGATAATCGGCAATCACGTAGTGGTAGCGCACCCGTTCCACCTCGCGATGAATCCGGTCGAGTAGTTCGATCAACTCCACCGGATCCACGGTCAGGCCGGTCTCTTCCTTCACCTCGCGTTTCACAGCGGCTTCAAGTGACTCCCCCACCTCGACCAAACCGCCGGGAATGGACCAATGGCCCTTGAGCGGCTCGCGTCCGCGACGGACCAGCAACACCTGGCCGTCCTGCACGATCACCGCGCCCACACCCACGAGGGGCGCCGCCGGATACTCTCGCGCGCTCTTGTCGCCGTCTTGCCCTCCCAATGCTTTGCCCATTACAGATAAAACTAACGCAATCAACCAGAGAGAGCGCAATCCTTGGTACTCAAAGCAGGGGCAGGATTAGGCGATTGCATCGTCCTCCCTGGCGTATCATCAAATGCAATCGGGGGGCAATTTGGCTGAATATACGCTCAAGATCGATGGCATGCATTGTGGTTCCTGTATCGCTCGAGTTACACAGGTCTTACACGCAACTCCGGGAGTACAGGTAGGGGAAGTGCGGCTGGGTGCGGCGCGCTTTGAAGCGCCTTCCGAGTCAGGGACAATTGAGCAAACAATCGCCGCGTTGGCCAAGGCCGGCTACTCCGCACACATAGAGCAATAGGCAACTCCGGTTCGATGACGACAAACCCGACAGAAACGCTTACCATCCCGGTACTTGGCATGACCTGTGCGGCCTGTCAGCACCATGTGGAGACTGCGTTACGTTCGACCGTCGGTGTGGAGTCCGCTCGGGTAGATCTGATGGCACACCGCGCCACGGTAGTGTTTGACCCCGCCGTTACTGAGCCCCAGGAGTTTGTCGCTGCGATTCGCTCTGCCGGCTACGACGCGGTCCTTCCTCGATCAGGAAAAGACGGCGATGAAGTAGATGAACCCGCGCCGACAGACAATTCATGGCAGAAGGCATGGGTCGCGCTCCTGGCAGGAGCCGTGGCCATGCTGCTCTCCATGCCGCTCGAATCCCCCATGGGCCGCGTCGACCAATGGCTCATGGCACGGATACCGTCGCTCTACCAGGCCCCGCCGGAATTGCTTCGCTGGATTCTCTTCGTTCTCACTGCCTTTGTCTTGAGCTGGGCTGGTCGCGGCATCTACGCGAACGCCTTCAGGGCGCTCAAACATTGGACGACGAACATGAACACGCTGGTTAGCCTTGGCACGGGCGTGGCATTCCTCTATTCGGCATTCAGCACCATCCTGCCGGCGCCGGGCCGCCATGTCTATTACGACGCTGTGCTGCTGATTCTCGGTTTCCTGTTGTTGGGCAAGGCACTCGAAGCCCGGGCGAAACGTCGCGCCCTGGCAGCGCTGGACTCGCTTAGCCGTCTGCGCCCGTCGACGGCGCGGCGCATCGTGGACGGTGTGGAATCGGTGGTTCCCCTCAGCGAAATTCGTCCCGGAGACAACGTGCTGGTTTTGCCGGGCGAGCGCTTCCCTGTTGACGCGCAGATTATCGAGGGCCGCACCACCGTTGACGAATCGATGCTTACCGGGGAATCCACCCCCTTGCCGCGCGAGGTGGGCCAGCGCGTCCTGGCCGGTTCATTGAATTACGATGGAGCGGTCACATGCAAGGCGGAGTCGCTCGGTGAAGACACCGTGCTCGCTCAAATCACGCGCATGGTTGAGCAGGCGCAGAGTTCGCGCGCTCCCATGGAGCGGATGGCCGACCGCGCCAGCGCCATTTTCGTGCCGACTGTATTAGGCCTTGCGACCGTCACTTTTGGCATCTGGGCGCTCTCCACGCATTCGTTTCAACAAGCCCTGGCCAGTGCCGTCTCGGTTCTGGTCATCGCTTGTCCCTGCGCCATGGGCCTCGCTGTTCCCGCAGCATTGACCGTCGCGGTGGGACGCGGAGCGCAACTTGGCGTGCTCTTCAAGGGCGGCGAAGCCATGGAGCGGCTCGCCCATGTCAACGTGGTGGTATTGGACAAGACGGGTACGCTCACCGTCGGGCGTCCGGTGCTGGCCATGATTCATCCCCGCATCGGATACGACGAGACTTCCCTGCTCCGTTTTGGGGCGGCGGTTGAAGAGCGATCGAACCATCCGGTCGCCCACGCAATCGTCGAGTTTGCCCGTGGACGATCCATTGTCTGGGAGCCCGCCAAAGACGTAAAGATCATCCCCGGCCGCGGAGTTACCGCAACCGTGGAGGATTACGCCTGCGTGATGGGCAACGAGGCGCTTTTCCGCGAGATGTTTGGCCGGCCCCCCGACAACTTCCCTCCTCCCAAACCGGGAAGCACAAGAGTCTATCTTGCGTTGGACGGCCAGCCCGTGGGCTGTTTTGATGCCCGGGACACTCTGCGGGAAGACGCGGCCGAAGCGGTAGCCTCGTTGCGCCGCGACGGGCTCCGGGTCATCATGCTGACCGGCGACTCGGCTTCGGCGGCCGCGCCCATAGCCAATCAGGCGGGGATCGATGAGATGGAGTCGAATTTTGACCCGGCGGCCAAGCTTGCCCGCATTCGGGAACTGCAGCAGGAAGGCCTCCGCGTAGCGATGGTCGGCGACGGAATCAATGACGCCGGCGCCCTGGCACAGGCGGACGCCGGTATCGCGATGGGAACAGGCGCTGACCTGGCGCAGGAAGCCGGGGATGTGCTCCTGCTGCGCGCTCAGCCCGCCTCCATTCCCGCTGCCATCGATCTGGCGCGGGCGACCATTCTGACGATGCGCGAAAACCTCGCCTGGGCTGCCGCCTTTAATGTGCTCGGAATTCCCATCGCCGCCGGGCTGCTCTACCCCCAATTTCATATCCTGCTCAGTCCCTGGCTTGCTTCAGCGGCCATGGCACTCAGTTCCGTGAGCGTGCTTGCGAATAGTCTTCGTCTGCGACGTTGGCACCCGGCGCAGTTTGCCAGTCGCTCAGACGCGATAGACTAACGCAAGGGTGTATCGACCTATACGGATGTGCAGCGATGGGGGCCATTTTTTCTCAGATCGAGGAAAGAGGAGCGACGCATACCGGGTGTCTTCTAGCGACGAATGACGACGAGATGAGGGAGAATGGTCCCGTCCCTTCGGGTTGCGAATAAAATCCGGCTATACTTCATTCTCGGCCTCGAAGGTGGGCCCGCCACATCCTTCGGCCTCGGCTTCTTCTGACCAGATTTTCTCTCGCAACGCTGCACACCCGTATAGGCCGATACACCCTGGAGCCCGCTGTGCGCATCCTCACCCGCTACATCCTCGGCGAAATTCTCTCCCACACGCTGATCGGCTTTGCGCTTTTCACATTCATCCTCTTTATGCCGAATCTGGGACAAATCCTGGAAACGGTCGTGCGCAACAGTTCGCCTTTCACCAGCGTCCTGCAGATCTTCCTCTTCATGTTGCCAAACACTTTTAAAGTCACCATCCCTATGGCGGTGTTGGTGGGTGTACTCCTGGGTCTCAGCCGCATGGCCGCCGATAGCGAAATTATCGCGATGCGCGCATCCGGCCTGGGCATCGGTTACTTTGTCCGCGTCGCCTCGATTGTCGCGGTGGCTGGCACTCTCCTCGGCCTCGCAAACTCACTCTTCCTGGCTCCGCGCGCCAACCAGGCCATTCTTGAAATGCAGCAGGCTCTCGAGACTTCGCAGGCCTCCTATCAGATTCAGCCGCGCGTCTTTTATGAGGACTTCCGCAATTTCGTTCTCTACGTGCAGGATGTACGCGGCGGAACCGGTGCCTCCAATTGGCGCCAGGTCTTCATGGCCGATGTCACCGATTCCACAACTCCGCTAGTGACCACGGCGGCGTCGGCAACCGTCGTCAACGACTCCACGCAGGTGCTGCTGATGCGCCTGCGGGATGGCGCGCGCCACGAAACAGTCGCGGGGCAGCCGCAGCAGTACAACATCTCTACATTCACGACGACCGATTTGCCATTGCCTCTGAGCGCGCAAAGCGATGTGCACCTTGGACGCCTCGACACGGCTATTTATGCGTTGCCAATGGGCGTACTGGAGCAGCGCACGCACGGGCCAGACGGCAGGAGATTTCAACTTGAATTGCAAACGCGCTTTTCGTATCCCGCGGCTTGTCTGGTCCTGATGCTCGTGGGAGTGCCGCTGGGGGTCGTCTCGCGCCGCGGAGGCAAGAGTTCCGGATTCGTATTCACGCTGATGCTGGTGATTCTCTACTACGTGCTCTCGTACACCGGTATCGCTCTCGGACGCCAGAACAAGCTCTCCGCCTTTATTGCCGTGTGGCTCGCCAATATGCTTTTTGCGGCGGTGGGCGTCTTCCTGCTTTGGCAGATGGCCAGTGGCGGACGCGTCTTGAGCGCGCTGAGTCGTTGGACAGGGCGACTCCCAGATCTGAAGCCAGAATCAAAGGGGCATGGGTTCGTTTTCTCGGGCCTCCTCAGCCGACTGCAACCACGGCAGACCCGGCGCAAATCGCTGGGTGCGTTTCCCCGCATCCTCGATGAGTACGTCATCCGCGAATTCCTCGGCACCTTTGTTTTGGTTCTGGCCGGCTTTGTCCTGTTAATGCTCGTCTTCACTTTCTTCGAGCTCATTGGGGACATGCTGCGCAACCACATTCCGATTCCTACGGTCGGCGCCTATCTTCTCAATTTGACGCCAAGCATGCTTTACCAGATTGCGCCGCTTGCGGTGCTGATCGCCGTGCTCGTCACTTTCGGCGTCCTCAATCGAAACAGCGAAATCATCGCAATGAAGGCTACAGGCATCAGCCTTTACCGCCTCGTGATTCCGGTTGTTGCGATATCGGCCATCCTGGCGATCAGCCTGTTCCTGTTCGACCAGTATTATCTGCCCCAGGCCAACCGGCGACAGGAGGCTCTGCGCGCCACCATTAAGGGCCGGCCGCCGCAAACGTTCCTGCATCCAGAACAAAAGTGGATCTTCGGCCAGCCTCGCAGCGGTGAACCAGGACGCATTTTCTACTACCAATTCTTCGACCCGGAACACGTTGAATTCGGCAACCTCTCCATCTTCGAATTTGAGCCTTCTACCTTCTCCCTGACACGGCGCATCTTTGCTACGCGCGTCTACTGGAATGCGGGAACGAATTCCTGGGCCTTTGAAAACGGATGGGAGCGAGACTTCAAAGGCTCGACCCAAACTGATTACAAGGATTTCAAATTCGCGACGTTTGCCGAAATTCATGAGGAACCGGGCTACTTCACAAAAGAAAGCCTGCAATCGCAGGAGATGAACTTCGGCCAGCTCCGTCGCTACATTGACGACTTGAGCCAAAGCGGCTTCGACACCATGCGGCTGCGCGTTGCCCTGTGGCACAAGCTCGCCGGCCCGCTCGTCTGCATTGTGATGGCAGTTCTGGCAATTCCCTTTGCACTATCAATGGGACGCCGTGGCTCATTAACCGGTATCGCTGTCGCCATCTCAATTGGGCTCGCCTATTGGGTCGTGGACGGACTCTTCGGAGCCATGGGCAACGTCAACTACCTTCCCGCCGCATTGGCCGCATGGAGCCCCGACATTCTCTTCGGCCTCACCGGCGGCTATTTCCTGCTGCGCACTCCTACGTAGTCCCTTCCCCCAATGCCCGGATCCGGCAAGATTCCCGTCGTAAATCTCAACCCGTACAATAGTGATATGCTTCGCGACCTTGGGCCGCTCTTTGGATACATGCGCCGCTACCGCTGGGGATATCTCTGGGGTACGCTGGCTTGCATCGCGACCAATGTCGTCGCCGTACAGTTTCCGCGCGTCCTGGGCAGCGCCATCGATGCGCTCAAGGCCGGCACGACGCATCGGTGGATTCTTGCCTTTGCCGGCATCATTGTGGCGATCTACATCCTCAAGGGAATTTTTCTCTACGCACAACGATGGATCCTGATTGGCATTTCGCGCGAAATCGAATTTGACTTGCGCAATGACTTGTTCCGCCAACTCGAATTGCAGGACTCGGGGTTCTACGAGCGCTACCGCACGGGCGACATCATGGCCCGCATGACAAACGACCTCAATGCGGTTCGCATGCTGCTGGGTCCGGCATTGATGTACAGTGCGAACACCGTCTTTCTCACCATCTTCGCGGTATTCTTCCTGCTGCGCATCAGCCCCTACCTCACCCTGGTGGCCCTGGCGCCCATGCCGCTGGCAAGCATCCTGGTGCAATATTTCGGAAGTCGCATCCACGATCGCTTTGAGCGCATCCAGGCCAGCTTTTCTGAGATTTCCTCGCAGGCGCAGGAGAATTATTCCGGCGTGCGCCTCATCCGCGCCTTCGCACGAGAGGAGTCGCAAATCAACCTCTTCGAAGGGCTCAATCGCCAATACATCGCTCGCGCCCTGCGCTTGGTTCAGCTGATGGGCATGCTATGGCCGACCCTCGAATTCATCCTCGGCGTGTCGATGATCATCACCCTGCTGGTCGGCGGCCACGAAGTCATTGCCCATCGCATCTCCGTCGGCGCCTTCGTGGAGTTCAACACTTACATGATCATGTTGATCTGGCCCATCATCGCCGTGGGATGGGTCATTAACATTTTTCAGCGCGGCACCGCATCGGTCACGCGCATTGACGAATTGCTGCGCGCCAAACCGGCCATCGATAACAGCGAGGCCGACACTTCCATTCCGCTCGATGCAGTGCTTCGCGGCGAGATCGAATTCTGCAATCTGAACTTCAGCTACGGGGACACCCCGGTCCTGAAAAACATCTCCCTGCGCATCCCGGAAGGTTCGAGCCTCGCCATTGTCGGCCCAACAGGTTCTGGAAAATCGACCATGGTTAGCCTTCTTTCGCGGCTCTATGAGGCGCCCGCGGGAACGCTCCTGATCGATGGGCGCCCAATCCGTGAGTATCCGCTGGAAATGCTGCGGCGCAATATCGGCATGGTTCCCCAGGAAACTTTCCTGTTTAGCGAAACCATTCGAGGGAACCTTGCATTCGGAGCCCCTAATGCCACCGCCGAAGACTTGCTTGAAGCGGCGGAGGCGGCGCATATTCGGCGTGAATTCGAGGAATTTCCCCAGGGATTCGAAACCATCGTAGGCGAACGCGGCGTGACGCTCTCAGGCGGCCAAAAGCAACGCGCAGCTATTGCTCGTGCACTGCTGCGCCGGCCTGCCATTCTTATTCTGGATGATGCCCTGGCCAACGTCGATACTTACACGGAAGAACGCATCCTCAGCGGATTGCACAACTATACGGCCACATCCACAACCATCTTCATTTCGCATCGCGTTTCAACGGTGCGCGATGCCGACCAGATTGCCGTGCTTGCCCACGGACAGATCGTGGAGATTGGCCGCCACGATGAGTTGCTCGCACTCGATGGATACTACGCAGGCCTCTATCAGAAGCAACAACTCGAAGAAGAGCTCTCGGTAGCCAGCTAGGGAATCAGGCCGTCCAGTGCGCCGGACCAAACTCTTCTCGGGACTCTTCCTGGTCAAACGGAATCAGCGACGCGCGCTGCGCAACGGGCCCCTTCGAGGCAGCCTCAACGTCGCCTTCCGGCGATCCCGATGCAACCTGCTTCCACGCGTCGCGAACATTCCGCACGCAGTCGATGGCATGCTCGAACTTAGCCCGCGAGGCTGCCTGCGATGCCTGCAGGATTTGCGCAAAGATCGACGCGTAAAACTCACTCAACGTTCTCGCAGGGGAACCTCCCACATCCATCCGCAAACGTGCCTGTAGATGGATGATGATGTCGAGCGCTCGCTTGACCGCAACGCGGCGGCCCTCCGTGTCGCCGTGGTCTAGCGCATCGGCGGCAGAGTGAAGAAAGCGAATCATGCCGTCGTAAAGCGCCACGACCAGATCGACTGCCGACGCACCCTCCAGCGCGTGTTCCCGATAGCTTGACATCCCGTTGGTACTCCTTAACCATTGGTGCTCTGGTTATAGCCCGTGATCGCTGAATAGAGTTCGTTCACGCTCTGCAGTTGAGTCGGCAGTTGCTGCATGATTTCATTGGCGCTGTTCAACTCGGCCGTCAAGCTCACCTGTTGCGCCGAGATCAGGCTTTCTTCTCTCGATAAATCGGCGTTCAGGGTTGATTCCACAGTGCTGTTGGAACTCTTGGCCAGACTGAGAATACCCGTGGAAGTGCTGGTTCCCGCATCGTTCAGTACATTTGTGACAGTCATGCCCCAGCTGTTGGCATCCTGGAAGAATCCCACCACGCCACTGAAGTCAGAATTAAGCACTGTATCAAGCGAACTAGCGTCGAGGGTCAGTGAACCATCGTTGTTTACGCTGATCCCCAGGCTCGTCAACGAGGTAATATCCGAGGAACTCGCGTTGTAGTCCAGCGAAGTGCCCGTGGTTGAATCGGTGAGACTGGAAGTGACCGTCAACGCCCCGGAAGATCCACCCGCCCCGGAGACCAGCACGATCCGCGATCCGGTGCTGTTATTCACGATGTTCGCTGTGACCCCGATGTTCGCAGAGTTGATCGCTGAGGCTAGATCGGAGAGCGAGCCGCCCGATGCCGGCAAGTTGATGTTTTGCGCTGTCCCGGCGCCTACCTGGATAGACATTGATCCCGTAAGCGTGTCACCCGCGTTGGAAATGGTATCCAGGTAGCCGTTCGGGCTTTGAGTGACCAGGCTACCCAGAAGCTGCTGCTGCAACAAGGACAGCGTAGGAGACCCGAAAAGCGGCTCCGGATTGTTCGAACTGTCGTTTCCTTCCTGCACATTAATGGCACTGATCGCCGCATTGTAATCGCTGACCATCTGGCTCACTGTGCTCTCAATGCCGCTGTTGTCATTTCCAATCACGACCTGTACCTGTTCGTTGGTCGCGGTCGGAGCCAGAAGTTGGAAAGTCACGCCAGGGATGAGGTTGGTCATTGTATTCGACGTACTGGTCAGGTCCATGCCGTCCACCGTTAGCTTGGCATCGATGCCGGTCACTGTCGATTTGTATGCCAGCGGTGCACTCGTGTCGAAAAGGTGTGACGTAACGTTGAGCGCCCCGGCACTGCCCGACGACAGCGACAGGCTCGAAGAATGATCGGCGTTGGACACGACCGTCGCGGTGACTCCCAGGCCGGCCAGCGCGCTTTGAATGTCTGCAAGCGTGTTGGCGCCGCCGCCGGTGTAGATCGTATTCGCCGCTGCGTCACTCGGTGCGGCACCGATCACGATGGTCTGTGCCGTGCCGCTGCCAAGCTGCACCGCAATCGAGCCAGAAAATGTGTCAGTCGCCGAGTTCGCGATCCCGCTTAAGGTGCCGCTCGATGTTTCGTTCGCCGAAGCGGTGTAAGTGAGTGCGGGTGCAATCGAGTTGGCCGTGACGCTGAAGTTGCCGTTCGCTCCCGATGTCCCCGAAGACAGGCTCAGCCGCGAACCCGATGAATCGGTCAATACGCTCGCGTGAATACTCACCCCGGAGGAGTTGATTGCTGACGCCAACCCCGTCAACGTGTTATTTGATGAGTCGAGAGTAATCGTCTTCGAGGTGCCGCTCGTTCCCATCTTCAGAGTGATGGATCCCGTCAATAGAGTGGAGGCGCTGGGAACCTCAGCCAGGTAGCCGCTTCCCGTCGAAGCGAGGTTGGTCACTGTCACCGTGTGCGTTCCGGAAAATGCTGTCGAATCGGCCGCAGTCAGAGTCAGCACATTTGTATCCGAACTGGAGCCCGTCTTTTGCGCAAGAATGCCCCGAAAATCCGTGAGCGAGCTCAAATCATTGGAGAGATTCGAGAACAGCGTGCCTAGATTGGAGATCGCCGTATCCTGACTTTCTAGTTTCGTCACTTGCGTCTTCCACGGCGTTTCGACATTCTTCAGATTCCCGACGATCTGAGCAACCGTCGAGCTTACGTCGAATCCCGCCCCGCTGGTTGGCGACCCGAAACTTAGTCCGACTGCGCCCATCGTTTCCCCCACAATTCCTCAAGCAGCCGGCATGCCAGCCATCTGCGCGCTGGATTGGAATTAGCTCATCACGGCCTGCCTTGTCCGTTCCCACCAAGTAGAAAAGGGCGTCCTGGTGGACGCCCCTCTCCGGTTCGTGTTGCGTTTCCGGTTTACTGCAGCAGCTTGGTCACCATCTGCTGCGTGCTGTTGGCCTGGGCCAGAGCGCTGATGCCGGTCTGGGTCAGGATTTCGTACTTGGACATGCTGGAGGTAGCCGAAGCGTAATCGGTCGCGGTAATTGTGTTCTCCGCCGAAACAACGTTGGTCTGCTCGGCGCTCGCGATGTTCGATGCCGCCGTGAGCGTGTTGATGTTGGCGCCCACCTGGCCGCGCTGGTAGGCAACGTACCCGATGGCGGTGGTGACTTCCTGCAGGGCGGTCTCCGCACTAGCCTGACTATTCAAATTGGATGCGCTCAGATCCTGCGTCCCGCTTGTGCTCGTAGTGCCCACATGCGCCGAGCTAAGTGCCCCTACCGTGACTCCATAGCTCTGGCTGCCTCTCGAGGTACCGTCGCTGGTGTAGATATTCAGTGTGCCCGCGCCAGCGGAAGTCTCGGTAACGGAACTCGCACTTGCACTCAGTGTGTCGGTCCCACTACCCTGGGTGATCGTCAACAATCCGGAACTTGCGTTCATTGCGACGGTGTAACTTATGCCGGTTCCTAAGCCCCCATTGGCGGCACTGGCATTCAAGGCCGTAGCCAATGCCGTCGCAGCTGTTGTAGCTGTCGCTTGGTTAGTGCTGTCGAGACCCGAATAATTCCCCATATTGATGATCGTCGTACCAGCGGTACCACTTGTTGAGGTGAGGGCCAGCGAGCCCGCCAGCGTTTGGCCTGGATGCAGTGTCACCGTAAGTGCGGCGCCCGCTGCTCCACCAGCGAAGGATGATGTTGCTAACGGCGTGACGGTGCCCGCGCCGGAGGTGAACGACGCCATTCCGTTGTATTGCGTTGTGTTTCCAATGGTGGTGATCTGAGTCAGAATATCCGAGTACTCCTGATTTGCCGCGCTCAGCTGTTGGTCGGTCAAGGTGCCGCCGCCGGCTTCGGTAGCCAGGGTGACCGCACGGTTAAGCAGATTTGTCACCTGCGACAGGGCGCCATCGGCAACCTGCAGAAAGCCGACACCGGCGCTGGCGTTGCTGGACGACTGCGTCAAGGCGGCCGAGTTGGCTGCCAGGCCATCTGCGATTGAAAGTCCGGCAGCGTCGTCCGCGCCGGAGTTGATCCTCGATCCGGAGGAGAGTTGAGTCAGAACTTTTTGAAGGCTGCTCTGAGATTGGTTAAGGTTATTCTGCGCATAGACTGCTGAGATGTTATTCAAGACACCCAGGGACATGGGTTCTCCTTGTTGGATGCGTGGATTTACGGCCCGCTCTGAACGCATGCTCCCATTGTTTTTTGCTGCGTTGGGCTGCTGCTTTCGGATCGTTACCGTCGCATCTGGCCCCTTCTTCGGCGTGCCCTCGCATGACTTTATTCAAAGCCTTTTCTGTCCTATTCAGGACACTCATCGCGCCTTCGCGCCCCTTGTTGATTGATTATCAAGTGAAGCCGATAACCGCATCGAAGGAGTTGCACGGCGATGATTGAAGTCACGCGACTCAATGGCACCAGAATTGTATTGAACAGCGATCTCATCAAGATGGCCGAAGCTCTTCCCGACACGATGGTCACACTGATGAATGGCGAGAAACTGATTGTGCGCGAGAGCCTCGAAGAGGTGATCGCACGCATGTTGCGCTATAAAGCGATGCTGCTGGCCGCTGCAGCACAGCATCTTCCCTGCAGCGGTGACCTGGACCGCGTCTCCACCCTCGCGACCCTCGACGCCATCGAACCGGCAGAGGCATTTGCCTCGACGCAACAATAGCCATCCTGGCGTGACATGTAAGTGGACAAGGCCTGTCACTCAGCGCTACAGCGCGGAAGTTTGATATGGACAAGGCGAGCATCTTCGGCGTCATCCTCGCAATTGCAGGAATCCTGGCGGGCCTCCTCATCGAGGGAGGAAGCATCCGACAGATTCTTCAGCCAACTGCAGCGCTTATCGTCTTCGGAGGCACACTGGGAGCAGTACTGCTCCAGTTTCCGTTTGACACTGTCGTCGCTTCATTTCGCAGTTTGGCCCGCATCTTCACCGTGCCTCACGCCCGCAACGACAACCTCATTCGCACGCTGGTTGCATTTGCCAACAAAGCACGGCGCAATGGTGTGGTTTCACTCGATGCCGACCTGAGAACAATTCAGGACCCTTTCTTGCGCCAGGCGGTGACTCTGGCCGTCGACGGTACAGATCCAACGGAATTGCGCAAGATCATGAACGTCAATCTCGAATCCACAGCTGAAAACGACGAACGCCTTCCCTCCGTCTTCGAGTCGGCCGGTGGCTTTTCACCCACCATCGGCATCCTTGGCGCGGTCCTTGGGCTAATCCAAGTCATGCAGCATCTCGACAACATCCAGGAGGTAGGGCGCGGCATTGCGGTGGCCTTCGTGGCTACGATCTACGGAGTCGGAGCCGCTAATCTCTTCTTTCTGCCGTTTGCCGGCAAGATGCGTTTGCAACTGCGCGAAGCGCATCAACGCCGCGAAATGATGCTTGAGGGCGTCATCTCGATTCTCGAAGGAATGAATCCGAGGATGCTCGAAGTCAAACTGGCAGGTTTTCTCTGCGCCACTGAAAAACCCCAACGGAAAGAGACCCTATGAAACCACAGCGGCGTCGCCCGCAGGTAGGCCATGAGCGCTGGCTCATCTCCTACGCCGATTTCATCACGCTGCTTTTTGCGTTCTTCGTTGTTCTGTATGCCTTCGCAAAGGCGGATGCGAAGCGCCAGATTCAAGTCGCACAAGCCGTCGACGCGGCATTTCACTCACTCGGAATCAATCGCGACAAGGCTCAAAGCAGCAGCGAACGGGTGAGCTCCGCCGCCAAATCTATCGGTGCAGAGCAGACAGTTATCGCGCCGAAGTTTCGCTCGCCTGCTCGCGTCCAGGACGACCTCGGAAACATTCAGCGCAAATTGCAGCAGACTCTGGCGCCGCAAATTGCTCAGCACACCGTTTCCATCGAAATGGGGCGGGAAGGTCTGGTCATCAGTTTGCGCGAGGCCGGCTTTTTCAACTCGGGTTCCGCCGATCCGCGCCTCGGAACCGTCGGAACCCTGCGCCAGATTGCAGCCTCACTCGAAGATGAGCCCTACGATGTGCGCATCGAGGGCCATACGGACAATGTCCCAATTCACAACTATGAATTTGACTCGAATTGGGAACTTTCCTCCGCCCGCGCCACCCGGATCGCCCGCCTCTTCCTGGAACTTCATGCCGCACCGCCGGACCGCGTTTCGGCCGCGGGATACGCGGAGTATCATCCGGTAGCCAGCAACGCAAACGCCGAAGGCCGTGCGGAAAACAGGCGCGTCGACCTTGTAATTTCGCCCCGCTTTGAGATCGACTTCGTTGGCATTCCGGCTGCAACTTCGGCCGGACCCTGGTCACGGATCACCGACGATTAGTCAGCGAGGCAGTTTCCCCTCACTCGATTCCGAGCACCTTCACAATCACTCGCTTGCGCCGCTGTCCATCAAACTCCGCATAAAAAACGCGCTGCCATGTTCCCAGGTCCAGCCGTCCACCCGTCACCGGTAGCGTGGTTTCGTGGTGCAAGAGCAGCGATTTCAAATGTGCATCCCCATTGTCTTCGCCGGTCTGGTGATGCTTGTAATCGGGACGCGCCGGAGCCAGTTCTTCGAGCCATTTGCCAATGTCTTCAATCAGTCCGCTCTCCAGATCGTTTACGTAGACAGCTGCCGTGATATGCATCGGCGAAACGAAGCACAATCCGTCCTGCACCCCGCTGCGGCTCACTACCTGCTCCACCTTGTCTGTAATGTGCACCATCTCCCGACGCTTCTTTGTCTCAAACACCATGTACTCCGTGTGGCTCTTCATTTCTCCTCCCAGGATCCCTTCGCACAGTAGCCGTGCTACGGCATAACCTTTATCCTAAAGTCAACCGTGACCGACAGCGCCTCAGCAAAAGCCGAAGAGTATTTGCAGACCGGAATGGATTTGCTTGCTGCCGGTTCACCGACCGAGGCGGCGCGCGCTTTTCGTATGGCTATCGCATCCGATCCAGCGCTTTTTGACGCGCACCACGGGCTTGTCCGTGCACTCCGGGATGCTGGGCAACTGGAGCAATCGATCGGCGCTGCGCTTGCCCTTACGGCTCTTACGCCCAACGATCCCGTCGCCCACACCGCGCTCTCCGTCTCACTACAGCAGGCAGGCCACATTCCGGAAGCCGAAGCAGCCGCCGCGCGCGCCCGCGTCCTGGAATGGAAAATCCAGTTGCAATCTCCGCCCCCCGAGGAATCGCTGCGATGACCCGGGAGGTTCGTGCCGATGCGGCAATGCGGCTGCGCCAGATGCACGACAAACTCTACGCCGCGTACGGCCCACAACATTGGTGGCCGGCACAATCGCCATGGGAAGTCGTTGTCGGGGCCTACCTCACCCAAAACACCGCATGGAAAGCCGTCGAGCGCTCCTTGACCAATCTCCGTGAAGGCGGTGTTCTCAGCATCCCGGGCATACGCGCCATTTCCCTTTTCGATTTGCAAGAGCTGATCCGCCCTTCTGGTTTTCAAACTCGCAAAGGTCCGGCTCTCAAGGCATTTGTCGCAATGCTTGACGCTGAATTCGGCGGCTCACTTGACGCGATGGCCATAGCGCCTGTCGATAGCCTTCGACCGCGCCTGCTGGACCTTCCTTCCGTTGGCCTGGAGACGGCAGACGCCATCCTTCTCTATGCGCTTGGGCGTTCTGTTCCCGTGGCCGACGAGTATCTTCGGCGCATCGTCGAGCGTCACCGGCTTGTCGAGACCAAACAAGAGCGCAGTCGGCATGCCTACGCTGCGCTTATCCAGCTCGCCCGGGATGCCTTTGCGAAAGACCCCGAGCCACATCGTGCCCAACTTTACAACGAGTTTCATGCGCTGACAGTAGCAGTGGGAAAAGCGCACTGCGCGAAGACGGCGAGATGCCAAGGGTGTCCGCTCGCCTACGACTTAAAATGAGCAGCCATGAACCGGGCGGGCTGATGCCGCGTCAACCTGCCAGAACGCGAGAGCTCCCGGATTCGAAGACAAGCAGTTCGCTGGCGTTCATGGCGCGTTTCTTTCTCGATCTTGGCCGCACCGCCGCTGAGCGGAGTATTCACGGGCTGGATTCGTGTCCACGCACATCATCGTGGCGGCCGTGATCCGGCCATTCTCAAAGAGTAATAGTTCCTCACACTACTGGATGTTCGCGAATGCGATGGCGACCGCAAATGGAGGCACAGAATCCGCAGAATCGCAAGTGCCTTGATCTTGATTGAGCAGCAGAATATCCCTCAGTGACGGGTTGTTATTGTTCGGTCTCGGGGCAATCTGCCCGATTCGTCCCCAAGAACCTTGGCTGCTGAATATTACAAGTCGTGACATAGACCATGCGATGGTTTCGAGAAGCGTGCTTGAGATTCACTCCAGACGCGGGAGGGATCAGTTTACAAAGGCGGAATCGATTTCCCTTTGCACAGTTGCCTGGAAAGCACTCCAGTCACAGGACATATTAGCCCGGCTGCAGCCGGGCACGAAAACAGGTACCCGTTCAGGAGGATCGTCGAGAGTTAACGGCAGGGAATTGCGCATCTGATCGAGCGTTTGAGCCGTGTAATAAACGCGAACCGAATAAGATGCAGGGTCTTGACTCTCCCACAACTCAAAAACCAGGGCTCCGCCGGGGGGCGTATCGTCCCGCCTGCCATCAATGATCCACGACAGACTCAAAGCACCGCTGATGTTTGCGAGATTAGTGTCGTGTCCGACTAGAATCAGGATCCGATCCCCAGCCTTCGTTAGTGTGCCTTTCATGGCGCGATCTTTAGTTACTTGATCCATTGACTGAACGATGTGAAAGAGAAGGGCCGAGGACTGTATTCGTGCGATGTAGGAAGTTCGTCCCGAGATGTCTTCGTTTCCAGTATGAAGTTGAACCAGCTCACGCAACCTGTGAACGTCCACATGACCCCAACCCACATTGGCCGTGTCCATTCCTTCGGTGTATTCCAAAAGAATGTTCTCAGCCATGGTCGACGCGGTTCCCAGAGGGGAGCGCAGTTCAACCAGATGGTCCCCTTGTCCGGGCGCGATCGACGAGGGAATGTCAAAGATAGACGGCCTCCCCGCCTCATTCGCATCGGCGCAGGCGACACCGGGATCACAACCTTGCAGAACGCGCTCGAGAGTCTGAAGTTGAGGGCGATACGCCTCGATCAAGCTCTTCGGGTTACCGCCTATGCGGCCGGAAACAGCCGCTGTCGCCAGCATCTTGTCGGGCTCGCCAACGCCTGCACCCAAAGAGTGAAAGAGCGGATCCGCAGTTCCCTCTGGTAATGCAGTCACGTCAATTTTGCATCCCGGTGCAAGACCAGTTGCAAGGGCCTTTCCGGTCTCGCGTGTGCGCTGGTCTGAGTCGGCGATGATCCTGATGTGCTCTGCATCAGCGCAGCCAGTCGGCGAAAGCAGTCCCTGGGAGGCGAACTGTATACGATCGTAAATTCCGAAGATCGTCATCAGTTGCGCTCCGTGTTCGGTCAGATAGCCGGGAGGAACGCTCCATTTGGGCCAAGGCTGGCGTGAATACTCATTTAACTGGTCAGTCTTGGCAGTTGGCGAGCGCACACCATGGCGAGTGACAATCACCACAAACTTGAGGCGTCCTTCACCATGATTCGGATCTGCGACCACCGGCTTAGCGACCTGCCCTTTCGCACTGGAACCCATGCTCAGCGCGGATAGAAGTGCGATGGACGTGACGACTCGAAAGCGCGGATGGATCATTGCGCGGCTCCGCTCCGGGGGGTCGAATACACCAGGATCTCTCCAGGATGATCAGCCGTCGCCGGTACACCCAGGTAGAGCAGGTTGTGGGACGGAACAAACAGCGCTGTCCTCGCTCCGAGCGCGGTATGCAGGACTTCGAGCGAATGCAACTTCTTTCCACTGTCCACCTGATAAGTGTCCACTTCTCCCGCGCCACTTATCAGGTAAATACGATGAAGCTCAGCGTCGTAAAAGAGGTCATCCGCCTTCCCTCCGGCCGGTTGACTGCCGATCTCCTTGCCTGTCGTGGCATCGAGCATGATCAAGCTTCCAGGATTACGACAAGCCACAAAAACAGCCTGATGTTCACTGTCAAAGGCAATCGGCACATTCTGCGCAGCCTTACTGAGTTTCCATTTGCCTTCGATCGACTTTCTCGCCGTGCCGATCACTGCCACCTCGCTTAGATCTGCGAGATTAGTGAAAATTCTCCCTCCCTTTGAATCGGCCGCCAGCCCCTCTGGATGAGTGGCCACGGGCACATTCGCGACAAGAGAAAAACTGTCAGTTTCGACAATCGCGATCCTAGCTGGATTCGCCGAATCGGTGCCGCCGTGACCGACGAAGAGCAAGTGGCTCGCATTATCAAAGACCATGTCGTCCGCATCTTCAGAGAGTTTTATCGTCCCCGCGAGAGCCAGCGGCGATCCCTTGTAGACCCGGAGTTCTGCAAGCGCACCGTCCGAGACATAGAGACTCTGAGTGGCGGGCACCCATGCCAACCCGTGTGGCTTCCGCAGGCCGGACAAACTTTGAATGAGCTGCCCCGTGCCTAGGTTGACGATTGCTACCGCCTGGTTTCCTTCGGCGGCGGCGAATAGTCTGTTTCCCGTTTCATCGATCGCGAAATGATCAAATTTTCCAGTTATTCCCGAGAGCACCATTGTCCGTTGTAGCGTGAGGGGCATAGGAGCTTGGGCTGAAACTGAACTTACACCCAGGAAAAGTAGCGCAATCCAAAGTCCGAGTCTTTTCATTGAACTGTTCTCAATTCCCCTCATGATCAGTCTCCCGCGCTGCGTCGCACAGGAGGAGTGAAAGCTAACAAGCCGCTATATTGTGGGTGGGCGAGTGGGAGTGAATCCCGTCGCTGGTTCGAAGCATTGGCCCTATTTATTCATGGTGCGGCGTCCAGCGAAGACCACCGGAGTATGTGGGCTTGTAATACTCTCGTTGCACCAGATATTGGGGACTACCGTTGTAGAACCCAAATACGGCGTTATTCATGTTCTCGCCGATCGCTTTAACGGTAAATCCCTTGCCAAGGTAGTAGCTGGCTTGTGCATCTACCTGAGTGTGTGCGTAGAAGTAGTTATCGCCATTGGGTCCAGTTACACCAAATGGAACGGCACCCGGTCCTGTGCTCTGGTATTGATACGCGTAAATGTTTGCGCCATTGTGCGAGATTCCGAATGTAACAAGCGCCCGCTTTGTGGCGTACGCCGGCCCGATATTCCATGTGTAGGGCGCCTGTCCCACTAATGCGGGGTTGTCGGTGCGACCCGTGAGATTGTAGTTGGTGGATTGCGTATACGTGAAATTTGCGTTGATCCGCGCGCCGCTGAGCACGCCCGGAAGATAGCTCAAATGCTGCTGATACGCGAGCTCAATTCCCTGAACAAACGCATGGTCCCCGTTGACCTCTTGAAACACCAGGTCTCCGGCATAGGCTTGAGACAGCGGCGAGCCTGTCGCGGGGATAATGGACTGCTGGCCATAAATTGGCTTCGCGATTTGTTTGTAAAAATACCCCGCCTCTATCATCCCAACAGAGGGCAAATACCGCTCGTAAAGAACGTCGTAGTCATTGGCGTGCTCTGCTACCAGAGCGGTGTTTCCAATGTTGATTGTGTACGGTGTGGTCGATTGGTCCTCTGTGATGTACGGGACCAATTGATAGGGATCCGGACGAGATATACCTCTTCCGTAGACTGCACGGATGTCAGAATCGTTATCGATTCGGTAGCGGAGCTGCACACTGGGCAACGGGCTGACATACGATCCGCTGCCATTCTGGGGAGTGGTCGAAACATAGTTTCCGTCGGCATCGTTCACCACAAGATAGCCTGTGTTTGACGTATTTGTTCCCTCAAATCGCAGCCCGGTCTGCAAGTGAAAGCGGCTGAATTGAATGGTGTTCATGATATAGCCAGCCGAGACTCTCTCTTGCAGGTTGTAGTTTGAGGCGTCGGATTGAAGGTGCGTTGTTCCTTCATCGAGAGTGTAAGTGGTGGGGTTGGCCGCCAGGTCCGCGGTCAGCTTGTCGAAACTCGTGACGGGCCCCAGGTGGTAGCTGCCACCATAGAAGTGATTGTTCTTGAATGACCCAAGGTAGGGCGTCATGTCGGGTCCGCTATTGGAATCATACTCGGGCGAATACGCATCCTGGCCTTTGTGCTCATTACGGAATTGACCACCAAACTCGAAGGTCGAAAAATGCGATCCAATATGGTAGTTGATTCCCATTGACGCACCGGCCTGAAGGTTGAGTTGAGTGGCCTGTCCAAAGGTCAGATCGATAGTTTGAAGCGAGTATTTGGTCGGATCGAAGATGGGGTTGCCGGTCACGTCGCAACTGTATTGCGGCCGATATTGGCTAGGGCCCGGCTCGTATTCGCAGTCTTTTCCAGCAGAGCCCCCGAAAGCTGCACCAGGGTTCCCTGCTGCACCACCAAAGCGCGAGTGCGCTACGGCGATTTGATATCGAATAAAGGAATGATTGAAAACCTGGTTTCCTCCAAGGGCGAGATCCGCAATCTGGAGGTTGGGTCGCCTGACGCTGGTGTGATAGGCGTCTTTCTTTCCGGCCTTCAATTGGTAGGCGTATTTCTGTCCAAAATCTCTGAAGTTGGAAAACAGTCCATGCACATAAAGATCAGAGCCTTCGTTCAGCTTGTAGTCCACACTACCTGCAGTACCGTATCGGGTCCGATCGTAGAGATACTGCTGGATATACATTTTGTCGAAGGTGATGTTCCCACTATCATCAAGGTCCGGAACGGGCTCCATATCATCGATTCCGCGACCGTTGTAATCGTAACTGTAGCCTGCCATCACCCCAAAGCGTTTTGCCGGACCGAAGCGTAATCCGGCGGACGAATCGATCGTGAATGCTTGTCGGCCGTTGTCGATCGGAGTGTAGCCATCCAACGCTTCGAGCAAGAAAGTTGGTCTGTCCGAAGTCGCCTGCTTGATCTGCATGTCCACCGATCCGCCTATGGCATCGCCATCCTGATTCGCGGAAAGTGTCTTGCTAATGGTCACGCCTCCCACTAAGTCTGCAGGTATCGTGTCAAGATCAACTTGTCGCACTTGCGGGTCAGGGCCGGGAACGATCACTCCGTCGATCGTCGTATTGCTCAGCCGTGGCTCCGTTCCCCGGATCTGCACATATTGTCCCTCACCTTCGTTGCGCTGCAGCGACACGCCGGGCATGCGTCCTAATGCGTCAGCAATATTGGCATTCGGCAGACTCTGTATTTGTGCATCCGATTCGACGTTCAAGATGTTTTCCGATGTACGTTGTTCGTTTACCTCGGCGGCGTCCCCCTCCATGTTTGCGGTGACTTCAACCTGCTGACTTGTAGCACTGACATTCAAGGAAATATCGAGTGAAGCCGTCTGACCGGAAGTAATCGCAATCTGACTCTCTGAGGTCTTGAATCCAACATAGGAAACCGTCACCGTGTAGGCCCCGGGTTTAACATTCGCGATGAGAAAGCCGCCTTGAGCGTCGGATGCCACCGTCGTCCCGGTCGGCTGCAAGACAATCTGCGCCCCGGGAAGCACGGCACCCGCTGAGTCCTTCACGACGCCGCTCAATCTACCGCTGGCAGCAGAACTTGTGTCGCTTGCCGTTTCGCTCATCAAGTTTGAAATGCTCACAGTCGCGAGCAGGAACGCCAGTATAAGGACCTTAATCGACATGATTCTCCTCCGCAAGTGGATCAATAGATTGCAAAGACTCGATGCCGCCGTTTCGCGAAATCGTTAGTTGTTATCTTGTTCCGCAGCCATAAATCGCTGTTTACGGAGGAATGAATAATTTCTAAGGTTGGGTCTGTATGCCACTTCTGGTTCAAGGCCGACTGGCGGTCCAAATGTGAATATCGTGTTAAACCCGCGTTCATTTTCGCAAAGGTCTTGGCATGCTTGACCGGATTCATTCGCCGATATGTTGAAATCATTGCAGCTGACTTTGACGCGCCCATGGAGCAATCAAGCCTTGGATGAAGAGCGAATGCGGATATTGGTCATCGAAGACGAGCCGCGCATGCTGGCCCTGTTGTCCAAAGGGCTCTACGAGCACGGATTCGCGGTAATGACAGCTGCCGATGGAACGACAGGGCTAGAAATCGCAACGGGGTATGAGTTCGGCTCGATCGTCCTCGACATCGGATTGCCACGGCTGGACGGGTACGGTCTGCTGCAGGCCTTGCGTGCCCGAGGACGAGCGACCCCGGTATTAATGCTGACGGCACGCGACACAGAAGATGACATCATCCGTGGCCTCGACCTCGGCGCAGACGACTATCTGACCAAGCCCTTCTCCTTCATGGAACTTCTCGCACGGCTTCAGTCCATCATGCGCACCAAGCAAAGTCGTGGAATCGAGAAGATAGAAGCAGGCGAAGTTGTTCTGGATTCCATTCAGCATTCCGTTACGCGCAACAATCGAAGAGTCAATCTCACTCGGCATGAATTCTTACTGCTCTCCTGCCTGGTGCGAGGCGCTGGGTCGTGCGTTCAGAGACGAACTCTTGTGGAATGCGTTTGGGGAGGGGACTATCCCATTGGGCCAAGCGCCCTGGATGTGCTTGTGAATTCGCTTCGAAACAAAATCGATTCGCCGTTTGAGAGTAGAGTCATCCATACCGTGCGCGGATCGGGCTACATGTTTAGGACAGCCACCTCAGAAGCAGCGGAGCAATCTGTATGAAGCCTCTGCCTATTCGCGTCCGGCTGACCCTATGGTATTTTGCGATGTTCGCA
>Ga0265339_10000366_pt1 | contig 35541 bp, 29 predicted proteins | sample 4CB219metaG_FD_202085 | JGI IMG/M metagenome (GOLD analysis project Ga0265339, IMG submission 202085) | Rhizosphere microbial communities from Carex aquatilis grown in University of Washington, Seatle, WA, United States - 4-CB2-19 metaG | ecosystem: Host-associated > Plants > Roots >... | reverse complement strand
GCCAAGTTCAGATGAACCGCAGCGGCCGGCCGCACTCCCTCCTTGTCTCAGATATCCGCCCCCTGCGCCAAGTTTTCCGCGCAACTTATGGGACGGACTACTAGCTTGCGTTCTCAGCCTGATCTTCTCGGTGCCTTTCCTTCAAAGCTGCACCTCAAAGAGCTGTACCTTGGTGGGCTGCGAAAGCACGTTCACCCTGAACCTGTCGCTTCCATCACATGAAAAGCCGAACATCGGCGTTGATCTGCTGATTGACGGCACCGCAATTTCTTGCCCAGTCCTCGACGGTCGACCGTCGGCGACGTGCGCAGGGAACGTCAACAGCACCATGGTCGAGGAACAGGCGTGCGTGGACTCTCAGCAAGCAAACTCAGTCACCCACAGCTGTACGGGCACCGGCAAGTTCCACGTCAGCATTAGGGTTCCCGGCACGCCAACATCGGTGAGCTATACGGCGACCCTGAACGGTGCCGTCGTTGGGCAAGACACTCTTAGCCCGGCCTTTCAGACGCTGAATCCCAATGGTCCTGGCTGCGATCCAGATTGCAAGCAAGCCACCGTCGACATCACGCTCACGACGCCGTAGCACCGTGCATTCGGTGAGAGCGCCCACGTTGCGCGGCTTTGCCCAATAATTGACATTTGACCCGACTAGCGGAGCGGCCTACGGCAGGATTTTGGGGAGACTGTTGAGTGGACGCCAATTGTTGGGCAAAGCCCTTTCGCGGGACGTTTCGTACTGTCGATCAAGAGCGAGTGTCTTGACCGATTGGTGCTGCTGGGAGAGAGCCATTTGAGATTGGCCATCTCGGAATACACGCGACACTACCATCACGAGCGGAACCATCAGGGGCTGGGGAATGCCCTGATTGCTGGCAATCTCCAGGTTGCGGCGGGGGTGGGTGCTGTCGCTCGTCGCGAAAGACTGGGCGGTCTCTTGAACTCCTACCACCGGGACGCGGCGTGAACGGCGGCAATCGAGTATTGGCACCAGGCGGGAGACCTTGGATCTCACGCAGCATGTGGCCACCGCGACCGAGGTCGAGCAGAACTTCTATACCCAGCCCGACGTGCGCAGCTTTCTTGTTTGTGCCGGGCGATCTACAAAATCGCGGGCGTTGGCGCGAAGGAGGCGTCAGTAGTCGCGAATCATGGTGCCAACGGCGACACAGAGCTCGCCGATGCGGCGCAGATCTGCGGCAAGCTCGGCGAGGTTGTCCGTAGAGCATGATGCCCACACCAGCCGATCGACTTTGCTGCCGCCGATGAAGGTGGTCGTGATCGTCGGACTGACATCTGCAACGTTCAGCGGACAGGTTGTGGCCAGCGCATCCACCGTACCCGGCGTGGCGAGCAGCGCCGCAACTTGCGGATCCGTTTGGCCTTCGCGGCCGATCAACAGCCAGGTGCCTCGATACTCCGAACAGGTTGCGGTGCCGTCCGGCATTACCACGACGTTGTAGAGCAAGGCTCCGGCGTCGGGGCTCGTTGCCCACGTGAGCGAGAGGTTGAGCACGCTGCTAGACGAAGCTCTGCCGTCGCTGCGGGTGGAGCCGATTCCGCCGGCGCCCGCGTAGCCACCGGTGCTTCCTAGTCGGGTCGTGCCGCCACCGGTCGCGCCGCCCGTATTCTGCGAGCCTCCGGCACCGCCACAGTTGAAGCCGCCCCCGGTGAAGCGCCCGGAGCATGCATCCCAGTCCTCTGGCAATCCGCCGGATCCGATGGGCCCAGTCGATGTCGTTCCTCCGTAGCCGCTTGTTCCGTCGGCCCCGCCAGTCTGCGAGAGAAGTGACGTGGTATCCCCACCGCAGGCGTAGGTACAAATTGAGGATGCAAGGACGAGCGAGCTGGCAAGGAACGTGCGCATGGCCATCTCCGGTCGAGGTTGGCGTCGTGCACCGCAGGAGATGCAGCGTCCATGCCACGCCTGTTAGTGTGCAATCTCATGCTTGAGCGCGACCGAAGCGCGACAGATACGCCCTGCTTTTCATGGTCGTCGCGCCTACGCGCCGAGCAGGCGACGAACCTGGTCGCGGACCTTGGCGTAGTCGTTCGGTAGGTTGATCGGCGTGTTGGCGACCGATGAGGGCCTGCCGGTCGACTTGCCTCGAACAGGCCAGCACCAGATCGAAGTCCCCGATCCCGTCGGCGCAGCGATTGGCCGCTACCCGAAGCTGGCCGCGCATGACCAGGAGGGATCGGGACGCCGTCCTGTGCCGAAAGTAGATCGGACGAACAGGAGCCGAGGTTTGCGCTCGACGGCATCTACATACGGGCGCCCGCCGTGAAGCATCTCCCGAGCCAGCACGACGTAGACGTGGTTGGTCCGGCACTCGCACGACGCAAACGTCGCCAACAAAGTACAGCGAGGCCATGGCTTCAGAACTTCGCGAGATGACCCTGGTAGGTGACACCGAAGGTCGGCGAGGGTGTGCCTGAATAGTCGTCGAGGAGATGTGGCGCCCCGTCGTTGTTCCATGACCAGGCGACGTAGCTCTGCTCGTTTTGATCGAGCCACGTGAGCATGTTGTCGAACCATGTCGCGAGCTCTTGCGCCTGGGTGCTCGAATAGGGTGCCGGGTCGCTGCTGAACACGCTGATGCCGGTCTCGCCGACGATGACCGGGTAGCCCGCCGCAATGACCGGCGAGATCCCCTGTTTGTCCGCCGTGGTCTTCGCGGAATAGCACGTGGTCGCGTAGCCGTTGAACTGGCTCGGGCAGCCGCTCCACAGCGAGTTGAAGTCGTACACGTGCACAGAAGCTGCGATGTTGTCGAGCGTGAGGCTGACTACGACGTTACTCGCGCCGGCCGAGCGCACCGCTTTGAGCATCTGGGCCATTCCTGCGACGTCGAAGTTGGCCCCGCCGCAGTTATTGCCGCCCACGAGCCAGCAGGTCCAGTCGCTCACGTTCGGCTCATTGTAGAGATCGAAGATCACGTTGGCATTCTTGGCGAACGTCGTCGCGATGCCCTTCCAAAAATCAATTGAGTTGTAGGCGTCCGCCATGGCTTGCTGTCCGGTTGAGTTTGACATCGCGGCCTGAGACGACGGCGTGCTCGGCGTCGACCAGTGCAAATCGACGATTGCAATGAGTTGGTTGGCGGTGATGAGGTCGACCCAGTCCTCGACGGCCTTGCGATAGTTGGGCTGGTTCTGCGTGCCGAGCCAGCAACCCTCGTTGAGGGGCACGCGAACCGCGTTTACCCTCCAGGCCTTGATCGCGTCAATGTCACTCTGATCGAACGGTCCTTGAGGCCCTCCCCCCGCCTTGTTGAAGGTGTTGCAGTCCGTTTCAGTGCCAAAGCGGTCTACGCCGCGTAGCTGGACGTTGTGGCCCGAGCCGTCGACGAGGTGACCGAGCTGGCCGTTTTGGCCGCGTACCACGTGCAACCTACCGGAGCCGTCGGGACCGCTGTCGGGGTTGCTGCCGTCGCCACCGCCGTCTGCAGCGGGGCCGCTGCCTGCTTCCTTGGCGCCCAAGTGTGAGCCCGAGCAGGCTACGAGGGCCGTCAAGAGCAGAAGAAGCCAAGCGCGGCTTTCCGGACGCTCGCGTCGACCGTCTGTCGAACGCGGGGAAGAGAGGTCGCGCATTGGAAGCACGTTACGCGGGAGAAGGGGACGAGCCATTCGAACAAAGATAGCGTGTTCGCAAAAACTCTGTCTGCGAATTTGAGGCGTGTAGGGCCGACAAGAATTCCATGAGATCTTGAAGCCTGTCCGCCTCTTTGGCGGTGAAGTCAACCATGGGTTTGGAAAGACCGTGGCAGCAAATGGCTAAGCCGCGCCGTCGAGATCGCGGGGATCGCCGTCGACCCCGGGCGAAGCGTGGATGATGCAGGTGGCTCGCAATTTGACAGAATCCTGTGGATGGATTTCTGCGAGGAGCAAAGTACCTGATCCACGATCGGGACCGCTGTTCTCGAAGGCGTTCATCGCGATTCTCAAAGCTGGGGGCGTGAAGAGCGTGAAAATCCCAGCGCAAAGCCCAAATTGCAATCCGTACGCGGAACGATTCGTCAGAACCATCAAGTACGAGTGCTTGAATCACTTCGTGATTTTCGGCGAGCGACATTTGCGCCACCTGATCAGGGAATTCGTCGAGCCCTACATGACCGAGCGGTTCACCAGGGCTCAGAGCCAAACAACCCGGTGTTGTCAGCTCCTGTGATGTGGAGGTTGTTGATCGCAAGGCCGTTGCCATCGAACGTACCGAAGAATGCATTGAAGATTCCTCCAACGGGGACGAATGCCGACGTTGATGTGGAGGATGCATCGATGTCGTTTGCCAACTTGTAATTCCCGTTGAGGTTCAGCCTCATGTTACGGAGGTCGGTAAGATTCCTGATCCAGGTTATGCTGGGGTCGGTCGATCCTAAGGCGATTCTCGCCACGCGTGGAGAGCTGTCAGCCATTCCGACCTCGCCAGCCAGGCAGCCAAGCACTAGGACTGTCGCAATCACCATCTGGCGAACCCAGCCAACACCAAACGCACGTGGATCTATTCTGTTTCAATCTCATTTTGTCTCCCGTTCTCAAGAGGTGTCCTATTTCGACCAGGAGCGCGACGGCCGACTGAGGTCGCCCTTCATCAGGGCTAACCAGCGCGCCTCGATCCGCTTTGGTCCCCGTAAAACCACGAAGCCGACCATTGCGGAAAAGACGCCCGCGGAGACGCGGTCCTGATGAGCGGTCGGCATTAGCCTTGCAGACTCCCCAGGGATGACCAACGAAAGCAATCAAATAAGGTACGGCCGCGTGGCCTTTTCGCTCGTTTCGTTTGCAACGATCATGACGATCATCGCCGTTCTCTCAGCTGTGGCTAGTCGCTGAGGCACGACAATTGGCTGGCATCTGCAATGGTGCTTTGGTTTCCGCCCGTCACCGGCTTTCTTGCCGCCTTGCGAGCAGCTCTCGGCAACCCTTGCCCAGCGGTGGCAACTTCTGCCTAGTCTCTCCCCAGAAAGGCCTCCAGAATGGTGGCGGTTCTCAACCGCGGGGGTGGGCAAGCCGCGGGGTGGATCGTCACTCACCCTGGCTACAAGGAGTTGCCGCGCGATCAGCGCAAGACCGTTCGTCAGACCATTGGTCTCCCTCGCACGGACGTCGACGCCGAGACCTGAGCACTTACGCTCCCCCTTCGCGGAACCCGGAACGATCTCGGCCTCACGCCGCGGCTCGGCCGACCCTGGCTAGTCTCTCAGCGTCGGCGAGATAGTCCGCGTAGGTCGTGCGAAGGTCGTAAAAGGCCTTCCCGGAAAACTCGAAGATTCGGTTGGCCAGTGATTCGACGAACTGCACGTCGTGGCAGGAGAAGATCATCGAGGCCTCGCTCTTCAGGAGGCCATTGTTGAGCGCCGTGATCGATTCGAGATCGAGATGGTTGCTGGGCTGATTCAGCACGAGAGTATTCGGGTCCTGCAGCATCAGGCGGGAGAGCATGCAACGCACCCGCTCGCCTCCCGAAAGGACCGCGACCTTCTTGTGAACCTCGTCGGAGGTGAAGAGCATACGGCCCAGGAACGAACGGATGAAGGGTTCATCCCGGGTGTCTGGCGCGTACTCGCGCAGCCACTCGAGGACGCTCTTGTCGGTGACGAAGTACGTGTTGTTGTCCTTCGGAAAGTAGCCGATCTTGGCCGAGGGTCCCCAGGTGACGGTGCCGGCGTCGGGCTTGGATTCTCCGGCGAGGACGTCGAGGAGGGCCGAGACCACGCGCTCGTCGCCGACCAGCGCGACGCGCTCGCCTCGGCCCACCGAGAAGGAGAGCCCGTCGAACAGCACCTCACCGCCGACGGTCTTGCGGAGGCCTTCCACTTTCACCACCTCCTTACCGAGGGCGCGTTCCGCCTTGAACTGGATGAAGGGGTACTTGCGGGACGACGGCCGGATGTCATCCAGGGTGATCTTGTCGAGCAGTTTCTTTCGCGAGGACGCCTGTCTCGATTTTGAGGCGTTGGCGCTGAACCGCGCGATGAACGCCTTCAGGTCGTCGATCTGTTCAGACTTCTTCTTGTTTGAGGCCGCGCGCTGTGCGAGCGCCATCTGGCTGGTCTCGTACCAGAACGTGTAGTTCCCGGAGTAGAGCGTCACCTTGCCGAAATCAATGTCGGCGACGTGGGTGCACACCTTGTCGAGGAAGTGCCGGTCGTGCGACACGACCACCACGGTGTTCGGGAAGTCGAGCAGGAACTCCTCCAACCAGAGGATCGAGTCGACGTCCAGGTGGTTCGTGGGCTCGTCCAGCAGGAGGATGTCCGGATTGCCGAAGAGCGCCTGGGCCATGAGCACGCGGACTTTTTCGGTGTCGGGCAGGTCCTTCACGAGCGAAAAGTGCTTTGCCGCGGCGACACCGAGCTCGCTGAGCAGCTTGGCGGCTTCGGCTTCGGCTTCCCAGCCATGCAGGTCGGCGAACGCGGCTTCCAATTCGCCGGCGCGCACGCCATCGGCCTCGCCGAAGTCGGGCTTCGCATAGAGCGCGTCCTTCTCGACCATCAGAGCGTGCAGCCGCTTGTGGCCCATGATGACCGCGGTCAGGGCCGGCACCTCGTTGAAGGCGAAGTGATCCTGGGAAAGCATGCTGAGCCGCTTGTTCGGCTCGATGCTCACGGAGCCGGAGCTTGACTCGAGCTTGCCCGCCAGGCACTTCAGGAACGTCGACTTTCCGGCACCGTTGGCGCCGATGAGCCCATAGCAATTGCCGGGCGTAAACTTGACGTCCACCCCCTCGAACAAGGTCTGGCTGCCGAACGCGACGGAAAGGTTCTGGACGGTGATCATGTGGCCGGGGCCTCTTACGCTGCCGACACGCCGGGTTCAAGGGGAATAGTGGGTCACGCTGCGTTGGCGGCCGCCTAACCATGGACTCCGCCGACAGCAGCTACCGTAGCCTCGCCTTACCGATCGGCAGTGTGTCTCGATGCGATCCATACCAGTGGCCAGGTACAATCTGTGGAGTGCACGAGGCCGTGCTGGCTACCTTCCTCATCCGGGTAGAGGGATGCAGGAGGGTGCGGCGCGGCGTAGTTTACAGATCATGAACCTTCTACGCTCGGGTGCCAGATCGATCCCATGGCGCCATTCGTACCGGTGATACGCTCGGTCCATGCGACGGGCTCGGAGCGCCTTGGCCTTGCCTTGAATGCAGCGCCACTGATCGTGCCAGCTACCCTCAAGTCGCGGCACCGGTTTGATCTACAGACTGCGCAGGCTAAGCACTTTCGATGACAGAGGTTGCGTCGATGGGCTAAGAACAGACGGACTCTGGCCTTCGCCGAGGACGGCAAATGCCACTGGTGTGGAGACAATCTTCGAAAAGTGCGGCTCGGCGATCCCGACCAGCGCGGCCTTGTTCAGGGACCCGATTTCGTTCGTTTTGATCAAACGGGGCGATCGTGCTCAGCGCGATTGGAATCCCGCGCTTCTGCCGTATGGTCTCCGTTCTCCGCCGACAGCCGTTCCTTCAACAGGCAGCAGCACTCCAGACGTTCGCCCGGCGTGAGCGACTTCCCGGCGATGTCCAGCCGGCGCCGCACGTCGGCGTCTCCTTGCCTTACAAAACGAGAAGGACGGTCAGCGCGGGCGTGTTGCTGTTCAGGACGATGTCGGCCTTCCCGTCGCCGTTGAGGTCGGCGAGGGTGACAGACGAAGGAAATGAGTCCATCGGAATCACGCGATTTTCCGAAAAGGTCCCGTCGCCGTTGCCAACCAGCACGTGCAAGCTGGACGACGACGTGACGTTGCCCGTCTCCACGAAGATCAAGTCGAGGATGCCGTCGCCGTTCACATCACCGGTCGCCACGTTGGAAGTCATTCCCGCGACTGGATAGCCCCTCTTCAGCGCAAAGCCGCCTTGCCCGTCATTGAGATAGACTGAGACGTCGATGCCACCGAAGTAAGACGCGGCGGCGATGTCAGGCGCCCCATCGCGGTTGAAGTCGCCGATGGCAAACGTCGAGGCTCCGGGAATCGCCGGGAACTGACGCGTGCTGAGCTTCTGGGCATCGCCAGCCGAGTAGGCAACCATGAATCCCTCTCCGCTCGACGCCACCAGGTCCATGGTGCCGTCTCGGTTGAAGTCGGCGGCCGCGGCACCCAGGGCCCCGGTGGTAGGCAGCGTGATCGCCATGGCCGGCGTGCTGCCAAGGGCCGAACGAATCATCACCGAGTCGCCGTTCCAGGGAACGATGATGAGCTCGTCGACCTGGTCGCCATTGAAGTCGGCGGCTTGGATGGCGCGGGCACTCACCTTGATGTCTTCACTTACGCTTTGGAAGCCGAGGAAAGCCGGCTTCGTGTTGCGCATGACTGTGACGTTCCCACCTTGGGAGTCGGCAGCGACCAGATCGGTCCAGCCGTCGCCGTCAAAGTCTCCGGAAGCGAGGGCGTTGGAAGTCTTGCCGATATTCCGGTAGTCGTAGCCGAAGGTGCCGCCACCCAAGCCCCAAAACAGGTCGATTCCGTCGCTGAGCAACGCCAGGTCAAGAGAGCCGTTTCTGTCGAAGTCCGCAACCACCACTTCGCCCGTACCCCACCACGCATTGGTCGGAAAAGACTTGGTGGAAAAATGTATCTCGGTCGAGGTGCAGCCGAGCATTCCGAATACCACCAGCGCAAGGGTTGAGACTTTCATGGATTGGACTCGACCAGATAGACGGTCAGCGTATTGAGTTTCTCGTTGGCCACCACGATGTCGTCCTTGCCGTCGGCGTTGAGGTCCGCCAGGGCCACCGACCGCAGTCCGTTGCCCGTGCCGAGGATGCGATTCAACCTGAAGTCTCCGTCACCCGTGCCGGTCAGAACTTGCAACTGGTCGGACGTGTTGTCGATGAAGGCGAGGTCGGGGATGCCGTCGCCATTGACGTCCCCGGTGGTAATCGCCCGGACTATGCCCGAGGCGTAGGTAAGTCCATGTTTCACCATGCCACCGCGGCCGTCGTTGAGAAACACGGTTACCGCGCATGACGGCACGCCCGAACAACTAGGCCCGCATGCGAGATCCGGCGCTCCGTCGAGGTTGAAATCACCCGATACCATGAACGCCGGAACATTGCCCGCCGCGAAGTCGCGGGTGGTCACGCTCTGAGCGTCGGTAACCGAATAGGCGATGAGGAGGTCCTGGCCGTTATCGCCGTTCGCCCCGGCCGCGTCCAAGGTCCCGTCCCGATCGAAGTCGGCGAGAGGCACCGGAAAGGCAGTGGACCACCACGCAGAAAAGGGGATGGGGACGTCACGCTCAATCTCAGGCAATACGCCGGGAGGGGACACTATCGATAGAGACTCACCCCTGACCATGAGCTCGGCCTTCTGGTCGCCGTTGAAGTCCCCGGCTTGAAGCAAACTTCCCCGGGTGTCTTGATTCTTCGTCGGATCAAAGGTTCCGTCCCCGCGATTGCGCAGGAACCCTATCGTGCCTGCGATCCAGTTCTGAACCACCATGTCGGGCCAGCCATCCCCGTCGAAGTCCGCCACGACCAATTCCTCGCAGCCGGCGCCCGTGGGGTACTTGGCCTGCGCCTCGAAGGTCCCGTCGCCGCGCCCGAGGTACACGCTGACGTTGGCATCCTCGTAGCTCGTCACCGCCAGATCGGGTTTCCCGTCTCGATTGAGATCCCCGATAGCCACGGTCGACGGCGCTCTGCTCGCGGGAATCGAGGTGGTCGAAAAGTGGATCTCCGACGAGCTGCACCCGAGTAGCGCTAAAAGCGGTAGGACGAGCAGCGAAGGTTGCATTCGTCCACGGGAAATCGGCATTCAAGGCCGACGACTGAAGGTCAGGTCGGACGAGGTGCCGCGCCTTCGTGAACGGCACGCACGTCATCCAGCCGGTGAAAGGAGCCCACTCGACCTCTTCCATACATGCTGTCCCAACAAACCGGAAGGCGACGGCAATGGCGCAGAAAGGGTGGGGGAAGGGAAGGGCGGGTCAGCCGACGGCGCGGACGGTGACTGCGATGGCGTTTGGGCGAGGCACGGGTGTGCAGCTACGAGCTATTCCACGATCCCGCGATCGCTGCGGCCCTTCGCTGACAACGAGTCAACCCTCCGGCGCGCGACCTCGGCTCAGCCCGCCAGCGGTCTTCCCCAGGCCAGCCGTCCTTCCATGAATACGGCCGCGATCATTCTCGGATCCAGTGTCATGCGGCGGCCGCGTTCGGGGGACAGCTCGTGTTCGGCGACGAGGTCTCGAACCCGACGGAAGGTGAGCAGGCCCTTGTGGATGCCCTCGAAGCGCATGCCGCCGAAGCCCACCCGAGCGGCGCCGCCTTCGTCCTGTGCAAGGACGATCTGATCGGTCGGGAGGGGTACGCTGCGACCATCGACAAACGTCACGAAGGTTCCGGGTGGCCCGTTCTGCACGACAGCCAGACCAGGCACATGAGGACGCTCCTTGTGGACGCGGCTTCCGGGCACGAACTCAACGACGCAGAAGACGGGTTGCGGGGGCTCTGTGGTGCTCATCATGCGTTTTGGAGATGTCGATAAGGCGGGGCTGTCTGGATACGGGTATCGTCGAGCGCGCCGCCCATGGTGAGGTGATACACGACCTGAAAGCGATCGTCTTGGATGCCGAAGGTCCGATGGGTGAGGTCGTCGAAGAAGCAGCCGATGCCAGTCGCGCGGATGCCGGCCGCCTCCGCCTCGAGGTACAGCTGCTGGCCTACCGCTCCGGCTTCCCAGTGCAGGCGTCGATAGAACCACGGACCAAGGGTTTCAATCGGGGCTCGAAAGTCCGCCAACATGGCCGTCGCAAACACCCCGTCGGAGGCGATGTCCTGTTCGCAGCTCGTCTGCGCGGCAATCGGTCGGGCATCGCCAGCCTCTAGCAGGAAGAGCGGAAGAGAGGCCGGACATTCATCCGGCACGGTCCAACTGAAACCGGACGTCATCAGCGGCTGCAAGGTCTCCTTTCGCATTGGATCGCGCAGGAGAGCGTACAGGCCGGGGACAATGCCCACCACCCGATGCACAAACAACAACAAATCGATGCGGGGCCGCCAAGGCAATGTCGCAAATGGGATCCGTCCCTTGCCGGGCAACACCTTGAGCAGGATCTGGCAAAAAGCTTCGAGGGTGATGCTGGTAGAGCCGTCGAGCGCTACCGCGCTCCTCCGTTGCTGAACGATGCGCCGCAGGGCCAGGCTTGAATCCCCGAGGGCAAGCAACGATCTCGCGGGCGAGGCATCCCAGAAGCCAGCACAAGGCGGTTCGGTCTTGCGCGTGACCGCCGCCACCTCGTCAATGACCGGCCAACTCTGGCGATGGTCGGCGCTGAGGCGGTTCGGAACCCCGTGCCACTCGGTGGGGCGGAGCGGCTCGCGCGTGACGTCGCCGATCGTGAACGCGCGTTGCTGGTCCATCGGAAAGGCCGTGTCCCCCGACACGCCTTGTGGCACGTCTTGCGGATAGACAGCCAGCAAACAGTCGGCGTGCTCGGCCTCGCTCCCGCTCTGACTATCGATGCCGAGAAGGCGCGCCAGCTCGACGTCGGTCACGCCTTCGAGCAGTCGCGTCTGCCAACCTAGCCCTGCGGCGGCGACTGTGAGGGCGCCAATGGCGTGTCCGACGTCGTGGTTGCAATAACGAAAGGCCCGCTCACCGTACTTCCATGCCTCCCGCCAATGTATCGAGGTCAGTCCGACGAGCACGCCTCCTGAAGGTAACTGGCCAGCCAGAGCGGCCCAGGCCTGGTCGGACAGGTCTGCGCGTCTCTCAAGCGCGTGCTCGTAGGGCGCATAGTGATACACGGCTGCCTTCGCATGAAGGCCCTCGATGGGCCCTGCGATGAGATAGCCCTCGGTCGGATGGAGATTGCCGCTCGACGGGTTGACCCGCAATGACCGGCGCGCCTCGCCGGACTCTTTCCAGGCCGAGAGCGCCAGAGAATCCTGCAAGAGCTGCGACACCGAGGAGCGACCGAGCCGTGCAGGCGGGATGCTTCCCGGAACAAACGCGGGCTGGTACCTAGGCTGGTCTCCGACCGGGACGAGATCCAGGGGCAGCCGCGGAGCGCCCTCGAAACGACGGAAGGGATTGGGTTGGGTCGCCCAATCCATGAAGGCTGGGGATCGGGCGAAGCGGCCAGGATAGTGCTTCGTCCGTTCGTGGTAGGCAAACACCGGCGCCGTCGGCGCAGCCGGCATGTCAACGCGAGCCTGAGTCGGTGCCCGTGCCATGTTCCTCCGCAGCCTACCCCACTATCGACGACATGCCCGCGCGACGAGATGCCTGTTCGCCGCAAAAACTCGTTCCGAAGCCGAACCCAGGCGCCGACGATTCCGAGCACCATGTCTCCGACGACGCCGTAACCGCCACCCACCACGCGCGAGGCCAACCAACCCGCCACCAGGCCAATCGCAATCCAGATAAGAATTGTCTCAACGCTCACGGGGTTCTCTCTACGACTGCTTATGAGCCGGACATTTCCTGTATCACCGACACGACAGTTTTCGCCCGCGCCACGACCGCGCCTTCGTGTTAGCGTCAAGTGAGTAGAGTTCTGCCGACGGAGGCTTCCCCATGCATCACCGTTCGAAGACGACAATCGCCGCGATGGTCCTAGCCGCCGTCTCCACCGCGGCGTACGCAGCCCCGCCGGCTCCCGCTGCCTCTGGCGACAAGAGCGAATTCCAGCTTCAGGACACGCACACGGCCAAGGAGGCTCATGGCGCTACTTTATCGAAGATCAAGCCGACGAGGACCGAGGCGGCGATGAAGCTGTTCGTCGTCGACAAGGACAAGGGGCCGGTCAAGGGGGTCGTGATCTTTCTGACCGGGCCGGACAAGACGAAATACTACACGGACCCGACGGACAGCGATGGATACGCGGAGGTGCTGGTGCCGGTGGGCAAGACATACGACATCACCTACCTGAGTCTCGGCCGGCGGGATATAGCGGCCACGGTTCCCGTGGCGGACGAGCCGAGTCAATCCGTCAAGCTGACCCTGCGCTACAAGCGTGAGGTCGCACCGAAGCCTCTCGTCCTGGACGGGGTCAACTTCGACACCGCGAAGGCGACGATCCGCCCCGAGTCGTTCCCGCGCCTCGACACGGTGGTCGACTTCATGGTCCACAAGAAGGACGCGCGCGTCGAGATCTCGGGCCACACCGACAACGTGGGGAACGCCAAGGCCAACAAGACGCTGTCGGAACAGCGCGCACAAGCGTGTCGCAACTACATTGTGTCGAAGGGCATCGACAAGAAGCGGCTGGACGCCGTCGGCTTCGGCAGCGAACGTCCCATCGCTCCGAACGACACTGACGAGGGTCGCCAGAAGAACCGTCGCATCGAAGCGAAGGAGCTGTAGCGCCAAGCTGTAGGCTGAGGACAGGCAAACGGACGCTTCTCCCGAGCGCCGCCTTCCCGCCAGACGAGCGGGCTTCCTTGCGGGCTCCAAGCACTCTCTCGGGCGCTGGTGGGCGGCGACCCCGTTCCCACGAAGACGTGTATCTCGAAACCGTGATCGCGTGAGAGGACCTCCCCGTGTTGGCGCACCCTGGGCGTTCGTGGTCCAGAACGACGAAGAAGCGATCTTGCCATCTGCCCCGTTGTCATTCGTCAGTCCCACCTGCTTTCTGAGTTTGCCACCGATGCCTTGGTGAAACCGCTCGGTCCTATAGTGCTCGACGAATTCTTGATCAAGTGGCGCAGATGTCGCTCGCCGAAGATGACGAAGTGATTCAGACAGATGGTTCGGCTCACCCAACCGGCGTCGGATTCCGCTCCTTGAACTGCCACTGATGCCAGTACGGGTAGATGGGCGTGGTCGCGCTCGCGGCGTCGAGGCGGGCAACCTGCGCAGCGGTCAGGCTCCAACCGACGGCGCCGAGGTTGTCGCGAAGCTGGGCCTCGTCGCGCGCCCCAATGATCACGCTCGCGACCGTGGGCCGTTGCAGGAGCCAGTTCAAGGCGACCTGGGGAACGCTCTTGCCGGTCTCGGCAGCCACGTCGTCGAGCGCGTCGACGACGCGGTAGAGGTACTCGTCATCCACCGGCGGTCCGCCTTCTGCCGCCAGCCGACTGTTGAGCCGACTCGTCTCCGGCCGCGACTGGCCACGACGGATCTTCCCGGTGAGCCGTGCCCAGCCGAGCGGGCTCCAGACGAACGTGCCGATGCCCTGATCGCGCGCCAGCGGCATGAGCTCCCACTCGTACTCGCGACCGATCAGCGAGTAGTACGCCTGATGGACCACGTAGCGGCACAGACCATCGCGCTCCGAAAGCATCAGCGACTTCATCAGGTGCCAGCCCGAGAAGTTGGAGCAGCCAACGTAGCGGATCTTGCCGGCCTGGACCAGGTGATCGAGCGCCGCCAGAGTCTCCTCGACCGGCGTGAGCGCGTCGAAGGCATGGATCTGGTAGAGGTCGATGGTGTCTGTCCCGAGGCGCCGCAAGCTTCCTTCGCAGGCCGCGATCAGGTGCTGGCGCGAGGAGCCCACGTCGTTCGGGTCCGCTCCTGCGCGTTGGCCACCCTTGGTCGAAAGAATCACCTGGTCGCGCCGCCCCTTGATTGCTTTTCCGAGGATCTCCTCGGCGAGGCCGTCCGAGTAAATGTCGGCCGAGTCGAACAGGTTGAGTCCCGCCGCAAGACACAGGTCAACCAGGTGGGTGGCCCCGACCACGTCGCTTGCACCCCAGGCCTTGAAGAACTCGGTGCCGCCCCCGAAGGTCCCGGTCCCCAGGCAAAGCGCCGGGACCTTGAAACCACATCTGCCGAGCTGTCTGAACTCCATCATGTCCCTGTTTTACTCCGAAATTGTAGCAAAGCAGTTGTGCGCCGAAGAAACGCGCTAGCCGGCCATGTTGGCTACCGTCCGCAGTCTTTGACAGCGAAAATGTTGCAGAGAGACGGCGATGCTCGCTGCGGAGAACACGTGCCATTCCAACCACATGGACGCCAGAGATCACTCACCCCACGCGATCTTGGAAGTTCCTCTAATGGGGATAGCGGGGAGCCACCTCGCGTCCCCCACCAACTTGGGTGGGGTAGATGAGTCAACAGGGAGGGCGTGACCTTCAAGGTGCTTCCCCTCCGAATGGAATCGACCTTGGTCGACAAGATGGACGAGGCCTGGAGGCGCCAGCACCTGCTCTCACGCACGCACCTCTTCCGCAAGTGCCCCACACCCACCAATACGCCGGCCAAGTCGTCGCGGCGACGACAACGAACGCAACACCGGCCCTCTCGAGGGTGCCAGCAGGACGCTATCAACCCATATCGATGGCATGGTCGTCACGGTAGCTTTCTCAAGATATAACCGTGGAACCAAAGTCTCTCTTCGCCGTCCGTCTCGATCCTTCGGATCACTTCGCCCATTCCGGCGAGCGGGCCGGCAACAATCGCTTCTTCATCGGAGAGCGGCACGAGACACAGTCGAGCCGAGCCCAAGTCGCCGCTGCTGTCGGACCACGATACTTCGGCGAAAAGATCGCCCTTGGTTTCGCGCAATCGAAAACCGGCCATCGTGGCCCCACCGAGATCCCCGTTGACTGGCCGATAGGCGCCCAGGCGTTGCCGCCAGCTCCCCAGTTCCTTTGGTTGCTTGAGCCGCTCCCCAACCAGAATCTGTCGGTCGCCCTGAGGGCCGCCCAGGGTAGCGACGATGAGCTCGCGACCGGCGAGGGTCCTGCGCGACAGACCGGCGTGTCCCAATGGGCCAAGGTCGAGGTGAAAGAGACCGAGCCAGCGATAGTCGAGGCCGAGCTTGCCGTCGGTCCGTGGCACCAGATCGAGAGAGCGCCCGTTGACCTGGGCGTGCAGACCTCCTCCGCGCGTGTAGACGTGCGCGAGCCCGGCTATGGTCGTGTAGTCGCCGACGATTTCCTGCTGAGCCGCCGCCGGCCAGGGGCGATCTGCCGCCGGAACCTTGCTGGGCACAGCTGGCAACGGTTGGCGCACGCCAGTCTTCACCTCGAGGGCCAGCTTGAGTGCCTCGGTCGCGATTCGGCCGACAATCTCCCCAGGGCCGGAATTGGCCAGCACGACCACACCCAACTTGTGTTCGGGCAGTGCGAAGAGCTGGCTCACGAACCTTCCGATCGCTCCGCCGTGGCCGGCGAGCGGGCCGGCGTTCTGGATGGTCGACCGGTCGAGAAACCACCCGAGGCCAATGCGCAGGTCGAGGTCCAGCGGCACCGAGGCGTTCTGGGGCCTGAGCATTTCGGACAGGGATTCCGGCTTCAAGACCTGATGGTCGCCGGAACGGCCACCGGCAAACACCATCGCGAGAAAGCGACTCATATCGGCCACGCTGGAGTTGAGCCCACCGGCGGGCAGGTCGGGAATTCGGGGCTCGTGTGCCACGCGTCCCTTGTCGTAGCTACTCGACATTTGCGGCGACGGAGATGGCCCCGGATCGAACGACGAATGGGTCATGCCGAGAGGCCCCAGCACGGCGACCCGCATGTGGTCGGCATAGGGCGTTCCGGCGACGTTCTGCACCGCGAGGCCGAGCAGGGCCAGTCCCACATTCGAGTACGAGAACACGAAACCGGGCGGATAGGCGGCGTCGCTCTCCTTGAGGGCCGGCACGACCTCGGCAAGCGGCGGCGTCGGTGCGGCACCCCAGACGAGATCGCGAAGCAGGCCCGAGTGGTGGGTCATGAGTTGGCGTGGTGTGACCGCCGTATCGTCGGAGAATCTCGACCTGACGTGGAATCCTGGAACGTAGTCCGCCACAGGCCGATCGAGCGCGATGCGCCCCTGTTCCACCAACTGCATCGTCGCCGTGTCGGTGAAGAGCTTCGAGATCGAGCCCACTCGGTACAAGGTCTCGGCCGTAGCCTGGACCGCTTTGTCCTTGTCCGCATAGCCGAAGCCTTCCGCCCAGAGGACACGCTGGTCGTCGACCAAGGCGATGCTCAGCCCAGTCACCGCGTTCTTGTCCATCTCGTAGCGAATCAGGGCCGACAGGTACGCGATGGTCGAGCTATAGTCCCCTCGGTTGACGGTCGGTGGACGCCTCGGCGCGTGGCTACAGCCTACGGCCAGAGCGATCGCGCCGAGCCACAGAGACATCACTATGCCTGTGCACCGTCGTAGACAAGCGGTCATGAGAGCGTCACCAATGTCCAACGACGTTCTTGCGACGTCAACTCCCACCGTCCTGCTCGGTTTGTCCCTCGACCTCTCATCCGGGCGCCGACGGGATGTCGATCCTGGATAGATAGGCACGGCCACGGGCGTGATCGCAGGCAAGCGCGCCGATATCGGGCGTGTGGTTGCGTCGGGGCGAACGTGGTTTTGTCGTTCGGGCAGGGAATCGTAGGACAAAGCAGGGAGTCGGGAGCAGGGCCAGACCAACCTACCTGCATCAGTACCACGCTCGAAAAGCGGGCAACTCGGATGTCTAACCGGCGAACCGCAAGGGTGCGCGAGATCGGCGTGTCGTAGTAGAAGGTCGGTATGTCTTCGAGAGCGCGGTCGCGACGGCGTGGCGCAATCGTGCGGCCGCCTAGCTGCCGTTCGAGAGACACCGGCTAGGCCAAGCAAACCGACCGTCGCAGTAAAGTCGGAAGCGCCGACGGGATGCTTCTTGTAGAGTAATCGCCGCCCATGAAAAGAGCGTTCCTTTTCCTGCTCGGTCTCTTCCGGCGCTTCAACCTGTGGAAGCTGCAGCTCGACGGCAAGACCATGGCCGACGTTCACGACGAGCGCATCGTGACCGGCAAGGCCTGGGCCGAGTACTGCGACACCATCAAAGCCGCGGGCACCGCCATGCTGTTTCCCGGATCGCCAAAAGATGCGTTCACCCAGGCCGAGGGCTACCGTTACCTCAGCCGCCTGGTGCGCGGCGGCCTGGAGGCGTTCATCGAGTACGCCGATCCACTCTTCCCGCGCTTTCAGCGCATGGTCCACGAAACGGTCAAGCTGGGTGCGGACAACCCGGACAACTTCTACGTCAGTGCGCGCATCAGCGGCGCGCACCGGTACCGCATCTGGGGCAAACGCGGCAGCGCCTTCTACCTCGGCTTCGCCTCGCAGCTTGCCGACTACACCAAGGACGAGCCGCAGGTAAGCGGATCGCTCGAAGCGAGTGATATGACCGTGGCACCTGATGGCAGCTTCGAAATCGTCGTCTCTGTCGACAAGCCCGCGGGCAGCGCCAACTGGTTGCCCATGAGCGTGCATTCGCGCATCGTGCTCGTGCGCCAGACTTTCCTTGATAGAAATACGGAAAAGCCGGCGGAGTACTTCATCGAGCGCATCGGCGGCGAAACCGCGCCGGGGCCGCTCACCGCACAGGCCGTGGACGAAGGACTGACCAACGCCGGGCTTTTCGTGACCGGCTCGTCGCTGTTCTTTGCCAAGTGGTCGCGCGATTGGAAGAAGCACGCGAACATGCTGCCGCAGCACCCGCCGGAAATATCCGCGGCTGCCGGCGGCGATCCGAACATCGCGTACTACCACTCGTACTGGGAGCTGGGCGACGACGAATGCCTGGAGCTGACCTTCACGCCCCCCGCCTGCCAGTACTGGAACTTTCAGCTGAACAATTACTGGATCGAATCGCTCGACTACCGGTACTTCCAGGTGACGCTGAACAAGCACACGGCGGAATACCGGCCCGACGGATCCGTGCGGCTGCTCATCGCACACCGCGATCCCGGCCTCGGCAACTGGATCGACACGGCCTACCACCGCTGTGGGACGATGAGCTTGCGCTGGCTGCGCAGCACGGAGTTTCCGCCGGTGAAGGTGCGCACGCTGGGGAGCTCTGGGCTCGCAGGATTGCCGCGATGAAGATCCCGCGCTACCGACTGCCGATCCGGATCTTCAATGCGCTCGGCGTTCGTCCCCGCCTGGACGAAGCAGCGCTCCTCGATGCAGCCGTGAAAAAAAGCGGCCTGCACGACTTCGGCGACGAGAGCTTTCGGCCCGCGCTGCGACGCCTGGTGATTGCGCTCAACGAAGAAGCGCGGCTGCATGCGTGGGGCCGATTCGTCACGAAGCAACGCTTGGTAGGCGTTTTGCAAAATCGCCTGCGTGCCGAAGCCCTTTTTCGCAAGCACCCGGAGATTCTCGACCAAGAGCTCAAGCCGATGATCGTCGTGACTGGCCTGCAGCGCACGGGCACGACGCTGCTTCACCGGCTGCTGGCCGCCGATCCGGCAGCGTACAGCGTGCTGAGCTGGGAGGCACTGAATCCCGCGCCCCTCTTTCGCGCCAACGAGAAGAGCAAGCGCATCGCCATCGCACGCATGAGCGAGCGCGTGCTCCGCTACATGGCGCCCGAGTTCTTCGCCATTCATCCCGTCGAACACACGTCGCCCGAAGAGGAAGTTCTGCTGCTCGACATGGCGTTCCTGAGCACGGTGCCGGAGGCCACGATGTTGGTGCCGGAATACTCGGCGTGGCTGGCGACGCAGGATCAAGAGCCGGCGTATCGCACGATGAAGAAGCTGTTGCTTCTCCTGCAGTGGCAAAAAGGAGCAACACAGACTCATTGGGTGCTGAAGACGCCGCACCACATGGAATGGTTGGACGTGTTGGTGCACGTCTTTCCCGGCGCGCGCATCGTGCACACCCATCGCGATCCGCTGCGTAATCTGGCGTCTTTCTTGAGCATGGCTTTTCACGCCATGCACATCTTCAGCGCCGCCGTCACGCCGGAAGAAGTTGGTGCGTTTTGGACGCGCAAGGTTGCCACCATGGTTGAGCGCGCGATGGCCTTTCGCGCGTCCACCGACGCCAGCACGATCACCGACGTGATCTATTACGACCTGGTGAAGGATCCCATGCACGCCGTGGAGCGCATTTACGCCGAGGCCAGCCTGCCGCTGACGAATGAAGCACGGACCGCCATGCAGGTGCAGCGGAAAGCCAGCACGCAACACAAGTATGGCGTTCACCGTTATCGCCTAGAGGATTTCGGCGTGGATCTGGCGCAGGCCGAGGCTGGCTTCTCAAAATACCGGGCGTCCTTTCAACTGCCCCACGAGGACAGTTGATGGAGAGCAAGCAATACAGCAGCACCTCGAGCTCGATTGCTGGTGCGATCAAACAACGCTTTGGCAAGAAGGCGCGCATCGGAGCGCTCTCTGAGTACGAACGCTTGGATGGCAAGACCGCTCTCGTGACGGGCGCCAGCTCGGGCCTGGGATTTGCCACGGCCGTGGCCCTCGCTCGGCGCGGAGCTCGCGTGCTCATGGCCGTGCGCAGTGGCATTCCCGAGAAAGGCGACGCCGTTCGAAAAGCCAGCGGCTCGGCCGTAGTAGAGATGCGCTCCGTGGATTTGTCGGATTTGGACAGCGTACGCGCCTTCGCCGCCGGCCTGCGCGCCGAAGGCGCGTCGCTGGATCTACTGGTGCTCAACGCCGCCACGGTTCCCGCGCATTCGCGCAAGAGCAAGCAAGGTCTGGAAGAAATGTTTGTGGTCAATTACCTGGCCTCGTTCTATCTCGCCAATTTGCTCATCGAAGGCGGCACGGTCCGAAAGAATTCCGGCGCGCGCATCGTCGTCGTGGCCTCCGAAGCGCATCGGTCGTCGCCGGCCATCGACTGGAGCACGTTCGGCGTGTACCAGGACTACGCGATGAAGCGCGTGGTGCCACTTTACGGTTACTACAAGCACATGCTTCTGTCGTTCGCCTTCGAGCTGTCTCGCAGACTACAGACAGAAAACGCCGGCATTGGCGTGTTCGCGCTTTGTCCCGGACCGGTGAACAGCCGCATCGCTCGCGAGACGCCGTGGTTTGCGCGCTGGCTGGTCGCTGCGATCTTCGCCGTATTCTTCAAGGCCCCGGCCAAGGCTTGCGAGCCGGTGGTCTACCTTTCCTGCGCGCGTTCCCTCGAAGGACGCACCGGCGTTTACCTGCACCTGATGGAAGAAAAGGCGGTCGCGCCAGCGACATCGGATCCGGAGAATGGCCCCAGGCTTTGGCACGCCAGCCAAGCGTTGCTGGAACAACTCGGTTATTGACGGCAAGTCATGCTGTGATATCGAGCGGTTCCACTCGGTCCGCAAACGACTCAACCTGCAACTGAACCAAGAATTCTGGCGCTCCCTTGGTGTCCGAAAATCCGTCACCGGAATTCTGGCACGAGTGAGCACTGCGGGGCTGCGAACGACGACATTCTTACACCCAGCGCATCGGCAAGGTCTTCTTCTGCTGTATGCAGATTCCGGGGTCGAGAACGTCAACACTCCTCGCAATTGACGATCGATAGTGGGGAGAGACGGCGAACTACTTCGCCGCGCCGTCGGTGATCATCAGCAGGACGGAGTCGCTGGCGGGGACGCTGGTGGCGTAGCTGGTGGTTTTTTCGCCTAGGTCTTTGGCGGCCCAGATGTCGCGTACGGTGACGGTGTTGCCCAGGCCAATGTCGGCGAATTTCACGGTGATGGTGCCCGCGGCGGTGCCGCGATTTAGCAGAAGCACAGCCCGGCGTCCGGCATCCGACAGCTCTTTGCTGTAGACCTGTAATCCGTTGCTGTCGCTGATCTTCTTGCCCTGGTTGGCCAGCGGATCCTGATCAATGGCGATGACTTCTGTGTTGGTGAGGACGCTCTTGGTATCAGCGCTCATGGTGGCGAGGTTGTTGCCCGCCAGCAATGGCGCGCCCGAGATCGCCCACATGGCGAAATGGTTGCGGTTCTGGGCGAGCGTGAAACCAGACATGCCCACAATCAGCATGTCGGGATCATTGTAATGCCCCGGGCTTTGCGCCGTCGGGTGTTGGGCCGAATCGAAATTCGGATAGATACTGCTATAGGAATAAATATTAATGTCGCTACTGGTGCGCCACAGGGTCGACATTGAAGGCGCCCAGTTCCACGGCTGATTGCTGCCCCATTCGCAAACCGAAAGCGCCATGGGGCGCCCGGTCTGTGCCGTTGCCTTCTTAATGGCGTCGCTGATGGACTGGTACGCGGTTTTTGCGTTCAGTCCTTCTGCCTGGCCACCGCACCAATCGACTTTGACGTAATCGAAGCCCCATTTCGAGAATTGGAGGAAATCCTGGTCGTAGTGGCCTTCGGCGCCCGAGTTCGGGGCGGCCGGTCGTCCCGTCGGGTAGTAGAAGCCGCAGCCCTGTTTGCCGGCATCCGTGTAGATACCGGCCTTGAGTCCCAGGCTGTGAATGTAATCCGCAATGGCCGACATACCGCCTGGCCAATCCGTTGTATCGATGGTGATATTTCCGGAGGCGTCGCGCGTTCCCTGCCACCAGCCTTCGTCGATGTTGACGTACTGATAGCCCGCGTCTTTGAGGCCGCTCGACGCCATGGCGTCAGCTTGCTGCTTGATAACGTCGTAATTGATCTTGGCCTGGAAGGCATTCCAGGACGCCCATCCCATGGGCGGTCCCGAGTTGTTGGCGGTCGTGCCGCCGGTGCCTGCAGCACCGCCCGCGCCGGCTGTTCCACCTTTGCCCCCGCTACCGCCCGCGCCGCTCGTGCCGCCGGTCGCGGTTCCACCCGTTCCACCTGTACCGCTGCTCGCAGTTCCGCCTGTGCCGGCCGAACCACCCGCGCCTGCTTTACCGCCGCTGCCCGTGCCCGCCGAACCACCCGTGGCGTTGGTGCCGCCCGATCCGCCCGAGGCCGCACTGTTACCCCCGCTGCCGCTGCCGCCCGTGGTCCCGTCGTTCTGCGTGCCGCCCGTGCCCGCGCCGCTGCCCGCGTGGCCGCCGCTGCCGCCCGTGGTCCCGCCGTTCTGCGTGCCGCCCGTGCCCGCCCCGCTGCCCGCGTGGCCGCCGCTGCCCCCATCGCCTGAGCCGCCCTGGCCTCTGGATTGCGAAGAATCACAGCCAACGGCGCTCGCAAAAAGGAGAGCCGCGATGCGGCCCATGCGGATAGGCGCTGAATGACCGATCGAGTGAGTCCGGTGCTTGTACATGGCGAGGATTCTGGAACAAGAGGCGCTCCCGGCCCAAGTGCTATGAATTGTCTATTTGTGAATCGCCCCTCGTGAATTGCCCGTCGTGTGCCGAAACTGGATCCGCCAAAATCGTCCTGATATCGAGCGGTTTCTTCTGGTTCGCAAGGCGAGGTGACGCGTGAAAACCGGGGATTTTGGCACTCCCATGGCCGCACGAAGGATAGGTCTCGAGCTCCCGTTGCCGCTCCAGTTTCTGGCAGCGTGGCTCGCGGTGTGGCTCGGCCGGGTTCTCCAGGAGGAAGTCGACTATCTGAAGGCAGAGAATCACCTTCTCCGGGAGAAGCTGGCGCCCAAGAGAGTAGTGTTGACCGACGCCGAACGAAGGCGGCTGGCCACGCTGGGGAAGGCGTTGGGTAGAAAGGGGGGTGGCGGCCGTTGCGACCATTGCATCGACCGAGACGATTCTGCGCTGGTACCGAAACCTCGTGGTCAGGAAGTACGACGGGAGCCAGCTGCGAGGGCAGGGGCGGCCGAAGACCGCGGCCGACATCGCGGCGCTGGTTATCAGAATAGCGAGAGAGAACGCGTGGGGCTACACACGGATCAAGGGCGCGCTCAAGAACCTCGGCCACAAAATTGGACGAAACACGATCAAGCGCATTCTCCAGGAGAATGGCATCGTCCCGGCGCCAGAGCGTGGAAAGCGAATGTCCTGGGCGACCCTCATCAGAGCGAACCTTGGCGTAATCGTCGGCATGGACTTCTTCACGGTAGAAGCGGCGACCTTGCTCGGACTGGTTCGCTACCACGTGCTGTTCGCGATCGATTTTGCGAGCAGGAAGGTGGAGATCCTTGGAATCGCGGTGAACCCTGGTGGCCATTGGATGGAACAGATGGCACGAAACCTCGTCGATGCAACCGACGGGGTTCCTACTCGGCAAGCGGTATGTGCTGCTCGACCGGGATCCATTGTACACGCAAGCATTTCGACGGATCCTCGACCAGGCTGGCGTCAAGACAGTGAGGTTACCTGCTCACAGTCCGAACCTGAACGCTTTCGCGGAGCGATTGTGCTTTCGATTAAGACTGAATGCATGCGGGCGAGGCAAAAGGGCGCTTCTTTCGCCTATGCTCTGGCAATTTGCCAGGACGACAGGATGACGACCTCGACTAATCCTCCCCGATCTTGACCAGCTGCTTGCCCAGATTCTCGCCCTTGAACATTCGGGCCAGCGCCGCCGGCGCATTCTCGAAGCCCTCGACCACCGAGACGTGGTCCTTCAGCTTGCCCTCGCGCAGCCAACCCTCCAGAGATGTGGTCGCTTCCTCGATGCGATCCATATAATCCAGCACGAGAAAGCCTTCCATGCGTCCCCGCCGCACGAGGAGATTGATGTAATTCTTGGGGCCAACGACCGGCCCATCGTCGTTGTAGGTCGAGATCGCGCCGCAGATCACGACCCGCCCGTGCATGGCAAGAGCCCCCAAGGCGGCGTCCAGGGTGGGTCCGCCGACGTTGTCGAAGAACACATCGATGCCCTTCGGGCACAGCCTTGCCAGCGCTGCGCCGACGTCGGCATTTTTGTAGTCGATGGCGGCGTCGAAGCCCAGCTCGCCGGTCAAGTAGTCGCACTTGTCTTGGCCACCGGCGATGCCGATCGCGCGACAGCCCAGCACCTTGGCGATCTGTCCCACCACCGAGCCGGTCGCACCCGCGGCGCCCGACACCACCACGGTCTCGCCCGCCTTGGGACGGCCCACGTCGAGCAAGCCGAAGTAGGCGGTGCGGCCGGTGAGACCGAGCGCGCTCAACCCGCTGGTGATGGGAAACTCGTCGGGGATCACGGAGATCGGTCCGGACACGCCCGGCTTTGCCACGGCGTAGTCCTGCCAGCCGAACAAGCCCTGCACGTGTTGCCCTTGTCGATAGCGGGGATCGCGCGAACGCACGATTTCGCCGCCGGCAAACGACCGAATCACCTCGCCCAACGGAATGGCGGGCACATATGTGTCGCGCGCCATCCACCCGCGCTGGGTCGGGTCGCACGACAAATAGACGTTGCGCACGAGCACCTCACCTTCGCCGGGTTCAGGAATCTCGGACTCGCTAAAGCGAAAGTCTGCCGATGTGATCGCGCCCGTCGGCCGACGCGCTAGCCGCCACTGTCGATTTTTCGCTTGAGCCATGATTTGCCTCCCGCTCCTTCGGTGCTCGGCCGGGTCAGAAGGTGACACGACATTGCGCGCCTCGATGGTGATGGCTGGTTGTTGGAGGCGTCTGGTCCACTGCCGCGGCTCTGGCGGATCTCGTGCGATTGCAGTATTCAAAGCTGAGCTCAGAGCTGCAGCTCGACGTGGGCCGCCGGCTTCACAGCTGCCAAAAGGAAGAGGAAAAACGATGAAAAGAACGATCGTGCTTGGCGTAGCGGTCCTGACGGCCTGGGGATTTACCATGGGTTGTGGCAACAGCTCGTCGGGCGCCGGCAGTGGGAGTGGCGGCAATGCCAACGGCGGTTCGTCGAGCTCGGGCGGTGGCGCCGGGGGCAAGACCACGACGTCGAGCGGGAGCAGCGGCACCGCCGCAGGCGGCAGCTCCGGCACGTCGTGCGGTGTCACGAGCGGCACCTACCAGGAAGACACGACTTTCGGTACGGCCGGGTCGACGGCCCCGTACAATCTCAACAAATGGGGAACGTGGGGTGACTCGACGTTGCCGAGTTTGACTCAAACCACGACCGGGCCAAGTGGTCTCGATTGCAGCGCGGGTTGCGCTACGCTGACCCTCGACTTCTCGAGCGGCACCGCCCAGTACTCGGCGGGCTCCTTCGTCGAGTATTTCGGGACCTCCACCGATTCCGTCACGAATCTGCTGAACGAGACGATCACGGCGAAGATCGGCGTCACGGTGAAACAGGCGAGCGGCGCCACGGCGTCTGTGCCGGTTTCCTTCAGCTTGTTCGGGCAAGACACGTCCACGAGCACGAACGGCGTCGACAATCTCTGGGTCGACGATCTGGGCTCGGTCAGCTCGCTCGACGCATCTTCCGGGTGGCACACGGTGAGCTTCAAGGTCGTGGACGCGAACGTCCCGAGCTGGAGTCCCACGAGAATGGTCTGCGCTTCGGGACTGCATGCCATAGGCATCACGATTCAGAACAACGCCACCATCGACGACAGCAATGGCGCCGTGGTTGCTCTGTACGTTCAGAGCGTGACAGTCGGCTCTGGTGGAGGCGGCGGCTCCGGTGGGAGCTCGAGCGGCGGACAGTCGGGCGGCGGCACAGCGGGAAGCTCCGGCAGCGGCGGACAGTCGGGTGGCGGCGCAGCGGGAAGCTCCGGCAGCGGCGGACAGTCGAGTGGCGGCGCAGCGGGAAGCTCCGGCAGCGGCGGACAGTCGGGCGGTAGCTCGGGCGGGTTGCCACAGCTCACCGTCAATGGCACAAAGTTGCAAGACCCAACTGGCAAGACCATCGTTCTGCGCGGTTCTTCCCTGATCGACATCGGCGCGCTCTATGCGTACGGCGGCAACAGCGCGAAGGGCATCACAGACCGCCTGGACAAGGTCGCTGCGGCAGGCGTGCAAGGCCACGTGATCAGGCTGCCGGTCTATCCCAAGATCGACTACAACATGGGTGGATCCTACTGCTCGCCGCTGCCCTATCCGGTCGGCGGCACAGGATCTGGCGCAAACTGTTCACCGGCCACGACCGGGATTCTCAGCGCGTCGGACTACGTCAGCAAGGTACTAAAACCCGCGGTCGACTACGCCACCGGCAAGAACCTCTACGTCATCATCGACCACCACCAGATTGACAACATCACCACCGGCAACTCGGCGGCCGATGCGACCTCGTTCTGGACCGACATCGCGCCCCAGTTTGGCAGCTACAGCAACGTGATCTTCGAGGCCTTCAACGAGCCCATCGATAGCTCGGCCTCGTGGGCTACCCTGAAACCCATCGTGCAGGGATGGATCGACACGATCCGGAAGGGGGCGCCCAACAACATCATCATCGTGCCCTCCATGAGCTACGACCAACGTCCAGGCGATGCCGCCAGCAATGCTCCGACAGGGAGCAACCTGATGTACACCGCCCACGTCTATCCTGGTAACTGGAATTCGACCTTCCAGGGTCAGGTGACGACCGCCGTCGGCAAGGCACCGGTGTTCATGACCGAGTGGGGCTACCAAACCACCGGATCCGATCGGACTCTCACGACATCGAGCGCGAGCTGGGGCACCGATCTCGAATCTTTTGCCGACACCAATGGCCTGAGCTGGACGGCTTGGATCGACGACAACGGCTGGACGCCGCCGATCTTCAGCGACGGCAGCCTGACCTCGCTGACCGACTTCGGCACCCTGGTCAAGAATTGGCTGGCTGCCAAAGCGAGCAGCGACTGGGTCCAATAGTACCGCCGCCAACTTTCAGGTTGTCCGAGGACGACTCGGACAATGTCAGTTGGCGGACCAGACGCCGGTCCCGAGGTTGAGCGACCATTGAGCCAAGTTGCTCATGCTCATCGTCGTGCCACTGATCGTCAGTGGCCACCAGACGTACTTGCGCGCAGGAGGAAGTCCGAGTTTTCAAGGAGATCGTCGCGGCGCTCACTGGCAGCCGTCGGCTCTCGTTCACCGCGGATCAGCGGCGTCGGCTGGCCGTCGTGGCGATGAATTTCAGGACAGTACGGGGCTACTTTGTCGCCAGGAGCTGGGCGCACTCGTCGGCGCCGTCGACCTTGCCGCCGTTGGCGTAGAGGCAGCAGCGCTCGCCGTACCTCGTGTTCTCCGTTCCATAGAGCAGACAACAGCCAGCCCCAGAACGCTCGTTGCACCGGACACTCGCATCGCAGGTATTCGCGCCGCTCTTGTAGTAGCAGCAGGGATCTCCCGCTGCCAGCGCAGAGTTGTACTCAAGCAGGCAGGTGCCGACGGGCGGGACCGACGGGGCGGTCGTTTGGGAGGGTGTGACCTGGCTCGGTTGGGCTGCGGCCCGCACGTAGAAGCGCATGGCGAACCCGCTGGTTGGCGCATTCGCGCATGCCTCCTGGCTGGGCAGGTCGCATGCTCCGCCATTGTCCGGCGTTAGGCGATGGCGGTACAGTCCGCCGTAATCGAGGATGATTGCTATCTGGTCGCCCTGCGGTTCGGCGTTCGTCACAGAGATAGTCAGCACGCCGTTGTCGTCGAGCACGGTCTCGGCAGGGATGCGGTTCGCCTCGCTGTCTTCCGAGCAACATTGGGTTCCGCTCTGGACATCGTAGGGAGCGGCGTACGCACGTATGCCGGCAGTAGGACCAACGCTGATCGCGTCTTCGGGCAGAGGAAAGTAACTCGGTTGGAAGGCGAAGATGGCGCCATAGGGCGGCGCGGCCGGTAGCACGTAAACGGTCCCGTCCTCGGCGTAGGTCTTGCCGTTGGAGTCGAACATGCAGGCGCGCGCAAGCTCGGGCGAGTCTGGGTACTCCGGACAGCTGGCGACACTCGTCGAACGGGTCGAGCTCGTGGTGCCGGCCGGGTTACTGCCCGTGTTGGTTTGGTCGGTCGGAAGCGTGGTCTCTTTGGTGCAGCTCGCGCTAACGAACAACAATCCAAGTGTTAGCATTCCAGAACGCATGAGGTACCCCAGGTTAGGTGAAGCTTAGGTGGTGGAAATTGGATCCTGCCCGATTGGTACCAGTCTCTGCCAAATGGGTCGTTGATGCAGCAAACATGCAGATGAACGATTTACCCGGTGTGCCCCGGATCACCTTTCGCCGTACGCCCTTGTTGGTTGCCTTGTTCGTCCGTGGTCTGTGACAGCGGAAAGGAGAATGGGCCAGCGTTCTCTAGGAGAGCAATGACCTCTGCCGAGGAAGCGAGCCATTCCAACCACTTGGAGGCCAGAGATCATTCACCCCAGCCGACTCTGGAAGTTCGTCTGGCGGGAAGAATGGGGAGACACCTCGCGTCCCCCATCAACTTGGGTGGGGTTCGGCGTCGCTCAGCAAGGTGACGTCGGTAGGGGCTATTCAGCAGGGCATCCCGTCCACCGCGCGTAGCAAGTCCTGATTGGTGGGGTGGGAGGCGGATCGGCTACGAGGCAGACGCTGGGCTTTGCGGGCCGGCGAGACTCGCTCCCTTGGGCTGGACGCCGAGCAGGTCGATGTAGTCGCCGAGGATCTTCGTGGCCTCGTACAAAAGAATATCTCTGTCGGGAGATTTATCGTTGGTCATCTCGTCGAGATCGCCCGGCGACGTCGCGTCCGTGCTGGCTTCTTCACCCATAGTTATCTTCTTGGTAGTCCTAGGCGACGGCAACCCCGGTGAAGATGCGTTCTTGAGCGTAATCTCGTAGGTCGTTGACTCGGGCGTGGGATGGGCCCGATCGTCCTGCTTGCGCGCCACCTGACGGGCCTTCATCTGCGCTATCTCTTGCCGGCGCTCGGCTTCATTCAGCGAAACCGATTTCTCAGCCAGGCTCTTCTTGAGCCGCGCAACATCCTCCGCCAAATAGGTGAACGCCTTTTCCGTATCGATACGATGTCGGGATCGCTCGCGTAGAGTATTGAGATAGGGCTTCACCCTATTTAGTTGTTCGTGGGATGCGGGGGCCACGTTGTCCCACGGCAGCGGATCCTTCAGCGACGACTCGTTCACGTCGCCAAGGTCGCTAGGCGAAGGCAGCACGATGTCGGATGCGACTCCTCGTAACTGTGTCGAAGCGCCGTCCGGTCGATAGAACTTGCTGATGGTAACCTTGAGCGCGCCAGGGTCGAAGGCGTGCGAGAAGCCGGTCTGGTCCATCACCATCCCGAGTGAAAGGACGCTTTGCACAGTGCCTTTGCCGAAGGTCGAGGAATCGCCCACTACCACGGCGCGCTCGTAGTCCTGCAAGGCGCCGGCCAGAATCTCCGACGCTGAGGCGCTGAACCGACTGGTCAGTATGATGAGTGGCCCGTTGTACTGAACGCTAGAGTCCTTGTCTGCGCCAACTTCGACGTCACCTTCGCGTCCGCGTATCTGCACCACCGGGCCTTGACGAATGAACAACCCAGTCAAACCGATCGCCTCTTCTAGCGATCCGCCGCCGTTGCCCCGCAGATCTAGAATTACACCGCGCACGTGCTCCTTCTTCAGCTTGGTTAGCAAGACCGCCACGTCCGCGGTAGCACTGTGAGGTTCGGTCCCCTTCCGACCTCCCATGTCGGAGTAGAACGACGGCAGGTCGATGACCCCGAGGCGCAACGTGCGTTCCATCTCCGTTGGCATGTCCATGATACGGGCCTTGGCCTGCTGGTCCTCGAGCTTGATCTCGTCGCGCACCAGCGACACGGTCTTGGCCAGCGAGCCTTCGGCGGCGCCCGCGGGAAGGATGGTCAACGTCACCGTCGTTCCCTTGGAGCCGCGAATCAAATCGACGGCGTGCGAAATGGGCATGTTGGTAACGTCGACGGGCTCTTCGTTTCCTTGTGCGACGGCAGCGATACGATCGCCAGGTTTCAGCTGACCGCTTCGCAGCGCCGGCCCGCCGGGCAACAGTTCGTGAATTTTGCAGTAGCCGTCTTCGCTCTCCAGCGCAGCTCCGATACCGACGAGCGAAAGGTTCATGGCGATGGTCAGACCTTCCATCTGATCGTGCCCAAGATAGTCGGTGTGCGGGTCGTAAACATGGGCGAGGGCGTTCAAATACATCTCGAGCACGTCACTGCCCCGTAGACCGTTCATGATCGCCAGCTGGCGCGCCTTCCTACGCGAGATCGTGCGTACGATTTCCGCGGGCGACTTGCCCGCCAGCTTCTCCTGCAAATACTCGGCGCGGAGCTGCTGTCGCCAAATCTTCTGCGCCGTTGTCACATCGCTCGGACGGTCGGTGTTGTCGCGATCAAAGATGTAAGTGTCGTGTCCTGTGAAGTCGAACGTCTCAGTCCGCAGCAGATTGGTGACGTAGGTAGTCCTCTGCGAAAGTCGCTGCAGGAGGCGTGCAAAGATGGCATGGGCCGCGCTGGTGTCGCCATCCCGGTGGATGGCCTGGGCCAAGTTCGAGCGATACGCTGCAAATTCCGCGATGTCGGACTGCAAGAGCAGGGATCGCGATCTGTCCAAGTCATCGAGATAGCGATCAAGGAACTTGCCCGCCAATTCTGTGTCGAGCGGATGATGGGCCAGCTGTGAGCGCTCCAAGAATCCCGCCGTCACCAGCATGATATTGGCCTCGGTCGGGTCAGACGAGGGCGGCTTGGGCGATGTCTGAGCCGCCCACGTCGTTGCAGCAAGCACGACGCCCAGTCCGACGGGGACAATCATTAGAAGAACCCTGGTTGTGATTCTCAAGATGATGCCAGCGTCTTACAGCACTGAGATCTGTCGAGCAGGGCAGAGTAATGCATGGCCATGGAACATGGCGCTCCGACAAAATATTCCATAAGAACTCAACCTTTCACGGCGGTATCGCCATTACTTGCCGAGCGGCTGGTGTTGCTGGGACAGACCCGTTTTCCGGGCGAGCCATTCGAGATGTACCTGCGGAGCGGCTTTCGTGGCCATGTCCAATGGTGCAGTCGCCCGCAATGGAGCGGTACAGGGCAGGGCCATTGACGACCTCGATGCGCTCCGCACTCGCCAGCAACGGATCAGGCGAGCACGTCTTTCCCATGCGAGACGCATCTTTCTTCGTGGAATTTGTCGGGATGACAACGGTAGCCAGCGCGCGGGTTATAGGAAACGCCAGGCCAGGTTGACCGGGGAGGTGTCGTCGGTCATTTTTTGCTTGCGATTGGGTGAAAGCACTATGGCGCGAAAAGCAGCGATGATTCGGAAATCGCGGATCGGCAACGGTGCGTGCGCAGCCAGGTGTCGGCGCGCGCCGATGGCAGCGTGGGCATGGTGGGCCGTGACGGGAGGCCTGTTCGTGGTCTCTTGCGCAACGAGCACGAGCACGCATCCGGACGCAAGCTCAGGCAGTGCCCCGGACGGTGACATGGACGAACTCGTCGCGCCCGTCGATGGGATCAATGCGAGTGACGGCGCCTCTCGCCGGTCGCCATCTGCGCACGGGGTCTTCGTTCCCGTCACCTTTGACAGCAACTGGACCTCGACCGCGACCCAGGCGCTGGCAGTATCCGACGTCGATGGCATCGCAGTCGACTTGGCATGGACCGACATCGCGGCGACTTCGACCAGGACCTATGACTTCACCAAGCTCGATCCGTTGTTGCAACTCGCTCGTGCTGCTGGCAAGGGTGTCGAGCTCTCTGTCATCGCTGCAGGCGGAACGCCGTCGGCCTGGTTCGATCCCCAGTCCCTCATTCATCTTCAATACAGCCCCCACAACGGCGCGACCGACCGATGCTACGACACGATTGCGCCGCCACCCTGGGACGTTTTCTACCTGGCCGCATGGGACGACATGACCAGCCAGCTTGCCGGTCATATCGCTTCGGGCGGCTATTCCAACACCGTGGTGGCCTTGCGCCTGACCGGGCTGAATGCTTCGACGGCCGAAACACACCTGCCGGCGCAGTCTCCGGCAAAGCTGACTAATCCGCCGGCGTGCCTGACCATCGACAGTGTCGCCGTTTGGCAAGCCGCGGGATACACCCCGGCCAAGATCCAGGCCGCCTGGTCGGCCATGGTCACGTCCTGGGCGACCCATTTCCAGGGGTTGCCCTTCGAACTGGTGTTGTGGCCCGGTACCAACGATCGCTTCCCGCCCATCGACGAGAGTGGCACGGTTGTGACGCCCAAAGCAGCAGAGGATCAATCCCGGTACGACGCCATGGTGGCCGAGGCTGCGCACCAGCTGGGCTCCCGCTTGATCGTGGGCACGTGGTTTCTCATGAGCGGAACGGCGGCCGATGCGGTCACGGTCGGCTATGCCAATCAGTACGGCATCGGGACCCTGTGGCAGACCAATCTGTGGTGGCGATCGTATGAGAACCTCAACCGCGGAACCGTGGCGGGCGCCGCTGCGTGCGGGGGCACCTTGCAGGCCCCCGTTCAATGCACCGATGAGACATTTCTCGACGAACTCGACCAGGGTGTCCACCCGACTGGCCTGACCGTGCCAGGCTCAGCCGGAGCCACGCGCGTGATCGAAGTGTTCGTTCCGGATCCGACGCTCTATCCAGACGCCACCCACGTCGTCCATCAGGCGCTCACGCAGTGACTCGCTGTCAGCGGTAGGAGATCGTCCAAACCGCAGACCGCCGCGGACCATGCCGGCTATCGCCTTGCAGATCTCGTTTGGTGCGCCAAGACATCAGCGAACGGATTGATTTCAAGAAGGTCCGCGACCCAATCTGGCACCGGCTGAATTGGCGGTGCACCTGGCCAAGTGGTCCTCATGGATCGACCAAGGTGCCCAGGCGGGTCACATGCTTCCGGGAGGCGAACCCCTCGAGCTTGACGGCAAGACAGTTCGTGGAAGCAACAAGACCATCATCGATGGCCCGTTTGCCGAGGCGAAGGATCTCGTGACGGGCGTTCTGTTCATCGCGGCCGACTCTATCGATGTGGCTGTCGAGCTGGCCCGTGACTGCCCCTCGCCAACGGCAAAGTCCTGCTCCTTCGCTCGGCCCGATGTGTACTGGCCGGCCCACGGGGTCCAGTGAATCCTTCGTCAGGTATTGTAGAATTGTGGCACTGTCGAGGGCTACTGGAAGCAGCTCGCAGCCGCATCGCCTTGGCAGGCGACTGGTGTCGCCGGCCCACTCGGGCCGAGGAAGTCCCGGCATATGCACAACTTTTGACAGCAGATCCGGCCCTTGACGAAGAGAATCCCGCACGCGAAGCTTGTCGCGCACCGTGAGTCGCGCGGATTCGTGGGATCGCGAGTCTGCCCGTCGCAGTCAGAGTCCTGGTTGCAAGGAGTAGTGCAGAACGCGGTCGTGCCGAATGAGTCGGTTGCGCCGGGTTGTACGATGGGTTTTACGCAGACTCGACTAGTACATTCGAGCGCCTCTGCGTTGTATACGCCCTGACTTGGACCGGCGTCTGTGAGAATGTCGCAGGTCGCCCCGACGTTAGGCGTATCGGCATCGGCAGTGGCGTCGATCGCGTCGTCGGGAGCAGTTGCATCGCTATTGGTGAGACTACTGCCGCAGCTGATGGTAGTGAGTAGGAAAACTAGTCCAACCCTGGCGCGAGAATCAAGGCGTGCAGTGACTAGCATTCCTGGCATTCTATCCCAGCTGGCAGCTTGAGTACCATCCGTGACGCGTGCGAGGCCGGTCGAGTTGTCGCTTGCGCTTGGAAGGAGGCCCCGACCGTTTGTTCATGGGGTGAGCCTGGCGGCCGCTGAGGGCAATTCGCGATATACTCTTCCTCGTGGAGGAGCCCAGACGATGAGGAGCGGACTTCCGTGAATCCTATCTCGCGCCAGTGTCCCTTCTGTGCGAAGCCGACTTTCGGGCGCGCGGCCCGATGTGTTCACTGCGACCGGAGCATCGTGGAGATACACCAACGGGAAGAGGAACGTGCGGTCAACTGTCCTGATTGTGGAAAGGTTGCCGAGATCGTACGTCTTGGCACACTGGAGCTGGACCTGTGCGATGCCTGCGGCGGACTTTGGTTCGATCGCAATGAGCTTGAGCGGCTGCCTCGAGAAGTTCCCCCTGAGGATCTGTCCGGTGAAGTCCATGCCTTGGTGGCCCGGCTTGCGGCTCGGAAATCCGCGTCCAAGGCGTATCCCTTGTGTCCGATTTGCCACGAAACGATGAACCTCGCCCAGTACCAGAAGGTATCGGGCGTCCTGGTTCATCGGTGCGCGACCTGCGGGGTCTGGCTCGACGGCGCCAACGCAGCAAAGTTCTTCTTCCTATTCGAGGCAGGCCGCCTGGCCGACTTCGAACAGCGGGCCTCGCGAGCCAACGCCGAAGAGCTGGAAGCACGCGTGGCCAACTTGGAAAAGCAACAGAGCTTGCCGCCCCCATCGTGCGTTGTGAACGAGTCGTTATGCGTAGACTCAGGTGCAAGAAACGTTTCCCTTCTGTTCGACTTGCTCGGTTTCCTAGGATCGTTCTTCGGCTAACCTGGCCCGCTTCAGAGGGAAGCAAGGCAGCCGCACCAGTCAGTCCACCCGAACGGAAGGAATAAGCCAGATTGCGCCCCTGTCCTTCATCGCCTTGCTGGGGCAGCTTGCGTCGGGGAGAGCTTCGGCACATGGTTGTGGCACCAATGGAACATCCGAAGGTCTTGAACCTGAGCAGCGTGGGCAAAATCGGGACGATCGCGATGGTGCTCGTCGGGGCATTGTCGGCGGTCAGTTGCGGCGGGGCCTCCGCCAGTGCTCGGCCGCCAGCTACCGCTGCAAGCGCCTCCGACGTCGACGAGGTCTCAGCTGGTTTGACCGAGCACCACCGACACCACCACCACGGTGGCGTGACTCTCCTCATCGCCTTGAGCCTCGACACGCTCGGCATCTCGCCCGAACAGCGGCCGGCTGTGGAGAAGATTCGACGGGACTTGCATGCTCGCATGGAGCCGGCGCGGGCCGCGCAGCAGAGGCTGGCGGCTGCACTGGCCGATGGGGTCGCCGCGTCCAACCTCGACGAGCGGACCGTGGACGCCGCCATCGCCCAGGTGTCAGCTGCGGCTGCAACGGTGCACGACTGCTGAGCGACAATTACATCTCCCCAAAGCCGACGACTACGTCGCCCCGCTTTTAGGCGCGCCGGTAACCGGACGGTAGACCTCCAAGCCCGCAGACGGGCAGGAGGCAGTTTTGAAGCCGGTTAC
>Ga0265339_10000363_pt1 | contig 35736 bp, 28 predicted proteins | sample 4CB219metaG_FD_202085 | JGI IMG/M metagenome (GOLD analysis project Ga0265339, IMG submission 202085) | Rhizosphere microbial communities from Carex aquatilis grown in University of Washington, Seatle, WA, United States - 4-CB2-19 metaG | ecosystem: Host-associated > Plants > Roots >... | reverse complement strand
GAACGGCACGGACCTGGCCGGTCAGTTCACCGTCTCCATCGACTGGGGCGATGGCGCGACTTCGGCCGGTACTGTCAGCGTGTCGGGCACTACTTACACGGTTTTGGGTTCGCACACCTACCAGGACGAACGAACCTATGCGATCGTTGTGACTGTGAGCGACGATTCGGCCTCGGCGACGATCGGTTCGCAGGCTGTCGTGCAAGAAGAGCTTCTGCCCGACGGGACGCGCGGCACGTCCGACCAGCGATTCATCTCAGAAGTTTATCGCGACCTGCTCGGCCGTGGTGTCGACATCGGAGGCCTCGCAGTCTGGACTGCTTCCCTCGCGGCGGGCGAGAGCCGGTCAGAAGTGGTCTCCGCAATCGAAGCTTCAGCGGAGTTCCAAGGTCACGAAGTGCAACTTCTGTATCAGCGTTACTTGCACCGAGTCCCCGATGCGGGTGCGTTGCAGCATTGGAGCGCGATGCTCGCGGCGGGAAGCAGTTTCGAACAAGTAGCGGCGTTGATCGTCGGCTCACCGGAGTATTTCGCGTTCCGCGGGCAGGGCACGAACGACGGCTTCCTCGACGCGTTTTACCAGGACGCTTTGGGTCGGGCGCCCGATCCGATGGGCCGGGCATCCCTTGACTTCGAGTTGTCCGTCGGTGTCAGCCGCGCCGACGTGGCACGCCAGATATTCGCCAGCCCGGAGTACAAGCAAAAGGTCGTTCAATTCGTGTTTGAATCGTTACTCGACCGCCAGGCCGATCCTACAGCCCAGGAAGCCTTGGCTCGCGCTTTGGAAACTGGCGTCACCGACGAGCAACTGATCACGCTCGTCGCGGCCTCTGACGAGTACTTTGCGAAGACGGCCGATTAGCCAAGAGCCTATCCCAGAACCGCCCTGTGGTACAGGTCTCTCGCTTGCCTGGCGGTTCTGTGATAGCTTTTAAGCCGTTTCCTGCTCGGGCCGCGGTCGCAAGTAAATGAAACTCTTGCCCAACCGCCCGCCGTAATTACCGGCCGAGATCTTCATCAAACCAGGCGTATCGACGGCTGCGCCAATGGCGGCTTGCGTCGCGGCGACGATCGCCGCCAGGTCGTGGCCGTTGATGATGATCTCCATGATCGAGCCGACCCCCTCGGGTACGCGCGACGTGGAGCCGAGCTTTTCGCGAAGTGTCGGGCAAAACTCGGCGTACGTGCTGGCGATCGCGAACGGGTAGCGGCTACCGGCCTTCGACCCGCTGGCGGCGATGCCGCCGGGAAAGGGAAGAATCACGCCGGGCGTCTTTGCCGCGGCGGCAGCGCCCCGGCAGGCGGCCGCGAGTGCGGTGTCGATGTCGCGGCCAAGGAACCACAAGTTGCCCCCCATCAGCCCGTCGCGAAAGCCGAACCGCCGATCGATCGTGAATTCGCCGCTCAGAATCGGCACGACCCACACCCGCCGGCCATATCGGACATCGCGGAACTGATGTCCGTCGCCGAAAAAGGCAAGCTTGCGGCCCAGTTTAAGATAAGGCTCGGTGTCCAGTAGGTTGAAGCAGGCCGTGGTGGGGCAGGTGAGCACGTTCTGGCTGATCCGCACCAACAGCGAGCGCTCGAGGGCTTCTAACCGATCTTTGCGAAACCGCGGCACGTGGAACTGCACGACGGCGCCAGGCCGGCCGTCGAAAGTCGAGAATCGCTCGTCAAGACCGGGGCCGACGTAGCGGTCGAGCCCCGCCTCGCAGTCGCAAAGAATGGTGCTCGAAGCATTGCCGGTTGCCGCGGCGACGGCGCGATCGAGCCATTGACGGTCCCGGGCCGTAATCAGAACCTCGGCGTAGACGCTACGGAACGCCTCGGCGTAGGTATCGTCGATCTCAGCGGAGGGCATGGCTAGGCGCGCCCTTTTCCCAAGTAGATTCCCGCCTCAGTCACGATCTTGTTCATAAAGACGTCATGCGGCGCGGTGGGAACCTCGGGGAAAAGCTGGCATTCGAACGCCAGCGCCACCAGCGGCGTGTCGGCCCGGGCGCGCGCGAGCAGCTTGTCGTAGTAACCGAAACCGTGCCCCATTCTCGCGCCCCGGCGATCGAAAGCCACGCCCGGCACCATGATCAGATCGAGCTGTTCGACTTCGATTCGCTTGGCGGAAAGCGAACGCAAGTCGGCCTTCGGCTCCAGGATCTTGTACATGCCGATTTCGAGCTCGTCCATGCGCTCCAACAAAAACAACTCCAATTCCCCATCGACGCAGTAGGGCACGACGACCCGCTTCCCGCAACCCAACACCGTTGGGAGGAAGTGACGCGTACGGACCTCGGTCCGGACGTCGACGTAGAACATTACCGTGCCGGCGGCCGCGTACTCGGGCAAGGCGACGAACCGCTCGCAGATGAGGCGGCTCACCGCGTCTTTTTCCGGCTGATTCTTGCGATTGGCATGTGCCTGCTCGCGAATCTGCTGTTTTCGTGTGGGGAAATCGGCGACTTGCTCTGGGGGCATGATCCACTCCTGGGTTGGATGATATCGTACAAAACGGCGAGCTTTAGGCAACCGGGCTTGAGGTCGTTGATGCAACGAGGATCGCACCGCAGCAGCCGAATTGGACCGCGTTCAGCACAATGACGAGTACGGGCTCCTGATCTCTGTACCGTTGAATGTGCGAATATGCACCCACGTGAAACCCAGAAGACCCATATTTCCACCGCCGCCCCCCTTGCCATTGACCGCGCGCGTGTCATCATAAATTGTCCGACTTCGAAACGCCCTGCTCATGATTTACTTCTTCAACGACAACGCCCTCTTCGCAGCCTCCGTTGGCTTTTTCGGTGGACTTGGAGCGTACTCGTTTTGGCGCAACAGCAGCGCGGCCGGGTTCGCCGGAGGCGCGGTGATCGTGGCGTTCGACTTGTTCATGCGATTGAGAAACAATGATCAAGACGTTCCCCTCCTCGCTCCGAATGCCGGCGGCCACATCTGGTTCATACCAGTCTGGATCATCTCGCTCGTCGTGACCGGAATTGGCGGGATGATGTGGCTTGGGTGGCTATAGTACGATCCCTCGGAACCTCAAATGTCGTCCAGCACCTCCCCCTGCTTCGAACTGATCACCCAGGCCCAGTGTTCCGAAGAACGTTTCCTGCGCCAGATTTTCGTCCGCGACCAGATGGCCGAGTGGTCGAAGGACCCGCTGATCATGGCCAAGGCCGACGGCGTCCATTACTGGGACGTCAACGATAAGCGGTATCTCGATGCCCTCTCCGGCATTTACACCGTCTCCGTCGGACACAACAACCGCCGGGTGATCGAGGCCATTAAGAAGCAGCTCGATATTCTGCACTTTTCGCCGCCGATGCACGGGACCAATCCCGTGGCGATTCAACTGGCAAATCTCCTCGCCGAGGTGTCTCCGGGCGATCTCAACTCCGTGAAGCTCGAATGCGCCGGTTCGGAAGTGACCGAAGCCGCGATCAAACTCGCTCGGCAATATCACCGCCTGACGGGCAACCACGGCAAGTACAAGATCATCAGCCGCTATCAATCGTGGCATGGTTCCACCATGGGTTCGCTCGCCGCGTCGGGGTTGAAATCGCGCAAGACCGTCAACGAACCATTGCCGGCCGGTTTCGTGAAGGTCTTCCCGCCGACGTGTTACCGCTGCCCTTTCGGCAAAGAATACGACGACGGCCGCTGCGGCATCACCTGTGCCACGCTGGTCGACGACGTCATCGACATGGAAGACCCGGCGACCGTCGCCGCCATCATCGTCGAACCGATCGGCCACACTGGGGGAATCATCGACCCGCCCGAAGAGTATCTGCCGCTGCTCCGCGAATATTGCACCAAACACAACATTCTCCTGATTTTCGATGAGATCATCACCGGAGCCGGGCGTACCGGGCGGATGTTCGCGGCCGAGACGTTCGGTGTGATTCCCGACGCCATCGCCACAGGCAAAGGGATCAGCGGCGGATTCCTGCCGATCTCGGCGATGATCGTCCGGCAGCCGATCGCCGATGTTTTCTGGGGCCCGATCGCCACCAATCCCGGTTTCGTCGAGGGCCACACGAACGAGGGCCACCCCGTGGCCTGCGCCGGGGCGATTGCCGTCATTCAGGAGATTCTGGAACGCGACCTGTGCGGCAACGCCCGCCTGCAAGGCGACCGGTTGCGAAAGGCGTTCGCCGCGATGGCCGAAAAATACGGCTGCATCGGCGATTTGCGCGGCAAGGGGCTGTTGCAGGGAATCGAATTCGTGCGCGACGCCAAGACCAAGGAACGCTTCCCGGCGGAAACCAGCTTTGGTGTCCGCGTCGGCAGACGGGCCTTGCAGCACGGCCTGTTGTGCCGCTTTGATCCGCACTGGCTAGCCTTCGGCCCGGCCCTGATTTCAACGGCGGAACAAATTGATGAAATGGCGGCGGTACTCGACCGGAGCCTGGGAGAGGTGCTGAGCGAGCTGTAGGTATTTGCCGTACTGGCGATAAGGTCATCGCCTTTGCAGCGTTGCCGGAATGCCAAATTTCGGCAACAACGTGATCTGCGGGTTCAGCTCGACGACCGCGTCGGGCATCACGGTGAACCGGAACTGCTGGCCAACGGCGGCCAGGAGGATGGCGGCCTCCATTAAGGCGAACGTGTTGCCAATGCAAACTCGTGGCCCGCCGCCGAACGGGTAATAGGCGTACTTGGGAATTCGCTTTGCCAGACCGTCTTCCCACCGCTCGGGACGAAATTCCTCCGGCTCCGGAAAGTAGCGGGGATCGCGGTGGTTGACCCACTGGCTCATGAAGATCGTGTATCCCTGTTTCACCTGGTAGCCGCCGATTTCAAGTTCGGTCGTTGCTTCCCGGCCAATCAGGTACACCGGCGGATACACGCGCATCGCTTCGGTGATCACCGCGTCGGTGTAGGGCATGTTCGGCAAGTCGTCCGGACTTGGAGCCCGGCCGCCGAGCACGCGTTGCCATTCGGCAAGCAGCTTTTCTTCCACCCGCGGGTGCCGTGAGATCAGATACCAGCTCCACGAGAGCGTGAGCGCCGTGGTTTCATGCCCGGCGAGGTATAGCGTCATCATTTCGTCGCGCAGTTGCCGGTCGGTCATGCGCGTGCCGTCATCGTCCTGGGCCAGAACCAACCGCGAAAGCAGGTCGTCGCCCGGGGCCTTCCGCGCCCGGCCCTGGGCGATGAACCCGTCGACGACTGCGAACAGTTCCGCCGCCGCTCGTTGGAGGCGAAGGTTGGCCGGGGTCGGAAACCACGCGGGAATCCGGACGGTCGAGCGAATTCGCGCGCTCATCAGGTCGAAAGCGAGCCGGAGGGTCTCGGCAAATCGCTCCCGATCGCCGGCGTCGTCAAGGTCGAACAGCGTTTTGAGCGCGATCGCGCTGGTCAGAGCGCTGAACTCGTAGTGCACGTCGATCAGATCGCCCGACCGCCAACGAGCGAGCATCCGTTCGGTCAACTCGGCCATCAACGGCGCGTACGACACGACCCGGCCCTTGGCGAACGCCGGTTGACTCAGCCGCCGCTGGCGGAGCCAGAAGTCGCCGTCGCTGGTCACCAGCCCGTTTCCGAGCACCGGTTTGTACGCCCGAGCGCCGAAGTGCTTGATATAGTGCTTGGCGTCGGTGACCAGCACTTGCTCGATCAAATCCGGGTTGCTGATCAGGAAGATGCGGCGGGGCCCGATTCGGAAGGTCGCGACGTCTCCAAACTCGCGCGCGACATCGACAAGGAAATCGAGCCGGTGGCTGACAAACTCGGGAAGGGCGCCGCTGATCCACTTGCCCTTGGGGCCGGGCGGAAGATTACAGGAGTTCCGCAATCGGCTCACCGTCCTTCAAGATCGGAAATGGCCGGCCGTTACGATCGTGAAATTCGTGATGCGCGTCGATGCCGAAACGTCTGTAGAGCGTGGCCAAAAGGCAGTTGCTGTCCATCGCGCGTCGCACCGGTTCTTCGCCGCGCGGGTTCGTCGCCCCCACGACCTGGCCCATTGGCATTCCGCCGCCGGCCAGGAACACGCTCATTGCGCGGGGCCAGTGGTCGCGGCCCGGCCGGCCGCTGGCATCCTGGTAGCGAATGATCGGTGAGCGCCCGAACTCGCCGCAGAAGATGAACAGCACGCGCCGGTTGAGCCCACGTTGGTATAGGTCGTCGATCAGCGCCGACACGACCTGGTCGAACACGGGCAGCCGCTCTTCGTAGGCTTTGAAGATGTGGCAATTCACCGAGTGATCGTCCCAACTGCTCGTACTGCCCGTCTTCTCACCGAGGCGGAAACCAGCCAGCACCTGCACGAAGCGGGCCCCGGCTTCGACGAGCCGTCGCGCGGTCAGCAGGCTCTTGCCCCAATGCGTGTCGCCGTAGCGGCCTCGCGTCGCTTCGTCTTCGCGCGTTAGGTCAAAAGCGTGGCGCGTGCGCGGCCCGGCCAACATTTCGACCGCTCGGCGCTGAAATGAATCGAGCGCCTCGATCTGCCCCGTGCGATCGAGACGCTGCGCGAAACCATTGAGCGCTTCAAGCAGGCCGTAGCGTGTTCGCAACGTCAGGACCCCTTCGGGTGACAGCGCCAAGTTCGAACGGTTGGCATCGGTCAGATAAAGCGGAACCGGATCGTACGACTGGTTGCCGGTTCCCGACTGCGGATCGGGTTCGGGCATGAACGGCGAGTATCTTGCCCCAAGGTAGCCCGGCCCGCCGCCATACGTCTTGCTGTTTGCCACGAACGGCGGCACGCCGCTGCTGGTCGCTTCGAGCATCTTCGCGACAATTGAGCCGATGTCGGGAAACTCGGCGTCTTGCAGGTTCGCCGCGATCGACGAGTAGCCGGTGAGCAGGCGATGCGTGCCGCCGGAATGCTCGTCGCGGTTGTGGTGCAGCGAGCGCAGAATCGCGAACTTGTCGGCCAGCTTCGCCAGGCGCGGCAGGCGCTCGTTGATCTCGATACCCGGCACGTTGGTTCGGATTGGCTTAAACGGCCCGCGAATCTCCAGCGGCGCGTCGGGCTTCATGTCGAACAGGTCGAGATGGCTTGGCCCCCCGTTCGCCCAAAACAGGATGACTGAGAAATCGTCGTCCACGGTGCGCCCCTGCGCGGCGGCGGCTTGTTGGGCCGCGAACAGGCAGGCCAGGTTGGGGTTGATGCTCGTCGCCAGCGCGCCCAAGCTCAAGCCGCCGATCGTCAGCCACTGGCGACGATCCATCGGACCCGGACACGGCAGGGGTGAGCGTGGCTTCATGAGCAAAGGATGAAGGCGGAAGGCGGAACGATGAAGGCACTCCAGTGTCGGCATCTGGCTGGGAATCGCACTGAGTAGGGTGAGAAAAGCTCGCCTTGGGAGGGGCACCCGCGCAGCGGGCCTTCCGGCCCACCAATGGGCCTACGTTCCTCACGTGAAAAGATATCCCATTCTCGGCTGCGTGAAGTATAGCCGGGCCGTATGTTCCCAGGTAGAGGCCGAAGGCGGGAGGCCGCAACGGGCGCTCAGCCAGGCGCTCCTTGCTCGGGCGTGAGGGGCTGCCATTCCATCTGGTAGCCATCGCCCAATTGCAGCCGCGTGAGGTGCACGATTTCCTGCGTATGCCCGCGAGTGGGGATGAATTTGTCGCGCCCTTCCAGCAAATCGCCTGTCGTAGGTTGGGCTTTTGTGCCCGCTGCGCAAGTCGTGGTGCCGTCAGGCTGGAAAGCCTAACCTACGATGGGCGCCCTGGTTGCATTCGTCCCCTTGTGCGGCCTAAGGCCTATCGCCTAACCGACCGCACTCGACGTTTTGGGGGTTTCGTGTCAAAATGCTCGGCATGACCGCCCGACCGACCACGCCGACTTTCGCCGCAACCAGCGAGGCACTGTGGGCGCTGCTTCGCCCATTTGGCCAGGAACACCTGCTTGCCTGGTGGGACCGGCTTTCGCCGAACGAGCGAGCGGACCTGGCGGCGCAGATTCAGAGTGTCGACTTCAATCGGCTGGGGCGGCTCTTTCGCGCCCAGCGGACGACGGAAGATTGGGCCGCGCTCTCGCTGCGGGCCGAGGGTCCGCCTGCCGTGCGCCTGCGCGGCCCGAATCCGTATTCCGCTGCCGAAGCCGCCGCACGCGGCCGTGAAGCCCTAGCCGCCGGGCGCGTGGGACTCGTGCTGGTGGCCGGCGGGCAGGGGACCCGGCTCGGGTTCGATCACCCGAAGGGACTTTACCCCATCGGCCCCGTTTCCAAGGCATCGTTGTTTCAGATTCTGATCGAGAAACTCGTGGCCGTCGGCCGGCGGAACGAGGTTGCGATTCCACTCTACCTGATGACCAGCCCGGCCACGCGGCAGGAAACCGTTGAGTTCCTTCAGGCTCATGACCGCTTCGGTTTGCCCGAAGCCGACTTGACCGTTTTCTGCCAGGGGACGATGCCCGCGGTCGATGCCGCCAACGGCAAGGTGCTGCTCGAGGCGCCGGGCGGCATGGCGCTCAGCCCCGACGGGCATGGCGGATTGCTGGCGGCGATGGACGCCGGCGGCGCGCTCGCCGACGTTCGCCGCCGTGGCATCGAACAACTCTTTTACATCCAAATCGATAACCCGCTGGCCACAGTTTGCGACGCGCGGTTCATCGGCTATCATCTGCTGGCCGGCTCGGAGATGTCGACGCAGGTGGTCGCCAAGCAGGCCCCGGCCGACAAAGTGGGCAATGTCGTTTCGATCGACGGCCAGGTGCGGATCATCGAATACATCCACTTGTTAAAGGAAGCGGGCGAGAAGCGGCTTGCCGACGGATCGCTACGGCTTTGGGCGGGCAACATCGCAGTTCACGTCTTCGACGTGGCGCTCTTGCGGCGGACGGCGGCGGAAGGGGGTGGGCTACCGTTTCACATGGCCCAAAAGAAAGTTCCCTACCTCGACGACCAAGGTCGGCTGGTCGAGCCGCCGACGGAGAACGCGATCAAGTTCGAGCAATTCATTTTCGACCTCCTGCCCGCCGCACGCAAACCGTTGGTGGTCGAAGTCGACGAGGCAACGCACTTCGCGCCTTTGAAGAACGCGCCTGGCGACAATCGCGACACCCACGAACACGTGCAAACCGCGATGGTCGCTTTGCACACGGATTGGTTGCAACAGGCCGGAGCGCACGTCGCCCCGGGCGTACCCGTCGAAATCAGCCCCCGCTTCGCGCTCGACGTCGAAGAGGTGGCGAGGCGAATCAAGCCGGGGTTGAAAGTCCTGCGTCCGACGTATTTTGAGTAAGCGATCCTTTATCCCTCATCCTTCATCCTTCATCCTTCATCCCCCATCCTTCAAAGAATGCTGCATGCCGTCATCATGGCCGGAGGTTCCGGCACCCGTTTCTGGCCTGAAAGCCGCGACGCTCGCCCCAAGCAACTATTGAACCTGGCGGGCGAGCGGACGATGATCCAGGCCACGGTCGATCGACTGGGCGACCTCGTTGGACCCCAGCGCGTGCTGATCGCCACCAATGCCAAACTGGCCGCGGCGATGCGGGAGCAACTTCCCGGCCTGCCCCCAAGCGCGATCCTGGGTGAGCCGTGCAAGCGCGATACGGCGCCTTGCATTGGGCTGTCGGCGCTCTTTGTCAGTCGCGACGATCCTGAAGCGACCATGGTGGTGATGCCCTCCGACCACGTGATCGGCCCCGACTCCGTTTTCCAGGACGCGATCCGCTTCGCCGCGTCGCTGGTCGACGAGCGGCCTGGGCGAATCGTCACGTTCGGCATCCGGCCCGATTACCCGGCCGAGAGTTTTGGCTACATCGAGCGGGGCGAGCCGCTGCCGGTGGCCGTCCCTCCGTCGTTCGGCACTGCCAAGGCGTACCAGGTGCGGCAGTTCCGCGAAAAGCCGAAGGTCGAAGTTGCGCGGCAATACCTGGCGGCCGGCAACTTCTACTGGAATTCGGGAATCTTCCTCTGGAAAGCGGTGACCATCCTGGAGGCCTTGGCTCAGCACCAGCCAGAAATGTACGGTCTCTTGCAGCGAATCGGCGCGGCCTTCGATCAGCCCGATTTCGAGGCTGTCTTGGCCCGCGAATTCCAGGCGATCCGCGGCGTGTCGATCGACTACGCGGTGATGGAGCACGCCACGGACGTGGTGGTGGTCGAGGCGCCGTTTGACTGGGACGACGTCGGGAGCTGGCAGGCGATTTCGCGGCTGCGCGGCGCCGACGCGACGGGCAACACGATCGCCGCCAAGCACGTGGGGGTGAATACCAAGGGGACGATCGTCCGCGGCCCCGACGGCCATTTGATTGTCACGCTGGGATTGACCGACTGCGTCGTGGTCCACACGCCCGACGCCACCTTGGTGGCCAACAAGCACGACGAGGAGTCGATCCGGCAGGTGGTGCAGCTGATCAAGGAGCGAGGGTGGGAAGAGCATCTGTAATATTGAACTCCACAGCAATGTCGACCTATACAGCGGCGGATCTGAGCCGGGCCTACGCCGCCGACCGCCCTGAAGGCCGCAAGTTCCACGAGCGGGCAGGGCGAATCCTGGCCGGTGGCGTCGGGCACGACCTGCGGCACTTCGAGCCGGTGCCGCTGTACATCGCGCGAGGTCGCGGCGGCCGGAAGTGGGACGTCGATGGCCATGAATACGTTGATTTCCTGCTGGGCAACGCCGCCTTGCTGCTGGGCCACGCCGACCCCGAAGTGATCGACGCCGTCGCACGCGCGATGGCCGACGGCAGCCACTTCGGCAACGACCATCCCTTGCACATTGAGTGGGCCGAGTGGGTCGGGCGGCTGGTGCCGGCGGCCGAGCGCGTGCGGTTCGTCAACTCGGGCAGCGAGGCCACGCTTTTGGCCCTGCGGCTTGCCCGCGCTTTCACGGGTAAGACGAAACTGCTCCGCTTCGAGGGGCACTTTCACGGCTGGCACGACGAAGTGGTTCACGGGTTCCAGCCTCCCTTCGACGCCGATGGGTCGCTGGGCGTGCCGGGCTCGGTGCGGACCAACCAGGTGACCATTCCCGACAACGACTTGCAGCGGCTCGAAGAAGCGCTTTCGTCCGATGGCGACATCGCGGCCGCGATTCTCGAACCGTCGGGCGCCTCGTGGGGTCGCGTGCCGCTGGCAGAGGGTTATTTGCAGGGGTTGCGGACGCTGACCGCGAAGCACAACGTGCTCTTGATCTTCGACGAAGTCGTTTCGGGCTTTCGCTTCAGTCCCGGAGGAGCGCAACAGCTTTACGGCGTCACGCCCGACCTGGCCTGCATGGCCAAGGTATTGGCGGGCGGCATGCCTGGCGGGGCCGTCGTCGGGCGGGCCGACATCATGCGGTTGTTCGATCAATTGGGCGACGCGCGTCACGACCGACACGGCCGCGTGCTCCACCTGGGCACGTTCAACGCCTCGCCCCCTTCGGCCGCGGCGGGGATCGTCGCGCTACGCCGCATCGCCGGCGGTGAGCCGATCGAGCGGGCCAACCGGCTCGCCGCCCAATTGCGCTCGGACTTTAACGACATCTTGGAGCGGATGGGCGTTGCCGGCTACGTTTACGGCCCAGCGTCGACGTTCCACGTCTACTTCGAGACCGATCGCGACCGCGTTCGCGGGGCCGGCTCGCGTAGCGGCGTGCAAACGACCGAGAGCCGGCGGCTGAAGGGAATGCCCGGCGAATTGATCACGCAGTACCAGCGGCGCCTCCGCCACCACGGGGTCGATCTGATGAGCTCGACGGGCGGAGTGCTTTCCAGCGCCCACACCGAGGCTGATCTGGCCCACGCCGCTGAGGCGTTTGAGGCAACCGTCAAAGCATTACGCGACGAGCGATTGGTAATCTGCTTTTAGGGACGATTTGCTCCAGCGCAGGCTTCGCCACGTGTTCCTAGCGATCGCCAAGGAGTCACGGGGCCACCTTGAAACGATCGGCGCGCGTTTTCAAGGGGCGCGCGACGCTTGCTTGACCGCGTAATTCAACACAGCTAGCATGGCGAAAACTTCCGTTGCCGTTCTCCTGGGCAACGGCGATTACGTTCAACACATTTTGAATTTCCGCGCCAGCGTATTCTTGAAAACTCGGCGGATCCCCCATGCCCAAAACCACAGTCAAATTCGTACCTGCCAGTCATTGGTTGATCTTGTTCCTGGTTGTCGCCTGCACGGGCGCAGGGCCCGCGCTGCAAACCGCCCGAGGTCAACTGACCGACGACGTGCTGAAAAAAGTCAAGCACGGAACGGTGCATTTGCATGTCAAACTGGCCAATGGCAACGAGGCGGAGGGTTCCGGCTGGTTTGTCGACCGGGGCTTCATTATGACGAACGCCCATGTGCTCAATATGCACGGAGGTGACAAGCGATTTCCGTCCAAGGTCGAAGTCACGATTGACAGCGGCGAAAAGACGAGCCGGACCGTCAGTGCCAAATTCAAGGGCGCCGCATACGAAGCCGATCTGATGTTGCTCCAGGTCGAGGGCGATCCGCGAGACCTCCCCGAGCCGTTGACGTTGAATCCCGACGCCGACTTGAACGAGACGCAGAATGTTTATGTCTTCGGCTTCCCGCTGGGGAAGTCCCTCGGAAAGAGCATCACGGTGAGCAAGTCGAGCATCTCCAGCCTGAGAAAAGAAAATGGAGAGTTGAAGGAGATTCAGCTCGACGGAGGGATTCACGAGGGGAATTCGGGCGGTCCCATTATCAGTGAAAAGGGTGAGGTGATTGGCGTCGCGGTCGGGGGGGTGAGCGGTACGACGATCAATTTCGCTGTGCCTGGAGCTTTAGTCTCTGATTTGGTGAACGGCAAGTTTCTCAATTTCGTCCTGGAGCAAGCGTATCTGGAAGGCGAGAACATCAAGATTCCCGCCGTCGTGCGAATCCTCGATCCGTTGGACCGTATCAAAAACGTGCGCATTGAACACTGGACGACGCCGGATACCAAAAACAAGCCCCGCCCCGCTTCGTGGACGCGCCCGGAGCCAGTAGCAGGGGACGGTCCCCTGCAGACGGTCAACGCCGAGCAGGTCGGGACGAACAGCCCCAGGGCCGACTTGCTCGTGCCGCCACTTGCGGATGAGAATTCCGCGTACTGGTTCCGCGCGACCTTTACCGACGGCCGGGGTCGTGAATTCTGGTCTCCCACGATCGCCAATTATCGTCCGGTCCCGCTCGAACGACGTGAAATCACGCTGCAGTTCAAATCCACGGCCGGAGCCAAAAACAGGCCTATTGAGATCACGAATGATTCCGCCTTCAAATTCCAGGTGGGAACCCAGAAGGAAACCCTATCGATGTTCGTCCGCGCGCTAACCATCCCCAACTTGTTTGCGCCCGACCAGGACGGTGATACGCGGGGCAATTTGCGGTATACTGAGGTGACGCTGGGGATGAGGAAAAATGGCGAGCCCGTCCAGGTAAAGGAGAAATGGGCGCCTCTAGCGCAGAATCTCCTCAAAACGACTGCCACATTCCGCTATGCCGACGATGGCGCCATGGTCTACGCCCAGCCCGACTTGCGTAAGACGGAACCGAGATTCAAGGACGAGCTGGTCGGCGTCACCAACTTGCTGCTGCAGTCTCTGGAATTGACGTCTTTGCCGTTGCCGCGGCACGCAATGCAACCGAAAGAGCGCATTCGCCTTCAGAGAATGTTGCTGGTGGGCTTGCCAGACATGTATGTTCCCACGCACGCCGACGTGAAGTACCAATATCTCGGCGTGCGCCAAGTCGACGGCCGGGAAACCGCGTTCTTTGCCTTGAACGGCGACCTGCGTCCGCGGCGCGGCGATGACAACCAGATCAATGGCTCTGTATCAGGTTCCCTGGATGTCCTCTTGGAAACGGGAGAGATCCTGATGGGCAATGCCTTTATGAACGTCGATTACGATGTCCCCGGCGCGAAAGGGCTCAGGATGGTCGGCACGCTGTCGGTTAATGTGCGCCCGGGTCCGCCACCAACCCCGGCCACTAAACCCGCGGAGGATGTCGCGAATTCTGGCAAGAAGCCCGATTAGAATTACAACTCGCCGGCGAGCGGCCGAGAATGCAACGCGGTGGTGGCTGGCGGCAGAGCCTGGGCTGATTTGAACTTGGGCTTGTGCCGCTTGGAGGTTCAAACCAGTTTTGTTCCGCACGTAGAACGGAATTTATTCCGTTTGAAGGCGGGAAACGGAATGAATTCCGCTCTACCATGCGGGAACAGATTCAGCCGAGCACTTCGCGCTCGCTTTTCGCCTCGCCAGCCGCTAGGATGAACGCTGGAAGGGTTTCCCCACCTCTCTGACCGATCCTCAGCGCCTTGGTCGAATCGTTCCTCCAGTTCCGTTTCGGGACCTGGAACCCCACACCTATGGGAACGACGGCCATGAAGACCCCAATCTCCGACCAGACGATCAGTCGCAATGTCACTCAATTGCTCGCAAGCCGCGGGCTGCGCTCGCCGTGCCACATTACCGTGCAATCGAGCAACGGAGTCGTCACGTTTACCGGGACGGTGCAACGCCAGCAGCAGCGCGATGCCGCGCATCAAGTAGCGCAGAACGTCGAGGGAGTGCGGCGAGTCGTCGACCGGCTAACGATCAAGGCGCCGGCCAAGCAGTCGTACGAGCAGCCACTCGCTTACGTCCGTCCGCTCACCGAGGAGGAAGCCGCGGCAAGAGCCGCGGCCGCGGAACAAGTGGGGACTTCCGACGACGCGGAGACCATCGTTGTCGAGGCGCCCAAGTACGATAAGCATGGCAAGCGCCTGCACGTACCGGCGCCCACACCGGCCCCACCTGCCGGCGAATCGCCGAAAATCGACCCTCGCCCACCGCAAGGTTAGGTACTTCAATTCGATGTCTGCTTGATGAACGCCAGCGAGTGCGTGCGATTATTACGGATGCAGCCGCGCCAGCGTCGGATTCTGGATTGGATGGATCGATTCAACCATCTCGACGAGATGGGTCGGCGTTCTCGAATTTGCCCTCGCAACTCGTGGTCGAGTCGGGCTGGAAAGCCTAACCTACGATGTTGGGGCAGGCACTGTAACGCGCCGGTGGCCCGCTACGACAACCCGTTCCGGTTCCTCCTAGGCTCCTGCAGTTCAAAAGGTGGTGATTATCCGCCGAATGGCCGTTATACTAACTCGATCGATTTCCACGTCGCGGTACGACGCGGAGCATTCGACTACCTGCCTTCCTATTCAAAGTGAGACGCTGATGATCTCCCGTCGCTTCGAATTCATCCTCGCTTGTCTGGTGCCACACATGCTTTCGGCCGCGGCAGCGGCAAACGACGATTCAAGTCCTGCGATACGGAAATTCCGCTTCACTTATGCCGCGACGATCGAAGGACTCAAGCCGGGCACCAAAGCCCGCGTCTGGGCACCCGTCGCGCCGACGAACGACGACCAGACGGTTGAAGTCGGCTCGATCGAAGTGCCCGGCAAATACCGCCGTGAAACGGAGCCGAAGTTTGGCAACGAGCTTCTTTATTTCGAAGGTCAGGCCGACCGGGCGGGCAAGATCGCGCTTTCGATCGAGTACCTGGTGACCCGCCGGGCGGCTTCTCCCGAGGGGACACCGGCCGAGGGGAAACCGGCTGATAACGATGGGCGCCAACGGTTCCTGGCCGGTTCGTCGTTGGTGCCTGTCGATGGTACCGTCGCCAGGCGGTTCTTCGAAAGCAAGCGACCTAAAGGGACCACTCGCGAGATCGCCCGCGCGCTGTACGACCGGGTCGAGACGCATATGCGATACGACAAGACGGGCGAAGGATGGGGCCGTGGCGACGTACTCTGGGCCTGCGACTCGCAACACGGCAACTGCAGCGATTTCCACAGTATTTTCATCGCGCTCTGCCGCGATCTGTCGGTACCGGCAAAGTTCGAGATCGGTTTTCCGCTGCCGGACGACAAACACAAGGGCGAGATCGCCGGCTATCACTGCTGGGCCAAGTTCCTCGATGGGAAGCGTTGGGTCGGTGTCGATATCTCGGAAGCCGACAAACATCCCGAGCGCAAGGAATTCTTCTTCGGCAACCTGCCGCCCGACCGCGTGATGTTCTCCACTGAGCGCGACCTGGAACTTGTGCCGAAGCAAGCGGCCGGTCCGGTGAACTTCCTGATCTACCCCTACGTGGAGGTTGAGGGAAAACCGTATGAAAAACAGACGCGGCGGTTCGCGTTCGAGGATGCGCCTTGATTCGGCGGGGGACGCTTTCCGCTCCCGTGCTCGCTTCGCCGCCTTCAGCGGCACAATCATCTTCGCACTCTTGGAATTCTGCTCAGCGCCCGTGACGAACGCCTCGGAACCAGCACCCGAGACGGTCATCGCAGCGCACGGCCTGCTCGTCACCGATTCAGCGCCGGCGTCCGAGGTCGGCGTGGTGATCCTCAAGCAGGGCGGCAACGCGGTCGATGCGGCGGTGGCGACCGCGCTGGCGTTGGCCGTCACATTTCCGGAAGCCGGAAACTTGGGTGGCGGCGGATTCATGCTGGTTCATCCGGCAAACGACGCGGAACCCGTCTGCATCGACTACCGCGAAACGGCCCCGGCCGCCGCCACCGCGTCCATGTTCTCGTTCGGCGAGCGTCGGCTTGGGCACAAGGTGGTTGGCGTGCCCGGCACACTCCGCGGGCTTGAGCTGGCGCACCAGCGATTCGGCAAGCTTCCCTGGGAATTGCTCGTTGGGCCGGCGATACGACTCGCTCAGGAGGGATTCGAGTTTGACGTGCCACTGGCCGATGCGCTCAACGAACTGGTGGCCTCGTCGGGCGAATTCGCCGAGCTCAAGCGCGTGTTCGGCAAGGAGGCCGGAGCGGCTACCTGGCGGGCCGGTGATCGATTCATTCAGCCGGACCTTGCCCGCACGCTACAGTTGATTCGCGACCAAGGCGCGGCGGCGTTCTACGAGGGTGAGATCGCCGAGCGGATCGTGGCGGAAATGGAGCTGGGCGGCGGTTTGATCACGCGGGCCGACCTGGCCGGCTACCAGGCCAAGGTCCGCACGCCGCTACGCGGCACGTACCGCGGCTACCAGGTGCTCGGTGCGCCACCTCCCAGTTCGGGTGGCACCGCCACGATCGAAGCCCTCAACATTCTGGAACGGTTCGACCTGCGCAGCCACGATCGCTGGTCGCCACGCACCGGGCACCTGCTCATCGAAGCGCTGCGGCGGGCGTATTGCGACCGGGCCCGCTGGCTGGGCGATCCCGACTTTGTCGAAGTGCCCCCGGAGCTCACCACCAAAGAGTACGCGCAGCACTTGGCCGACGAAATCGACCTGGCCCACGCCACCCCCAGTGAACGACTGGCACCCGAGATCGCGTTGGCTGCCGAAGGGGCCGAGACCACGCATTTTTCGGTGATCGACGCCGAGGGGATGGCAGTGGCGAATACCTACACGCTCGAGGACAGCTACGGCTCGCGCGTGGTCGTTCGCGGGGCCGGCTTCCTGTTGAACAACGAGATGGGCGATTTCAATTGGCGGCCGGGTCACACCGACCGTCGCGGACACATCGGCACGCCGGCCAACACCATCGCACCGGGCAAACGCATGCTCAGCTCGCAGTCGCCGACCATCGTTCTTCGCGACGGCCACGTGGTGTTTGTCACCGGCAGCCCCGGCGGCCGCACGATCATCAGCACGGTCACCGGTCTGCTGATCAATGTGCTGGAGTACGACCTGGACCTGCGGCAGGGCCTCGCCGCGCCGCGGTTGCACCATGCCTGGTTTCCCGATCGGGTGCTGTTCGAGGGGGCCGGCGACTCGGCCCACACCGCGCTCGTTGAGCAGCTTCGCGGCCTGGGCCACGTCGTCGATGGGGCTCCGCACAAACAAGGATCGGCCAATTCGATTTGGGTCGACCGCACGACCGGCGAGCGCCGCGGCGTCGCCGACCCGCGCCGCGCGGGCCGAGCGGTTGGGTATTGAAGGGAAGAGCAAAGACTGAGGCTCAATCCCAGCTTGCCAGTTGCCCCAACGCCCTGACCAAGCCTTCGAGTTGCTCTTCGGAGTGACTAAAACTGAGGCCAATCCGCAGCCTCGCCTGGCCGGCCGGCACCGACGGGGGACGAATGGCGGGCAACCAGTAGCCGCGTTCGGCGAGCGCGGTGGAAATCGCCAATGCCCGCGCCGGCTCGCCGACGATGATGGGAATGATCTGGCTGGCGGTCGTGCCGGTCTGCCAGCCCTGGCCCGCGAGAGCGGCACGCAGATCCGCCGCCCTGGCCAAAAGTGTCTCGCGCCGCTCGGGTTCGTCGCGGACGATATCGAGCGCCGCCAGCGCCGCGGCACACGCGGCCTGAGGGGCCGCGGTTGAGAACACATAAGGCCGGGCTTTATTCACCAGCCAATCGACCAGTGCGCGGCTGCCAGTCACGAACCCGCCGGCGCAACCGAGCGCCTTACTGAGCGTTCCTACGCGGACGTCGATCCGCTCGTCCACGCATAGCGACTCGGCCAACCCCCGACCATGCGCGCCAAACACACCCGTCGCATGCGCTTCGTCCACCAGGAGCATCGAGTGGAACCTTTCGGCCAACTCAGCCAATTCGGCCAGCGGCGCCAGGTCGCCGTCCATGCTGAACACACTGTCGGTTACGATCAAGCGGCGGCGAAAACCCCGCGACTCGCTGAGCAGAAGTTTCAGATGGCCGGCGTCGTTGTGCCTGTAAACATGGATTGCGGCCCGCGAAAGGCGGCAGCCGTCGACCAGGCTGGCATGGTTCAGGGCATCGCTATACACGGCATCACCAGGACCGATGAGCGCCGTCACGGCGCCGACGTTGGCGACGTAACCCGAACTGAATAAGAGCGCCGCTTCCGTCCCCTCGAATTCGGCCAACCGCTCTTCGAGCCGCTGGTGCCGCTGGCCATGGCCAACCACGAGCGGGCTCGCGCCGCTGCCCCACCCGTCCTGTTCGGTGGCGTGCGCGACGGCTTCAGACAGGCGCCGGTCGGCGGCCAGGCCGAGGTAGTCGTTTGAGCCGAAGTTGACCAGCACGCGATCGTCGATTTCGAGCCGTGCCGCCTGGGGACCGCGATAGGTGCGCAAGCGCCTGCGCAAGTCGTGGGCATCGAGCGCGGCCAGCTCTTCGGCGATCCAGGCCAGCGGGTCGGGGTGAGGGGGCATGGATTCTCCAATCCACTGGCCAAAGGTTACGGCATACGGAGTGTGCCAATTACTTTTTCGCCTTGGCCAGCTTCAGCACGCAGGCAAATTCGGCCGGTGTGACCGGCTGCACCGAAAGCCGTGACCCACGGCGCAACAATTCCATTTTTTTCAGTTCCGGCGATGCTCGCAACGTATCGAGCGGCAGCGGTTTGGCGAAAACCTCGACGAGCCGGATATCGACCATCTGCCAAATCGGGTTTTCAGGCGAAGCCTTGGGGTCGAAATGGTGGTCGCGCGGCAGCCAGGCGGTGTGGTCGGGATACGCCTCGCGAACGACCACGGCCGTACCAACCACTGCCGCGGGTTCGGTGCTGGAATGGTAGAACAACACGCCGTCGCCCAGGCGCATCTCGTCGCGCATGAAGTTCCGCGCCTGGTAATTTCGCACGCCGTCCCAGCAAGTTGTCTGGTCGGGGCTGGCGGCCAGGTCGGCGATCGAAAACGATCCCGGCTCGGTCTTGAGCAGCCAATACTTCTTGGCGCGGCCCATTCAATACTCCTGGTGTGCTTCGGCGTTCCAATGATAAAGCGTCCGCGCCGATGCGATACGTTTGAATTCGCGAGCGTCGGCGCCGATTTGCGCGCGGGCCAACAGTTCGGCGACGTCGGCGACATCGGCCTCGGTGAGCGGCTCTTCACGCGTATCGGCACCCAGTCCGTGCAGCTTGCCCCGGACGTAAATCACCGCTTCGTAGAGCGAGTCGCCCAGGCCGGCCCCGGCGTCGCCGCAGACAACCAGCCGGCCGGCCTGCGCCATGAAGGCCGAGACGTGCCCCACGCTGCCGCCAACGACGATGTCGCAACCCTTCATCGAGATGCCGCACCGGCTGGAGGCGTTCCCTTCGATCACGAGCAATCCGCCGCGGCCGCTGGCGCCGGCGCACTCCGAGGCATTGCCCTTCACCCGCACCGTGCCCGACATGATGTTCTCGGCCACGCTCCAACCGACGTTGCCGTGGATCGTGACATCGGCCTTTTTGTTCATCCCGGCAATGAAATAACCGGCGTGGCCACGGATATCGACTTGGACGGGCCAATCGAGTCCGACCGCCAGGTTGTGGCGGCCGTCCGGATGGATGATCTCCACGCGATCCGCGCCGCTGGCGGCCAACTCGTGATGCAGGAACTGGTTCAGTTCGCGGACGCCAATCTTGGCCAGGTCGAGCTCCAGTGTGCCTTTGCGGGTGGCTATACTTTCCATGAATGAATTTCCTCCGGCAACGGCTCGAAGATATGCGCGTCGGCGACGCCGGGCAGGTGGGCCAGCGAGCGGAATTCCGACGATATCGCGACGTAATCGTCGGTTTCGGCCACCACGGCGGGCTTGCAGGCGAATGCGTCGCGCACGAGGGTGAGCTGGTCGCCTGTGGCGATCAGGAGAGTATAAAAACCGTCGAGCTCCTCGAAGGCCACGTGCAGCGCCTGGTCGAGCGATTCGCCTTGACGCATCCGCCACTCGATGAAACGGCAAGCGGCCTCGGTGTCGTTGTCGGTCTCGAACGTCAGCCCTTGCCGTTCGAGCTTTCGGCGCAGCATATAGGGATTTGAGAGCGAGCCGTTGTGGACCAGGCAGAAGTCTTCGCCCGCCGTGAACGGGTGGGCGTGGGCGGGCGAAACGGCCGATTCGGTCGCCATCCGCGTATGGCCGACGCAGTGGGTTCCCGCCAGGCCGGCAAAGCGGTAGCGGCGCGCGATTTCCGAGGGGTGCCCCTCGTCCTTATAGACGTCGATCGCTCGGCCGGCGGAAAGCAGGTGCAGCGCGCGGTCGTGGTCGGCCAGCCAGGTTTTGATGCACGCCGCTTCAACCGTCGAGGTCAATACGGCGTGGTTTTCCAGCGGTTCGATGGTTGCGTGCATGTCGTGCTCGGAGCGGAAGCATTCCATTAGCTTCCACCAGTCATAGTGGCGGTCGGGGGCGTAAAGACTGAAACGACGATTCTGGCCGGCGGCCTCTTCTCCAAACACGGCCAGCCCGCCCGAATCAGGGCCACGCTCCGACATGCATTCAAACATCGGCACTAACAACTCGCCCAGCGACCCAGTCGCCGCGCGGTTCTTGATCAGGAGTCCAACGATTCCGCACATGGCCTAGAAAAACTCCAAATACCGATTGACTTCCCAATCCGAAACATGCCGGTGGTATTCAACCCATTCCATCCTTTTCAAGCGGATGAACTCGCTGATGAAGTCCTCGCCGAGTGTTTGGGAAAACAGTGGATCCTGTTCCAATGCGACAATCGCTTCGTGCAGGCTCTGGGGCAATACCGCGATACCGCGCTGGTGTAATTCCTCGGCCGAGAGGGTGTAGTGGTTGACGTTGTGGGGTTCACCGGGATCGAGCCGGCGGTCGATGCCATCGAGCCCGGCGGCGATCACGGCGGCCGTGGCAAGGTAGGGGTTGGCGCACGAATCGGTCAGGCGCAGCTCGATCCGGCCGAAGGGAATTCGGACCATCGAAGTGCGGTTGTTTGCCCCGTACGAGACGTAGGCTGGGGCCCACGTCGCGCCCGAAAATGAGCGGCCAACCACCAGCCGCTTGTATGAGTTGACGCTCGGCGCCGCCAGCGCCGTCAGTGCCGGAGCGTGGGCCAGCAATCCACCCAGAAACTGGTAAGCCAGCGGCGACAGCCCCAGCCCGCGTCGGTCGTCGGCATCGAGAAACAGGTTCTTGTTCTGGTGGTCGGCCAGCGAAAGGTGCATGTGCATCCCGCTGCCGGTGCGATTGGCCAGCGGCTTAGGCATGAACGAGCAAATGCAACCCAGGTCGTGGGCGATCTCGCTGGCGGCCATTCGGAGCAGCACGATCCGGTCGGCCGAGGTCAGCCCGTCGCTATAGGTGAAGTTGACTTCGAACTGGCCGTTGGCGTCTTCATGATCGACCTGGTACACGTCGATGCCTACGGCCACAAGCGAGTCGACGAGCCGCTCGATGAACTGGCGGCTACGCGAAAGGCCCTTGTAGTCGTAGCATGGCTTATCCAGAGCGTCGCTGGAGTCGGCCGGTCCGAACGAGCCGTCGGGCCGTCGTACCAGGAGCATGAACTCCGGCTCGAGACCCGTGTTCAGCTTCCAGCCGTGCTTGGCCAGGCGCTGCACCTGTCCGCGGAGGATCGTGCGGGTATCGAAGGGCCAGGGGTGGCCGTTCACCATGCCATCGCAGACGATTCGTGCATAGCCGGGCTGCCAGGGGAGCAGGCTCAGGGTCGCCAGGTCGCCGACGGCCATGTAATCAGCTTCGTGCGGTTCCTGCCCCAAGCCCCAAACGGCAAAGCCGGCGAAACCCGCCCCGTCGCCCAGGATGTCGTCGAAGTGCGAAACGGGGACTGCCTTCGCCTTGGCGACGCCGTGGATATCGACGAATTGGGCCAGCACGAACTTGATGCCATGTTCGTGGAGAAATGCTTTGGCTTGTGCGGGGTTCATCGGGACTCCATCGAGGGCCGGATGCCGCGAAGCGTCGAGCTCCGCAACGCCACCATAATAGCGGATGGCGCCGCCGTATTCCAAGCGATCGCGGGAGGATTACAGGAACAAGTCTAGGAACGAGTTGGTCAAATGCGATAGAATGCGCGGGTTGTCTTTGGCCCATTGTCATTGGTTCCCACTACTCATCGTTTACCACCCCTATGGATCTCCCCCGCAACCCAACCCGCCCCGTGCGGATCGGCTCTGTGACGATCGGCGCCGGCAATCCGGTGGCCGTGCAGAGCATGACCGCCACACACACCCAGGATGTCGACGCGACGGTTGCCCAGGTCACCGCCCTGGTCGAAGCGGGGGCCGACGTGGTGAGAATCGCGGTGGATAGCACCAAGGACGCCGAGGCCCTGGCCGAGGTCCGTCGTCGCACACGTGGACGCTCCGCGGCCAAAGGTGCCAACCTCTCGGTCGACTTGCAAGAGAATTACCGCCTGGCCAAGCTTGTCGCTCCACACGTCGACAAGGTTCGCTACAACCCCGGTCACCTTTACCACCACGAACGTGAAAAGCCGTGGCAGGACAAGGTCAAGTTCCTGGCCGACACCGCCGGCGAAAACGACTGCGCGATCCGCGTGGGGGTCAATTGCGGTTCGGTCGATCCGGCGAAGCTCGACAAATACGACGCCGACGACTCGATCACCCCAATGCTCGCAAGCGCCTTCGAACATTGCGAGCTGCTTGATTCGCTTGGCTTCACGCGCTATTGCGTCTCGCTCAAAGACTCCGATCCTGGCAAGGTGGTCGAAGTCAACCGGCGTTTCGCGGCCGAGCGGCCCGACGTGCCGCTGCACCTGGGCGTGACCGAGGCGGGCATGCCGCCCGACGGCGTGATCAAGACCCGCATCGCCTTCGAGCAGCTCATCAGCCGAGGCATCGGCGACACGATTCGAGTCTCGCTCACGGTGCCCAACGCGCGCAAGCCCGACGAGATCGTCGCCGGAAGGCAGATCCTGGCCGACATCGCCGCCGGTCGTGTGCGGAGCGTGGTCGACTTCGGCCGCGACACGCTGAATATCATCAGTTGCCCGAGCTGTTCGCGGGTTGAGAACGAAGCCTTCATCGAACTGGCCCAGCAGGTCAAGGAGATGACTGCCTACGCCAAGCAGCACGCCATCACGATCGCCGTGATGGGTTGCCGTGTGAACGGCCCCGGCGAAACCGACGATGCCGACCTTGGCCTTTGGTGCGGGCCGACACACGTGAACCTCAAACGCCGTAGCGAAGAATTGGGGGCGTTTCCCTACGATCAGATCTTGCCGAAGTTGAAGCAAGAGCTCGACGCGGTGATCGCGGCGAGTAGCCAGGCGAGCGAGGGGCGTTAGCCCCCCGGTATGTTCGCCTCGGGACCGATGGATACATCGGCTGTTGCCGTCGAGCCCTTAATCTTGCGGCAACTGCGCCTCGCGGACCCATTGGCGGAATTCACGGACGAGGTCGTTTTCACCCAATGAGTCGTACTTTGCCAAAAACGGCTCTAGATCGGCAGGTGATAGGCGCGGAAAACTCAGGCTCCGGGCGATCGGACCATATTCGCTCGCCTGCCCAAGTGCACCGCGCCCCAATGACAAAAACGTGAGCCGTTCTCCGTCACAGCGCCAGACTTCTGGGATACCCAACGTGGAGTAGATGGGCAGCCGTCGTGACGAGCTCGCTGAGATGTCGACTTCCACCGCCAGGTCGGGCGGCAAAGCCGGGTCGAATTCACGCTGGCCGCGGACGGCGGCCTCGTGGCGAATATGGTACATCTGGTCCGCTTCCGCTCCGCGCCGCGCAGGCTCGCTTCGCATCGTCGTCGACCCGCCGCTGCGCACCTCCATTCCCAATTCTTCGGTCAGAGTTTGAACCAAGCGGCCGAGGAACTGGCTGATCATTTCGTGGTAATAGGATGGCGCCATGATCTCGAGCATCCCTTGGTCGTAGGTCAATTGCACCGGCCCCTCGCCGTTCGCCGTCACGAGCGACAAGTACGTCTCCCAGGGCACGTCGTGCAAGACGATTCGCTGCTCCGCTATCGATGTCAGGTTGCGTTCAACAGTGGCCATGGCGCGATTCCAGCATTCTTAGGCCTTTCCGTAAAGAATTCACTCATTCACTTTACTATACCAAAATGCGACCACGAATGGAGCACGTCAAGTCGATTGCCGGCTTCGACAAGGTCCCCAAAAAACTGCGATCCATGGTTGTGTCAGACCGTCGCCAGTGCACTATAATGCCAAATGCGTGACGGAAGGCGATCTGGCTACGATGGCCGAAAGGAAAGGTGAACGATGTTCCACGGCAATCACGGGGCGTTGGTTGTTCGACTTACTCTCGCGCTGGCCGTGTCGTTCGCGGCCTGGTTCGTCGCCGCCGATGAACCTGCTCCTCCGCCTACGAAGGGCGATGGGGCGGCTGGGTTGCCGCGTGGCGCCTCATCGCAGGCGGGCGATGCAAACCTGCTCCCCAACGGCGATTTCGAGGAAGGCGACGAGTCGCCAGCCGCCTGGCAGGCGATCGACGGCTTGTCGAGTTTTTGGGTCGATGACGACGACCCGAAGCGCGGCAAGGTAATGAAGTTCGACACCGACGTCTTGCAGTCGCAAGCCTACAAATGGTGGGAGCAGATCGTCGATGGGGCCAAGGCGGCGGAAGCGCCTCCCAAGTTGCCGACGGTGGAGCCCAAGTACGACACGCTTGCCGGCCTCGACGGTGTCTGGTTCTATAGCGATTACATTCCGGTCGAGAAGAACAAGGCGTACTGGCTCACGCTCGATGTCAAGGGACCGGAGATCATGGTTTGGCTCGTCGGTTATCCCGATAAGCCCGACACCACGTTTGGCGCCGACCAGGGAGCGCTGCAGCAATTCCTGCAGGAATCAAAGGGCACCGCCGAGCCGCAGAAACGTGGCCGCCGAGCGTTCATCCACAAGTACACCTGGAAAGGACAGATGAAGGCCGGCGGACCCAACGAGTGGAAAACTTACTCTCGCCGCGAAAAACCGTTCGAACCGACAAAGAACACGCCCAACGTCCGCTTCGTGCGGGTGCTCGTTTACCCCTATTGGCCACCGGGCCTGTACTTTGTCGATAACGTCAAGCTTGTCGAGTATCGCAAGCCCTGAACGGCTCGAGCACGATCATGTCCGACGCATTTTTCGCCCCGCTCGACCCGGATGCCTTCAACCTGCGTCAAGCGGCCCATTTGCTTCGCAGGGCGGGCTTCGCCCCCACGCCCGCCGAGCTCAGTACGGCCGTCGAGCAAGGCTTGGAAGCGACGGTCGAAGATTTGTTCGCCGACAATTCCGAGGAGCAAGCCGCCTTTCAGCAGACCTTCGACGCCGTCGCCGGCAGCCTGGTCAATTTCGCCGACGCCTCGCAAGTGCAAGCCTGGTGGGTCCACCGTATGCTCCGCTCGGCCTTTCCACTACGCGAAAAGCTGACGCTCTTTTGGCACGGCCATTTCGCGACTAGCGTCCACAAGGTTGAAGACGCGGTGTTGATGCACCAGCAAATCGAAACCCTGCGAGCCAACGCATGGGGCAATTTTCGCGACCTGGTGTTGGCTGTGGCACGCGATCCGGCGATGCTCGTCTGGCTCGACGGACAATCGAGCACCTTGGAGCACCCCAACGAGAACTTCGCCCGCGAGCTGATGGAGCTTTTCACCTGTGGGATCGGCAATTATACCGAGCGCGACGTGCTTGAAGCGGCGCGGGCGTTTACGGGCTGGCACCGCGCCGGGAATCAGTTTGTATTCGTCGCGGACGAACACGACGGGGAACGAAAGCAGTTCTTGGGCCGCTCCGGCCGCTTCGACGGAGGCGACATCGTCGACTTATTGATGCAGCACCCCGCCACGCCGCCGTTCATCGCCGCCAAGCTGCTGAGGTTCTTCGCCACGGCCGAGCCAAGCACCGAGGCAGTGGCCGCTGCGGCCCGACTGCTCGACCGCACGCGACTCGACATCAAATGGTTCCTGCGCGAGCTGTTCTTGTCGCGATATTTCCATTCCGAGGTCTGCCATCGCCGCCGCCTCGCAAGCCCGGTGGAGCTCGTCGTGGGTTCGGTTCGCGCACTCGGGGCGCGGATGCCGGCGCTTGAGCTGGTCGGCCACATGGCCGCCATGGGGCAAGAGCTGCTTGCTCCTCCGAATGTCAAAGGGTGGGACGGCGAGCAAACCTGGATCAATTCGAGCACCTGGCCCGCCCGGCTTTCCTTTGCCCAGAACCTAGCTTCGATCGACAGCGAGAACCCCTACGGCCCGCACCTGCCGCTGGAGTCGATCGTCCCATTGGAGTTGAACGATCCACGGGAAGTCGTCGACCAGCTTGCCGACGCGGTGATGCAAGGTGAATTAGGCGAAGGTGTGCGAAGCGATCTGGCCGAGTTCCTGGTGACGACCGACGAGGGGCGCAATGACGAGGCGTTCCGCGACGATGAGGGCTTCCGAGCGGAGAAAACCCGCGAAGCCCTGGCGATGATTTTGAGTTTACCCGAGTATCAAGCGTGGTAGTCGATGATTGTTTTTGCGATTTGGATTCGACGATTCGTAATCCAAAGTCACTTCTGGAGGCCATGACCATGTTCAACCGCCGAGATTTTCTGCGATCGACCGCGGCTGGAATGTCGTTCGTTTCGCTTTCCGGGGGAATGTCCGGCCTGCTGGCTCGCGCCGCGGAGGCCTCTGCCGAAGCCGACCGAAACGACCACGTGTTGCTGGTGGTTGAGTTGGCCGGCGGCAACGATGGTCTCAACACGTTGGTGCCCTTCGAGAATCCGCTGTATTACAAGAATCGGCCCACGCTAACGCTTGCCAAAGAGGACCTCGTCAAACTGTCGGACCAGGCTGGCCTGCACCCGCGAATGGCACCTCTGGGCGAGCTCTTCAGCGATGGGAAGCTCGCCGTGGTGCAAGGCGTCGGCTATCCCGAGCCTGATCGGTCGCACTTTCGCTCGCAGGAAATCTGGCACACGGCAAGCACGGACAAACGCGTGCCGGCCACCGGCTGGTTAGGGCGGTGGCTCGATGCGACGGCGCCGGCCTACAGCGAAGGACTTGCCGGGCTGACGATGACATCTACTTTGCCGCAGGCGCTGCGCGCCGAGCGCGTTGTGGCGCCGGTCGTCTCGCAGCTCGAATCCTTGTCGGGCGCGGGAGATGACGCCTCGCCCCAAGCCAGATTGCTGCGCAGGCTGAGCACAGTGGACGGCGCTTCCGAGGGACCGGTGCCGTTCATCCGACAGCAAGTTCGCGCCGTCTACCGCGCGGCCGCGCGGCTAAAGGAAGCCGCGTCGAAAAACGAGACGAATGCCGAATATCCCGACGTGGCGCTGGCCCATCAATTGCGACAGGCGGCCCAGATCATCGCGGCAGACCTGGGGGTGCGCGTGTTGTGTACTTCGCAGGACGGTTACGACACGCACGCCGGCCAGGCTGGCACCCACGCCGAGTTGCTGAGCGAGCTGGCGAACTCGCTGGCGGCATTCCAGCGCGATCTGGCGGCGCGGGACATATCCGACAAAGTGGTCGTGCTCGTGTTTAGCGAATTCGGCCGGCGCGTCGACGAGAATGCCAGTCAGGGAACCGACCATGGCGCGGCAAGCATCCTATTCGTCGTCGGCTCGCCGGTGTGCGGAGGGCTAATTGGTGAATACCCGAGCCTAGAGCAACTCGGCGACGGCGACCTGATCTTTAACACCGATTTCCGGTCGGTCTATGCCACCCTGCTGGCAGACTGGCTCGGCGCGCCGGCCAAAGTCGTGCTGGGGAGCGAGTTTCCACGACTCGCTCTCATCCAAAAACCGGCCTGACGACTCCGTCGCCGCGACACTTCCGACGGGCCGAGATTCTCGCTCTCCAATGGCACAGGGGCAGGCACCTGGGCTATGCCCCAGTGCCTACCCAGTCCACCTGGTTTCCCAGATTTTGCGCGGTAGCGTGCTTGCGCATCTAGGTCGTAGTGCGTCCAAGACAACGCAATTCCTACAGACTGTGTGGGAACAACGGTAAAGCGGCTCAACGATCCTTTTTAACTGGATAATCTGCGGCGACTTTGCCGATAACCATGTTTGTATCGGTTATCGGGCGCGTTGGTCTTGGCCAATTGTGCGCCTTGGCGTTGTGCGACCATTTTCCTCAATCGCGAAAAGCAGCGATGGCGCTTTCATTCAATCCAACCGCCAGGTCGTCCATTCAGCAACGGCTGCTTTGCGCAATGTGTACGGGCTGGGGCAGGGTCGCCGATAGCCATGTGGTGTGGCGCGGAAAGTGCGCCGATAAGAAATCCAGAGGCGGAAAAGCGACGCCCTCAAGGGGAAGTCTCGACAGGCCCAGCTAGCAAAGTGTGGGCCGACGTCGGAAGGAGGAAACTGGCCGTGCCGCAAGACATCAACGTGTTGGCCTTGGTCAAAGGCGCCGAGCGCTACGTATTCCTGTACGACGACGCCAGCCGGGCCGAGACGCTGCGGGTGCTGGGGCGATACGCCTCGAACCCCGAGCTGAGCTTCACCTGGTATGACGCGGCCGTGCTGAGCCAAAAAATCCGCCAGGAAGCGGCCCATACACAACCGCCGGCACCGCACACGCGCCCCCAACGCTTCGATCTCTCTCTGCCGACCGATTCGGACGAGATTCTTTAGAAGTCGGGTCGTTGTTTACCATGCAGACGGCCATCGCGCGCTTCTTGCAGTTTCTGCGGGTCGAGCGCAATGCCTCGACGCTGACGATCAAAAGTTACCGCGAGGATCTCGCGGCGCTCACCGCGCACCTGACCGAGCGCTACGGCTCTCCTCCGGAACCCGGCGGGCTCACGACGCTCGACCTGCGAGGCTACATTTCAGGTTTGCACGAGCAGGGTTACGCCAAGACCACTATCGCGCGGCGGTTGGCATCGCTTCGCAGCTTCTTTCGTTTCGGCCAACGCGAAGGCTGGATCAAGACGAACCCGGCCAAGCCGCTACGCAACCCGCGCAAAAGCCGCTCGCTGCCCCATTTTCTGTCGTCGGCCGACCTGGGCAAGCTCCTCGAAGCGCCGCCGGCCGACAAGCCGATGGGATTGCGAGACCGCGCGATTCTCGAAACGCTCTACTCAGCCGGGCTGCGGGTGAGCGAACTGGTCGGACTCAACGACGGCGACCTCAATTTCACTGCCGGCATCGTCCGAGTCCGCGGCAAGGGGAAACGCGAGCGGCTATCACCCATCGGCACGTTCGCCGCCAAGGCGCTGGCTCGCTGGCTCAAGGTCCGAACGATCAGCTCGCGCGAGCCTCAAGGGGCCGAAGCACCCGTGTTCGTGAACAAGTCGGGCCGTCGGCTTACCACCCGAAGCGTCGGCCGTTTACTGGAAAAGTACCTCGCCGCGACGGGGCTCGATCGCCGCACGACCCCGCACACACTTCGCCATAGCTTTGCGACGCACCTCTTGGATGGCGGGGCCGACATCCGTAGCGTGCAAGAGCTCCTGGGTCACAAAAGTCTGGTGACAACGCAGATTTACACGCACCTCAGCACGGCCAATCTGCGGGCCGCCTATGAGAAGGCGCACCCACGGGCCGGGTGAAAGAGACGCTGCCGGTGCTGGCGAAGTTGGACTTGGCGTTGCAACTTAAGCCGGTGGCTCTACAGTAAATGATGGCATGAATCCGACTGACTTCATCTTGTTCAGCCTTTCTCTGGCCTTCGCCGCCATTTCTCTTGTCGCCCACGGTTGGACTGTGAATGGAGTCGGGCCCGCAATTCTCTCATCGGCGGGCGGATGTTGGCAGCTTTGGATGCAATGGCTCAGGCATCGCAGTTGGTTGCGCCACCGAGATTCCGGGTTCGCCCCTGGTACACAACATCTGGCGTTGTCGGCGGCGGTGGGTTGGTTCGTGGGAATGGTTGGAGCGGTGCTTTGGACGATGGCGGCGTTGAAATGGTCGCTGCCCAAATGAGATAGCCGATGTCCCTTGCAAGTCTCGTTTTCTCGTGGTGTTTTCGACCGGGGCAGACCCGCACCCTCGCCATGGGAAACTCGAAACGCACGTATTTTGTCCACACTCCGACGGGGTACGATCCGGTGAAGCCGATACCCGTGGTTCTGGCCCTGCATGGTGCGACGATGAATGGTCCAATGATGGCGTGGTTTTCCGGCTTGAACAAGAAGTCCGATGAAGCAGGCTTCATCGCCGTGTATCCGAATGGTACCGGACTCTATTCGTCGCTCACGTGGAATGGTGGAAACTGTTGCGGTTCCGCTATGCGGAGGAATGTGGACGACGTAGCGTTCATCAAGGCCCTGCTCGATGATCTGGCGAAAGACTTCCAAATAGATATGCAGCGAGTCTACGCCACGGGCATGTCGAACGGAGCGATCATGGTCTACCGGCTGGCCTCGGACCTTTCTGACCGCATCGCCGCGATTGCCCCGGTGGCCGGCACGATGGCGACCGAGAAATGCGAACCGAAACACCCGGTGCCGGTCATTCACTTCCATGGCACTGAGGATGAATACGTACCTTTCTTGGGCGGTAAGGGCAAGAGGACGCCGCCTGGCATGGACTTCCGCTCGGTCGATCACTCGATCCAGACCTGGGTGAAATTGAATGGCTGCGATCCTAAGCCTACGGTGGATGTGCTGTCGAAGGACGGCGACGACTTGAAGGTGACCCGCACCACTTACACGACGGGCAAAGACGGCGCAGAGGTCGTCCTGGTGGTGATCGAGAATGGAGGTCACACCTGGCCCGGCATGAAGGCGGCGACGGCCATCTTGGGAGAGTCGGCCCTGAACATCTCGGCCAATGACCTGATGTGGGAGTTTTTCCAGAAGCACATACGGAATTGAGCCTGGCTAAGGCATTGCATTCCGAAATCGGTTTCGTATGATCAGCGGAATTGTCGGATGCCTAGGCGAACGACAACCCGGCCCCGCCGGGAGGTTCTCAAGAGAGTTCATTATCACAGGAGAAACCAACATGGCCGACCAGGTGCTTGCTAACCAGACGAAGATTCTCGCCAACCAGTCGAAGATTCTCGCCAACCAAGGAAAGCTCGACTCCAACCAGTCGAAGATTCTGGCTAACCAGACGAAGATCCTGGCCAACCAGAAAAAAATTCTCGCCAAGAAGTAACCGTTACCGAAGTGGCAACGCCCTTTGAGGCGGAACTGGCCCGGCGGGGTGTGCTTGCCACGCCTGTTAGCTCAGCGGATCGGTTCGAACGCGTCGTCGCTCAACAGCGAATCATATCCAAATTGCTCCGCCGGGGAGGCGCCGAATTCCGGCTCGACTTGATGAAACACTTTGTCGCCGACAAGCCAATGGTAGAGAGTCACCGGAACTGAACCGTTGCGAGCCGTCTGCAGCGTAGCCCGCCGCAGGCCGGCACCAAAGTAGAATTGCGTACCGTTCTTCTCGCCGAACGATTCGCCGGCGTGCCGGCCGGGTACGCTTGAATTCAACCCCACGTTCGCCTTGGGAAAGACGTTGATCGTGCCAGCCCGGTCGCTGTCGTAGAGGTGCGAGTATTGGTGGATCACGTCGGGGCGCAACGTGTACGAGAGTGACTCCTGCCACGCGCGATCGGTGCAGCCTTCTTCCGATTCGATGCACTTGCGCAAGTCCGCTTGAACGGATTCGACGGATGGTCCTCCCTCGGGTATGAGGTACTCGCGCACGTTGGCCTCCAGCTCCAACGGATCGGGCTCGCCCAGGAGCTCGTAGCGATAACGAAGTTCGTCGCGGCCAGCCTCCGATTTGCGGGTGCGAACGATCCTCGCTTCGCCGCGGTCCGGCGTGACGATCCGCACAACCGACTCGAACGCCTCAGGCCAGCGTTCTCCTGGCCGGGGACCATATTCTCGCACCAAGGCCAGATCCATTTCGTTTGCTAAGTGTCGCTTGAGCCGCTCGATCCAATCGACTTTGCCGCCGCTCAGCAAGCGGTGTTGGCGCACTTCGTGGTAATCGGGGTGCCTTTGCCAGAGCGACTGGTCGCCTTCAAGCCCCGCGAGGTGGAACAAGTCGATCATGTAGGATCCACCGGCGGTCGAACCGACGACCACGTCAAAAGGGCGCGTCGGCCGCAGGCGCCGGCTGCCGTGGATCGCAGGCAGGCCCCCCTCGTCCTGCGTCAGCTTCAATACGCGCAGGTCGATCCCTTCACGGCGCATGACCTCGAACAGAAGCGTCTCCGTCGAAGCCACGCGCGGCGTGTAGATCAAACCATGGTCGCTGACCACGCCGAACAAAGCGCGGTCGCGATAAGTCGTATCGTCCAGCGCCGAGTTGACCGAAGCGTAGATGTCGACCAACTTGCCGAAATAGTGGTCGAGCCGGTCGTACTCGCCGCGGGAGCCGATGATCTCGTCGGAGTACGGTCCCTTGCCGTGCGCGAAATGGTCTGGCCAGGGGTTGTACCAGAGCAGGTAATCGGGCAGCCCCTCATCGTCGTGCTCGGCCAGGTAGCGGGCATTTTCTCGAAACGTCGCCAGCTCGACCGCTCCGAACAGCAGCTCCGCCAGGAAGCCGTCGTTTAAATTGCGGTGCTCCACCAGCCACGAGCGACGTTCATTCAGTTCCCGTTCCACCGCGGCCCGGTGGCGCAAGCGGAGCAGGATCGCCTTTTCGATGAAGTTGCGCTGCACCTCGCCGATGGCTGTGCCCACCTCGGCCGAGATTTTTTCGAGCGCGCCGTTATCGACCGATGGCATGGCGCTCATCGTATTGTAGCGCCAAAGCCGGTCGAACAGTGTCCGCGCACCATAGGCTTGAGTGCGGCGGGCGCCGCCGTAAATTTCATCCTCGCGGTTGGCGAAGATCCGGCGGAAATGGAGCACGTCGCTCCCCCAGAAATACCAGCCCCGCTCGGTCGGCCGGTCGAGGTACGAGAAGTTGGGAATGCCCGTGCCGAACGGCCCCGCGACCGCGTGCCCCGAATAGATGATCGGTAAGTTGCGGACCGAGATCGTCGGCGTATCGACTGTGGCGACGTTGACCACCACGGCCTGGGCATCGGAGCCGAACACGTGCCGCTTGAAGTTTTCCAAGAACCCGGCGTTTGCCGAGGGATGTTTTACCAGTTCGAGCACGTCGCGGCCCAGCGGCGGCAGTTTACTCTGTTCGGCATCGGGATAATGGGCGGGCGACATCTCTGGCCGTTGGTGCCGTTCGACCAGGTCGGCAACATAGCGCGCCCCGCCTCTTTGAGGCTCGCCTTGTGCAAGCTGCGCCAGGCCTTCCAGCAGCTTGCCTTGCAGACCGTCGACGGCGACGTGGACCACCAGCTTTCGCTGGGCCTGCGCGCGGGCATAATCGGCGATGCGGTAGTACTTACGGCCGGCGATGCAACTCTCGACCCAATCGCGGCGCTGCTTTTGGCGTTCGCTGCGCGCGGTAAACGCGACGAGCCAGCTCTCGGTTAAGTCGCGGATGAAGTCAGTGAAGAATTCGATGAAATCGCCCAGTTTCTCATCGTCGCCGAGGATTTCTTCGAAGGCTGCGACGTATTCGCTTTTGCCGGCATCGGGCCGGTTCAAGGCGTCGTCCGAGCGGCCTAGCGCCTCGCCGGCCACTTCGCGAACGATGACTTTGATGTCGTCGTAGGCCGCCGCGTCGTAGATTCTTCGGCCGTCGGGACCCTCCTCGCCGCGCAGGAACAGGGCGTCGAACAGCCGCAGGGCGTTGACGACGTGCTTTTTCATCCGCGGCGACTGCCGCACCAGCGTCGCCAGATCGAGCCCGCCGGTCGATTCGGTCGCTTGCTCTTCTCCGTAACGGAGATCAGCCAACTCCTCCGCGTCGTCGGTCACCGGCGCGCCGTACATTTCGTAAAGGTAAAAGACGAATGGCACGGTGACCGCTTCAGTACGCTCGCTGTGGACCATCGCAAGCAAACGTGCTTCGGCGTCGTCAGGCAGGTCACACGCGCCGACGAACCCGCCCACAGCCGTCTTGTTGATCGTCTTCAGTAGTTCCAACGCGCTGTTGCGGTGCAAATCGACCGGGGCCTGGAAGATATCGGCCAGCAGTTCCACGCTCGACTTGCGCCCCACGACCAGTCCCGGAAACTGGTAGCCGATCCAAACTCCCGCCACCAGCGTCAGCGCCAAACCGACCGCCGCGCGTCGAAGACAACGTCGGCGGCGAGAGGGAGTCGGCATGGGTCTGACTTCTTGGCGACGCACAGGTTGGCATTCAAGGTGCTTGCCGACGGTCGTGCATCGGGTAGACCGTTAGTTTCAATCCTTCCTTCACAAGCGACACCCCTACGACTCGTGACTGCAACAAACTCGAAAGAGGGTGGCAAGGCACATGCGTTATGTCGGGCACGGTCTTACTTTTTAGAAGCCGCAGCCACGCATTGGTTGGCTCAATGGTCACAGCCCGCAAAACAACCAGCGCGCCAATGATGCCGAGATCCTTCGTCAGAATCTGCATTCCAATGCTGGTGCCTGCGGCGGGCACGTGGAATGGCGGCTGCGACTGCCCCGGCATATCTGCGCGAACGACGGTAAACTTCAGATAGTCGTTCGACGATCGCCAGCGGAGGTGGCTACCGCTGCCGGCGACACGCCGCAGTAAATCGCCGGCCAATGCCTTGCGAACTTGCGCCGTCTCGCGAGCGACCTGCTCCAGAAACATGACGCGCAGGTCGCGTGCCGCGTGGGCCTCGGCGACGCGGTCAACTTTTGCTTGATCGGCGAGGGCGCGTCGCCAGCCGATCCGGCGAGCGATCCGACCGCGCAGCCCTGGCAGATTGGTATCGACGGCAAGGATGCGTGAATAAGTCTTGGCGGTACAGACTGCGGGCGCGGAAGTAAGGCAGAAATCGTCGACATAAAACTGTTGGCAGGCTGCCAAGTGCGTGACGGCACGACTACGAACGCGTACAGGCCCCGCCTCACTGGTGGTTTCGGATGTGGCGGTTCCAGAGAATACGACATCGACGACGCCGCGATCCTCATCGGGCACCAACACGAGTCGAGTCGTCCCACGGATTCGAGAGCGTCCATGCATTGGTACTCCCAGGATCTGGTCGCGTTTGACGATGGACTTGTCGATGGACTGGCGCGAATGCTTGTCAAGCATTTCCCCCGATAAGACGAACTGGGCTTGATCCCAAACGGTCGAGGGAACCTGCGCTCCGGCACAACGAGGCCACCAACCGCCCGCGAAACCCGCAAGCAAAACAGACGCGTGGACGATGATGCGAAACAAAGGGCCTCCATCTGGGAGAAC
>Ga0265339_10000361_pt1 | contig 35945 bp, 29 predicted proteins | sample 4CB219metaG_FD_202085 | JGI IMG/M metagenome (GOLD analysis project Ga0265339, IMG submission 202085) | Rhizosphere microbial communities from Carex aquatilis grown in University of Washington, Seatle, WA, United States - 4-CB2-19 metaG | ecosystem: Host-associated > Plants > Roots >... | reverse complement strand
TCGCCCACCGGCTGGGTGACGATGCGAACCGACTCAACCTCGTAACCCGAGGCTTCAAATTCGCCCTTTGCCTTGCGCAGGACTACCAGGGCCTCACCGATCTGTTTCTCCCACGTGGTTCGATCCAGGCGCACGAAGGCAGTGATGGCCCTGACCTTGGGATTGTTTGCTTTGACAGCAGTCTGGGCAGCAAGCGGGCAAAGCAGCAACGACACCGCGGCAAGCGCGAGGAACCGCTTCAATTGGCGACCTCCGGGAGGGGCATTGGAGAGACAATAGTACGCCAGACTGGACAACTTCTGATACTCAGTTCGTGCAATCAGGAATCCTCTTGCGCTTCTGCCGCATCCACGTCTTGTGACCTTGCCTTAACTTCTTTCCCGTCAACTCACCCCTTTACAATTCTCAATGGAGGAGATTCCCCGAAATGGCATACGAAGTTCCACCGCTTCCTTACGACTACGCTGCGCTCGAGCCCACTATTGATGCCGAGACCATGCACCTCCACCACGACAAGCACCACCAGGCGTATGTGAACAACGCCAATGGCGCCCTGGAGAAGCATCCCGAGCTTGCAAACAAGACCGCCGACGGCCTGCTGGGCGATCTGAACGCGATTCCCGAAGATGTCCGCGGCGTGCTCCGCAACAACGCCGGCGGCCACTCCAACCATTCCATGTTCTGGGCCATCATGGCCGCGCCCGGCAACGGCGGAGGCGGCGCGCCAACCGGCGCTCTGGCCGACCAGATCAACGCCGACTTCGGCGACTTTGAAGCCTTCAAGAAGACTTTCAATGAGACCACGGCCAAGCAGTTCGGCTCAGGTTGGGGCTGGCTAGTGTGGCAGAGCGGCAAGCTCAAGGTCATCACCACACCGAACCAGGATTCCCCGCTTTCGCAGGGCCTCTATCCCATCCTGGGCAACGACGTGTGGGAGCACGCTTACTACCTCAAATACCAGAACCGCCGTCCCGACTACCTGGCGGCATGGTGGAACGTGGTGAACTGGTCGGAAGTCGCCAAGCGATTCGAACAGGCAAAGAAGTAACCGGGGCGCAAGCCCGCAGGTCAGCGAGGAAGGCTGACCTGCGGGCTTGCTGGATTGCTGCAAGCTGAGGCTGTAAGCTGATGGCTGATAGCTGAGAGCTTGCCACTATGCGCCTCTTCATCGGGATTCCCATGGCCGAGGCGGTTGTCAACGAACTTGCCTCGGTGCGCACACAACTGGAACGGCCCGGCGACGGGCTGCGCTGGTTCGCTCCCGCGTCCTGGCACGTCACACTTCAGTTTCTGGGCGAAACCAGCGCGGATCAGTGTCAGGACCTGGCGAAGGGCCTGCACACCATCGTGTCGCCGCTGGTCCCGGTCAAACTCGAAGCGCTCGGCTTCTTTGATCATGCCGGTGTCTTCTTCGCGAAGGTCGTGCTCTCGCCGGAACTGGTCGCGCTTCAGCGGAAGGTTGTTGACGCGACCAGCCGCTGCGGATTCGTGCCGGAGACGCGCCCCTACCGGCCCCACCTGACGCTGGCCCGCAATCGCGGCCGGAGCACCGGCATCCACCGCCTCAAGGCTGCACTCCTTCCTGAACCGCGCTTTACCGCCTTCGCCGCCCGGGAGTTTCTTCTCTACGAAAGCTTCCTGGGCTCCGCGGGTTCCCGCTACGAGGTGCGTGAGCGCTTCACCTTTGCCGCCTGAAGGCCAGGCTGGTCCAGGTGGAACAATTTAAGATTCAACTGGAATGCGGCGCCGCTGCGGGCAACAGAACTGCAAACGATCCCGGGGCCCGGCATGCGCATGGTTGGGAACGGAAGAAGCCTGAGGGCAGCGCAGGCCCCGATTGAGGAGGATGACTGTTGATCAAGCCAGCGAACGGCCGCTCGCGCGTTGTGATTGAAGAGGTGGAGCCGCGGGTGAACGGCGGACGGCATCCGGCGCGCCGCGTGGTGGGCGACGAGGTGGTGGTGCGCGCGGCCATTTTTGCCGACGGCCACGACCAAGTGCGCGCCCGGCTGCTCTACAAGCACTCAAGCGAGCGGCGCTGGCGTCTGGCGCCCATGATTGCGGGCGTGAACGATGCCTGGAGCGGGGCGTTCACGGTGGACCGCCTGGGCATGTGGAACTACTCCATCCTCGGCTGGGTGGACCACTTCAGCACCTGGCTGAGCGATTTGAAGAAGCGGCTGGCGGCGCAGGCGGTAGCGGCGGAGCAGCCCGAGGCTGCTGCCGTGGCCGGCGCATCGATCGCGAGCGGCGACGTGGCCCTGGCCCTGCGTAGCGGCGCGCTGCTGCTGGAGCATGCCGCGGCTCGAGCCCGCGGCGCGGATGGGCGCAAGCTCTCTGAAGCTGCGCGGACGCTCACCGCGCTGGCCGGGGAGAACCGCCCCTATTACGACTTTCCGCTCACCCTGGAACAGGTCGACCTTGCCGAGAAGTACCCCGACCTCTCCTTCGCCACGCGCTGGGAGCCCGATCTGTGCCTCTGGGCCGATCGCGAGCGCGCCCGCTTCTCCGCGTGGTACGAAATGTTTCCGCGCTCCGCTGCCAAAGAGCCCGGCCAACACGGTACCTTCGCGGACGTTGAAGCGCAGCTCCCTGAAATTTCCGCAATGGGTTTCGACATCCTCTACCTTCCGCCCATCCATCCCATTGGCCGCGCCTTCCGCAAAGGCAAGAACAACTCGGTTGCCGCAGCGCCTGGCGACACAGGCAGCCCCTGGGCCATTGGCGATGCCGAAGCGATCGGGACGCCGGCGCATCCCGATGACCACGGCGGTCACAAGTCCATTCATCCCGAACTGGGGACGTTTGCAGATTTTGACCGGCTGGTGAAGGCCACGCGGGCGCAGGGAATGGAGATTGCGCTCGACATCGCGTTCCAGTGCTCGCCCGACCATCCCTGGGTCAAGGAACACCCGGAGTGGTTCACTACCCGGCCTGACGGATCGATCCAGTACGCTGAGAATCCGCCGAAGAAGTATCAGGACATTTACCCGCTCAATTTTGAATCGACGGACTGGCGCGGGTTGTGGGATGAGTTGTGCTCGGTGTTCGAGTTCTGGATCAAGCGCGGCGTGCTGGTGTTCCGCGTGGACAATCCGCACACCAAGGCGATGGGGTTCTGGGAGTGGTGCCTGGGCTCGCTGCGTGCGAAATACCCAGAGGTCATCTTCCTCGCCGAGGCCTTCACCCGTCCGCATCCCATGTACTGGCTGGCCAAGGTGGGTTTCACGCAGTCCTACACTTACTTCACCTGGCGCAACACGAAATACGAGCTGGAGAGCTACCTGGAAGAGATCACGCGTCCGCCGGTAAGCGACTTCTTCCGCCCCAGCTTCTGGCCCAACACGCCGGACATCCTGCACAAGACGCTCCAGGAGGGCGGCCGGCCGGCTTTCATGATCCGGTTGATCCTGGCCGCCACGCTCACCGCAAACTGGGGCATGTACGGGCCCGCATTTGAGCTCTGCGAGAACGAGCCGGCCCGCCCCGCTCCGGGCAAGACGGAGAGCGAGGAGTACCTGAACAGCGAGAAGTACGAAATCCGCCAGAGGGACCGCAACGCGCCCGGCTCGCTGGTTCCGCTCATCACTCAGGTCAATCGGATCCGCCGCGAGAACCCGGCGTTGCAGCGCAACGACACGCTGCGCTTCCACGTGACGGATAACTCGATGCTCCTGTGCTACTCAAAATTTGCGCCGGACAGCACGGTGTTGATGATCGTGAATCTCGATCCGGTTTACGCGCAGTCGGGCTGGACCGATCTCGATCTGAACGCGCTCGGCATCCAACCCAACGGAACTTATTTTGTGGAGGATCTTTTGACCGGGGCGCGCTACACCTGGCGCGACCGCCGCAATTATGTTTCCCTGCGTCCCGGAGTGCAGCCGGCTCACATCCTCCGCATCGTGAAGCAGTAAGGCGGGCTGAGTTACTTGGGAGTCGAAGCAGTGGATGAAGCAGCGGGGGAGGAACCGCTGGACGGTGCGGAAGAACCTGCGGCCGGCTTCGACTCCGCGGATTTCGATTCGGCGGACTTTGTGTCACCGGTTTTGGAATCGCCGGCAGGAGCGGCCTCCGCGGAAATCTTGTCAGCGGTTCCGCTGGTGGCCGGTTTTGCGGCATAGTCGTTGATGTACCAGCCGGCGCCCTTGAACTGCAGCGCGGGCGCAGTTAGCGGCCGCTCAAGCGCGCCGCCGCATTTGGGGCACACGGACTCCAGCTCGTCGCTGAACTTCTGAATCTTGTCGAAGCGATGGCTGCACTGGGTGCAGCGGTATCCGTACAGCGGCAACTCTGGTTCACCCCGTGGGGAATTTGAACTGTCTCTATTTTAAGCGAGGCGGCTGGATTGGGCCGGCCGCCCCGCTGGGGCGCCACGGCTGCCTATTTCACTTGGATGGGGACTGAAGCGGCGTGGTCTTCCCACGTCAGGGTAAGCGTGCCGCGCGCGTTGCTTTCGCTGGTCAGCGAGTACTTGAGGTGCTCGACCATCTCCGGCGGCTTGGACATGCTCATCGGCGTCTTGCCCAGGTCCTGCGAGGCGTCGTAGGCCAGGCCCCACTCGCCGGTTTTTTTGTTGACGATGAGCACCCAGTTATCGGCGTCGGAAATATCGATAAAAAGGGTGTACTTGCCCGCGGGAACGTCGACGTTGCCGATCTTCATGTCGGTGTCGGTGGTCAGCGTGGTGGCTCCGTTTGCGCCGCCCCGCCACACGGGATAGTGCGGGTTGTGGCTGATCAGCCCGTCCTTGGTGAAGATGTGGCCCTCGCGGCCCTTTACGCTGGGCGAAGAATAGTCAATGGTGATGGCGTGGCCGCCGAGAGTTACGGTAGCCTGTTCCGGCGGACTGGCGGGCGGCGCCTTTTGCGCAACAACCAGGGCTGTTGCGGCCAGCAATGCGGTGGAGATAAAGAGACGCTTCATGCCTATTCCTCCTTCAGATGCGGGAAAATGTGTTCGTGCTCCGACCCGATGATTGTCGCACCGGGGGCCGGGCGGGGGGAATGCGGGCGCCGGCGCGGCGGGCTGTTGATATGCTTGAGCAGCAGAGAACATGAGCTCGCAAGCATCCGAATCGCGATCGGCCGGCGCGCGCTTCCGCGCTGCATTGGCTGAGGAAAAACCGCTGCAGGTGGCCGGCGCCATCAATGCCTATACCGGGCGCATGGCGGAGGCTGTGGGCTTCCGCGCGCTGTATCTTTCAGGCGGCGGCGTGGCGGCCAACTCGCTGGGGGTGCCGGACCTTGGGATCAGCACCATGGAAGACGTGCTGGTCGACGTCCGGCGCATCACCGATGCCACTTCCCTGCCGTTGCTGGTGGATATAGACACGGGATGGGGCTCGGCATTCAATATCGCCCGCACGATCCGCTCCATGATCAAGGCCGGCGCCGCTGCGGTGCACATGGAAGACCAGGTGGGCGCCAAGCGCTGCGGCCACAGGCCGGGCAAGGAACTGGTTTCCGCTGAAGAGATGGTGGACCGCATTAAGGCCGCGGTGGACGCGCGCACCGAGCCGGGATTTGTGATTATGGCGCGCACCGACGCGCTGGCAAACGAGGGGCTGGAGCGGGCCATCGAGCGCGCGCAGGCGTACGTGGCCGCGGGCGCCGACATGATCTTTGCCGAGGCGGTGACCGATCTGGCGCAGTACACGCGGTTCCGCCAGGCGGTTGGCGTGCCGATTCTGGCCAACATTACGGAATTCGGGCAGACGCCGCTCTGGTCGCGCGAGGAGCTTGCTGCGGCGGGCGTGGACATCGTTCTCTATTGCTGCGCGGCGTATCGCGCCATGAATGCCGCGGCGTTGAAGGTGTATGAGACCATCCGGGCGGAAGGGACGCAGACGACCGTGGTGGAGATGATGCAGTCGCGGGCGGATCTGTACAAGTTTCTGGACTATCACGCGTACGAGCACAAGCTGGACGAACTGTTTGCGAAGAACAAGGGCTAGAAGTGATGAAGCGTGATTCGAAATCGATGACCTGCGAGGAGTTTCAAGAGCAATTGGCCCGACTCTTCGAATCAGAAGCAGATGTCGATCTACATGAGCATGCTCTCCGTTGCGAGGTTTGTCGCGCATTGGTCCGCGATCTTTACGAAATTGAACGTGAAGCCTACCCGAGCTGGGTTTTCCTGCAAAAACCTCCGTCGCGCTGACTTGCCACCCGCGCGCTGCATCGTTTAGGTTGAAGCTCGCTGGAGCCTCTTGATGACTCAAACCGAAGCTTCCCCTGGGTTCAAGCCCAAAAAGTCCGTTGCGCTTTCCGGAACGCCCGCCGGCAACACCGAGCTGTGCACCGTGGGCCACACCGGCAACGACCTGCATTACCGCGGCTACGACATCCATGACCTTGCCGCCTATTGCGAGTACGAGGAAGTAGCGTACCTGCTGATCCACGGCAAGCTGCCCAACACCGTGGAGCTGACCGGGTACAAAGCACAACTGGCACAGTTGCGCAGCATTCCCGCGACGGTAAAGCAGGCGCTGGAGCTGCTGCCGCCTTCCACGCATCCGATGGATGTGCTGCGCACGGCGGTATCCGTCCTGGGCTGCATCCGTCCGGAAGCGGCGGACCACAATGAATCGGACGCGCGGCAAATTGCCGATACGCTGCTGGCCTGCCTGGGCTCCATGCTGCTTTACTGGCACCATTTTGCGCGCAATGGGCGGCGCATCGAGGTGGAGGCGGGCGGAGACTCGATTGCCGCGCATTTGCTGTACCTGCTCCACGGACACGAGCCGTCGCCGGAGTGGGTGGCTGCCATACAGGCCTCGCTCATCCTCTACGCAGAACATGAATTCAATGCTTCAACATTTGCCGCGCGCGTAATCGCCGGCACCGGCTCCGACATGTACTCATGCGAGAGCGGCGCCATTGGCGCGCTGAAAGGGCCCAAGCACGGCGGCGCCAATGAGGCTGCGCTCGAGATCCAGATGCGCTACCAATCGCCCGACGAAGCCGAGCACGACATCCGCCGGCGCGTGGCGGAGCGCGAGGTCATCATCGGCTTCGGTCATCCCGTGTACACCATCAGCGATCCGCGCAACGAGATCATCAAGGAGATTGCGCGCGGGCTTGTCCGGTACTCCGGCGCGGAGAATCATTTCGCCATCGCCGAGCGCATTGAGAGCGTGATGCAGGAGACCAAGCGCATGTTCCCGAACCTGGACTGGTTCAGCGCCGTGACCTATCACGCAATGGGTGTGCCCACGGATCTGTTTACGCCGCTGTTCGTCATCGCCCGCACGGCCGGCTGGTGCGCGCACGTGGTGGAGCAGCGCCGCGACGGCAAGATCATCCGGCCCAGCGCGAATTACACCGGGCCGGAGCCGCGGGAATTTGTGCCGATTGAGGAGCGGGAGTGAAAGCAGCTTCTAGCTTCTAGCCACTAGCTCCTGGCCGCGGGTCCACTCAACATTCACCGAACCTGGAAAGGAAAAGAAGGAGCTCGCTTGTCCGCTCACATCAGCAACGACCGCCCCGCGCCAGACAAAGTTCTCACCGATATCGCCGATTACGCGCTGAATTACGAGATCGCGAGCGAGCTGGCGTGGTCAACGGCGCGCGGGTGCCTGATTGACACGCTGGGCTGCGGGCTTGAGGCACTCGAGTATCCGGCGTGCACCAGGCTGCTCGGTCCCATCGTGCCCGGCACCATGGTGCCTAACGGTGCGCGCGTGCCTGGCACCGGCTATCAACTCGATCCGGTGCAGGCGGCATTCAACATTGGCGCCATGATCCGCTGGCTTGACTTCAACGACACGTGGCTGGCCGCGGAGTGGGGCCATCCATCGGACAATCTGGGCGGAATTCTGGCTACGGCGGACTGGCTCTCGCGCACCAACCTGGCCGAAGGCAAGCCACCGCTGACCATGCGCCATGTGCTCGCCGCCATGATCATGGCGCACGAGATTCAGGGATGCATCGCTCTCGAAAACTCGTTCAACAAGGTTGGGCTGGATCATGTGGTGCTGGTGAAGGTGGCGTCAACGGCGGTAGTTTGCCGGCTGCTCGGACTCACCCGTGAGCAGACCATCAACGCGCTCTCGCTCGCCTGGGTGGATGGGCAGAGTCTGCGCACCTATCGCCACGCGCCCAACACCGGCTCGCGCAAGAGCTGGGCTGCGGGCGACGCCACCAGCCGCGCTGTTCGATTGGCCTTAATGGCTCGCGCCGGAGAAATGGGCTACCCATCCGTGCTGACCGCGAAGACCTGGGGCTTTTACGACGTGAGCTTCCGCGGGCAGGAATTCAAATTCCAGCGGCCTTACGGTTCCTACGTGATGGAAAACGTGCTGTTCAAAATCAGTTACCCGGCAGAGTTCCATTCGCAAACCGCAGTGGAAGCCGCCATGAAGCTACACGGCGAGCTGGCCGAGCGCGGCTTGAATGCGTCTGCCATCGAGCGCATCACGGTGCGGACGCACGAGGCTTGCCTGCGCATCATCGACAAGAAAGGGCCGCTAAGCAACCCAGCCGACCGCGACCATTGCGCACAGTACATGATCGCGGTGCCGTTGCTCTTCGGGCAGCTAACGGCGTCGGACTACGAGGACAAAGTGGCCAGGGATCCGAAGTGGGGCCCGCGCATCGACGCCATACGAGAACGGATCACCTGCGTTGAAGAGCCGCAGTTCACCCGCGATTATCACGATCCGGAGAAGCGTTCGATTGCCAACAGCCTGCGCATGGAGCTGAACGATGGAACGGTGCTGGAGGAGACGGTGGAGTATCCCATCGGCCATCGCCGGCGGCGCGAGGAAGGCATGCCGTTGCTGATTGAGAAGTTCAGGACGAACTTGCGGCGGCGTTTTGCGGAGGACCGCCAGCAACGCATTCTGGAGGTCTCGCTCAATCCGGCACGGCTGGATGCCATGCCGGTGAACGAGTATGTGGATTTGTATGTGATCTGAAGGCGATCAGTTGCGGCTGCGAATTTTGGACAGCAACCGCAGCACTTCAAGGTAGAGCCACACCAGCGTGACCATGATGCCGAAGGCGCCGTACCACTCCATGTATTTGGGGGCGCCGTAGTTCACGCCGCGCTCGATGAAGTCGAAGTCCAGCACCAGGTTCAGCGCGGCAATGACCGACACGAAAAGGCTGAAGCCGATTCCGATGACGCCCGAGCCGTACACCGACGCGAACAGCGGGATGTGAAAGAAGCCGAGCAGCATCTGCGCCAGATAGAACAGCGCGATGCCGGCGGTGGCCGCGAAGATCCCCATAGCGAACTTTTGCGTCACCTTGATGATGTGTGCGCTGTAGGCAAAGAGCATCGCGAAGAGCACAGCGAAAGTGATTCCCACAGCTTCAAGCGCGATGCCTGGGTAACGCAGATTGAAAAACGCGGAAATGCCGCCGAGCGCCAGTCCTTCCAGCAGTGCGTAGAGCGGCGCGGTCACCGGCGACCACTCCTTCTTGAACACCGTTACCATGGCGCAGATAAAGCCGCCTATGAAACCGATGGCCATCAGGCCGCCGATCGAGGCCGGATCGCCCGTGGCCATGAAGCGGTACCAGGTCCACGCCGCCGACGCGAACGCGCACACCAGCAGGATGCCGGTTTTGTGCACCGTCCCGTTGAGGGTCATGCGCGCGGTGGCGTCAATGGCGCCGTAACCACTGCCGCCAGCGTTGCGGAACGTGTTCTCACCGAATGCAGGGTTTGAAGTCTTCATCAGGGGCATTTCTAACTTCTCCAGTTTGCAAAGCAACGCGGGCCTGTGCAGTTTTTAGACCCACTCGCTTCATTTTAGTCTTGGCCGCAGCGCGCCTGGACTACGCAAGTTATGCCGGCTGCGCGGCCAGCCTGTTCATTTGATGTTCCTGGTCCTCGATCGATGCAACCAGCCGAAACTGCGTGCGGCAACGGTCCAGGTTGTGGCCTTCGCGGTGCACCTTGAAGTAGGTGTCTCCGTTCAGATAATCGGCCAGAAAACGGATGCCGATCTCAAACGTGATCAGCTTGCCGGAAAATGCCAGCAGCCCTCGCTCCTGCGCCGTGAGGAACGCTCCCGCCGAACTGAGGTAGCCCTCGACAAGCGCCTGGTAATAATCCATGCGCAGGAACACTCTCTCAAGATCGCGTTCGTCCTCGGCCGCCGGACTGGCCGCGGTTCGCACCATGTCGCCGAAGTCATACAGCGCCAGGCCGGGCATCACGGTGTCCAGGTCGATCACGCAAAGCGCCGCGCCGGTATGCTCGTCCAGCAGCACATTGTTGATCTTGGTGTCATTATGCGTGATGCGTTCCGGCAGACCGGCGTCCAGCAGCACGCTGGTCATGGAACAACGCGCCAGGGCGAAGTCGATTTCCGCTTTTGCGATGATTGCGCGTCCGGCAGGGTCCGCGGCAATCGCCCGCTCCAGCGCGGCGAACCGCCCGGGCGTGTGATGAAAATCGGGGATAGTGTCATGCAGGCGCGGGCCGGGGAGCGTAATCAACTGCCGCTGGAATTCGCCAAAGGCCTGCGCCACGCGGTAGCACTGCTCCGGCGACTCCACGCGGTCCAGGGACCGCGCGCCTTCAATGAATCCGAACATGCGCCAGCACTGGTCCTGCGCGTCGCGAATCCAGTTGTTCCCGTCCCGGGCGGCGATCAATCGCGAAACCCGCCTTGCACTTTTTCCCGCCTGACTCGCATACCGTTCGATGTGCGCGGTCACGCGTGCCACGTTTTCCATCAGCTCGGGCACCCTGGGGAACACCCTGGTGTTGATCCGCTGCAGAACGTGATGCTCTCGCACACCGCCTGTGTCAAACTCCACGCGGTAGGTGTCATGGATGTGTCCGTTGCCCCAGGGGATTGCATCCACAAACGTGCCGCTCACGGCGAATTGTTCCGCCGCCGCGCTGATCGCGCTGTCCTGCATCATGGCCACAGTGCGCCCGGATAGGCACCCGAATCGATGAGCCGGCGAATGCTTTCTATCACGCGCGGCCGGTCGTCGCGATAGGTGACGCCGAACCACGGATCGTTTGACCGCAGCACCTTCACTCGCGCTTCGCCCTTCGCAACCAGCTCGCCCACCGCCATCGGCACGTAGCTCTCCGCTTTAAGGTCGCCGCCGCTGCGCTCCAGGAACCGGTAGAACACATCGTTGAGATGTTCGAAGATCCGGGGCGTAAAACCCCAGTAATTCATTGACACCGGCTCATCGCCGTTGAGCATGCGCACGGTCCCTTCCGGGGCGGTGTTCTTTGCGCCATCGCCATCAGGGACGATGTTGGTCAGCTCCTCGATCTTCTCCAGATAACCGCTGTCGCTGACGCGGCAAACGCCACGGGCCACCGAACCAAAGTCGGACAGCGTGTTGCGCAGAATGAAACCCACCATGGCGTAGTCACCGCTGCCGGATTGGAGATGCTCGGCAAGCACTCGGAAGCTCTCCGCGCCGTAGAAATCGTCCGCGTTGATCACAGCGAAAGGCTCATGAATGGTATCGGCCGCCGCCAGCACGGCCTGCGTTGTGCCCCATGGCTTGGTGCGCCCGGTCGGCACTGAAAACGGCGCGGGAATCTTGTCCAGCTCCTGAAAAACGTACTCCACCGGAATGCGCCGCTCGAAACGCGCGCCGACTATGTCGCGGAACGGCTGCTCGATATCCTTACGGATCACGAACACAAGCTTGCCGAAGCCCGCGCGCATGGCGTCGTAAATCGAGTAATCGATAATCGTCTCTCCACTGGGGCCGACGGGATCTATCTGCTTCAGCCCTCCGTAGCGGGTGCCCATTCCGGCTGCCATCACAAGCAATGTAGGTTGCATCGCACCTTCCTGATTTCCATTTAGTGTAAGGGCTTGCCTGGCGCATCTGCGGGCGTCATCTCCAGCGTAAGCACCTCAAACGCCGCCAATGTGAAAGCGTGCTCGGTGCGCGCATCCAGCTCGATCGCCTTCGTGCCGGCATCGCTCTTCCAAGGGCTATTGGCGCGGTAACGCTGCGGTGCGCCCTCCGGCAGCTCAAACGCGTCCGCCAGCTTAACCCGCATCGTCTGCGGCTTGTCGCTGGGATTTCGCAGCGTCAGGATGCCCTTCTTCGGCGTCCACGCCGCCCATCCGTACACCTCCAGCCAACGGGGATCGCCGCCCACCCAATGCGTGTCCTTCAGCACTTCCGCGTTGGTGCGCGACCACTTCGCCGCCTCCGCCAGGTCGTCCCAGTTCTGCCGGGTCAGCAGCGACGGCGTAATGTACATCTCCTGCAACTGCGTGCCGGTGCCGAAGTACGAGCGCGCCTCATTGCGGAAGTCGTTCTCCGGGTCCTTGCTCAGTTCCTTGTGTTGCTGCGCGTAAATCATCCCGTGCAGCATGAGCGAGTTCAGCGGGTAGAGCGGCCCGCCCTGCACAATGTTCTGGTAGGTCGCGGCATCGCGGTAGGTGATCCAACGTTCCCGGTACGGCCCCACGCCCGCGGTCGAGTCATCGTCGCCGCCGCGCCAGATTGAGTCCGCGTACATGGTCCAGAACGGCGAGGGCCACGTACCGGTAGTCAGATTGATGAAGATGTCCGGCTTGGCCGCGCGCAGCTCGCCGATCAGCCCGATGGCCGCCGCAAAATCCGAGTCGAACTGGCTCCCCGGCACCACCGAATCCACGTTGCCCGTGCCGTCAAACTTGAATTGGTTTACGCCGTACTCGCGGATCATGTTCAGAGCCACATCGCGAAACGCCGCGTAATACTTCTGCCCGGAAAGCGCGTAGCCGCCGCGCACAATCTCATATCCGGCGGCGCGACCGAATGCGATTCGCTCCTCCTTGGCGCGCCCGTAGCCGCCCCACGGCGACATCCACACCCCCGGCTCCGCGCCAAACTTCTCCGCTTCGGCCTTGATCGGCGCAAAGCCGTCCGGGAAACCAGAATTGAACTTCCAAAGAGAATGATGGTCGTCCCACCCGTCGTCAAAGAGGAATGAGTCCAGCTTGACGCCGCGCTTTTCCACCAGTTCCTGACCAAAGGCGTCAATGCGATTCAGCGCGCCGGCGGCATCGTAGTCATTGCCGAAGCCGAGATCGTACCAGGAGTTGTAGTGCAGGAACGTGCGGTAAGGATGCGCCCGCTCGCGCTCAAGGTAGGCGAGGAAGTCGCGGCGCATCTGGCCGGTGCGCGCCACTCCGATGACCGCGGAATACGTGACGGACTGCCCCGCGCGCAACGGCAGCTCGCGATCGATCCACGCAGTTGCGCGCCCCGCCGTCACCTTGCTGCGCGACATGGGGTGCTCGAAGCCGAGGAACCAGTTCCCGGCGATGATGGGCGAGCCGGGGACTGAGCCGACGACACGTGCGCCAGGCAGATTCACGTCGATTAACTGCACGCGGTCGATCGGCACATCCCTGTCTTTCGCGGTAATCGTAATGAATTGGCGGATGTAATTGGATCCATCGCGCAAATCAATCCGCCAGGCAATTGTGACGTCACCCTCATTGACTACCGACCCGAGGTTTACCTCGACTCCCGGAATCTGATCGGCCATTCGGGATGCATTTGGATTTCGCTCAAGCGGCTTGGATGGATTACCTCGCATCTCGCTGACGCTGTCGAACGGCTTGTAGACCGTTCCATCTTTCAAGACAATTTCAAATGGCAGACTCAGGGTTAGAGCCGTTCCATGCAATTGGTCCGAGACCTTGAGCGTCCAGATGAAACCCGCCAATCGCGACATCCGGGCTTTGATAACGTCATTTTGAAGTTCGTACCAAACGTTCCTGCCTGAATACGAGACACGAGTAGTTGCTCCCTGTGCAGCCGCCGATGCCGCACACAGCAATTGCACCACCATCACCAGCCCCGCCACCCGCGCGCCAAGCCTTCCAATTCTTCCGCAAAATCCCATAATCCAGCCGCGTTTCCGTAAACTCGTCCAATCCTAATCCATCACATGGGCGCAGAGCGCCCCCGCCGCCCTCAAAAAGAACGCTTGGGGGTGATACCCGCCACGCAATAAAATCGTGGCGCCGGAGAGAATCCCGAAATTCAAGTAACCTTCTTCTCCCTTGGACATCCTTGAGCTGTAGGCAACTTCACATCATTCCCCTTTCTTGCGCTCAGCGTCGGCCTTGTCATCTGCGTATCACGGAATTGAAATCATGAGCAATCAAAACCCGAATCTTTATCGCTGGCTGGAGCAGGATGGGCCCGCGTTTGGCGCGCCGGGCATGGAACCGCGCTGGACTTCGAGCGTGAAAGACGCGGTGGGGACGGCGTATTCCGGTTCAAGCCGCCTCTGGTTCACCACCTCGCACGGGATCGTGAACGAGATCTATCACCCCACCATCGATCATCCGCAGGTGCGCGACATGGAGTTTCTCATCACCGATGGCGAGAGCTTCATGCACGAGGAGAAGCGCGACCTGGACTCGACCTTCGAGAGCCTGGATGCGGAGACGCTGGGTGTGCGCTACATCAACCAGGACCGCGGCGGACGCTACACGCTGACCAAAGAGATCATCTGCGATCCGCACCACTCGGTGCTGCTGATGCACGGACGTCTGGAGGCGGCAGAGGACCTGCTTAGCCGGCTCAAGGTGTATGCGCTGCTGGCGCCGCACCTGGATTGCGGCGGCGCGGGGAACAACGGGCGCGCGGTGGACGTGGCCGGCTACAAAGTTCTGGCGGCGTGGCGCAATGGGTGGTCGCTCGCCATGGGCGCCAGTTGCGGGTTCTCGCGCGTAAGCTGCGGCTATGTTGGCTCCAGCGACGGCTGGCGGGATCTGAAAGACAACTTCAAGATGGACTGGGAGTTCGGTTCGGCGCTGAACGGCAACATTGCACTGATGGGCGAGTTGGACCTGGACTGCGCGCGCAACAAAGGCGGTGAGGGTGCAGTACAGTTCGTGGTGGCCATCGGCATGGGGGATACGCTGCACACCGCCATGCAAAAGACGGTGAGCGCACTGGTGCACCCGTTCGCTGAGCACCGCCAGCGCTTTATCGAGCAGTGGCACCGGGCGGCGAACCCGGAGTGGCTGGCGGAAAAGTCCGAGGATGGCGGCGTGCTCATGCGCGCCAGCCACAACATCCTGCTGGCGCACGAGGACAAGACCTATTCAGGCGCGTTTGTGGCTTCGGCTTCCATTCCGTGGGGCAACGCCAAAGGCGACGACGACCTGGGCGGCTATCACCTGGTGTGGACGCGCGACATGGTGCAGACGGCAACGGCGCTGCTGGCCTGCGGGCGCGCGGAAACAGCGCGGCGGGCGCTGGTGTACCTGGCGTGCACGCAGCAGCCTGACGGCGGATTCGCGCAGAACTTCTGGGTGGATGGACAGCCCTACTGGAGCGGGCTGCAGCTTGACGAGGTGGCCTTCCCGGTGATCCTGGCGTGGCGCCTGTGGAAGGCCGACGGGCTGGCCGACATGGACATCGTGCCCTTCGTGGAGCGGGCGGCCGGCTTTCTGGCGCGCAATGCGCCTATTACCCATCAGGAACGATGGGAAGAAAATCCTGGCTACTCGCCGTCAACCCTGGCAACGGTGATTACCGCGCTGGTCTGCGCAGCGGAGATTCTGCGGTCGCGCGGTGGCGAGCTGCCGGATTTCCTGGAGGAGTTCGCCGACTGGATTGAAGAGCACCTGGAAGATTGGACGGTCACCAACGAGGGCGTGCTCGATCCCGACGTAAAGCGGCACTACATGCGCATCCGGCCGCCTGAGAAAGGCGAGGCGTATTGGTGCGAGACCTGCGGGAGAGAGACGATTCACATCAATAACCGGCCGCCGGGGACGCGGGACACATTCGAAGCGCGGGAGATCATCGACGGCGGATTTCTGGAACTGGTGCGGTATGGGGTTCGCCGCGCGGACGATCCGCTGATGATGGATTCACTCAAGGTTTTAGACGCGGTGCTGAAACGTGACCTTCCCCAGGGGCCGGGATGGCAGCGCTACAACTGGGATGGCTATGGGGATACGCTGGACGGCGGGCCGTTCAAGGCTTGGGGCCAGGGACACGTTTGGCCGCTGCTGACGGGCGAGCGCGCTCATTACGAGCTGGCCGCGGGACACGACATTGCACAGCTCATTGCCACCTACGAGCGCTTTGCCTCGCCCGGCCACATGATGCCGGAGCAGGTGTGGGATCAGCCGGATCTGCCCCAGCGCAGCCTGAAGCTGGGAGAACCTGCGGGATCGGCCTGTCCGCTGGTGTGGGCGCACGCCGAGTACCTGAAGCTGCTGCGCTCAGCGAAGGATGGGAAGGTATTCGATCGGGTTGATCCGGTATACGAGCGCTATTCGACGCCGGAAGGCCGCAACCAGTTGCGAAGGGGGCTGGAGATCTTCAGCTTGCGGCGGCCCATCCAGAAGTTGCAGCCGGAGGATACGCTGCGCATCATGGACGGGCAGCGATTCGAGGTGGTGTGGTCAGCGGACGGCTGGAAGACGACGCAGACGACACCCAGCCGCGGCCTGGGCAGCGCCGGATGGGCGGCGGACATTCAACCGGCCGCTCCGTCCGGCCAGATATTATTTACCTTGCACTGGCCGGACCCGAACCGCTGGCTTGGATACAATGTAACTGTGGAGATCGTATCCAGATAAATGGATTTACTTGAGCATTCTTGAATCAGAACAAAGAAAGGAATCGGCATGACGACGTCCCCTGCCAGTCTCTCGATTGACCAGCTTTCCATTGATACGTTGCGCCTGCTGGCAGTGGACCAGGTGGAGAAGGCCAACAGCGGCCATCCCGGCGCACCGCTGGGTTGCGCGCCCATCGCCTACCTCCTGTTTCACAAGCTGATGAAGCACAATCCGGCGCACTCAAAATGGGCGGACCGCGACCGCTTCGTTCTCTCCAACGGGCACGCTTCCGCGCTGCTCTACGGCACCCTGCACCTTTCCGGCTACAACCTCACCATGGACGATCTCAAGTCGTTCCGCCAGTGGCACTCGAAGACACCGGGGCACCCTGAAAGCGGCGAGGCGGACGGCGTAGAGGTAACCACCGGGCCTCTGGGCCAGGGGTTCGCAATGGCTGTGGGATTGGCGATTGCCGAGAAACATCTGTCCGCCGTATACAACAAGCCCGGACACGAAATTGTGGATCACCACACCTACGTGCTGTGCGGCGACGGCGATCTGATGGAAGGCATCTCGCACGAGGCGGCATCGCTGGCCGGAACGCTGACGCTGGGCAAGCTCATCGTGCTCTACGACGACAACCTGATCTCGCTCGACGGCCCCACGGAGTGGAGCTTTACTGAGGACGTGCTGAAGCGCTTCGATGCGTACCACTGGCACACGCAGCGGGTGAGCGATGGCAATGACCTGAACGCGATTGAGGCTGCAATCGAGGCGGCAAAGTCCGTCACGGATAAGCCATCGCTGATCGCGGTGCGCACGATCATTGGCTACGGCAGCCCCAAGGCCGGCACTAACAAGGTGCACGGCGAAGCCCTCGGACCGGCGGATACGGCGGCCACCAAGCGCTTCTTCGGATTCCCCGAGGACCAGAGCTTCTACGTGCCGGACGATGCGCTGAAGAACTGGCGCACGGCGGTGGATCGCGGCCAGGCTGCGGAAGCGGAGTGGAACCAGCGCTTCGATGCCTACGCGACGGAGAATCCCGATCTGGCGGAGCAATTCAAGCGGGCGGACGCGAACAAGCGCAAGCCCGGATGGGAAAAGTTGCTGCCGGTCTTCGGCACGGAAAAGAAAATCGCCACGCGCAACGCGGGCAACACGATAATGAACGCCATAGCCGACGTGGTGCCCGAGTTGTTCGGCGGCGCCGCCGACCTGACCGCATCCACCAAGACGATTTTCAAGAACAGTGCTCATTTTGCCGCCGACCCCGCAGGCCGCAACGTCTTCTTTGGCGTGCGCGAGTTTGCCATGTGCGCGGCGGTCAACGGCATGGCGGCGCATGGCGGCCTGGCGCCGTTCGGGTCCACCTTCTTCACGTTCTCTGATTATGCGAAACCGGCAATTCGCCTGGCGGCGCTCATGCGGGCGCACTCCATCTTCGTGTTCACGCATGACTCGATCGGCCTGGGCGAGGACGGCCCAACGCATCAGCCCATTGAGCAACTGATGATGCTGCGCGCCGTCCCTGATCTGACCGACTACCGCCCCGCCGACGCCAATGAAACAGCGGCATGCTGGCGCCTGGCGCTCACCCGCACGGGCGCATGCTTCATGGCGCTATCGCGGCAGGATCTGCCTGTCATCGACAAAGCCAAAGTGGATGTCTGGGGCGGCGTGAGCAAGGGCGCTTATGTGCTCGAAGACACGGAGAAGCCGCATGTGGTGCTGATCGGGACCGGGTCAGAGGTGTGGCCCTGCGTGGAAGCGAAGAAGATGCTGGCGCATGAAGGCATCCGGGCGCGCGTGGTGAGCATGCCGAGCTGGGAGATCTTTGACGAGCAGTCCGCGGAGTACAAGGCCAGCGTGCTGCCGCCGCGCGTGCTCAGGCTGGCCGTCGAAGCGGGTTCGCCGCTAGGCTGGTGGAAATACGTGGGCGCGGACGGCGATATCATCGGGCTTGACCGCTTCGGCGCCTCCGCACCCGGACCAATCGTGATGGAGAAGCTGGGATTCAGCCCCGTGAACATTGCCGCGCGGGCAAAGAAGCTGGTGAAGAAACAGTGAATCAGGTGAAAGAGTAAAAAGTGGACGGCCTTGACGATCGAGCCAAATTCACTATTTCACTCCTTCACTTATTCACTTATTCACTCGGAAAGGTCTACTTGTGAAACTCGTAATCAGCGCCGACCACGCCGGATTCGCCCTCAAGGAAGAAGTGCGCGCTCACCTGGCGCAGGCTGGGCACGAGGTCGTGGACCTGGGCGCGTTCAGCGGCAGCAACCCCGACGACTATCCCGACTTCGCGGAGAAAGTCGGCGAGGCCATCAATGCGGGCGAAACCAAACGCGGCATCCTCATCTGCGGGTCCGGCGTGGGTGTATGCGTGGCGGCAAACAAAATCCCCGGCATCCGCGCCGGCATGTGTCATGACACCTACTCGGCGCACCAGGGAGTCGAGCATGATGATATGAACGTCATCGTTCTGGGCGCGCGCATCATCGGCTCGGCGCTCGCCTATGAGCTTGTGGACACATTTATCAAGGCTGAATTCATTGCCACAGAAGAGCGGTTCCAGCGGAGATTCAAAAAGGTCCTTGCCATTGAAGCAAAATACCAGTGCGGCCAAGGCAGCGCAGGCAAAGCGTAACCCCGGGCACCGCAAGAGCGTAAGTTCCCCGCAACCTGAAGTGAGTACGAATTAAGACGGCCCGCGGCCGGCAAGAGCGCGGCCCTGAGGCGCCGATGTTCCCCTTCGACGTAATCCTTTTCGACGTAGGTGGAGTGCTGCTCACCAACGGCTGGGACCGTTGTGAGCGGTCCATGGTGCTTGACCGGTTTCACCTGGACCACGCGGAGTTCGAGACGCGGCACCTGATAGCGATCGATGCCTGGGAGCGCGATGCAATTTCCGCGCGGGAGTACCTGGACGCGACCGTTTTTTATGCGCCGCGCAATTTCACCCAACAGGACTTTCTGGAGGCGATCTTCTCCGTATCCACGCTCCTGCCGGATGGAGCCCTCAGCATCCTTCAGGAGCTTTCTGCATCTGGTAAATGCATGCTGGGAACGTTGAACAACGAGGCGCGGGAGCCCAACGAATACCGGCTCAGGCGCTTCGATATCCGCAAGTATGTGAGCGTGACGCTGAGCTCCTGTTATCTGGGTTTGCGCAAGCCGCAGCCGGAAATCTACCGGCGCGCGCTGGACATTCTGGGCCGGCCCGCTGAACGGGTGCTGTTCATCGATGATCGGCAGGAGAACGTAACCGGCGCCGAGGCAGGCGGCATGAAGGGGGTTCGCTTTGAAGGCGAAGCGCCGTTGCGGCGGAAACTGCAGGAACTAGGAGTGGAGTAGGCCGCTCGCATGGAGTTCCCGCTCGCATCTCAACATCCAGGCCTGGAAGAGCAGGCTATATCCGATTGGACTGCATTCAATCCCCGACAAACATGACCGAGTCAGACGTTATAAGTCGTAGACGAAACACGGCCGCCGTGGCCGGTCCAGTTAGTGTGGAAGAACTGGCCGCGCGGCTGGTCTGTGCGCTCGTAGGTGTGCGCGCCAAAGAAGTCGCGCTGCGCCTGCAGCAGGTTCGCCGGCAGCCGAGCGGTGCGGTATCCGTCAAAGAACGCCAGGGCCGTGGAAAACGCCGGCGTCGGGATTCCCAGGGCGATGGCATGGCTCAACGCCCTGCGCCACCCTGCCTGGTATTGTTCAATCGCGCTGGAGAAGAAGCTGTCGAGAAGGAGATTATCGAGGCCCGACTCCTTGTCGAAGGCCTCCTTGATCTTCCCCAGAAAGCGGCTGCGAATGATGCAGCCGCCGCGCCACATCAGCGCAATGCCTCCCATGTTCAGGCTCCAGCCGTTCTCTTTGGCCGCGGCCCGCAGCAGCATGTAGCCCTGCGCGTACGAAATGATTTTGGAGCAGTAAAGCGCTCGGCGCACATCTTCAATAAACTCGTCGCGGCCAACCTCAAGCTGCGCCGGCGCGGGCCCTGCAAGCACTTTGGACGCTTCCACACGCTCGTCCTTCAAGGCCGAAAGGCACCGCGCAAAAACCGACTCGCCGATCAGCGTAACCGGCTGACCCGTATCCAGCGCGCTGATCACCGTCCATTTGCCGGTGCCCTTTTGCCCCGCGGCATCCAGAATCTTATCCACCAGCGGCAAACCGTCTTCGTCCTTCTTGGCGAAGATCAGGCTGGATATCTCAATCAGGTAGCTGTCCAGCTCGCCCTTGTTCCACTCCGCAAACACCTGGTGCAGATCGTCCGGCTCCAGGCTCATTCCGCGCCGCAGCAAATCGTACGCCTCGCAAATAAGCTGCATGTCGCCGTACTCGATGCCGTTGTGCACCATCTTCACAAAATGGCCGGCGCCGTCTTCGCCCACCCAGTCGCAGCACGGAGTTCCGTCCTCCACCTTGGCGGCAATCGCCTGGAAGATCGGCTTCACGTGAGGCCACGCGGCCGGGTTGCCGCCGGGCATGATCGACGGTCCAAAGCGCGCGCCTTCCTCGCCACCCGAAACACCGGTGCCGACATACAAAATGCCTTTCCCCGCCAGGTCTTTCGTGCGCCGGTTGGTGTCGGAGTAGAGCGAGTTGCCGCCGTCGATCAGGATGTCCCCCGGTTCAAGATGCGGCACGACCTGCGCAATCATCTGGTCCACTGTATCGCCCGCCTTCACCATCATCATGATGCGCCGCGGCCGTTTCAGCATGCCCGCCAGTTCCGCAATCGAGTGCGCGCCGGCCACTTCGGTCCCCTTGGCTTCGTTGGCCAAAAAATCGTCGACTTTCGAAACCGTGCGATTGAAGACGGCCACCTTGTATCCGTGATCGTTCATGTTGAGGACAAGGTTCTGTCCCATGACGGCGAGGCCAATGAGGCCGATATCACACAGTGCTTCCGGCATAAACTCCTCAAGAGTGCGTGGAAATGCAATGCCAACCTGCGGCTATTCTATCGCCGGCGAACGGGATCGATTGGCCGGCCATCCAGAGGTTCAGGAATATTCGATCGGAGGCCACGGGTCGCACCGTGTCCAGTCAGGATAAGGAGGAACAAATGCAGCTGGGATTGATTGGTCTGGGAAAAATGGGCGGCAACATGGCGGAGAGGCTGCGCCTCGCCGGCCACCAGGTAATCGGATTCGACTTCAACGCCGAAGCAGTCAAAAAGCTCACGGCCTCAGGCAATATCGGCGTCTCTTCCCTTGAGGATTTGGCCGCAAAGTTCACCGGCCGCAAGGCCATCTGGATCATGGTGCCGCAAGGCAAGCCGGTGGATGAGACCATCGCCAAACTGGAGCCGCTGCTCAAACAGGGCGACATCCTCATTGACGGCGGGAACTCCAATTACAAGGACTCGCAGCGCCACTACAAGGAAGTGACCACCAAAGGACTTCAGTTCGTCGACGTGGGCACAAGCGGCGGCGTGTGGGGCTTGAAAGAAGGCTACAGCATGATGATTGGCGGCGATGAGGAGCCCGTCGCGTATCTGCGGCCCATCTTTGAAGCCCTGGCTCCAGCCAGCGACAAAGGTTGGGGGCACGTCGGTCCGGCCGGCGCCGGGCACTTTGTGAAAATGGTGCACAATGGAATTGAGTACGGCATGATGCAGGCTTATGCCGAAGGCTTTACCATCCTCGAAAAGAAAGAAGAACTTCACCTCGACCTGGAGCAGGTGGCGCAGATCTGGCGATACGGAAGCGTGGTGCGAAGCTGGCTGCTCGATCTGACCGCCGAGGCTCTGTGCGGCAATCCGACTCTCGACGGCCTTGAAGCGTACGTAGCTGACTCCGGCGAAGGACGCTGGACCGTGTTCGAGGCCATCGATCTGAACGTATCCGCCCCGGTCATCACTGAATCGCTCATTCGCCGCATCCGTTCCCGCGAAGAGAACAATTTCACCGATCGCATGCTGGCTATCATGAGGAACGCCTTTGGCGGCCATGAGGTGAAGAAGGACTAGCCGACAGCCGACAGCGGACAGTTTGTAGAAGGCCGGTCAGCTGTCGGCTGTTAGCTTTTACAAGGAGGTCGCCATGGCAACAACAGTGCAGATGAGGGTTCATCCCGAGGACCTGAACCAGGTTCCCGCCAGCAACGAGCGCATCCCCAATCCCGGCATCATGGTGATCTTCGGCGCCTCCGGCGATCTGACCAAGCGCAAGCTCATGCCCTCGCTGTTCCACCTCACGCAACAGGGGCTCCTCCCCAAGCAGTTTGCCATCGTGGGCGTGGCGCGGCGGCCTCTGGGCGATGAGTTCGCCAAGGATATGAAGGAGGGCGTCGTTGAATTCGGCGGCATCGATCCCAACGATGCCAAGCTGAACGAGTTCGTCCAGCACATCGGCTATTACCCTCTCAGCTTTGACGATGCCGCCGGGTATGCGGGCCTGCAAGCCGAACTGGACCGGCTTGCCAAGGAAAAAGGCATCGGCGGCGACCGCCTCTTCTATCTTGCCACCGCGCCGGAGTACTTTGCGCCCATCATTGAGAATCTGGGCAAGCAGGGCATGAACCAGGTTGACGGCGCCAGCATCGGCGTGGTGATTGAAAAGCCCTTCGGACACGATCTCGAGTCCGCGCGCGAGCTCAACGCACAGGTCAACGCGGTCTTTCGTGAGAACCAGGTCTTCCGCATCGACCACTATCTGGGCAAGGAAACGGTGCAGAACATCCTGGTCTTCCGTTTCGCCAACGGCATTCTGGAGCCCGTCTGGAACCGGAATTACATTGACCACGTGCAGATAACGGCGGCGGAGTCCATCGGCATAGAAGGCCGCGGCCCGTTCTATGAAAAGGCCGGCGCGCTGCGCGATGTGGTGCAGAACCACATGATGGAGCTGCTGAGTTTCATCGGCATGGAGCCGCCGTCGAGCTTCGATGCCGACTCGGTGCGCCGCGAGAAGGTCAAGCTGTGGAAGGCCATCCCGGGCATTCCCGTCCTCAGCGCGGTGCGCGGCCAGTACGGCCCCGGCGTCATCGAGGGGCAGAAGGTGATCGGCTACCGCGATGAGGAACGCGTGAATCCGGAATCCGGCACAGAAACCTACGCGGCCGTGCGGCTTGAAATCGAAAACTGGCGCTGGGCCGGCGTGCCCTTTTACCTGCGCGCCGGCAAACGGCTGAAGAAGCGCGCCACGGAGATCACCATCCAGTTCAAGCAGCCGCCGCTGCTCATCTTCAACCGCATGGCCGGCGCGGGGCCGTGCCCGGAGATCCAGCCCAACATCATCTCCATCCGCATCCAGCCCGACGACGGCATCGCCCTGCGTTTCGGGGCCAAGGTGCCAAACACTCCCGGCATGTCGGTCTGCCCCGTGAACATGGACTTCGATTACGCGCAGGCGTTCGGAAAATCGCTAGCCACCGGTTATGAGCGGCTCCTGCTTGACGCCATGCTCGGCGACCAGACCCTGTTCTCCCACCGCGATGGCGTGGAGATCAACTGGTCGCTCTATACCCCCATCCTGCAGGCGTGGGCGGCCAAAAACCCTGAAGTCTTTCCCAACTACTTTGCCGGATCCTGGGGACCGGACTGCGCTGATCGGCTGCTGGAGCGCGACGGCAAGCAGTGGAAGAACAAACTGGGCAAGCCGGAGTGAAGCAGCTTCCAGCTGTTAGCTCTTAGCTCATGGCTTTCTGGCTGTGGCTCACTGGCTCAGAGAAGGCGCCCTCTCATTCCCGCACAATCTTCACGAAAATCCCGTCCGGCAGTTCGCCTTCCAGCAGGTGAACCACTCCGCCCTTCACATAGCCTTCAAGAACCTGCCGCGGCTGTTTGGGCTGGCTCGCAGAAGCCTGCCCGGCCCTCGCCGGCGGCTTCTCATAAGCGTTGGCGCGAACGCCGCCCCCACTGTTCCCTGTTCCCTGGTCCCTGGTCCCTGTCTTCCCCATCCCCAAATCCATCGCCTCATTGGCCAGCCGGTCCGCTTCCTTGTTGCCCCCGCGCAGCGTGTGTGCGATCTCAAACCCATCCAACTGCCGAGCCAGCCCCCGCGCCTCTTCCCAAAGCGGGCGAAGCACCGGCGAAGCCACCTTGTACCGCCCCTTCATCTGCTGCACCATCAGCTCGGAGTCGGATACCACCTTCAGCCGCCGATGCCCGTGTTCAAGCGCCCACTTCAGCACCGCCAGCAGCCCCTGGTACTCCGCGAAATTATTGGTCTGGACGCCCAGAAACCGGCTCAGCCGCGCCAGCACCTGCCCATCCGCCGCGGTCACAATGGCGCCAAATCCCGCCGGCCCCGGATTCCCCCGCGAGCCACCGTCGCAATGCGCCGTAACCCACCCGCCGGGCAAAGTTCCCGGCTCGCTCTCAAACAGGTTTCCTGGGCTGCTTCTCATTCCCTCCCAGTGTAGTCGCCCCGCCGGTTCCGCCGTCCCTGATTCCGGCTCACAAATCGCCTCAAGGGCCGTCCTAACCAGTGCGGCAGTACCATCCCGGCAGCACCTGGAGCGGCGACCCGAATGGCAACAAACGTGGCAACCTGCGTAGGCCCCAGTCCCTCCCCCAGCCTTGCCCCGGCAATTGCTCTGCCGTGGGAACGCGCCCGAGCGGTACAATCCCCCTCAGGGATGGGCGTAACTAGAGCCATTAACGGAGCCAATAACAGCCAGAGCCGGGCGGAGGCGCGCGCCCCGGAGATGGAGCTGATCCGCGAAGCACAGGCTGGCAGCCGTGCCGCGTTTGACGCCCTGGTCCGCCAGTATGAGCAGCAGGTCCTCCGCCTCGCCCTCCACCTCACCGGAAGCGAGCAGGATGCCGAAGACGTCTACCAGGAAGCCTTTCTCAAGGCCTATCGGTACCTCGGTAACTTCCGTTTCGAGTGCTCCTTCTACACCTGGATCTACCGCATCGTCACAAACCTATGCCTGGATCAACTGCGCCGCAAAAAAACGCGCCGCGAAGACCAGGCCGTAATTGTCGATTATTCCGGCGACGAGATCGATGTCATGGCGTCGGTGTCGGACGAACGGTCGTTTTCCAACCCCGCCCGTGAGCTTGACCGCAAGGTGCTGGGCGCGCGCATTCAGGATGCGCTGGCCAAGCTTACCCCGCGTGAGCGCATGGTTTTTGAGCTGAAACATTACCAGGGTCTCCGCCTGCGCACCATTGGAGAAATGTTGAGCACCACGGAAGAAACCGCCAAAAATACGCTCTTTAGAGCGACCAAGAAGTTGCGCTCGCAACTGGCGGGACTGCGTTGAAGGCAGAATCGAAGTACTTTTTTGAGGCTGGAAGGACGTTGAAATGAACTGCGAATTGGCACACGAGAGCGTCGTTATGGCGGCCTATGGCGAGCTGCCTGACGATGCCGCCCACGAACTCGAAAGGCACCTGGCCGCCTGCCAGGAATGCGCGCGTGAACGCGACCAGGTCCATGCGCTCAAGCTGCTGGCCTCCACCTTCCCGGTGCAGGAACCCGACGCCAACCTGGTCACCCGGTCCCGTATCCGTTTGGAGGAGGCCCTGGACGCGCTGCCTCCCAAGCGCTGGCTGGAACGGCTCATTGAGAAGCTGCGCAACAACGCCGCCAGCCTGCAGGCCGCGCCGGTCGCCGCCTGCCTCCTGCTGCTGGTGGGCGCTGGGGCGGGGTCGCTCGGCGGATATCACATCGCACAGAATCGCTCGGCCAACGCCGCCCAGCCCAGGGCTGTCGCCCAGGTCGATCCGGCACAGGCGCTCCAGAACATCCAGGTTGCCAACGTCTCCTCCATCGTGCGCCGGCCCAACAGCGAGGATGTTGAAGTCAGCTATAACACCATCGTTCCCGCGCAGGCCCACGGCTCGCTCGACGACCCCGCCATTCGCCAGTTGCTCATGCTGGCCGTTGAAAGCGCCGGAAACGCCGGGGTTCGCGGCGACTCCGTGGGCCTGCTTGCGGCCGAGTGCCGCGCCGGGCATGGTTGCGAGGGCGCCGGCGTCCGCGACGCGCTCATGGTGGCATTGCGCTACGATCGCAACTCCGGTGTGCGCCAGAAGGCCCTCGAGGGCCTGCAGCCTTACGTCGCCCTCGACCTGCGCGTGCGCGACGCCGTCCTTGAAGCTCTGCTCAACGATTCGGATCCCCGCATCCGGACTGAAGCCATCAACATCCTGGAGCCGGTGGATGCCGACACCAGCGTGCGCCAGGTTCTCCGGTCGGTTGCCAGTACCGACCGCAATCCCAGGATCCGCCTCGTCTCCCGGCAGGTCCTGAACCAGGTGGGGGAGATTCAGTAGCAGGACGCGGCGGTCGCCCGGAATCAAGTTAAGGGCTGCCCCGCTAAAAATTCCGGATGCGCCAGGCGAAAACCATGGCACAATCCGTTTGGAGCCAGACCGGCCAACCCGCCACAGAGCGCGTGCCGGCTTAAATAGGTACGGAGAGGAACAAAATGAAGTCCCTTTTGAGGCCCATTCTCGGAGTCGCGCTGCTCGCTGCAGCCGCCCTGGTTGCAAGTCCGCCAGGTACGCTCGCACAAAACGGAGTCACCCACGTTATTGAGGAGTTGAACCCCTTGCTCTCCCACGCCCAGGGCTACCTAGGCGTGCTGGTCACCGATGTGGACAATGACTCGGTGCAGAAGCTCAGGCTCAAGGATAATCACGGCGCCATCGTCACCCTCATTGACCACGATGCCCCCGCCGGCCCCGTCTTGCACGTCAGTGACCTGATCCTGGAAGTGAATGGGCAAAAGATCGAAGGCGCGGAGCAGTTCGGCCGCATCCTGAAAGAAGTTCGCGCGGGGCAGAAAGTCTCGCTCGTGGTCCTCCGCGATGGGGCCCTGCAGAACGTCGCTGTTCAATTGGTGGACCGCAAGGTGATGGAGCAGGAAGCCTGGCGGAAAATGAACAGCGACGACATCGTTCCTCCGCCGGCTTCAGGCGCAGGATTCTTCACCGGCGCCGGCGACACGCCTTCATCATGGCACATGCCCCTGTTCACATCCAGCCTGAACGTTGGCGCGCTGGTTGAGCCCCTTACATCCCAGATGGCCGATTACCTCGGCATCTCGTCGGGCATCATGATCAAGCAGGTCTCGCGCAAGAGCGCGGCCGCGGCCGCGGGCCTCAAGCCCTTTGACATCGTTCTCAAAATCAGCGGCGACCCCATTGCCACCACCGCGGACTGGGACCGCGCCCTGCGCACCAACCAGGGCAGGGCCGTTCCGGTAACCGTCCTGCGTGAACGCAAGCAGCAGGTCGTCACCCTGCAGGTGGATTCAAAGCACCACAGCAAGGTCACCTGGACTGACATGTTTTCCGGCAAGGAACCTCGTTCGCTGCCCTCCTAGCCGGATTGCCGGCCCGCTTCAGCGGGCAAACGACGGTAGCCCCAGGGCGCATGCCTGGGAACGTGATCGGGAACCATCCCCGCAGCCTCCGCCGGGGGCGTAAGAATCCCATCTCCCCGCATGGAGCAATTCTGCGGGTATATGCCCACACATCCTACCCGGTTCCTTATTGGTTCGTCTGTGTCGCCCGGACCACTTGCTTGTGGCGCCCATCACCGCCGCCGGCCTACTCGGAAGGCGTAAAGTCCCCTACGGACCTAGGCTTCCTACCATCCCGTATGGAATCCAAAGGGAAGCTCGAGGGTCCGGGGACTTATGTTGAAACGAATTTCTGCTGTAGCCCTGGCCGCGGGAGTCATGATGGCCTGGGGTTACGCCGCTCCAAACAATACCAAACTCGTAATCCCGGTCGACCGCACCAATCCGACCGACGGGAAGTTGATGTATCAGAGCTACTGCGCGCCATGCCACGGCGTCGACGGACGCGGCCACGGGCCCGCCGCCGCCGCCATGAAGGCGGCGCCGGCTGACTTGACCCAGCTCGCGCGTATGAATCGCGGCCGGTACCCTGACTCCCATATCGCATCCGTGCTGCAATTCGGCGCCAGTCTGCCGGCGCACGGTTCGGCTGCCATGCCGGTCTGGGGACATCTTTTTGATAGGATTGATCCCGCCCAGTCGCAGGAGAAGGCGCTCAGGATCGGCAACCTGACCCACTACCTCGAGACCATGCAGGCACAGTAACGGCGAGGGGGATTCCGGAGCCCTCGCACTTGAGGGACCCGGGAAGGAAGCTCGCCAAATGAACACGCCGAATCAACCGCAACGCACGAAGACGCCCAGGGCTCGCAAAGCCCCGGCGCCTTCTGCTTCAGGCACAAACCCTGCTCCCGCCCCGCAGCCCCAATCGCAGCCTCAGGAAACCGCCGGCGCGCGCATCAGCCGCCGCGCCGCCGATCGCCTCCGCGATGGCCACGTCTGGGTCTACGCTTCTGACGTTGAGTCCCTGCCCCCCGCGCCGCCTGGCGGCGAACCCCCGCGCCTGCTGCCGGTGGCCGACTACCGCGGCCTGCTGCTCGGAACCGCGCTCTTCAGCCCCGCCTCCCAGATCGCCCTGCGCCTCGTCTCCCGCGAAGCTATCTCCCCGGCCGAATGGCTCGCCTTGCTTGAGAGCCGCCTGCGCGCCGCCATCGCACGGCGCCGGCCCATGCTCACTGAGGACTCCAACGCCTGCCGCCTCTGCTTCAGCGAGGCCGACGAGCTGCCCGGCCTGGTCATCGACAAATACGGCGAGCTCGTCATCCTCCAGCTCCTGGTGCGCGGGCTTGACTCCCCTGAAGTTCGCCAGGCTTGCGTGCGTGTGCTGCGCAAGGAGCTGGCTCCCAACTCCATCCTGGAACGGCCGGACCCGCGCATGCGCGAGCTCGAAGGGCTCTCCGCACCCGATCTGGCGCCGCTGTGGGCCGCCGGCAGCAACACGCCGCTCACCCGCACCGTCTTTCGCCTCAACGGGCTTGATTTCCAGTTCGACGCCAACTCCGGCCAGAAGACCGGAGCCTTCCTTGACCAGCGCTTGAACTACGCGGCCGCGGCCGACTGGGTGCAACGCCTCCATGCCACCGGCCGCGCCCTCGACGTCTGCACCTACCAGGGCGGATTCGCACTGCACCTCGCCCAGGCCTGCCGGCAGGTAACCGGAATCGACGCCTCGCGCGCCTCTCTGGAAGTGGCGGAAGCAAATCTTGCCGCAAACCGCCCGCGCCTCAGCGCCCAGGTCGACTGGATTGAGGCCGACGCCTTCGCCCTGCTGCGCGACTGGTCCGATGCGCATGAGCAGTTCGACACCATCGTCCTCGATCCCCCCGCTTTCGCCAAATCGAAGCGCACGGTGGAGGGCGCGCTGCGCGGCTACAAGGAACTGAACCTGCGCGCGCTCAAGATGCTCCGGCCCGGCGGCCTGCTGGTCACCTGCTCCTGCTCGCACCACGTGTCCCTGGCCCATCTCGAGGGCGTCATCGCTTCAGCCGCCGCAGATGCTCACCGGCGCGTGCGCCTGCTCGAGCGCCGCGGCGCCGCGCCGGACCATCCGGTGATCCTCAACATCCCCGAAACCGAATACCTCAAGTGCCTGCTGCTGGAAGTGGAGTGAAAGCAGGAATACCGGCGGAGTTTTGTACCTGGTTAAGGTAACAATCACCATGCGCTGCAAGAACCCCTGTCGGCGCAGGGAAGTGCACGACTTTAAGGCCTCCTGAAAGCCCCTTTTGGCGCACGGAAACGTGTCAGGGCACGACTCAAACGGCGATTGAAAACACGCAACTTACTGATTCTGCAATGTCCAAAATGCCCAAGAAGTCCACAAACCCCAGGTCGTTAGCACAAATTAGCACAGAAGTCCGGTCGAGAACCGCGGCATGAACAGGCCGAAACTTCCTCATCGGCGACGATCCGACCGCCAATGCCTCTGAATGAGATCGCTTTAGGGCGCGGTATAAGGATGAGCCTCTGGGTTTTCAGACGTTAATTAGGCTTTGGGCGCAATGGAACCCTCAACTTTTCCTCAACGAGCGGCACAATCTCTTTCGCCATGGCCGCATCGAGTTGCATCAGCGCCGCTACTTCTTCACGGGCAGCCTTTTCATCATTCAGACCGGCGTAAGCATGAGCAAGCCATGCATGCGTGTAGGGCGTATCCGGTTTGATCGATATGGCTTGTCGGAGAGCATGAGTAGCGTCTTCAAAGAGGTTGAGGTTCAAGTATGCGTATCCGATTCCTTCTAGCGCAGGCAGGCAACTCGGATCGATTCTCAAGGCTTCGCGGCAAGCATCGGCACTCTCTTGATATCGCTCAAGCTCATGGTACGCGGCTGACAACGATAGGTAGCTCATTTTGTCGTCTGGACGTAGCTGCACAAGCTTCCTGTCCGCTGACAGCGATTCCTCCCAACGTCCAGCCTCACCATAGGAGACGGCTAGTTGAAGGTAATGGTCAGGATTGTCAGGTTGAAGTTTGATTGCTCGCTCGATTGCAGAGATAGAACGGGTGAAGTCCGTTAGTTGCCGGCAGGCCTTTCCAAGGCCAATGTGGCCGTCGGCCCAGTCAGGCTGCAATCGAATCGCCTGCTCGTATTCCGCTGCGCTTTCATTCCACTTTTCCAGACCATCAAGCGCAAGACCCAGGTCGCCGTGGGCGTGATAATTGTCCGGTTCGAGCGCGGCTGCCTTTCGAAGATATCCCTCAGCTTGTTCGTATCGTTCGAATGAGTTGAGTAATCGACCGAGCCAATATACGGTTTCAGCATCACTGGGACATAGCTGATCTGCCTTGCGCAGGTTTTCACAAGCTTCTTGGTTCTGTCCAAGTTGCGCGTATGCGAGACCCAAGAGTTTGAGATGGCGCGCTTTCTCGCCGTATTTAGGTTCCATCCGGAGAGCGCGGCTGATTGAGTCCGCAGCTTCCTGATAGCGTCCCAAAGAAAAGAGCGCTTCCCCGATGTTCAAGCGCGCGTAAGCGCAACCGGGGGAGACCTGGAGGGCTCGATCAAAGGCTTCAAAGGCGCTTTGGTACTCGTGTAGATGGCAGTAGCACCATCCCAGCAAACAGAGCGCAGACAGATCTTTTGGATTCAGTGCGAGCCCACGCTCCAACTGCCTCACGCCGGCCCTGTACCTTCTCCACTTGCCCAAGGTACGGCCGCAGATGAAGAACCAGTTCGCCTTTAGCAGACGGATCATTCTCCTAAGCTTACCCGCTCGAGCAAGAAATCGCGGATGGGCTCATTGACGCATTCTGGTCGTATCACCGCCAATGGAGAAGTTTCGGCCACCCGAACTTCTCTCGGGTGAAACACACACCTTGCGAAGGCCCGTAGTACAGAATTAGCACAAAGAGCGAATAGGCTTTTGTAAACATCTGATCCCGCGAGACTTGCGAGCTTATCCTTGTGTCAGGGCACGACTTCAGTCGTGTCTCCATGAGCCTTCGGCACACTCAAGGAGATGAAAACGCAATCCAGTTCGTGATAGAAACAAAGAAGTTACCACGCATTTTCGACCGTGCCGATAAAGGGCGCAAGATGAACCCGGCTTTAGCCACAGAGGGATGGTTTTCTTGCCCTGCAGATCTGGTGTAGGTAGTCCCGCTCCACTCCTTGCTCATTCCGATTTCGTTCTAAGTCGATCGCGTCCAATCGGCAAGTCCCGAGCACGTTGTCGTTTAGGTACGCCCCCGCCCTCACATTCGCATCGGCCGCCGCAGTCGCGCCTCACGCAGGCTCCGGCCGGCGGCGCAGCACGCGCCAAAGCCACGGCCGGCGCGCCTCCGGGGCGCGCTCCTCCGCCACCCGCATCTTCGCCACCGCCTCCTTCACCTGGGCACGCAAACTCTCCACCTCAAACGCGCACGATCGCAGATAAGCGGAGACTGTAAGTCCGGCCTCGGCTGCGCGCCCGCGGAGCTGCTCATTCTCCGTCGCGGTCAGTCGCACCGTAACACTGGCGGATTTCCGCGCCGAGCTCTCGGACGCCGCGGCCAACTTGTCCTGAGGCCGGGCATCGGGCAGCACTTCGCGCGCAATCGGCGGCTCCTGCACAGCGGCCGCATTTGCCGCGGCTGGCGTCGCCGTCAGCTCCGGCTCACGGCGATAGCGCCCATGCGCCTTGAGTGCATGCTCGTAGGTCAGCGTAGCCACGTCGTCTTCCAGCCCATCGAAATCTTCGCCCCACGGGGACCCCGGCTCGCGCGCCGGCGGAGATTTCTTCTGCGGCGCGGCATATTCCTCCAGCAGGCCCGCGAAGGAACGCGGGGCTCGAGGCGGCGTTGCTGCGGCTGCCGTTGCCATGCTGCCAAGAATAGCCGCGCAATGTGCGGAACATGAGGCGAATTTGATCATTCCTCGCCGGGGGTTCCCGGATGGGGAAGTGAACTGCCAATTCGGGAACCGTGCGCCCGCTGCCCGTATCCCCTCAGCTCAGCGCGGCCAGATTCCGCCGCAACTCCGCCGCCGCCCCCACCGCCATCTGCCGCTCCACTTCAGCGTGCGTCTTCTGCCACACCGGCACCGCCCGCGCCAGCAGCTTCCGCCCTTCCCGCGTAAGCTTAAGCACCCGGCTGCGTCGATCCTCCGAATCGGGCGAAATCTCCACCAGCCCGCGCCGTTCCAGCGGCTTCAAAGCCGCGGTGAGCGTCGTCCGGTCCATCGCCAGCAACCCCGCAACCGGCGCCATCGGCGGCGGCTCCGGACGGTTGAGCGACATCAGCAGCGAAAACTGCCCGTTGGTCAGGCCAAAAGGCCGCAGCGCCTCATCAAAGCGCCGCGCCAGGGCTCGCGCCGCGCGCTGCACGTGCAGGCACAAACAGGTGTCCCGAATATGAAGAGTAGTTTCGTACGGGCACCATTCGGGACTTGACACGGGATCAGATTAGTTGATATCAACGTATCTGTCAATCGGCTTCCCGCCGGAGGTTAACATGGCCGCTCTTCTTCGCGATCTGCGCATCGCCGCCCGTTCCCTCTCCCGCGTTCCCGCCCTCTGGTTCACCGTCGCCCTGACCCTCGCACTGGGCATTGGCGCCAACGCCGCCATCTTCAGCGTGGTGCGCGCCGTGCTGCTGCGCCCCCTCAACAATCGCGATGAAAGCCGCCTCCTTTACCTGCGCCAGAGCGCCACCGGCATCGGCGAGGAGAACACCACCTTCTCCGTTCCTGAAATCGCTGACATCGGCACCAATCTCAAAACCATTTCCAGCCTGGGCACCTTCTCTGAGATCGGCTTCACCGTGGTCGGCCTCGGCGCGCCGCGCGAAATCCCCGCCGGCGTCGTAGACGGAAATTACTTTGACGTGATGGGCCTGCATCCCGTGCTGGGCCGGCTCATCGGACCCAATGACGACGGACCCAACGCCGCCGGCGCCATCGTGCTCACCTACGGATTCTGGCGCAACCAGTTGCACTCTGATCCCAATGTCATCGGCAAGGTGGTCCGCCTTGAAAGCTACAGCGGCGCGCGCGGCGCCACCGTGGTCGGCGTGCTCGAGCCCACCGTGCCTTATCCCGTCGCCACTGAGATCATCGCCAACGTGGTCACCAGTCCCCATCACCTCTCCGCCACCATGGTGCAGGGCCGCGAGCACCGCATGACCGAGGTTTTCGCGCGCCTCGCCCCCGGCGCCACGCTCCCATCTGCCAGTGCGGAGTTGAATACCGTCTACGGCGCCATGATGAAGGCCCATCCCGAGGTTTACAAGCCTGAGGACCACTACCAGATCGGCGTAACCCGGTTGCACGACCAGATCAACTCCCGCGCCAAAACCATCCTCTGGCTGCTCTTCGCCGCATCCGGGCTGCTGTTCGTCATCGCCAGCTCCAACGTCGCCAACCTGGTGCTGGCGCGCACCGTGCGCCGCGAATCCGAGCTGGCCACGCGCTCGGCCCTCGGTGCCAGCAACAGGGTATTGCGCCGCTCCCTGCTGGCGGAAAGCCTTGTCCTATGCGGCAGCGGCGCAATTGCCGCCATCCTCCTCGCCATTCCCATGGTTGCGGTGCTGGGCCATTATGCGGCGCGCTTCTCGGTGCGCGCGCAGAATCTCCAGCTTGACTTCAACCTGGTCTGGTTCGGTATTGCGCTGGCGCTCCTGGCCGCCGTCTTTCTGGCCTTTATTCCACGCCTGCCTTCGCCCACCGCCGCCCAGGGCGGCCTCAACGGACGCGGTGCCCGCATTGCCGGCTCCGGCGCTCGCCGCCTGCGCATGTTCGCCGTCGCCCAAATCACCGCATCCTTCCTGCTGCTCACCGGCGCATGCGTGCTCATGAAGACGCTCTTCACACTGGAACAAATGCGCCCGCCGTTCGACTCCGCCCGCGTCCTCGCCGTCAACCTCCCCGTCATGTCCTACGGCAAAACGCCCCTCCAAATCAGCGAGTTTTATCGCGACATCAAGCAGCGCGTTGCCGCCATCCCCGGAGTCGAGCAGGTCTCTGAGGGCTTCAGCGTTCCCTGGCGCGACACTCGCGAGCAGAGCATCAGCTTCTCCTTCGCCGCCCAGGGCGCCCACCGCCTTGACGGCCAGGATTATCGCGCCCACTTCCGTTCCGTCGGCCCCGGATTCTTCTCCACCCTCGGCATGCCCATCCTTCAGGGCCGCGACTTCAACGACGGCGACAAGGACGGCAGCGAGCGCGTCGTCATCGTCAGCCAGAGCCTCGCCTCCCAGCTCTATCCCGGCCAGGACGCGGTCAACCGCAGGATGTGGTGGACTGATCCCGTCATCAAGTTCATCGGCATCAGCCCTGAGCCGCGCCGCATCATCGCCGTGGTCCCTGACATCGACGACGAAAACATCATCCCTGAGCCGGTCATGACCGTCTACCAGCCCGTCGACCAGGAATGGGCCAGCGGCCGATTGTTTGTGCGCGCCAATCAGGACCCGTACGCCCTCGTGCCCGCCATCACCCAGGTCATCCACCACATGTCCAACGATCAGCCCGTGGAAAAGGCCGCCACGCTGGGAGACGTGCGCGCCGAGGTTCTCTCGCCCGATCGCCTCAACGCCATCGTCTTTGGCGGATTCGCCGCCGTCGCTCTCCTCATCTCCGTGGTTGGCGTGGCCGGCGTCCTCGCATTCTCCGTCAGCAGCCGCACCCGCGAGTTCGGCATCCGCATGGCCCTCGGCGCACTGCCGCGCAACATCCTCGCCGGCGTTCTCAAGGAAGGACTTATCATGGCGGCCATCGGAGTGGGAGCGGGATTGCTCATCGGATTCACGGTGGCGCGCGCGGTGAATCACTCAATCGCCGCCATCGACCAGCCCGGAGCCCTGGCCTTCGCCGGCGCGGCGTTCGTCATCCTCGCCGCGGCCGTCATCGCCTCCGCGGTCCCGGCGGCGCGCGCCGCTCGCGTAAACGCAGCCGAGGCCCTGCGTGCGGAATAGCCGGCCCACCTACCCCTGAGTGCCCCACTTGCCCGGCCAGTGCCGGTGAAAATAAAAACGGCGATGTGATATGGAATCAGACAGATAAGAGCTTTTTTTGCATTACATGCGTTCGCCGCTTGTTCGCTGCTTAGCGGGGCCGGCGGTGTCAGCGGGGGGCGGGGGAGCGGGAATAGCGGAGTGGGG